>ENA-ORUF01000136-ORUF01000136.1-human-gut-metagenome-genome-assembly--contig:-NODE-136-length-109556-cov-4.159250_pt1 | contig 109556 bp, 91 predicted proteins | sample MGYA00242077_ERZ509203 | MGnify/ENA primary metagenome ERZ509203 (study PRJEB26280, sample SAMEA2338834) | human gut metagenome | biome: human gut; feature: human-associated habitat; material: faeces... | reverse complement strand
GGGGATCATACCGGTACAGGTGCCAGTAGCCGCACTCCACCGCCTTCTTCATCTCGTCCTGGGTACAGCTCATGCCGGCTTTGATATGCTGCTCCAGGCAGGGGCAGTAGCAGATGACGATGGCGGGGCCGGGATAGGACTCCGCCTCCCGCAGGGCCTTCAGGGTCTGGGCCTGGTCATAACCCATGGCCACCTGGGCCACATACACATAGCCGTAGGTCATCAGGATGGCGCCCAGGTCCTTCTTGGCCACCTGCTTGCCGCCGGCGGCGAACTTGGCCACGGCGGAGGTGGGGGTGGACTTGGAGGACTGGCCGCCGGTGTTGGAGTACACCTCGGTGTCCAGCACCAGCAGGTTCACATCCCGGTTCTGGGCCATGACGTGATCGATGCCGCCGAAGCCGATGTCGTAGGCCCAGCCGTCGCCGCCGATGGCCCAGATGGACTTCTTGGAGAGATACTCACGGTTCTCCAGGATATAGGACACATCTTCGGTCTGCTCGCACTTCTCCAGGGCGGCGATCAGGGCGTCGGACACGGCGCGGGACTTCTCTCCGTCGTTCCAGTTGTTGATGTAGTCCTCGATCTCCGCAGGGGCGATGTCGGCGTCCTTCATGCTCTCCAGCCGGATCAGCAGCTCCTTGCGGATGGCATCCTGAGCGTGGAAGAAGCCATAAGCGAACTCGGCGTTGTCCTCAAACAGGGAGTGCTCCCAGGCGGGGCCGCGGCCCTGGCTGTCCTTGCAGTAGGGCAGGATGGGCGCGCCGCCGGAAATGGCGGAGGAGCAGCCTGCGGCGTTGCCCGCGTACATCCGGTCGCCCACCATCTGGCTCAGCAGCTTGATGTAGGTGGTCTCGGCGCAGCCGGCGCAGGCGGCGGAGAACTGGAAGTACGGCTTGGCGAACTGCATGTTCTTGACGGTCTTGCTGTTGATCACATCCTTCTTCAGGTACTTGTCGTTCATGGCGACCTCGTCGAAGTTCGCCTGTTCGGACTTCATCTCCTCGAAGGGGGTCATCACCAGGGCGTCCGCCGTCTTGTCGCTCTGATTGGCCGGGCAGGCGGTCAGGCACACGCCGCAGCCCAGGCAGTCATAGGGAGAGACCTGCATCCGGAAGAAGTAGCTGGGGGCGTCCTTGCCCAGGCCCTTGGCGGGCACGGTCTCAAAGGACGCGGGCACCTGGGCCTTCTCCTCCTCGGTCAGCAGCACGGGCCGGATGGCGGCGTGGGGGCAGCACATGGCGCAGCGGTTGCACTGGATGCAGCTCTCCGCGTTCCACTTGGGCACCTTGGTTGCCACGCCCCGCTTGGAGAAAGCGGAGGTCCCGTTTTCCCAGGTACCGTCCAGCACGCCGTGCTTCTGGAACACAGACACAGGCAGCTTGTCGCCCTGCTGCCGGTCCATGGGCAGCACGATGTCACGGACAAAGGCAGAGGCGTTCTTGGGCTCGGCCATGGGAGTGTCAGGCGCGTCCGCCCAGGAGGCGGGGATCTCCACCTTCACAGCGGCGCTGATGCCCAGATCCACGGCCTTGTCGTTCAGATCCACAATCTTCTGGCCGGCCTTCTTGAAATAGGAGTTGTAGTTGTTCTTCTTCATGTCCTCCACGGCCATATCCAGGGGGATGACCTTGGTCAGGGCAAAGAAGGCAGCCTGAAGGATGTTGTTGGTCCGCTTCTCGCCAAGGCCCACCTGCACCGCCAGCTTGGCGGCGTCGATGATGTAGAAGTTGGCGTGCTTCCGGGCCAGGTCCCGCTTCATCTTGCCGGGCAGGCGGGTCTCCAGCTCCTCCGCGCTCCAGGGGCAGTTCAGCAGGAAGATGCCGCCGTCCTTCAGATCCTCGGTGGTGTCGTACTTGTTGACATAGGTGGGGGCATGGACCGCCACAAAGTCCGCGGAGGACACCAGATAGGTGGAGCGGATAGGCTCGTCACCGAAGCGCAGATGGCTCTGGGTCAGGCCGCCGGACTTCATGGAGTCATAGGAGAAATACGCCTGTGCGTACTTGTTGGCCACCAGGCCGATGGTGGAGATGGCGTTCTTGTTGGCGCCCACCGTGCCGTCGCCGCCCAGGCCCCAGATCTTGCAGGAAACCTCGCCGGGATGAGGCAGCTCCACCTCCTTGTAGTCCAGAGAGGTGTGAGTCACGTCGTCGTTGATGCCGATGGTGAAGCTGTTCTTGGGATTCTCCAGCTTCAGATTGTCATACACGGCGATGAACTGGCCCGGGGTGGTGTCCTTGGAGCTGAGACCGTACCGGCCGCCCACCACACGGATGTCGCCGCGGCCCGCCTGATTCAGGGCGGTGACCACGTCCAGATACACGGGCTCGCCCACGGAGCCGGTCTCCTTGGACCGGTCCAACACGGCGATCTTCTTCACCGTGGCGGGGATGGCCGCTGCGAAGTGCTTCACGGAGAAGGGCCGGTACAGGTGGATCTGCACCATGCCCACCTTGCGGCCCTTGGCGTTCAGGTAGTCCACGGTTTCCTTCACGGCCTCGCTGGCGGAGCACATCACCACGATGACCTCCTCCGCGTCAGGCGCGCCGTAGTAGTTGAACAGCTTGTAGTCCCGACCGGTGAGCTTGTTAATCTCGTCCATGTAATGCTGGACCGTGTCAGGGATGGAGGCGGCCTTGACGTTGGCGCCCTCCTTGCACTGGAAGTACACGTCGGGGTTCACGTTGTTGCCCCGGTTGGTGGGGTGCTCCGGGTTCAGGGCGTGGCGGCGGAACTCCTGCAGGGCCTCCTGGTCTACCAGAGGACGTAGGTCCTCATAGTCCAACGCCTCGATCCGCTGCATCTCATGAGAGGTGCGGAAGCCGTCGAAGCAGTGCATGAAGGCGTACTTGCCGCTGATGGCGGACAGGTGGGCCACCGCGCCCAGGTCCATGGCCTCCTGGGGGCAGGAGGACATCAGCATGGCGTAGCCGGTGGTGCGGCAGGTCATGAAGTCGGTGTGATCGCCGAAGATAGAGTGGTGGTTGCTGGTCACCACGCGGGAGGCGATGTGCATGACGCTGGGCAGGAATTGGCCGCCCATGGCGTACATGGCAGGGATCATCAGCATCAAACCCTGGGAGGATGTAAAGGTGGTGGTCAGGGCGCCGGCCTGCAGGGAGCCGTGGCAGGTGCCCGCGGCGCCGGCCTCAGACTGCATCTGGATGACGTCCACCGTGGAGCCGAACAGGTTCTTCCGCCCCTTGGCGGACCACTCGTCCACCTTCTCCGCCATGGGAGAGGACGGGGTGATGGGATAGATCGCCGCGACCTCTGTGAACGCGTATGCCACATGGGCCGCGGCCGTATTGCCGTCCATGACGGCAAATTTCTTTTTCATCGGGATACTCATCTCCTGTTATAAAATGCGCCGCATTTCCCTGCGGCGATCCCGCCCGGCAGATGGGTGGGCGCTTGTGAAAAGCCGCGGCGGCACGATAAGGGGGGATTTGCATATCGTACCGCCGCGGCTGCATGATGGATTCTCTTTACTTCTATGCGCGACGTCCAGCAGAGCTTACACGAAGTTGCACACGCGAGCGATGGCCATCTCGGTATAACCCAGAGACTCGGCCTTGGTCTGCTTGCCGCAGGCCACTTCCTGCGTGAGCTTCAACAGCTCCTGCCCCAGCTCCTCGATGGTCTTGGTACCGTAGATCAGGGGAGAGGCATCCACATCGATGTTGTCAATCATATTGGCGTAGGTCAGCTTGTTGCCGGTGATCTTGATGACGGGGGCCAGGGGATTGCCGGTGGGGGTGCCGCGGCCGGTGGAGAACACCACAATCTGGGCGCCGCCGGCCACCATGGCCGCCACAGAGGAGGGGTCGTTGCCCGGGGTATCCATGATGACCAGGCCCTGCTTGGCCTCCACCTGCTTGGCGTAGTCATAGACCGCCATGACAGGGCTATGGCCGCCCTTGTGGATGCAGCCCAGGGACTTCTCCTCCAGGCAGGTCAGGCCGCCGGCCTTGTTGCCGGGAGAGGGGTTGCCCTCACGGACTTCCTCGCCCACCAGGCGCAGGGAGTCCTCATAGCGGTGGACGATCTCAAAGATGCGGTCGTGAACCTCCTTGTTGATGGCGCGGCGGGCCAGCAGGTGCTCGGCGCCGATGAACTCAGTGGTCTCAGACAGGATGGAGGTGCCGCCCTCCTTGACAATCAGGTCGCTGAGCTGGCCGATCAGGGGGTTGGCCGCCAGGCCGCTGGTGGGGTCAGAGCCGCCGCACTCCGTGCCGATAATCAGCTCGGACATGGGGAACTCCTCCTTCTGCAGCAGGGAGGCCTCCTCCACCATCTCCTTGGCGTAGCGGACGGCCATGTCGATGGCCTTCAGGGTGCCGCCGGCCTCCTGGATGATGACCTGCTTCAGGGGCTTGTTGGTGCGCTCCTGGATGGCCTTCACCACCAGGTCCATCTGGCAGTTCTCGCAGCCCAGGGACACCACCACGGTGCCGTAGACATTGGGGTTGGCGGCATAGCCGGCCATAACGTCCATGGTGAACTGCTGGTCGGGAGCCACCTGGGAGCAGCCCAACTGGTTGTTGAAGGTGACGGAGCCCACCACCTGCTGGGAGATGATACGGGTGGTATCAGAGGCGCAGACACTGGCAGGCAGGATCAGGACCTTGTTGCGGACGCCCACGCGGCCGTCCGGACGCTTGTAACCGTAGAAATTCATACTCGTATCCTCCTTCTCAGCCCTTGCTGTCCAGGTTTTCCCGGTGCTCTTCCAGGTTGTGGCAGTGCACGTGCTCGCCGGCCTTGATGTCCCGGGCCGCCAGGCCGATGTGCTCGCCGTACTTGACGATGGGCTGGCCTTTGGCGATGTCGCAGGCAGCCAGCTTGTGATAGATGGTGATGTCCTCCGCCGCAGTCAGGCGCTTCTCCTCGCCCGCGCACATGTAGGTGACGGTCTCGCCCTTCTTCACGGGCTCGATGGCGACCACCACGTTGTCCACGGGCTCAACGATCATGCCGTTCAACATAATGTAATACTCCTTTCGTTCCTCAACGAATATGTGTAATGGGGATCAGTGCTTCTCAAACAGGGCTTTCTGTGCCTCGTCTTTCGGGAACTTGGGGCAGCCGAACTTCTTGGCCCACCAAGAGGTAATGATGGGGACCAGAATGGCGGTCAGGATGGCAGACGCCGCCACCTGAGAGGTGGCCACATCCGCCCACTGCGCCCAAGAGGGATCCGCCTCGGCGATAACGGCGGGCACTGCCACAGCGTTGCCTGCGGTGGTTGCCACAGCCCAGCCGGCATAGCCGGGACGGCGGCTGATGAAGCGGTCGCACAGCACAATGAAGGCGCCGCCGATGAGGCAGGTGACAAGGCCCAGCAGAATGCCCTGCGCGCCGCCCTTGGCGATGTTGGTCAGGTTCATGCCAGCGCCCAGGCAGAAGCCCACAAAGGGCAGCAGGATGGTGCCGGCGGGGGCCAGGAAGTCAGACAGGTCCTTGTCGATGTTGCCCAGGATCATACCCACCAGGATGGGGCCGATAGCAGCCACAAGGGCCATGAAGGGGATATCGGCCAGGCCGCCGATGCCCATAGCGATCATGGTCAGCATGGGGCCGTCGTTGATGGCCAGCAGAGGCATGGCCGCCTGGTCCACGGTGTCACCGTAGGAGTTCATCAGGGCCAGATAGATGGAGCCGTTGGAGTTCGTGACGGCGGAGATGATGGCCAGAGAGCTCAGGCCCAGCACACCGGTGGGGCCGAACACCTTGCCCACCACAATGCCGATGGCGGCGCCGATGACGAACTTGGAGATCAGCAGCACACCGCCCCGCTTGACAACGCCGCCCATGTCCCGGACCCGCAGCGTGGTGCCCAGGCAGAACAGCTGGATACCGATGGCGGTGTTGGCGCCGGCACTGGTGAAGACGGCGGTGGTGAAGGAGCCGATGTTGGTGACCTCCGGAAGGAAGGTATTGATAATCGCGCCGAGCAGCATCGGGACGACCATCATACCTGCGGGGATCTTTTTCAGGAATCGCATGATCATGGTCTTTCTTCCTCCTCAATTTGTTTGCTGGGGGGGCAGAGGGCCTCTCCCCTGGCCATTTGCGAGCATTCCCCGCATGAGCGGCCGATCATGCGGGCCGTCACACCAAAGGGATTTATCTTAAAAAAGCCCCGTTGTCAGGGACTCTGGCCACGGATCCTGTCCCAGCCGCCGGACGGCTCTGGGACCGCACACAGATCTCCGTGCAAGGGGGACACCAAGACAGACTCTTGTCAGCGCGGCGCCCTTTTCTGTTCCTTATGTCGAACTCAGTTCTTATTTTGGAATTTTCGGTCGCATTATATCATGCCGTTCCCAGTTTGTCAATTCTCAGACAAGCCAAAGTTTCGCGTTTCGGCCAGCTTTTCGATCTCCGCCTGGGCAGTCAGGAGACTGCGGCGGACCAGCTCGATCTTCTCTTCCCGGCAGCGGAAGAGCGGTACGGAGATGCTGAGAGCCGCGAACACCGTTCCCTTCCGCCGCAGCGGCGCGGCCCAGCAGGCCAGCTGGTCCGTGGATTCCTCCCGCTCCATAGCCAGTTCCCCGCGCCGGACCGCCTCCAACTGGGCCAGCAGGGTTTCCACATCCGTGATGGTCTGCTCTGTCAGCCGGGGCAGGCCCCCGGCATACAGCGCCCGCACCTCCTCGTTCGTCAGGCCGCTGAGCAGAGCCTTACCGACGGCAGTGGCGTTGGCCGGCAGGCGGGTCCCCACCCAGGAAATCAGCCGGATGGGCTGGGGAGAATCCTCCCGCGCCACATACAGCACCCTGTCTTGGTCCAGAATGCCCATCTGGCATGTCTCCTGGCATTTGGAAGCCACCTCCTTCATCACCTGGGTAATGGGTGCCAGCCCCCGGTCCGCCGAGAAGGCCGCTCCCAGCACCAGCGCCCGGGGACCCATAGTATACCGGCCCGTCCCATCGTCCTGCCGGAGGTATCGCCGCTCCTCCAGCGTATGTACGATGGGAAACAGGCTGCTCTTCGGGGCATCCAGGGCCTGTGACAATTCTGTCAGCGTCAAGCCCTCCTCTGAGCCGGACAGGCTCTCCAGAATATCCAAAACCCGGGCTGTGGCCCGATGCTGTCCCTGTGTCATATCGTGCTCCTTCCACGCCGGCGCTCTCCGCCGCCGATTGATTTCTCCAGGCCGATCATATCAGATGCCGCTTCGTTTGACAAGCGGGCATGCGCCGCCGCCCTGTTTTCCAACCGGCGGGATTTTACCAGATCTTCTCTTGACATTCAGCGCCGTTTTGTTATACTAAAGCCTGTTTTTCGCGCCCCGCCCGTGCGTTTTCAAAATCTTACCCCGCGGGTTTGGAGCCAGCGGTCCCGGGGCCGTATGAAGGAGGACTTTTCTATGAACGCAGCATATCTGACGCCGGCCATCACACTCTTCAACGAGGATGGCACGCTGGACCTGGCCAGCCAGGAGCGTCTGTTCAACAATCTCATCGACCAGGGCGTAGACGGCATCCTGGTGGAGGGCAGCAGCAGCGAGTTTTTCGCCATGCCCATGAACCAGCGCCGGGAGATGGCCAAATTCGCCATCGAGAAGATCGACCACCGGGTGAAGCTGATCATCGGCACCAGCCACATGGTAGCGGACGAGATCATCAGCTTTTCCAACTTCTGCCTGGACGCAGGAGCCGACGCCGTTATGATCCTGCCGCCCTACTACTTCCACTTCGGCCCCTCCGCTCTGCTGCAATACTATGACCGCCTGGCCGAGCAGATTCACGGCGATATCTACATCTACAACTTCCCTGACAACACCGGCTACACGATCCCGCCTGAGACGGTGCTGGCTTTGGCCAAGATGCACCCCAACATCGTGGGCATGAAAGACACCGTTCCCGGCATGGACCACACCCGGGAGCTCATCAAGGTCGTCAAGTCCCAGATCCCCCAGTTCGAGATCTACTCCGGCTTTGACGACAACTTCGCCCACAATGTACTCTCCGGCGGCAACGGCTGCATCGGCGCCCTCAGCAACGTGGTGCCGGAGATCTGCGCCGCCTGGGTCCGCGCCTTCCGGGAGAACGACCTGGCCGGCATCGCCAGAGGCCAGCAGACCATCGACCGTCTGATGGACCTGTATGCCATCCGCAGCCCCTTCCTGCCCGTCATCAAGGAGGCCTGCCGCCTGCGGGGCATCGCCGCCACCAGTGCGGGCACCTTCCCCATGCCCAGCGCCACGGTGGAAGATGACGCCAGAATCCTGGAGCTGCTGAACCGGGAGGGCGTGCAGTAATCTGCTCCCCCCCTGAAGCCGCACCGCCCCAGCCGCTGTTTTCAAAACGGCGGCTGGGGCGGTCTCTTTTTTATCAGAGAACTCCTCATGGCAGCTCTATATGGACGGACGTGTGGAACACCGGCTCCACCAGGCCGGGGATCTCCACCGCATCGGTGAAATGGACATCTTCCGTGAATTCCTTCAGCAGGGAGACGATATAAGGATGGGGCCGCTCGTCCGGACGTCCGGCGGCCACGCAGACCACGGCGGCTTTCGGCTGGAGCAGCCGCAGCAGCTTCCGGGTGGTGGAGGACAGGGAGGCATGGTGGGGCACCTTCAGGATGTCGCAGGGGGTGGCGGTCTGCGTCTCCCACATGTGGGCGTAGGCGTCGCCCCCCAGAACGATCTCCTTCCCATGGTAGTACAGCCGCTGGCGCAGGCTGGAGACGTTCATGGACTTTCCCCAGTGAATCAGGTCATAGCCGTTCCGCTCCCCCCGGAAGGCGGCGTCGTACACCGCTCTCTGCCGGGGGTACAGGGCGGGCTCGCCGAACAGGATGTCCATGGTGAGGTCGTCCGTCAGCCGGAGACACTCCACCCGGTCCCCCGGCAGCTCCTTGATCCGGCCGATCCGGTCTCCGTACCGCCGCAGGGGGCCGGCGTACAGGTCCATACACCGCAGCACGTTCCGCGCTGCCTTGGGCAGGCCGTTGTCTCCGTCCGGGTCCAGAGGGCCGGAATCGGCGGGGGGCGCATAGGGGGTCAGCAGCTCGCCCACAGTGACGGTCTCCAGCACCCGGCCCAGACCACCGATGTGGTCCCGGTGGAAGTGGGTGACCAGCAGGATATCCAGATGCGCCACACCTTGACTTCGCAGGAAATCCCCGGCAAAGATCCGGCAGGAGCGGGGGTCCTCCACCGGCGGGTGGTCGTCCCGCTCCAGGCTGTCGTGGCCGCAGTCCACCAGCATGGAAAAACGCAGCCGTTCCCCCTCCATCTCCCGGACCAGGATGGAGTCGCCGTTGCCCACGTTGATGAAGTCCAATACCAGCATGTCCAGCCCCCCTGTTCGATTGTTGCTATTACAATATCACAAGGCGCCGCCCCAGGCAATCGAAACCGCAAACGATTGCCGCCAAATTTTTGTCTTAAATTTTGACGTTCTGATAAAAGGGACCCTGCGGCACAACGCCGCAGGGCCGCTTCTTCTCCAGTTCACAGGCTCCGCAAGGCGTCCACCAGGGCGGTCTTTCCCTCCGTCCGGGCGTCCTTCATCTTGATGATCCTGGCGGGGGTTCCGGCCACCACCGCGTTGGGAGGGACGTTCTCCGTCACAACAGCGCCTGCGGCCACCACAGCCCCGGCGCCGATCCGCACCCCCTCGATCACCACGGCGTTGGCGCCCACCAGGACGCCGTCCTCCACCACTACCGGGGTGGCGGAGGCGGGCTCCACCACCCCGGCCAGCACGGCTCCGGCGCCGATGTGGCAGTCGTCTCCCACCGTGGCCCGTCCGCCCAGGACAGCCCCCATGTCGATCATGGTGCGTTTGCCCACCACAGCACCGATATTGAGGATGGCCCCCATCATGATGACGGCACCCTCGCCGATCTCCACCTTCTCCCGAATGATGGCCCCGGGTTCGATCCGGGCCTTGAGATCTTTCAGGTCCAGCAGGGGCACGCCGGAGTTCCGGCGGTCGTTCTCCACCACGCAGTCGGTGATCTTCTCCCGGTTGTCCTCCAGGATGGGCGCCAGCTCGGCCCAGTCCCCAAAGACGATGCGGCTCTTTCCCTCACCGAACACTTCAGCGGATCCGAAGTCCACCGGAGCCGACAGGTTGACGTAAATCTTTACTGGGGTCTTCTTGGGGGAATCTGCGATATAGTTGATGATTTCCTGTGCATTCAAAGCCATCACGCTCCAAACAAGATTTTTTGCAGGTCATAGACCCCTTTGGGCCGCCCAGGCAGCAGCCGGGCGATGTGCAGGGCCCCGTTCACAAAGATCTGGCGGCTGGCAGCCCGGTGGGTCAGCTCCAGTTCCTCATCCGGCCCAAAGAAATGGACCGTGTGGGTCCCGGCCACGGTGCCGCCCCGGAGTGCGTGGATGCCTACCTCATCCTTCTCCCGGCGGCCGCAGTTCCCCTCCCGGCCATACACCGGCCGCAGGCGGTGCTGGGGATCGACAGCTTCCAGCAGCAGCTTTGCGGTGCCGCTGGGGGCGTCCGCCTTCTGGCTGTGGTGGGTCTCGGTGATCTCGATGTCAAAATCCGGCCCCAGCACCGGGGCGATGACCTGCAGGGCCCGGGCCAGCACCGCCACCCCCAGGGAGTAGTTGGCGCTCCACAGCACCGGAGCCGCAGAGCCCAGGGCAAAGAGACTCCCCTTCTCCGCCTCCGTATACCCGGTGGTTCCAGAGAGGAGTGGCGTCCCCGTCCGGCGGACATAGGAGGCGACCTCCGGCAGAGCCTCCGGGCGGGAAAAATCCATCACCACGTCCGCTACACGTCCCAGTCTGCCCAGCTGGCCCAGATCGTCCCGGCCGAAGACGGCCTCAATCTCATCCCCGGCGGCCGCAGCGGTCTCCCGGATCAGCGTCCCCATTTTGCCCCGGCCGATCAAAATGATCCTCACAGCAGTCCCGCCTCCTCCAGCGTCCGGCGGAGTGTGGCGGCGTTGGCCTTCCCCATCTCGCACAGGGGCAGCCGCATGGGACCCACGTCCAGCCCCATCATATTCATGGCGGCCTTCACCGGGATGGGGTTCACCTCCAGGAACAGGTCGTTCATCAACTGCAGGTACCGCAGGTGGTTCTCCAGGGCCCGGGCATGATTCCCGTCCAGCCAGTCCGCCACGATCTGGCGGCACATGGCGGGCATCACGTTGGCGTAGACGGAGATGACGCCGCTGCCGCCGATGCTGAGGATGGGCACAGTGATGTCGTCGTTGCCGGAGTACAGGGCGAAATCCGGTCCCACGCAGCGAGCGATCTTCATGGCGTAGGACATATCGCCGCTGGCTTCTTTGATGCCGGCGATGTTGGGGTGCCGGGCCAGCCGTTCCACCACGGAAACCGGGATGGAGCAGCCTGTACGGCCCGGCACATTATAGAGGATGCAGGGAATGTCCACCGCGTCCGCCGTCTCGGCGAAGTGGCGGTACATCCCCTCCGCGTTAGCCTTGTTGTAGTAGGGGGAGATCAGCAGCAGGGCATCCGCCCCCATGGACTGGTACAGCCGGCTCTTCTCGATCTGGGTGACAGTGCAGTTGGAGCCGCTGCCCACCATCACCGGCACCCGGCCGTCCACCACCCGGATGGTGTGCTCCACCACAGCGGCATCCTCCTCATGGCTCATCGTGGAGTATTCGCCGGTGGTGCCCAGGGTCAGGATGCCGTCGGTACCGGCGGCGATCTGCCGCTCTAGCAGCTCTGTCAGCATATCGAAGTTGACGCTGCCGTCCTGGCGGAACGGGGTGACCATGGCGACAATGGAACCTTGCAGATGTTCAAATTTCATGTGAGTGTCCTCCGTCTTTCTTTTTGTCCGTTGGTTGAAGCAACAAAAAAGTCGGTAGAGACACGCCCCTACCGACAGCTCTTTCACACCTCTGCACCCATGCAAAAAGCGGAGTTCCCTGTAAGCGGATAGCGCCCCCGCGGAAAATTCCGCGGACAGTCCCGTGGGTATTCCCCACGGACCCACCCCCTGCCCATACCTGACCAGGGAGTTCGGCGGACTTGCCTCCCCCACGATCCTCGCCCGTCGGCTCCCATGGTCTCGTCGCATCCGCGCCTCTATCTCATTTTCTGGTATCATACCATTACATTCTCCCTTTTGGCAAGGGAAAAAACGGAAAAAAGCGCGTCCGGCAGTCCCGTTTCCTTGTCAAAAGGGACGAAAAATCCCGGTTCCTCTGGTCACCCGGCCGTGTCTGTGGTATGATATGATTATTAATGTCATCTCAGAAGGGGAGGTCCTGTCCATGTCCGCCGTCGATTACCGCCGTGCCCTGCACCGCATCCCGGAGCTGGATAACCAGCTGCCGGAGACGGTTCAGCTGGTCCAGCGCATTTTGGCCCCGCTGCCCTGCCGGGTGTTCTCTCCCATCACCGGCAGCGTCTGCGCCTGGTTCGACGCAGGGAAGAGCGATGCCGTGGCATTTCGGGCGGAGCTGGACGCGCTTCCGGTGACGGAGGCCACGGACCTGCCCTACGCCTCTGTCCATCCCGGGCGGATGCATGCCTGCGGCCACGATGCCCACACCGCCATGGTCCTGACCCTGGCGGAGTATGCGGCGGAGCATCTGGCCGAGCTGCCCCGGAACGTGCTCTTCCTCTTCCAGCCGTCGGAGGAGACCACCGGCGGCGCCGGAAAGCTGTGTGAGAGCGGCGTGCTGGAGCGCTACCGGGTCCGCCGGATCTTCGGCCTGCACCTGTGGCCCGGCCTGGAGGCCGGGACCATCGCCTCCCGCCCCGGCCCGCTGATGGCACGGTCCAACGAGGTCACCGTCACCGTAGAAGGCCGCAGCGTCCACATGTCCCGGGCGGACGAGGGGCTGGACGCCCTGACGGCGGGCATCTCCTACCTCCAGCGGGCCTATGACATGATGGAACAGCTGCCCCCGGACCAGCCCCGGGTGCTGCGGTTCGGCAAGATGGTCTCCGGCACAGTCCGGAACGCCATCAGCGGCCGCACCGTGCTGGAGGGGAGCCTGCGCACCTACCGGGAGGACACCTTCCGTTTCTGCCGTCAGCAGCTGAAGGACATCGGCCGGTCCGTGGCAGCGGAGACCGGCTGCAGCCTGGACGTCCACCTCAGCGAGGGTTACCCCGCCGTGTGGAACCACGAAGAGCTCTATCAGAAGATCGCCGCCCAGCTGGGCGATAACGCGCCGACCCTCATGGAAAAGCCGGTGCTGGCGGCGGAGGACTTCTCCTTCTACCAGCAGTATGCGCCGGGGCTGTTCTTCTTCCTGGGCACCGGGGATACCCCCCAGCTTCACGCCCCGGACTTCACCTTTGATGACGAGGCCGTTCTGCCCAGGGGCGTGGAATTTTTGAAAAAGCTGCTGATGCTGCCGTGAGGACAGGCAAAATCATACGCAAAAGGCCGCCGGAGGGGATCCCCTCCGGCGGCCCTGCTTTCTCTTTCCGCCCGCGGTCAGTTTGTTGTCTCCGCCTCGTAGCGGACATAGGCCATATAGGTGGTTCCGGTCCCCTCATCCCAGCAGCTCTGATAGACATAGATCTGCCCCGGCCGCTCCGGGTCGGCATAGTAGGGACAAAGCTCCCCGGTGTCCGGCAGCTCCGCCTCTCCAGCGTAGGAGAATCCCTCCGGGCACGCCTCTGGATGGCGGCCCACGCCGCCTGCCTGCACATACACCGTGCCATCCACCGTGACAGTGATCGCCGCTGTCTCCGGCTCAGAATCGTCTGTGCCGTCTGCTGCACCGTTCGCCGCTCCGCCGGACTCACCGACCTCCGCCGTGTCCTCCGTGACGGCAGAGGCGCCGCCGCTTCCAGTGGCTCCGTCCCCCATGTTCATCTGTGACAGGAAGAATGTGGAGCCCACGATCATCAGCGCCAGGCAGGCCGCCACCGCGCCGGTCCAGGGGAATTCCCGCTGCTTGCGGTACGAGGCGGGCGGCGGCGCGGCCTCCCGGATGAACGCATCCCGGATATCTCCCACAGCATCCAGCAGCTGTTCCCTTGTCATAGGGTGAATCCCTCCCTCTCCAAGTGTTCCCGCAGGTCCTGCCGCAGGCGGAACAGCGCCGCGGAGACCGTCCCCCGCCGCCTGCCGCTCCAGGCGGCCAGCTCCTCCACGGAGCAGAGATACCAGTACCGCCGGACAAACAGCACCCGTTTCTCCTGAGGCAGGGATTCCAAAAAGCGGTTCAGGCTCTCCGCCAGGGCGGCGGCCTCCACCTCCTGTTCCACGCCGCCGGAGGCGGGCAGGCAGTCCCCCAGCTCCGTCAGCGCCAGTTCCGCCTGTCCCTGCCACCGCTTCTGGGCCCGCAGGGCCCGCCAGCGGTCCAGGGACAGGTTCCGGGTGATCTTCCCCAGGAACGTATCCAGCCTGCCGGGGCGGCTGGGCGGCATGGCCTCCCAGGCCCGCAGCCAGGTGTCTCCCACGCACTCCTCCGCGTCCTCCCGCAGGGCCAGGATGCGGAAGGCGATCTGGTAGCAGTAGCCGCCGTACTTGGCGCTGCTCTCCGCAATGGCCGCCTCGTCCCGCTCCCAGTACAGCTCCACGATCCGGGCATCCTCCAATGCCGTCCCTCCTCTCCACTTCTCTACACGCAGTTTCCGCACAGAGCTTACATGTTGTTTTGATTTTACCATAATCTTTTCGGAATCGGAATGGTGTTCTGACGGGAAACCTTGATTTGTTCACACTTTTCCTGTATCATGGGTTTCAATTCGGCCCATCTGAAAAAGGAGGAATTGGGTTTTTATGCCATTTTCATTTGACTTCGGAGGCTTTGACCCCAGTGCTTTCGGCGGTTTCAGCGGCGGGGACGCCTCCCAGCCCCAGCGTCCCAAGCGGGAGCGGAAGCCCCGCAAGGCCATTGGCAACGCCTTCACGCGGACGCTCATCAATCTGGGCGTGACGCTGCTGTTCGGCCTGGGGTACTTTTACTTCGAGCTGCCCGCCCTGAACTTCCACGCGGAGGAGTTCTATGTCTTCGTGTTCCTGCTGTGCGCGGTGTACTGCGTGTGCGCCGTGCTCACCTCCGGCTTTCAGGGGGAGGGCGTGAAGGGGTACTTCGGCTTTGTGAAAAAGCAGTGCACCATCCCCTTCCTGGTCCTGGTGGCTCTGATCGCCGCCATCATCATCGGCGGCCTTACCTCTTGGGTGGTAATCCGGGCCGGAAGCTACAGCAAGCTGCTTTCCATCAAAGATGGTGATTTTGCTTCCGAGGTGGAGGAGATCTCCTACAATCAGATCCCCATGCTGGACGAAGACTCCGCCGCGCGCCTGGGCAGCCGCAAACTGGGCGAACTGGCGGATATGGTCTCCCAGTTTGAGATCCTGCCCTCCTACACCCAGATCAACTACCAGGGTCGCCCGGTGCGCGTGACTTCCCTGGCCTATGGAGATCTGGTCAAGTGGTTCACCAACCGCTCCGCGGGCCTGCCCGCTTATCTGATTATCGACATGGTGACCCAGGAGGCGGAAGTGGTCCGCCTGGACGAGGGGATGAAATATACCACCGCCGAGCATTTCGGGCGGTATCTGCCCCGCCACCTGCGGTTCCACTATCCCACATATATGTTTGCCGATCCGGTGTTTGAGATCAATGAAGAGGGCGAGCCCTACTGGGTCTGCCCCCGCATGGTGAAGACCATCGGCCTCTTCGGCGGCACGGACATCCAGGGGGCCGTTCTGGTGAACGCCGTTACCGGGGAGAGCCAGTATTATGAGGAGGTCCCCAACTGGGTGGACCACGTCTATGACGCGAATCTGATTATGGAGCAGTACGATTATTACGGAATGTACCACAACGGCTTTATCAACTCCATTTTCGGCCAGCGGGATGTGACGCACACCACAGAAGGCTACAATTATATTGCCATCGGGGATGACGTGTATATGTATACCGGTGTCACCTCTGTGACATCCGACCAGTCCAACATCGGATTCATCCTCTCCAACCAGCGGACCAAGGAGACGCACTTCTATTCTGTCGCCGGTGCCACAGAGGCGTCCGCGCAGGCCAGCGCCATGAGTCAGGTCCAGCAGATGCGTTACGTGGCCACCTTCCCGTTGCTGCTGAACATCGCCGACCAGCCCACCTACTTCATGTCCCTCAAGGGTGAAGACGGTCTGGTGAAGATGTACGCCATGGTGAACGTCCAGCAGTACAACATTGTAGAGACCGGCAGCACCGTAGCGGAGTGCGAGGCCAATTACCGCCGGGCACTGGCCGACAGCGGCCTCATCTCCGACGGGGATGCGGAGGCTGTTCCCTCTGACCAGGAGGAGATCAGCGGCGCCATCGCTGAGATCCGCACCGCTGTGCTGGACGGCAATTCCTACTACTTCCTGCGGCTGGAGGGACAGGACACCTTCTACGCCGTCAACGCCGCGGAGAACCCCCTGGCGGTGATCCTGAATGCCGGGGATCAGGTGACTATCGCCTACACCGCAGGGGAGGGCGGCGGCATTCTCTCCGGCACCTCCGTCGCCCGGGCCGGAGAGACCCCCGTGACCTTCACCCCGGGGGAGGCGCCAGCTGATGCCCCCGCCGAAACGGGCCAGCCGGCAGAAGATGCTGCCTCTTCCAATCAGCCCACCTGAAAATGCAGTCTCCCAGCAGGCCCCGCCGCAGATTGCGGCGGGGCCGCTTTCTTTTCGGTGCCTCCCTTTTTGTGGAAACTGCCGTTGACATCCCTTTTTTATCCGGATATACTGAATTTCATGAACAAAAAGGAGCGTGAAAATCCATGGACCTGACTCTGAACAATGCCGTTATGGGCGTGGAGCTGTCCGGCATCCGGCAGTTCACCTATCTGGTGCGGGATACCCCCGGCGCCTGCGCCCTGACCATCGGCGAGCCGGATCTGAACACCCCCGACGTCATCAAGGAGGCCGCCAAGGCCGCTCTGGACGCCAACGATACCCACTATCCCCCCGGCAACGGCTATCCCTACGCGCTGGAGGCCATCTCCAAATTCGAGGCTGAGGCCCATGGCCTCCACTACGCCCCCAGTGAGGTCATCCTGACGGTGGGCGCCACGGAGGCGCTGTTCGCCTCCTTCTCCACCATCCTGAACCCAGGGGACGAGGTCATCATCCCCACCCCTGCCTTCGGCCTGTATGAGGCGCTGGTCCAGCTGCAGGGCGGTGTGCCCGTCTCCCTGCCCACAGAGCACAACCACTTCCAGATCGTGCCGGAGGAACTGAAGGCCGCCATCACCGACAGGACCAAGGCCATCATCCTGACCTCCCCCAACAATCCCACCGGCTGCGTCTACACCAAGGAGACCCTGGACGCCGTCCACGCCATCCTCCGGGACAAGCCCATCTTTGTCCTGTGCGACGATGTATACCGCACTCTGACCTACTGTGAGGACTACCACAGCTTTGCTGAGTACCAGGACATGCGGGACCGGATCATTGTGGTCCAGAGCTTCTCCAAGCCTTATGCCATGACCGGCTGGCGCCTGGGCTACTGCATGGCGGACGCCAAGCTGATGGACCGGATCCAGGTGTTCCACCAGTACTGTGTCACCTCCGTGCCCTCCTTTGTCCAGCGGGCTTGCGTCACGGCCCTGGAGACGGACACCAGCGATGTGGTGGAGATCTTCCGCAGGCGCCGGGACTACGTCTACCAGCGCCTGGTGGACATGGGCCTGGACGTGGAGAAGCCGGAGGGCGCCTTCTACATGTTTGTGGACATCCGGAAGTTCGGCATGGACTCCAACACCTTCTGCACCCGGATGCTGAAGGAGGGCCTGGTGGGCGTCATCCCCGGCATCCACTTCGGCACCGAGGGGTTCATGCGCCTGAGCTACTGCTACTCCGACGCGGACCTGAAAGAGGGATTGGACCGGATCGAGAAGTTCATCAAGAGCCTGTAAACGCGCAAGAAGAGCCGCGGGATCAAACTCCCGCGGCTCTTTTGATTGGTCAGAGCATCCAAGCCTCTCAGCCGGACTGAGCGCAAATCGCTCACTTCCGTTTCTTTTTTGCGTGGTGCATATTGTACAGGGACACGCAGATGGCGATGACACCGGCCATCAGTCCAACCCATACATTTTGCAGGCCGTGGCCCACAAGCCAGTTATACAGGAACGACAGAGGCGGAAAAGCCCCCAGGATCGTCATAATCACTCCGGCCGCACAGGCCAGTGCCACCACTTTGATTATATACAGAACATTCTTCATCTGAGCCTGCCCCCCAGTCTGTATCCGTCAGTTCCCTCCTGATTTCTGTATGGTATTATGCGCAGCGGATGTTGGCAAGCGTTCCGCGGATTTTCTCTCCGGCCGCATTTCGCCTCCCCCATACACCCGGAGCACACACAGGATGGGAGATCACGATCCCCCGCCCCTTTCGCCGCCGCACATCACTTCTGCCGATTCGCCAGCTCTTTCCGGATGGCCTTGGTCAGGAGCTCCTGGCCCTCCGGCGTGCGGAGAGTATCCAGCACCGCGGTGCGCAGTGCCTCCTGGAATTTCTTGCTGGTGAGGAACGCGTCGAACATGGTGCCGCCCTCCCCGCCGGAGGACGCCGCCACCGCCGGCTTCACTGCCGCCCGCCTGGGGGCCGGAACCGGGGCGGGCTCGTCCAGAAACGCCCCGTCCATCCAGTCGGACATCTGGGTGGTGTCGTTGGTCTCTCCCCGAAGATAGAAGAGGGACACGCCGAAGTAGGACGCCAGCTTGTTCTGCTGGTCCTGGGTGGGGGTCTGGCGGCCCGTCTCAAACTTTTCAATCGCCGTGCGGGGGAAGCCCAGGGCGGCGGCAAGAGCCGGACGGCTCAGGCCCCTGGCGGTCCGCAGCTCCTCAATGCGCTGTGCCAAAGTTACCATAAAAATCTGCCTCCTTGCTGAATGTCTATTGTATCCGGTCCCCGCCGCTCTGTCAATGCGGCGGGACTTTTCTTTTGGCTGCGGCTGTGATATGATAGCGGTTCAGAGAAGGAGTTGATCCCATGGAGCAGGAGCACAAGCGCCGCCCCCGGTACAAGGGCACCCACCCCCGCACCTTTCAGGAGAAGTACAAAGAGCATGACCCGGAGAAGTACCGCTCCGATGTAGAAAAGATCATCGAGAGCGGCAAGACCCCGGCAGGGATGCACATCCCCATTCTGGTAGACGAGATCCTGGAGGTCCTTCAGATCCAGCCGGGCCAGACCGGCTACGACGCCACGCTGGGCTACGGCGGCCACACCCGCCGGATGCTGGCACAGCTCCAGGGGCAAGGACACCTATATGCCACGGACGTGGACCCCATCGAGATGGAAAAGACCCGCGCCCGGCTGGCATCTGCGGGCTTCGGGCCGGAGCTCCTCACCATCCAGCATCGGAATTTCGCCGACGTGGACCAGGTGGCCCCCGGCGTGCTCTTCGACTTCGTGCTGGCGGATTTAGGCGTCTCCTCCATGCAGATCGACGACCCGACCCGGGGCTTTACCTTCAAGCAGGACGGTCCCCTGGACCTGCGGCTGGACCCCTCCTCCGGCGTCACCGCGGCGGAGCGGCTGCGGCAGCTGGACCAGGAGGAGCTGGAGAACCTGCTGGTGGAAAATTCCGACGAGCCCTACGCGGACCGCATCGCAAAGGCCGTCATTCAGGTGTTCCGCCGGGGCGGCACTGTGGATACCACCCGCCAGCTGTACGCCCTCATTGAGGGGGCGCTGTCTTTCCTCCCCGCCGGGGAGCGGAAGGAGGCGGTGAAGAAGTCCTGTCAGCGGACCTTCCAGGCGCTGCGGATCGACGTGAACAGTGAGTTCGAGGTGCTGTACGCCTTTCTGGACAAGCTACCCCATGTGCTGAAGCCCGGCGGGCGGGCGGCCATCCTCACCTTTCACTCCGGGGAGGACCGGCTGGTGAAGCAGGCCTTCCGCCAGCAGTACCGGGAGGGGCTTTACAGCGACATCGCCCAGGAGGTCACCCGTCCCTCCCCTCAGGAGTGCCGCCGGAACCCCCGGGCCCACTCCACCAAGCTGCGCTGGGCTGTCCGGGCGGAGTGAATCCTGATTTTATGGAAAAGGAGTTGACATCCATGCTGCGGGATGAGACGATCCGTCGGGTGATCCAGTTCCGGGACGACCGGGAGTGGCGGCAGTTCCACACCCCCAAGGACCTGGCCATCTCCCTGTCCCTGGAGGCGGCGGAGCTGCTGGAGATATTCCAGTGGAGCGGCGCGGACCTGGAATGCCGGGACAAGCTGGGCCGCATCCGGGAGGAGCTGGCGGATGTGCTGAGCTACTGCGTCCTGATGGCCGATGTGTGCGGCCTGGATCTGGATGAGATCCTGAACGCCAAGATGGATCAGAACGCCGCCAAGTACCCGGTGGAAAAGGCCCGGGGCAGCGCCGCCAAATACACAGAGCTGACCTAACTGTTCTCCGGATCCCGACCGCTCCGCGCCCTGCCGCACGGGGCGGTTTTTCCGCATCGACAGCTTTTCTCCGGAACGCACAAATTTCCCCGCCGAATTTTGGAAGACACTATGGTAAATGCAACTTTTCATCCCATATCTAGTGTGGTATGATAACAATGCTTACTAGATATATTACAATTGAGATTGATTCTACAAGAGAGGCGGAGAGTCCCATGAAAGTCATGAAGCGGAACGGCACGGAGGTCATCTTCGACATCACGAAGATCATCGCCGCCATCACCAAGGCCAACAACACTATCGAGGAGGACGCCCGGATGACCCCGGTCCAGATCCAGCGGATCGCGGAGTCCGTGGAACTCAGCTGTCAGAAGATGAACCGCTCCCCCTCTGTGGAGGAGATTCAGGACCTGGTGGAGTCCCAGATCATGGCTCACGGGGCCTATGAGGTGGCCAAGAACTACATCACCTACCGCTATGTCCGCTCTCTGGTCCGCAAGAGCAATACCACCGACGAGAAGATCCTCAGCCTCATCGAGTGCTGCAACGAGGAGGCCAAGCAGGAGAACTCCAACAAGAACCCGGTGGTGAACTCCACCCAGCGGGACTACATGGCCGGCGAGGTCTCCCGGGACCTGAGCGAGCGGCTGCTGCTGCCCGCCGACATCGTGGAGGCCCATCGGGAGGGCATCATCCACTTCCATGACTCGGACTACTACGCCCAGCACATGCACAACTGTGACCTGGTGAATCTGGAGGATATGCTTCAGAACGGCACCGTCATCACGGACACCCTGATCGAGCGGCCCCACAGCTTCTCCACCGCCTGCAACATTGCCACTCAGATCATCGCTCAGGTGGCTTCCAACCAGTACGGCGGGCAGTCTATCTCCCTGGCCCACCTGGCCCCCTTCGTGGATGTGAGCCGGAAGAAGATCCGCCGGCTGGTGGAGCAGGAGATGGAGGCCCTGGGCATCCGGCCCACCCGGGAGAAGATCGAGGAGCTGGTGGAGACCCGTCTGCGGGATGAGGTCCGCCGCGGCGTCCAGACCATCCAGTACCAAGTGCTGACCCTGTTGACCACCAATGGCCAGGCCCCCTTCGTGACGGTGTTCATGTACCTGGGTGAGGCCAAGAATGAGCAGGAGAAAAAGGATCTGGCCCTCATCATTGAGGAAACCTTGGAGCAGCGCTACCAGGGCGTGAAGAACGAAAAGGGCGTGTGGATCACTCCCGCCTTCCCCAAGCTGATCTATGTGCTGGAGGAGGATAACGTCCACGAGGATTCCCCCTATTATTACCTGACCAAGCTGGCGGCCAAGTGCACCGCCCGCCGGATGGTGCCCGACTACATCTCTGCCAAGAAAATGCTGGAGCTGAAGGGCGATGTGTATACCTGCATGGGCTGCCGCTCCTTCCTGACGCCGGACCGCTTCACAGATGCCGGCATCGGCAACATCGCAAACGCCGGCAATTATGAGCCTGGCAAGCACAAGTACTACGGCCGCTTCAATCAGGGCGTTGTGACCATCAACCTCCCTGACGTGGCTCTGTCCTCCGGCGGCGACCTGGACAAGTTCTGGAAGATCTTTGACGAACGGCTGGAGCTGTGCCACCGTGCCCTGATGTGCCGGCACAACCGGCTGAAGGGCACTCTCTCCGACGTGGCCCCGATTTTGTGGCAGTACGGCGCCTGCGCCCGGCTGAAGAAGGGCGAGACTATCGACAAGCTGCTCTACCACGGCTACTCCACCATCTCCCTGGGCTACGCCGGCCTCTACGAGTGCGTGAAGTACATGACCGGCAAGAGCCATACGGACCCCTCCGCCACCCCCTTCGCCCTGCAGGTGATGCAGTACATGAACGACGCCTGCAGGAAGTGGAAGGAGGAGAGCGATATCGATTTCTCCCTCTACGGTACGCCTCTGGAGTCCACCACCTATAAATTTGCCAAGAGCCTGCAGCGCCGCTTCGGCATCATCGAGGGCGTCACTGACAAGAGCTACATCACCAACAGCTACCACGTCCATGTGACAGAAGATATCAACGCTTTCGACAAGCTGAAGTTTGAGGCCCAGTTCCAGGCCCTGTCTCCCGGCGGCGCCATCAGCTACGTGGAGGTGCCGGACATGCAGAACAACCTGGAGGCGGTGCTCCAGGTGATGAAGTTCATCTATGAAAACATCATCTACGCCGAACTGAACACCAAGTCCGACTACTGCCAAGTGTGCGGCTGGGACGGCGAGATCCAGATCGCGGAGGAGAACGGCAAGCTGATCTGGAAGTGCCCCCAGTGCGGCAACACAGACCAGGACAAGATGAATGTGGCCCGCCGGACCTGCGGCTACATCGGAACCCAGTTCTGGAACCAGGGCCGGACTCAGGAGATCCGGGACCGGGTGCTGCACCTGTAAACACTCCAGGGAGACTGCGTTCCCCTGGATACGCAAGGGCCGCGCCGCTGCGCGGCTCTTGCGATGCCCCCCGCTCACAGAGCGGGCAGGCAGCCGCGGCCTGCCGCGCGCACTTGCAGGCCGAGAAGGGGGGCCCAAGGCGCAGGCCACCGGGAAAAACGATTGGATTTTGTTATGTGTCTGCGGGCACATCCTCGGGAGGACCGCCATGTACTACGGTGAGATCAAAAACTGCGACATTGCCAATGGCGAGGGAGTGCGGGTTACCCTGTTCGTCTCCGGCTGCACCAATCACTGCAAGAACTGCTTTCAGCCCCAAACCTGGGACTTCTGCTACGGCCAGCCCTTTACCACCGAGACGGAGGATTATTTGCTCTCCCTGCTCTCCCCTGTCTACATCAACGGCCTGACACTGCTGGGGGGCGAGCCCTTTGAACCGGAGAACCAGCGGGCCCTGGTGCCCTTTCTCCGGCGGGTCCGGCAGATGTATCCGGACAAGACCATCTGGGGCTTCTCCGGCTTCACCTATGAGGAGCTTACCTCGGACGGCACTCATCCCCGCTGCGAGGTGACAGACGAGATGCTCTCCCTGTTGGATGTGCTGGTGGACGGCCGCTTCGTAGAGGAGCTGAAGGACCTGACCCTCCGGTTCCGGGGCAGCTCCAACCAGCGGCTCATCGACCTGAACGCCAGCCGTCAGGCCGGTTGCCTCTGTTTCCTGCCGGACCGCCCCCGGGGCGGCCGCTGAACAGCAGCCTCCAACCCGTTTTTTCAGAGGCGCCCCGCCCTTCGGTGTGGGGCGCCTCCTTCTCTTTCGGTGCCTGCCGAATTTTAAAGGAAGACCCGTAGAAATTTTGGCAGATTGCTTCTTGACATTTGCTAGTTTGCTAACTAAAATATAATCCTGTTCAGTTGGAGGAGGTGTTTCCATGCAGCATGAGCGGTACGTCGGGTATGAGATCAAGGCACTGTCCAATCTCCTGCGCAGACGGCTTTGGGGGCCTGCCGACCATCCCCAGAGCATGCTGACGGAGATCGAGGGCGTTTTGATCGGTTATCTCTGCCACAGCCAGGGCCGGGAAATCTATCAAAAGGATCTGGAGCGCGCCCTCTGCATCCGCAGCTCCACCGCCTCCCGGCTGCTGAAGCGGCTGGAGGACGAGGGCCTCGTCCAGCGCTCTATGGGAGTCAGGGACGCCCGGATGAAGCGGATCACGCCCACACTCCGGGCGCAGGCGCTGAATCAGGAGGCAGAGCGGCGGATCGCCGCCACAGAGGCGACGCTGACCAGAGGCATCTCTCAGGAGGAGATTGACCAGTTCCTGGCCATCGCGGAAAAGCTGAAGCAAAATCTCATTTGACCAACCGGGCCCCGCCGGGAAGCGGCTCAATCGCTTCCCCCGGCACAGCAAAGACACAAGGAGGTATTCTATGAAGAAAAAAAGGAGCCTGGCCAGCTGTATTCAGGAGTTCTGGCCAGCCACCATCCTGACGCCCATCTTCGTCATCGGCGAAGTGGCGTTTGACGTGTTGATCCCCCTGATGACCGGCAAGCTGCTGGACGAGGGGGTCAAGGCCGGCAGCATGCACCATATTGCCGCCTACGGCCTCACCGTGGTGGGAATGGCTGTTCTGGCGCTGATCTGCGGCGGACTGTCCGGCCGTTTCGGCGCCAAGGCCTCTACGGGCTTCGCGCGGAATCTGCGGCGGGAGATGTATCGGAATGTCCAGAAGTTCTCCTTTGCCAACATTGACAAGTTCTCCACCAGCGGCATCATCACCCGCCTGACCACAGACGTGACCAACGTCCAGATGGCTTTTATGATGGTCATCCGTATCGCGGTCCGGTCCCCCATCATGTTGATCTGCGCCTGGGTACTCACCCTGCGCATCAACCCCAAGCTGGCACTGATCTTCCTGGTGGTCATCCCGATCCTGGGCATCGGCCTGACGCTCATCATGACCAGGGCCCACCCCATTTTTGAACGGGTCTTCAAGCGCTATGACCACCTGAACAACGTGGTGCAGGAGAACCTGCTGGGCATCCGGGTGGTGAAGTCCTTTGTTCGGGAGGACCATGAAGTAGAGAAGTTCGGCAAGGTCTCCCAGGAGATCTACATGGACTTCTCCAAGGCGGAGCGCATCCTGGCCTTCAATATGCCTCTGATGCAGATCTGTGTGTATGCCTGCATGATCTCCGTGTCCTGGATCGGCGCCAACCTGATCGTGGGCGGCAGCATGACCACCGGCCAGCTGACCAGTATGTTCAGCTACATCATGATGATGCTGATGAGCCTGATGATGCTCTCCATGGTACTGACTATGATCATCATGGCCCGGGCCTCCGCAGAGCGGATCACAGAGATCCTGAACGAGGAGAGCGATCTGAAGAACGGCTCCCAGCCCATCGAAGAGGTCAAGGACGGCTCCGTGGTGTTTGAGAACGTCAGCTTCTCCTACGCCAAGGACCCCAGCAAGGAGTGCCTGAAGAACGTGAACCTCACGGTGAAGTCCGGTGAGACCGTAGGTATCCTGGGCGGCACCGGCACCTCCAAGACCACCCTGGTCCAGCTGATCCCCCGTCTGTACGACGCCACTGAGGGTCGCGTCCTGGTGGGCGGCGCGGACGTCCGGGACTACGATATGGACGCCCTGCGGGACCAGGTGGCCATGGTGCTGCAGAAGAACGTGCTGTTCTCCGGCACCATCAAGGATAATCTCCGCTGGGGCAAAAAGGACGCCACTGACGAGGAGATGGTCCGGATGTGCCAGCTGGCCCAGGCGGACTCCTTTATCCAGGAGTTCCCCGACAAGTACGACACCTATATCGAGCAGGGCGGCTCCAACGTCTCCGGCGGGCAGAAGCAGCGGCTTTGCATCGCCCGGGCCCTGCTGAAGCACCCCAAGATCCTGATCCTGGACGACTCCACCTCCGCCGTGGACACCAAGACCGACGCCCTGATCCGCAAGGCGTTTCTGGAGGAGATCCCGGATACCACCAAGTTCATCATCGCCCAGCGGGTCTCCTCCATCGAGGACGCCGACAAGATCCTGGTGATGGACGGCGGACAGATCGTGGCCATGGGTACCCACGACGAATTGCTGAAAACCTGTGATATCTACCGCGAGACCTATGAGTCCCAAATGAAAGGAGGCAGTGACAATGAGCAGTAAGCAGATCCGCAGCGGCGCCAAGGCGCCCGGCCATCGCCGGCACATTGTCGGCCGCCTGATGGGCTATATCAAACGGGGGTACAAGGCCCGCTTCATCATTGTTCTGGTGTGCATTCTGGTCAGTGCCATCGCCAACGTGGCGGGCTCTCTGTTTCTGGGCAGTCTGATCGACGACTATATCACCCCCCTGCTGGGTGCGGCGGATCCAGACTTTTCCGGCCTGGTGCGGGCCCTGGTGATGATGGGTTGCCTGTTCCTGGTGGGTGCCCTGTGCGCTTACGCCTATAACCGGAACATGATCGTGGTGTCCCAGGGCGTACAGAAAACCATTCGGGACGACCTGTTCGGCCACATGCAGACCCTGCCTATCAAGTATTTTGACACCCACGCCCACGGCGACGTGATGAGCGTCTACACCAACGATGTGGACACCCTGCGGCAGATGTTCGCCCAGAGCATCCCCCAGGTCATCAACTCCTCTATGACCATCCTGGTCACCTTCCTGGGTATGCTGTTCACCAACGCCCTGCTCACGGTTGTGGTCCTGGTGTGCGTCTGCTTCGCCCTGGTGGTGACACGGTTCCTGGCCGGCCGCAGCGGCCGCTACTTCCTCCGCCAGCAGAGCACCCTGGGCGCCCTCAACGGTTATATCGAGGAGATGATCAACGGTCAGAAAGTGGTCAAGGTCTTCTGCCATGAGCAGGAGGCCCAGGACGGCTTTGACCGGGTCAACGACGAAATGTTCCACAGCGCGGACAAAGCCCACACCTACGCCAGCATCCTGATGCCTATCATGGTGAACATCGGCAATGTCCAGTACGTGATCGTGGCTATGGTGGGCGGCGCTCTGGCCCTCAGCGGGGTGGACACCACCATCACCCTGGGCGTTATTGCCAGCTTCCTGCAGCTGTCCAAGAGCTTTTCCAACCCCATCAACCAGATCTCCCAGCAGTTCAACTCCATCATCATGGCCCTGGCCGGCGCGGAGCGGATCTTCGCCCTGATGGACGAGGAGCCGGAGGAGGACCACGGCACTGTGACGCTGGTAAACGTGTCCTATGACAAAGAGGGCCACCAACTGGAGGAGTCCGAGAAGCGCACCAACCTCTGGGCCTGGAGGGTCCCCCACAGCACTGACATGGTGATGGTCCCTGTGCGGGAAGAGGCGGACGGCTCCTTCACGGAGCTGAAGGCCCCCGAGGCTGGAAAAGACGAGGCCTGGGCCTGGAAATACCAGGAGCACGGCAAGGCCTTCTACCGCCCCATCCTGGGCCCGGTCCGGAATGTCGAGAGCGAGGACTACTACCTCATCAAGCTCTCCGGCGACGTGCGGTTCGACCATGTGGACTTCGCCTATGAGGAGGGCAAGACCATCCTCCACGACATCAGCCTCTTTGCCAAGCCCGGCCAGAAGCTGGCCTTCGTGGGTGCCACCGGCGCCGGCAAGACCACCATCACCAACCTGATCAACCGGTTCTACGACATTGCCGATGGTAAGATCCGTTACGACGGCATCTCCATCAACAACATCCGCAAGCCGGACCTGCGGCGCAGCCTGGGCATCGTGCTGCAGGACACCAACCTCTTCACCGGCACCGTCCGGGAGAACATCCGTTACGGCAATCTGGATGCCACGGATGAAGAGGTGGAGGCGGCCGCCGCCCTGGCCAATGCCGACGACTTCATCCGCCGCCTGCCCCAGGGGTACGACACCATGCTCACCGGCAACGGCGCCAATCTGTCCCAAGGCCAGCGGCAGCTGCTGGCCATTGCCCGGGCAGCCGTGGCAGACCCGCCGGTGATGATCCTGGATGAGGCCACCAGCTCTATCGACACCCGGACGGAGGCCATCGTTCAGCAGGGCATGGACTCCCTGATGTATGGCCGGACGGTATTCGTCATCGCCCACCGGCTCTCCACCGTCCGCAACTCCAACGCCATCATGGTGCTGGACCACGGCCGGATCGTGGAGCGGGGCGACCACGACGATCTGATCCGCCAGCACGGACTGTACTATCAGCTGTACACTGGTGCCTTCGAGCTGGAATAAGCGAACATCAAAGCCACCGGAGCATTTGCTCCGGTGGCTTTTTTCTGTTCAGCGCCCCGCTCACGATTCCAGCATCTCCCGCACCAGCGCCTGGAAGGCCCGGCCCAGCTCCTTGGAATCCGCTCCTTCCAGTGCCTCCGCCCGGGCCATGATCCGCCGCAGGGTGCCCAGGTCCTGCTGCAGGAACAGCTCGCAGAGATACCGCTTCATCCTGCCGTTGTTGTACCGCTCCAGCGCCACCGTCAGCAGGTCCACCTTTTCCTCATACTCCGCCAGCCAGGCGGGCAGGCCCTCCGCCGCCACGGCCTGGCAGGTCCGCTCCTTCACGCGGCCCGTATCCAGGTCCCGGAAATCCCCCATCTTCCCCAGCTTCGGGCAAGGGAAGTCCCCGCACTGTCCGCAGTGGTCCAGTCCCTTTTCCCGGACGCAGCGGTGGACCTTGCAGGGCACGGTGTAGTATCCGTCGCAGGAGCAGCCGGGACACCGGCTGCTTCCCTCTGTCCGGCAGCGGGTACAGAGGGCGCAGGGCATCCCGCAGTATCCGTAGGCATAGTGGCTCATAGGTCCTCCTTCCCTTCCGGACCGGGAATCTCCGTCCCGTCCATCTCCCGGTCGATCAGCGCCAAGGCGATCCGGAACGCCCGGATGCGCCGTACCGTCAGCGTATGGGGCGACGTGCCCGGTCGCAGCTTCTCCAGCGCCTTCTCACACTTGCGCAGGGTGGAGTCGATGGATCGCCGGGCCTCCGCCAGCTCTTCCCGTGTGTATCTCATCGCTTGCTCTCCGCAAAGTTCCATGCCTCCCGCAGCCAGCCCATCAGCTCTTCGTCGATCTGGTCCGCCTCCGTCACCAAAACATGGTGGGTCCAGCGGCCGGGATACGGCTCCGAGGCCGCCACCACCCGGGGCGAGTCCAGCCGGTACGGCAGTCCAACGGTCACCATCAGGCACATCTTCGGCCAGTCCTTCCGCCGCCGCACCGGCAGAGATGCCGCAGCGAACAGATGCCGGCCGTAAAAGCTGATCTGGCTTTTCTGCACCTTGACGGTTCCCTCCGGAAACGCCCCGTCCATCCGCCGGAACAGCGCTTCATACAGCGCCAGCTCCGCCGGATGGCCGTCGAAGAACATCCCCGCATCCGCTGTGCAGTGCTCTGGTACGCGCATAGTGCCTCTCCTCTTCCGGCCTCTTAATCTCCATCAGCGCCGGTTACAGGCCGTTGACCACCCGTTCCGGACGCTTGCCGTCCATCAGCTTTTCCAGATCCGCAAACACCATCCGCGCGGCCTCTCGGAACGCCGCATGGCTGATCCCGCCCTGGTGAGGGCAGAGGATCAGCCGGTCCGGGCACTCCGCCGCCAGCCGCACCAGCGGGTGCTCCGCCGTCACAGGCTCCGGATCATAGGCGTCCAGCGCCGCCCCCGCCAGACGGCCGGAGCGGATAGCCTCGCACAGGGCCGCATCGTCGATCACCGCGCCCCGAGCGGTGTTCACCAGATAGCTCCCCGGCCGCATCCGGCCGAAGAACGCCCGGTCCAGCAGGTGGGTGCTCTCCGGCGTGGCGGGCAGATGGAGGCTGATGATGTCACAGGTCTCCGCCAGCTCGTACAGGGGCAGATACCGGGCGCCGCACGCCTCCTCCACAGCCGGATCCTGCCGGTGCCGGGCGTAGTAAAACACCTCGCTGCCGTTGGCCCGCAGCCGCTGCGCCGTAGCCTGGCCGATGGCGCCGAAGCCCACCAGCCCCACCCGGCAGGTGGACAGATCTTCCGGCACATGGGCTGCCAGCTCGTTCACCGCCTCATGCTGCTGCCCGGCCCGCACCATCCGGTCTCCCCACAGCGTCCGGTGCAGCAGCATGCTCATCAGCGTCACCGCCAGCTCCGCCACGGGGCCTGCGTTGCACCCGGCGCAGTTGCACACATAGATGCCCCGCTCCCGGGCCGCCGCCAGGTCAATCCGGTCGTAGCCCACCCCGTCGCTGTGGATCAGCTTGAGATGCGGCATCCGGGCGATCAGTTCCTCTGTCACCGGCGTCACCGGTGCGGCCACCAAAGCCTCCGCATCGCCGCCGGCTGCCAGCCAGCGCTCCTCCGGCCCCTCCCGGTCCGTGAACACCAGCTCCATCCGCCCCGCAGCGGGAATATCGGGCAGATACCGGTCATATCGGCTGCTGGGATGTAAGATCAAAACCTTCAACGCTCTTTCGCCTCCAAATCATTTGCCCGGCCCACTGCCTCCACATCTGCGGCGGTGATCCGCGTCAGGTCCTCCCGGTTGACGGACGCCTGTCCCGCCAGACGGCCCGCCTGCCGGACCAGGATCTGCTCAAACAGGTTTCGCACGCCCCGGGCGTTGCCGAAGGAGGCCGCATCCGCCATCCGCCTTTCCAGCAGGGAGCGCAGCGGCGCCTCCGCCTCCGGCTCCAGAATGTAGCACCCTTTTTCACACTGCATCCGGAAGATGGCCAGCAGTTCCTCCGCCGTGTAATCTGCAAAGTGGAGGAAGCGGTTGAACCTGGACTCCAGTCCCGGATTGGAGTGGATGAACTCGTCCATCAGCCCGTCGTAGCCCGCGACGATCACCACCAGGTCGTCCCGGTGGTCCTCCATGGCCTTCAGCAGCGTGTCGATGGCCTCCTGGCCGAAGTCGTTGGCCCCGCCGCCGTTGAGGGCGTATGCCTCGTCGATGAACAGCACACCCCCCAGAGCGGAGTCGATGACCTTCCGGGTCTTGATGGCTGTCTGTCCCACGTAGCCCGCCACCAGCCCGCTGCGGTCCACCTCCGCCAGCTGCCCCTTGGACAAGATGCCCAGGCTGTGGTAGACCCGGGCCATCAGCCGGGCGATGGTGGTCTTTCCCGTGCCGGGATTGCCGGAAAACACCATGTGGAGACTCATGTCCGCTGTGGGCAGGCCGTGCTGCCGGCGCAGATGCTCCACCGCCGCCAGATTGATGAGGTCTTTCACCTCCCGCTTCACCGCAGTGAGGCCCACATAGCTGTCCAGCTCCTTCTGCAGGTCCTCGATGTTCTCTTTGGAGGGAGCTTTGGTGGTGTCTTCCTGTTTCTGTTCTGCCGCCTCTGGCGCCTTTTTCTCCCCGCCGTCTGCCGGCGGGGTCCTTTTTTCTTTCTCCGGCAGCGGAGCCGCAGGCACATGCTTCTCCGGTGTCGGAGTGCCCCAGAAGTCCGCGCCCATGCGGCTAAGGTTGTGCTCCGTCATAGAGCGGATCACCTCCAGCTGCCGCAGGATGATCTCGTCCTTTTTGCTCTGATCCCGCTTGTCCATCCGCTCACACCCCCCACAGTCTTGTATGTGCCAGCGCCCGGAACAGGCAGGCGGCGATCAGCCCCGTCAATGCCCCGGTAAAGAGGGACACCCCCAGCAGCACCGGCAGGTAGTACAGCGGCGCCGTGTTGCCCAGCGTCAGCACGGCTGCGGCCACCTGGCCGCAGTTGTGGGCCGCTGCTCCGCCCACAGACACTCCGTAGACGGAGAGGCGCTTCAGCCGGGAGAGGGCGATCATCACCCCCATGGCCGTCACGCCCCCCAGCAGGGAAAAAATCAGCGCGTTCATGTTTCCTGCAAAGACCGCCCCCAGCAGGCACCGGGCCAGCAAGATCAGCAGCGCCTGCCCCGGTCCCAGGGCGTACAGGGCGAACAGCGTCACGATGTTGGCCAGTCCCAGCTTGATCCCCGGAATGGGGATGGCCAGGGACAAGGGGAAGAAGTTCTCCAGATAGCTGAGCGCCAGCGCCATGGCCGTCAGCACCGCGCACAGCGTCAACTGTCTCGTCGTCAGTTTCATGGCGCCTCCTTATCCGATCACCAGATCCACGCCGTCATCCGCCGCCGCGCCGCCCTCCAGCTGCACGACGATCCGGGCGGGCAGGCACACGATGCTCTGTCCCCCGCGGGTGATCTCCCCCATGTGGACGCAGTCCTGGGTGGGGCAGTCGGACACCGTCACCTGGGCAGACTCTGGCCCAAAGGCCACCCGGAGGGTGTAGCCGTTGGACGTATAGGTCCGCTCCTCCGGTCCCGACAGGTCCGCCAGCACCACCCGATCCACCGGCTCGCCGTTCGCAGACACTACCGCCGTCAGCGGGCCTATTTCCTCTCCCCCAGTCCAGAACAGAGCCGTGCAGGCCACCGCCAGCGCCAGCACAGCGGCCGCCGCCAACGCATCCCAGCCGTTTGGCCGCAGCTTAGGAGACGATTTCATACGCATACCCCGCCGAATCGTCCGGCCGGAACCGGTCCGCGATGCCCGCAGTCGCCAGCAGCCGGCCGTCCTCTGTCACCAAGATCAGGTCAAAGTCATAGACGCCGCTGCGCCAGAGCTCCAGCGCCCGGTCCTCCCCCATGACGAACAGGGCCGTGGAGAGGGCGTCGCACATCGTGCCGTTGCCCGCGGCCCCATCCGCCACCACGGTGACGGAGGTAAGTCCGCTCTCCGCCGGGCGGCCGGTGGCAGGATCAATGATATGGTGATAGACCTGTCCATTTTCCTCAAAATACCGCTGATAGCCGCCGGAGGTGACGGCAAAGGCGTCCGACGCCTCCAGGATCCCCGCCAAAGCCCCCGCGGACCGAGCCGGGTCCTGAATGCCGATCTGCCAGGGCTCTCCCTCCAGATTCCCGCCGCAGACCCAGGTGTTCCCACCCAGGTCCACGATGCCGTGGGTGATGCCGTGCTCCTGGTAAATCGCAGCCATCCGGTCGCTGGCATACCCCTTGGCAATGGCTCCCAGGTCAATCTGGGTGCCCTGGTCCAGCGAGACAGCAGTCCCCTCCTCCAGGTGGACATGCTCCGCCCCCACGCAGGGCAGCAGCAACGCCAGTTCAGCGTCCTCCGGCACCCGGTAGGTGTCCTCCGTAAAGCCCCAGGCAGAGGACACCGGCGCCAGGGTGATGTCAAAGGCCCCGTCTGTGGCAGCGCTGAAATCCAGGGCCCGGGCAATCAGGTCGCGGAGTTCCTCCCCCACATCCACCGGCGTCCCCCCCGCCGCGCTGTTCAACCGGGACACTGCGCTGTCCTCCCGGGTGCGGGAGAGCGCCTCATCCAGGCGGTAGATCTCGTCTTCCGCCGCCGCAAGCGCCGCCTCCGTCTCCCCGCCGCAGGCCCGCAGGCCCATCACCGTGTCCATGGCGAAGACCTGTATGCTCTGCATCTCCTGCGCCGCAGTGCCGCCGCAGGCGGTCAGGCTCCCCGCCAGCAGCAGTGACGCCAGCAGTGCGCCCAAACGTTTCATAAGCAAATTCCTCTTGTCATCAGTATTTTTCGCAAAAAATCTCATAATAGAGGAGTATACCACGCCCCCGGGCAAATCTCAACCGGCAATCCTGACTCCTGTTGGAAAAAAGGGAAAAGTCTGGCTCCTTCCCCTTGCAAAGGCACGAAATATCTGCTATACTATCATAGTATGCCAGCGGAAGCGCATGTTTTCCCGCGGCTATTTTCGGAACAAACACCCTGGAGGTTGTCCTATATGTCCAAAAATCCTGTCAGTAAATCCAAGCCGGTAAAGCGGAACGAGCCCATGCACAACGCGCTCAAGTTTTTTCTGGCCGGCTGCGTGGCGGAGATCTATCTGTTGGTCATCCGCCGCTTCTATGTGAACGGCACCGCCAATGAGCTTCTCGCATGCGACGCCGCACTGCCCTATCTGATGGCCGCGGGTGCGGCAGTGGCTGTGATCGGTCTGGTCCTGGGCATCGTCTGGCGCCAGCAAACCAAGCGCCGCTGGATCGGCTGGTCGGTGTTTGCCGCCGGCGTTTTCCTGGGCGGTTCCGCCTGGATGATCCGCACCTTCTACGACTCCGCTCTCACCTTCCTGTGCGTGGTGGTTCCGGTGGTCATGCTGCTGGGCATTCTGTGGAATCTGTACGATCGGGAGTGCTCCTGGTCCCTGACCATCCTGGGTGCCTCCCTGATCGCCCTGTGGGTCTGCCGGCGGGTGCTGGACAGCATCTTCCTGGGTACCTATGTCCGGATCGCTGCGGTAGTCTATATCGTGGTGCTGATCGTAGCGGCTTTCCTCACCAACAAGGCGGACAAAAATGGCGGCAAGCTGGGCAATCTTCAGGTGTTGACTGCCGGCGCGGATCCCATGCCCATCTATGCGGCCTGCGGCCTGTCCGTCGTGGCGCTGGCCATCGCCCTGTTCAGCAGCACCATCGCCTATTACGCCATGTGGGCCCTGGCCATAGGGGTCTTTGCTCTGGCGGTGTATTACACGGTCAAGCAGCTCTGATAGATCCGCAGCCCCCCTTCGGGCATTCCGAAGGGGGGCTGTTTTGTTCTCTCGCGTCCCGACAAAGGGAACCCCTTTCCGCCGCCTTGCAGCGCAGTATGTCCCGCAAGGCAAGCCGCTTTTCGTGGGAAGAAACCGCTCTGCCGCCCTAAACGGCTCAATACGCACGGCGGAAGAGGCGTATGGTATTTCTTATAAGAGCCAGCCGCCAAGGCAGACGGTTGTTCTTCCGGCGGGAGGGTCCGGACTTTGCGGCATGAAAACTGCGCATCGGTGAGCGGAAAATTCGTTATCAGCGATCCGAATCCCAAAGCAGCAGGCCACTCTTCCACCAACCGCCGCTGGGCACTGCCGGAATTATAAAAAGCTTCTTCTCTGGCTTGACGTCCCTTCCAGGTCAAGCTGGAACAGTCCGCCGCCCCGGCACATGTCTGTGAGCAGATTCCAGCCATTGGGGACTGGACAGGATGCTGAAGAGTGCGGCCCCATGATCTGCGCTGCAATAGACAAAGAGCTATAAAAATATTTTTTGAATTATTTTTGCCTGTTTATGGTCGTTTCCTATACGATTGATTTGCTTTCTGTCACTCTTGAGCAATAGGGTTTCCATATGTTCCAAGCGTGTCTGTGGTATTTCCTGTGGTCAGAAAGCGGTTGCACCCCAACGAATGTGTCAACTATATTCGCTGTTGTACAACTCAGGAATTGCGCCACATAAAACAAAAGTAAACCACAATGTTCTTCCAGCAAGGTATGAAAAGGAGGACCTTCAAATCCCTTTGTGCATCGAAGAGAAGATTAAACCATGCGCCCTGAAGTTCCGCATAATGTGAGTGAAGAGGATGTTCCTGTTCGACTGGCTATTGGGGAAAATATGTGGTACAATTACGCTGAAAATCTCCTTGTTACGGAGGTGAAATCATGTACCGCATCGCCGTATGTGAAGATGACCCGCGCACAGCGGAACAAAATAAAACAGCCGCCTGCCATGTGCTGGATGGAAAAGGCCGTGTTCGGCGGCAGGACTACGACATTGAGGTGTTCCACTCTGCCGCTCCGCTCATGGAACGGCTGGCAGAGGACCCGGACGTCTACCAGCTCCTGATGCTGGACATCCAGCTGGATGGGGATAACGGCATAGAGCTGGCCCACTTTCTGCGGGAGCACCAGGTCAATACCTCCATCATCTATATCACAGATCACCCCGGTTTCGCGCTGGACAGCTTCCCCACCTATCCGCTGGAATACCTGCTCAAGCCGGTGGACGAGGCACGGCTGGCCGCCGCTCTGGACTGGGATTGGCAGCAAAAGCACATCCGTCCCAAGCGCCCGGTCATGCAGATCGGCAGCCGGGTAGTTCCTCTGGATGAAATGATCTACCTGGAGACTTCCGGGCGGAAAACCGCCATCCATACCCAAAAGGATCGGATCGAATACGCCGTTCCTCTCTCCAAATTGAAAGAGGAATTCCAGAAGCAAGGCTTTTGCCTGAGCCATTTCAGCTATCTGGTCAATCTTTCCCATGTAGCGCGGGTGGAGCGGGATACACTCACCCTGGACACAGGCGAGTCCATCCCGGTCAGCCGCCGATACTACCAGGACTTTATGGCCCGCTATGTGGAATCTCTGAAATAGGAACTCCGCCGTTCCCTGGAACTGGGACGGCGGAGTTCTTTTATGCTCTTTTATGAGAGAGCAGCAGGGCGGTGCTGGCGGAAAAGGCGTCCCCGTCGGCCTTCAGGACCAGCTCGCTGTGGTACTTCCGGGCGGTGGCACGGGCAGACTTGAGGCCCATGCCGTGGAGCGTGCCGGGCTTGGTGGCGCGGTACAGCCGCTCCTCCGGGTCGAAGTCCACCGGGGCGAAGTAGGCGTTCTCCACCCCTACATACAGATACTCGCCCCGGATGTGCATGGTCACCCGGAGCCACTTGTCCGCTCCCTCGGGGGCTTTTTCGTTGGCCTCCAGCGCATTTTCCAGCAGGTTCATCAGCAGAGGGCACAGGTCGCTGTTGGGGATGGGCAGTTCAGGTGGCAGCTCCACCCGTACCTCGGCGCGGACGCCTGTCTCCGCTCCCCGGGCCAGCATGGCCGTCAGGACGGCGTCCACCGCCGGGTGGACGGTGTAACCGCCGGTGCGGTTCAGCTCCGGCCGCTGGGACAGCGCCTCCAGGTACTTCCGGACCTCCTCTGTGTTCCCCTCCCGGCACAGGCCCTGGAGGGCGGTAATGTGGTGGCGCAGGTCATGCCGGAGGGAAGCGACCTCCTCGCTGTGCCGCCGCAGGTTTTCGTAGTTCTCCTGTGCCAGCTCTCCCCGTTGGAGGAGCAGACGTTCCTCGGTTCGGCGCCGGGCCTCACTTCTGAAGAGGTCGATCAAAGCGGCCAAAACGCCTGCGGCCACGGCCAGCGTGGAACACTGCCACAGAAGGAAGCGAGGCAGGCCGTTTTGGAAGCCCGTCCAGAGCCGGATCAGCAATTCCCGCCCCCATTGGGGATCGGCCAGCGTATGGACACCGCAAACCGCGGCCCCTAGCCCCAGCGCTGCCAGGAACAGCGGCGCAAACAGGTGGTAAAAGCGGTTCCCCCGCTTCATCCAGACCACGGCCAGCACAGCGGCGGCCAGCAGTCCCAGCAGTCCCGCGTACTCCGACACAGTCGTCAGCGGAGAGGCTGCGGCGGAGCGCCCCAGCAGGGCGGTCAAACCGTGAAGAATGGCGGCCCCCCACAGAAGCCAGCGCAGCCGTCCGCTGCCCCGCTCTCCCAGAAAGACCAGCAGTGCGGTCAGGCACAGGGCCCGGCTCAGGGCATTCAGATCCACTTGGGAGTATGGGAGGTAATGGCCAAAAAAGCTGACGCCGCCCAGCGGGGCCAGCATCAGGGAAAAGACGGCCAGGGCAGCGAGCGCCAGCCCGGCGTCCCACCGGCCTCGGAAGCCCTGCCACAAAAAAGCGGCGGAGAGCAGAAGGCCCAGGACAAAGCAGAGCGCGGCGGGAATGGCCGCCTGGAAGCTCTCGGCAATGAGGCTGCTCTCATAGGCGTAGCCGCAGCTCAGCGTTACGCCGCAGAGGTAGACGGTGGACTCCGCCTCCGGAATCTGCTTTTCCCCCAGGCCGGTGGACTGGGCGATGGTCAGGGTCTTGCCCACATGATCCATAGGCAGCGAGACCGCCACCGGCTCCGTCCGGTCCCAGCCCAGCATGGGCAGCGTCAGCTCCCCAATGCCGCCGGGCAGCTCCGGGCAGTCGGTGTAGAGCCGTTCCCCGTCCAGGAACACCGCCACACTGCGGTTGGCTGTGTCCAGATACAACACAGGGCTTTCCACCGCTTCCGTCAGGACACGGGAGAAGTAGACGGTCTGGCCCGGAACGGTCAGACCGGTGAAGCCGCCCATACCGTCCGGCGTCAGGGGGACGATATCCTCCCCCTCCTGGGTGCAGACCGTCCAGCCCTTCTGGTCGTAGACCCATCCCTCCGGCATGGCCTCGCTCGTCCACCCCAGGGAGAGATCGTAGGTCTGCTCTGTCATGGGCTGCGTATAGAACAGCAGTGCGGCGGCGAAAAAGCCGCACAAAAGCAGGGCGGCCGCCGCTGCTGTCCCCCTCAAAAGCCATTGCTTCATTCGGATAAACCTCCGGTCAAAAGTCCTTTCTCTTTAAGAGTAGCGGGGAAATTTACTCCCGTCAAGGGCCTGCGCTTACCAAGTATGTAGGATTTGCGACCATGTTTGCGCATTCTATTGAAAAGGCAAAAAATTTCATTATAGTGATAGGCGTAAGAGGCTGTACGCCGTGCCGGACGGGGGAGAGAACGCCCTTTCAGCCGCGGGACGCACAGAGAAGAATTGCAGGGGGGTACCCCCCTGCATGAGATGGTGAACCATCTCATGCATCCCCTTATTGACGGAAGGAGGAGTCTTTTTGTTGGAGCAGACGGCCCTGCGGATCGGACTGCTGGCGTCCCCTCCTCCGGCGGAGCAGATGGAGGCCCTGCTGGACGGGCTGCTGACGCCGGACGAGAGCATGATCCGGGGACCGGACGGCATGGAGCCGTTGTCCTGGCGGAGAGAGGCGGAGCCGGACGTGCTATTTCTGGAGGCCGCCCACGGCGGGATGGAGCTGGCCGGTGAACTTCAAACGGAAGCCGATCCCCTGCCGGTTGTCCTTTTGGTGGATAACTATGAGCAGGTATTGGACGGCTACCGCCTGTCCGTGAAGCGGTGCCTGATGATGCCGCCGGAGCGGGAGAGGTTGGAGGAAATCCTGCGGTTTTGCCGCGGCGCTTACGGCAGGAAGTCTTTTCGGGTGCCGCTGCCCAGTGGGGAAACGTGCGTGATCCAATTGGGCGAGATCCTCTGGTTCCGGGGATGCGGGCACAAAATCCTCATTTACACGGAGGGGAGGGCCGGGCCGCTGGAGCTTTGGGGCGCTGTTCCGCAGCTGGAGCGCATCCTGCCCGGCAGCTTTGTCCGCTGCCACCACAGCACCACGGTCAATACGGACAAGATCCGCACCTTGGAGCGCACCGCCGCGGTGCTGACAGACGGAAGCCGGGTCCCGGTATCCCGGCGGAAGCACGAGCTGGTGCGGAGCCGGTACATGGCATCAACACGCCTGTGTATGCAATAGAAGGGAGAGTTTTATGAGAAAAAGATGGAAACGCTGGCTGGCGGGGCTCATGACCGCCGTCATGCTCATGGGCACCCTGCCCACGGCGGCCTACGCCGCCCTGTGGGACAACACGCCCGACCAGAATAAGGAGATCCTGCGGGAGCTGACCGCGTTCTGGGGAGATGAAAAGACCGCCAAGGAGGCCATGGAGCTGCTGCGGCAGTATGGCCTCATCGACGAGGACGGCAACGTGCTCACCGACTGGAGCGGCGAGATCACCATTCAGGAGGAGAGCCGCCCCCTGACCATCGCGGAGGCCCGGGCGCTGTCCGGCGGCGATGTGACGGTGAACAGCCGCCCCTGCGCCGTAAGTGAGCTGAAGGCGGCGCTGGACGGCCTGGAAACGCTGGGGCTGCTGGCGGACAATACCCCTGTGACCAATTGGCAGCTCCAGGTGGACGGACAGGACGTGGCCCCGGCGGCGCTGGAGGCGGTCCTGGAGAGCTGGACGGCCCCGACGGTCCCGGAGGAGGAGACCCCTGCGGAGCCGGAGACCCCGGAGGAGCCGGAGCCTGAGACCCCGGAGCTGCCCCAAAACGGCGGGGCCGGGAGCCCGGAGCAGTCCGGCGGGCTTCTCGCGTCCGTCGGGCGCTTCTTCGGCGTGGGCGCGTCCGCCCAGGCACCCGCCGCCCCGGTGGTGACGGTGCTGGGGCAGACGGTGGACAGCGGGGACGTGCTGGAAGTCATCGCCTTCCTGGACCAGTATGGCCTGCTGACCGACGCCGGCTGCGCCGCCGACTGGGGCCTGACTCTGCCCGGCGGGGAGCGCAAGACCGACCTGACCGAGCTGCTCTCCATGCTGGAGAAGGGGGACTACGACCCCGACATGGTCATCCGGGTGGACGGCACCCCCGTCACCATGGCCGACTTCAAGACCATGATGGAGATTCAGAAGGAAGTGGAGCGCATCCAGTCCACCTATTTCCCCGAGGGGGGCGTGGAGTGGACGGAGGAGGAGCTGGGCAGCCTGTACGACCTGTACCAGCAGCTCCAGGCCAACGGCATCCAGCTTTATAACACCCAGGGAGCCGACGATCTGGTGTTCCCCTCCGGGGCAGATCAGAGCCAGCGGGTGTTTTTGCCCAGCTCTGTCACGGTGCAGAACGGTGGGACTGCGGATCTGAGTGTCTCCCTGGCCCATGCGGCCAAGGAACCTGTCACTCTGAATTGGAAAATCGCAGAGGGCAGCGCCGCCGGGACCATCGGAGGCCAGACCAGCGGCACCCTGACCTTCGATGTGGGCAACCAGAGCCAGACCCTGACCGTTCAGGCGGAAAACAGCGACGAGCGGTGGAACGGAAACCGGGCCTTTGTGGTGGAGTTTTCTGTTGCAGATGGCGCGCTGTTTGACAATGAATCGGCCTGTGGCTATACCACCGTGCTGGTCCACAGCGATTATACGTACCCCGAGTTGAACCGTGACGCAATCGGGCAGGCTGGGGGGCAGGAATTTGATCTGATCTATTACCCATATGAATCATCACAAGAAACCCCGGTTGAGATTGAGAATTTTATGTTTAAAAACGGAACTGGGTTCGGTGAGTTTGAGAACTTTGAGAATCCTCCATGGCTTATTTTGACAGTCAATAACTCTAAGGGACACCAGGTTCAATATACAAAGATCCGGTCGAATGCAGACTATATTTACGATAACGGCTATACGCTCCTTGCACAGACAGGGCTGGAGGAGAACAAACCGGTCAATCAGATCGGAATTGAGATTATCAGAAAGTCGTTCTATGATTGCAACCTCATTACTTTTGACTATGTTTATGACGACCAGATCCTCCCTCTGGTGCAGGACGGGATTGCCACAAAATTTGGTTTTCAAAGGGCTGGTACGGATACCTATGCAGCAGAGAGTGTGGATGTTACAGTGAACGAGCAATCTCTGGTCAGTTGGGAAAACCCTCATTATCTTCCTGAAAAGGTTGATTTGACGCCGTATTTAAATCTGATTTCAACGGACCGGACAGAGGATCATCTAAGGTTTGATATAAATATCCGAATCACCAATGACCTTGCCTCTGCTGACAGACTGGTTCTTGAGTCTCCCTACCTTTTGGACGACGCAAAGCCCCGGGTGGTGGAGGTCACCGCCCCGGCGGGCAGCTACCGCTACGGCCAGGTGGTGCCCATCACGGTGGAATTCTCCGAGCCGGTGGAGAGCAAAAACCTGACCCTGACGGCGAACGGCCAGACCCTGTCCGCCGTGGACACGGGCGACGGCGCCTTCGGCTACCGCCAGACCTTCCTCTATGAGGTGCCCAAAAGCGGCAGTCAGCGGCTGGCAGTGACAGAAATCAGCGGCGGCGTGGATCTCTGCGGCAAAAGTATGGAGGCCTATACACGTGACTCCGATCAGGCCGACAGCCAGATCAGCGGCGTGACGCTGGATGTGCCCGAGCTGCTCACCGCCGTGAACACCCCCACGCCCTCCGCCAGCGTGGTGGACCTGAAATACTCCAAGAATGACGCTACCGGCGAGGAAAAGACCACCGCCGTGGTGGAGATCATCCTGAACCTGCCCAAGGAGCAGGACCTGCGGGACCTGATCATCGGCAGCTACCCCCTGGACAACGGATCCTTTGCCAACTCCAAGCTGGCCGCCACCATGGACAACGGCCAGACCCTCCTTCCGCTGGTCTATGACAATGGAGACGCACCGACAAAAATGACCGCCACCGTGGAGATCGACGTGCGGGAGCTTCTGGGGCTGGGCACGGAGGAGAAGGCCAAGACCTTCACCGTGGAGTTCTACCTGACGGACGAGGTGCGGGATGACCAGGGCGCGGTGACGGGCGTCACGGCCCGGGAGCTGCTCTTTGGCCGGTACGCGGCTTTCTCGGTGAACAAGCCCGTGCCCCTCACCGGAGATGACCTGACGGTCAGCACGCCGGAGGGCTGGCTGGACACCATCTACGTCAACGACCCGCCGGAGGACGCCAAGCTGACCCTGGGCAAGACGGTAAACAGCGATGGCTGCACCTGGAGCCAGATCCGGTGGGTATCCAGCAATGACGCCGTTGCCACCATTGACCCGGTCACCGGCGTGATCCACCCCCTTGCCAATGGAACGGTGGAATTCTGGCTGGAGGCCGTCAACGGCGGCCTGGAGGAGTACCAGGGATCGGAGTACCAGTCCGAACATATCAAGCTCATCATCCAGGAGGGCGCGAATCCCTACCTCCGCATCCCGGAGCAGGAGATCACCCTCCGCGCCGGAGACCCGCTGACCCTGCGCTGGGCCTCCAACCTGGCCCAGAAGAACAGCGAGTACGGCGCGGATGCGGAGAGCAGAAAGACCACCTTTACCATCAAGGTCTATCAGGGCGAGGACATAGAGAGCCAGCCGGTAAAGACCTATACCGTCACCTATGACCCCGCCACTCCCGACGACACCATCACCATGGGCGACGGTACCACCCTCCCCATGTGGACCAAGGACGAGAGCGACGCGCTCACCCCCAACCAGTCCTTTGTCATCCCCGAACTGACTGACACCGGAGTGGGCTACACCATCACCATCACCGCCCAGGCGGGGGAGAACGTACCCAGCGTGGATCAGGGGAAAAACCCGGACGGTCTCTTTACCGCCCAGACCCGCGTGACCGTGACTGCCCGGCCCGTGTCCGTGTCCCTCACCCGGCCCGACACCCTTTTCAAGGTCAACGAGGGCAGCTTGACCATCCCCTACACCCTCACGGACTTTGACGCTGTGGGCGGCGGCGCGGACTTCAAGCTGGTGGTCACCGACAACTCCACCGGCGAGAAGGTGCTGGAGACCACCGACTATACGGAAAACGGCGGCACCACCGAGGGAGGCCAGTTCACCATCGACCTCTCCGACGCGGAAATCAATGACGGCTTCCGCACTATCTACGACGTGACCCTCCAGGCCAAGAACACCACCGCCGGGCAGGACTGGAGCCGGGACAGCTTTACCCTCTACATCTACGACAAGAACGCCCTGGACATCTTGGTCCAGCCGGTGGAGCGAGGCGGCGTCACCACCGTGGGCGTGAACGGCGACAGCGTCACCATGTCCAATGAGGACTGGATCGCCTCGCTGTCTCAGGACGAGATCCTGGCCCTGAACCGGGACATCGACCTCCAGACCGCCATCTCCATCAACTACGGCGACCACGCCTGGGGCGAGGCCAGCGACCGCATCCGCTGGGCGGTGGAGAACAGCGAGACTGCCGCCGTCAACTATCCCCAGGGGGCCTATTACGAGAACATCGAGGGCCTGCCCTACTCCTCCTACGCCCCGGCCACCCAGTTCCTGCTCTCGGGTAAGAACAGCGGCAAGACCGTGGTGGAGGCCATCCACGACCTGGCGGGGGACTCCCTCAGCTCCAGCGTGGAGGTCACGGTGGAGACGCTGAAGGATAAGCTCTACCTGTTCCAGTTCTACCCTGCCGCACCGGGCCTGACCATGACCTACACCAACGGCGCGGGAGAGGAAAAGAACGCCACCAGCGACAGCCAGGGCCGGTTTGCCATCTATGAGGCCAGCGGCATTGCCTCGGATGTGTACGTTCAGGGCACAGTGGACGGTGAGCTGTATCTGGGCACCGTGTACCAGGATACACTGGTCAGCCAGGAGAAGGACGCGGTGAGCCTGGAGCTCTACCCCCTCAACTCCCTGGAGCTGCGCAAGGCAGCCACCCTGCCCCTCTACCTGAAAACGCCGGAGGGCAAGGACTACGATGGAGAGGCCACCGTCCGGGTGGGCGTCTACCGCAATGGCGTCTACTGCCCGGATGCGAAGTATGCGCTGAAGTCCGGGGAGGAGGCTACCATTCCCGGAACCGAGGATAAGAAGGTCACATTCCAGGGCGGCAAGGCCACCTTCTACTTCGACGTGACCCAGTTCAACACCAACAACGGGGCCGATCCCATCACCGCCGCGGACGACATCGAGTTCGTGGTGGAGATCCGCACCCCCGTCATCCGGAAGGGCGCCGACACGCCCGCGGGACAGGAGAAGAAAAACGGCCTCCCCCTGCAATACTACCCCGTCCTGTTCTCCGCCATGGGCACCACCAACGAGGAGGACGCCATCAAGCTGGGCGAACGGATCGTCAATCTGGAGCAGGCCCCCAACAAGACGGTGCCCTATAGGAACGCAGATAGCAAGGAAACCATCGAGGTGCTGGATGAGTCCCCCTTCATCGCCCGGTCCATCCTCTATTTCACCGGCCAGGAGAGCGGCCTGTCCGCCGATGTGCGGGGCAAAAAGGGCAAGATCGGCCCCAGTGCCGACTACCCGAATCAGCTGCTTTCCACCTGTGTCTTCTGGTGGGGCGACAGCGGCGAGGCGGCCGACCCCAACGGCGCCCGCCATCCATCCTACCGGGATGACCGGGGCAACGAGCTGACCGGGCAGGTTCTGGATAACAACCGCTACCCCTTCACCTCCATCCCGGTCTCCAAGGTCACCGTCCCCATGAACAAAACCCAGCTGGACCACCTGGGCCTGGATGACCTCCAGGGCCGCGGCATCAAGCTGCGCTATGTGGACCACAACAATACCACCATGAAGGAAGAGACCATGCCCTGGTCCTTCATGAACGCGCTCAATCTGGAAAAGGCCACCGATTCGGACAGCCTGGAACAGCTGCTGGACAACATGGCCCAGATCACACAAAGCGCGGGCAGTGATGGCATTGAAGGTTCCGTCAATGACTTTGTTGCCTTGGGCATCACCCTGGCTACGAAGAGCGGCATCGACCTGCCCATCCTGAAGATGCAGCTGGCCCCCACCGGGGACCCCACCGTGTTCCGTGGGCTGGTGTATATCGGCCTGAACAACATCGAGAACGACAATGTCACCGGCATTGCGGCGGATACCAGCCGCGGGTATGACGTGGACTATTTCCCCGGCTTCGAGCAGATCAAGGGCCTGTACAATCAGGGCACAGAGTATGGCAAGACCATGGGCAACCAGCTCAAATCCGCGGGCAACACTCTGAAAAACAACATCAATCAGGGCAGCGGCACCAGCAAGACCAAGGACGGAAAGATATTCTACGCCCTGAACGGCGGCTTTGAGACAGAGGTCTATTACGACTTCACCGACCAGGAGTGGAAGATGGTGGTCGTCAACGGCAACTTTGAGGCCGGCGGCGGCTACGGCATGGAGTGGACCTGGAATACCCAGGTGGGCCCCGTTCCCGTGCTGGCGCAGCTGGAGCTGGGCGCGTCGGCTGTGGTGCATTTTGACGCCGCGGTCAACCGACAGGTCATGGACAACGACTACCTGACCCAGCTGAGCATCTACGCATACCTCCAGGCCTTCGGCGGCATCGGCTTCGACTACGCCGTGGTCGCCCTCAAGCTGGGCCTGTTCGGGCAGATCGGCCTGGACGCGCAGCTCAAGTGGCTCAACGCCATCGGGCAGGACGCGCAGTTCGGCTATGACGTCGGCCTGGAGGGCACGATCGGCATGAAGTTCCAGGTGGAGGTGCTTTTCATCTCCTATGAGAAGATCCTCTGGTCCCAGCCTATCGCCAACTATAACTGGCAGAGCAGCAACTGGGAAGATATCGACGCTTACTGGGATGAGGCCGGCAAGGGCAACTCGGGCGCGGGTATCATCACGCCGGACAATGCTCAGGTCAGCCGCCTGATGACGGCGGGCGACACGGGCGTCTATGCGGCGGATCTGGAGCCCAAGCTGCTGGACCGCGACTACCTCAGCCAGTACGAACGCACCTACGACAGCTCCGGCCCGGAGGGCGGCTTCAACCTGTTCAATGCCATCGGCGATCTCTTCACCGGCGGCGAGGAGGACAGCGCCATCGGCACCGCGGTCATCGACAACTCCTATCCCCAGGCGGCCCCCGTCCTCTCCGACGACGGCGCATGGCTGTTCTATCTGGACGACATGGGCGACGGCAGCGACGCCACCAAGGTCCGTGTCAATGCGGCCCCCCGAAGCGGAGAGGGCTACCAGGCTCAGGGCGCGCAGGCTCTGAGCGACGAGGGCTACGGCGACAGCGGCCTACGGGCCGCCGGTTCCGGCGACAGCGCCGTAGCCGTGTGGAGCCGGGTCACCGAGCGCCCCGCCACCACCGAGGCGGGCAGCTCCATCACCGCCGACGTGCAGGCGGGCATGATGAACAGCTCCGAGATCGTGGTGGCCGTCCGCAGCGGAGATAGTTGGAATGTGTCCTATCTCACCGGCAACAAGAACGAGGACGGCAATTTTGAGTCTTCCGACGGCCTGGCCGACCTGTCCCCCGTGGTGGCCACCAACGGCAAGCGCATCCTGGTGGCCTGGCGGCAGGTGGCGTCTTCCGAGGCCGACGAGATCACCACCTTTGACGCCAAGGACTATATCATGTATGCCGTGTCCGAGGACAAGGGCGAGACGTGGACCGAACCTCAGCCCATCTATAACGGCACCTCCGGTTCTGTGAAGGGCATCGAGGCCGCTATGCTGGACTCTGGCGAGGCGGCGGTGGTGTTCACCCTCCAGACCGGCGAGCACGACACCCGTTCCGGCGACTTCAAGCAGGAGGTGGCCTATGCCATCATTGACGAGGCCAATCAGGAAGACGCTGAGCTGCTGGCCGACGGAACAACGGCGGAGTATCAGGTCAAGAGATATGTCCAGATGACCGACGACGACGCCATGGACGAGAATCCCCAGATCGCCGCCGTACAGCTGCGTGACGACGATGCCGCCGAGTCCTTTGTGATTGGCTGGAGCAGCACCAGCGGCACCGGCGCGGAGCAGGAGAACGACATCAAGCTGGCCGCCGTGGATGCCAATGGCAACCGGGTCACCGGCTTTGTGGACTCCCTCTCCAGCCTGATCGCCAACACCGGCGTCCGGGCCAACGCGGACTTCCGCTTCTCCCGCAATGCCGATACTCTGGACGACCTCTCCATCCTCTGGAAGGAGAGCGCCGTGAGTGGGGAGGAGATAACGAAGGAGACGACGGCAGAGAACAGCGCGCCGGCCAACTACGACTATCTCAGCGGCCTGCGCTTCCGGACGGACAACGGCAATATCTCCGTTACCGCCGCCCAGCGCATCGCCCAGATGGGGAAGTGGACGGTCATTGACAACTTTGACGCCTATGTGAATGACGACGGCAAACTGCTCTCCGTCCTCCAGGGCACTTACTACGATTATGACACTCTGAAAGAAATCACAGTCACGGAGGGGACGAATCCTTACACCGTGTATCTGCCCCAGGAAAAGACCAGCATCTATCTGGGCTCCGGCACCTACACCGATACCCTGCGGGTGGACTCCGTGCTCCCCGACTACCAGAACATCAAGAAGGGAATGTCCATCCCCGTTCAGATCAGCGTCACCAACCTGGGCACCCAGCCCATGAGCAGTGTCACCGTGAAAATCGGCAAGGACAGCGAGACCTTCACCGCCGGTACGGACGGCTTTGTGGCTGTTGCCCCCGGCGAGACCCGTGCGCTGACCGTGTTCTACACAGTCACTGATACCAACGGGCAGATCGACAATCCCACATACACCATCACCGGCACCTTCCAGGGCGGAAGCAGCTCCGAGGCGAAGGGCACCCTGACCCTCAATATCCCCGACCTGGGCATTGCCGGAAGCGAGACCCTGCTGCAAGCCCAGGACGGCCAGCGCGTGCTCCAGTTCACCCTGTATAACAACAGCGACGCGGAGCTGGCTGATTCCGGCCGCACCGTCAAGTTCAACCTGTACAGCGACCCCGAGTGTGCCCAGCCCATCCCCGCCCAGTATTTCCAGGAGATCGTCACCCTTGCTGGCGGCGCTGATGCGCTGAAGACCATCAACGGTGAAGAACTCGCCAAGATCGACGAGGGCTACTACACCGTGCAGTACCGTTTTAACCTGGCTGAGTACATCCAGCAGGTGGAAGACAACGAAACACCCTATGCGGATGAAAACGGCGAAGTCCGGGACGGCGGCATCACCCTCTACGCCAAGGCGTGGGTGGAGGTAACGGACGAGAACGGCACAGGCGAGATGCTGGAGTGCATCGACACCAACAACATCGTTCCCATCCATCTGGAGAGCCTGCTCAAGCAGGCCGACGGCGAGCACGTGACCATCAGCCAGGGACTGGCGAAGAACGGAAGCGGCACCACAGTCGATGTGACCCTGAACAACAACTCCATTGTGAACAGTGAGACCGGAAACGTGGTGGTCTGGCTGTACGATGAGAATGGCAATGTGGTGGACGTCCAGCAGAGCTACACCACGGCGGCTGACCTGATCACCCTGGCGCCGGAAGAGCGCAAGATGATGACCTTCACCTTTGATAAGCCCGGTGTCCGCGCCGAGGTTTCCTATGGCGATCTGGTGCTGGAGGGCGACGACCCGACCCTCACAGCCCTGTCGTTCAGCGGTCTGGCCACCTTGCCCGACTTCGTAAAGCAGGAGGACGGAAACTATGCGGCCTCGGTGAAGGTATCTCAAGTATCCTCCACAGTAATCACAGCAACGGCCAAAGATCTCAATGCTAAAATCACCATCAACGGTCAGCCCTTGTCCCTGAAAGGCATGACGCTCGACCTGAGCCGCGGCGAAAACGTGCTGACGGTGGAGGTCGTTTCCGGCAGTGAAAAGCTGACCTATACGCTGACTGTTCAGAACGACTGGCCCTCCAGCGGAAGCAGTGGAAGTTCCAGTGTCAGCCACGCCATCGACGTGCCGGAGGATACGGAGCACGGCACGGTCACGGTCAGCCCGGAAAAGGCCAAGAGCGGCCAGACTGTGACCATCACCGCCAAGCCCGACGAGGGCTACCAGGTGGGCAAGGTCACGGTCATCAAGTCCAACGGCGATACTGTGAAGGTCACGGACAAGGGCAATGGGGTCTACACCTTTACCATGCCCAACAGCAAGGTAAGCGTGGATGTGACCTTTGCGCCGGAAGGCCAGTGGACCAACCCGTTCGTGGATGTGGCGGAGGACGCCTGGTACTACGACGCGGTGCAGTACGTCAACGAGAACGGCCTCATGGCCGGCACCAGCGCCAATACCTTTGCGCCAGACCGGACCACCACCCGCGGCATGATCGTCACCATCCTGTACCGCTTGGAGGGTTCCCCCGACATTGAAAACGAGATCTGGGGCTATCCCTTTAAGGACGTGGACGCCAACGCCTACTATGCCACGGCAGTCTATTGGGCCCGGATGAACGGCATTGTGGCCGGGTACAGCGACGAGCTGTTTGGCCCTGACGATATCATCACCCGGGAGCAGATGGCGACCATCCTGTACCGCTACGCCCAGTACAAGGGCTACGACACCACGGCTAAGGCGGATCTGAGCAGGTACACCGATGCCGCGCAGGTCGGCTCCTATGCAGTGGATGCCATCCGCTGGGCCAATGCGGAGGGCCTGGTCAACGGCACCAGCGCCACCACGCTGACCCCCAAGGGCAGCGCGACCCGGGCGCAGGTGGCGGTGATCCTGACCCGCTTCTGCCAGAATGTTTCAAAATAAGATTGTATAGAAGTTAAAGTTACACGGCAATGAAAAGTCCAGCCGGAGAGGCGTGCCCTCTCCGGCTGGCTCTTTTTGTGGTTCGCCCCCAGCATAGCCGGGAGCGGGGGATATTGCTGGAATCTAAAATACTGTAAGCATCTTTATCGCTTGGGTTCTCATCGTAATGGCAACTAAGACGATGGTTACTGCTCTATAGTTTTCTGCTATCAGCAGACCGTACCTTTCTCTCATTTCCTTGATCCAGCGGGATCAAAAACGAGGCCTAATTTTTTCCGACATGGAAAAAGTGAGAATTCAGGAAGCAGCCTGGATGCGGCCTCGACTCCCAGATACCCGTCTTCTTCATAGCCGAAATCATCAGGGTAGTCTGTGAGACTGTGACTTCTCCAGGAAGGGGCTGGTAGTTAAAGTCAGTTTGCCGGATATACTCATATTCAGATTTGGAGCAAGAGTCAAGATAATCAATAGGGAAAGGACTTGCGATGTGGCACAGATCAGTCACACCACTTTCTATCTCCACTTTACTGACTTACATGATCTGGTAAAAAAGAGCGGGGTCCGGTTTCGGAAATGCCTGATGCTTAATTTGAAGCGGATTACATCGGAGAAGCTCCGCAGACATTTCAACTCTTTTTACTGAGGCATGTCCAGGCGCACACAGATTTCTACCGTCTGTATTTTCTGTATCGGAATCTCTTTGGGAACAACCAGAGTCCCGAGCAGGCATGGGCCTCTATGGGGGAAATGGAATCCGCGCAGACAGCATCCAGTCCCAAGGGCCATTGTTACCAGGCGTTTCGGCCCTCCGGGGCCGCCACAGTTTTGGAGCAGTGGATAAAATTTGGATGCGCCCGAACACATCCAGTCCCTGCTGCTTCAGCATCTGCCGGAAAATTTTCTGCAAAAATTTTTGAAACAGCCTCCTATTTTAACAAAACTCAAACAATCTGAATGAACCCCGCTTTTCGAACATTTTTATCGAAAAGCGGGGTTCATTCATCCTTGACACAATCAAGTTTGCTTGATATAGTTTAATTGTATCATCATAAGAAAAATGATGAAATTGACTTGAAGCGAGGTACAGGATGCGCACCTACGATTTTACCAAAAACTATGAGAAGCTGCTCACGCCTGATATCGTGGCCCTGCTGACTCAGATTCATGAATATAAAGGAGAACAGGCCCTGTTTATCGAGGCCAAGGCCGATACCCTGACCAAACTGGTGGAGATCGCCAAGATTCAGAGTACCGAGTCCTCCAATAAAATCGAGGGCATTTATACCTCGGACGAGCGCCTGAAAAAGCTGGTGCAGGACAAGACCACCCCTCGCACCCGGAACGAGCAGGAGATCGCCGGCTACCGGGATGTGCTGGCCACCATCCATGAGAGCTTTGACTATATCCCGCCCAAAGCCTCCATGATCCTGCAGCTCCACCGCGATCTCTATAAATTCAGCGGCGCGTCCTACGGCGGGCACTATAAAACAGCGGACAATGTAATCGCCGAGACGGATACTCAGGGAAATAAAAGCATTCGTTTTCAACCCCTTCCGGCCTGGGAAACGCCGGAGGCGGTGGACAGCCTCTGTCGGGCCTACGAGGAGGCTGTGGGGAAGGGTGACATGGATCCGCTGCTACTGATTCCCATGTTCATTCTGGACTTCCTCTGTATTCATCCCTTTAACGATGGTAACGGCCGTATGAGCCGCCTGCTGACCCTGCTGTTGCTCTACCGGGCAGGCTATATCGTAGGCAAATATATCAGTATTGAAAAACTCATTGAGGAGAGCAAGGAAACATATTATGAGGCCCTCCAGCAGAGCTCCCAGGGATGGCACGAGGGAACCAGCGACTACCCCCCCTTTGTGCGCTATACCCTGGGCGTAGTGGCGGCGGCCTACCGGGACTTTTCTGCCCGTGTGCAGGTCCTGGCCGTCAGTAGCATGAGTAAGCCGGACCGTATCCGGGAGATCATCAAGGGCACCCTTGGGAAGGTTACCAAGGCGGAGATCATTCAGCAGTGCCCTGATACTAGTAAAATCACGATACAGCGAACCCTGGCCGACCTGCAGAAGAGCGGGGAAATTGTGAAACTCAGCGGCGGGCGTTATACCGCCTATATTTGGAACCGGGAAAAGGAGTAAGAGAATATGCTTACTGGCGAACTGAAAAACAAAATCGACCGCCTCTGGGAGACCTTCTGGACCGGCGGCATCACCAACCCCCTGGACGTGGTGGAGCAGATGACCTACCTCATGTTCATCCATGACCTGGATGAGACGGACAACCTGCGTGCCAAGGAGAGCGCCATGCTGGGCCTGCCCCACCAGAGCATTTTTGCCGGAGAGGTCCAGGCAGGGGACCGCACCGTGGCCGGGGAACAGCTCAAGTGGTCCCGGTTCCACGACTTCCCCGCCGGGCAGATGTACGCGGTGGTGCAGGAGCTGGTGTTCCCCTTTATCAAGGAACTCCACACCGACAAGGACAGCGCCTACGCCAAGTACATGGGGGACGCCATCTTTAAGATCCCCACGCCCCTGATGCTGGAGAAGATCGTCACCGCCATGGACGAGATCTACGCCCAGGCGGAGCAGCTCCACGACACCGACGTGCGGGGCGATATCTACGAGTACCTCCTGTCCAAAATCGCCACCGCCGGAGTGAACGGTCAGTTCCGCACCCCCCGGCACATCATCCGCATGATGGTGGAGCTCACCGCCCCCAAGGCAGACGACGTGATCTGCGACCCGGCCTGCGGCACCGCCGGCTTCCTGGTGGCGGCCGGGGAGTACCTGAAGGAGCGCCGCCGGGAGGAGATCTTCTACAACCGGGAGAAGAAAGACCATTATATGAACCACATGTTCCACGGCTTCGACATGGACCGCACCATGCTACGCATCGGGGCCATGAACATGATGACCCACGGCATCGACAACCCCTTCATCGAGTACCGGGACAGCCTCAGCGACCAGAACCCGGACCGGGACAAATACACCCTGATCCTGGCCAATCCCCCCTTCAAGGGGAGCCTGGACGCGGACATCGTGTCCGCCGACCTTTTAAAGGTGTGCAAGACCAAGAAAACGGAACTGCTGTTCCTGGCTCTCTTTCTGCGGATGCTGAAGGTGGGCGGCCGGGGGGCGGTCATCGTCCCGGACGGGGTGCTGTTCGGGTCCTCCAAGGCCCACAGGGATATCCGGCGGGAGTTGGTGGAGAACCACCGGCTGGAGGCGGTGATCTCCATGCCCTCCGGGGTGTTCAAGCCCTACGCCGGGGTGTCCACGGCGGTGCTGGTGTTCACCAAGACGGGCCACGGCGGCACGGACCAGGTGTGGTTCTACGACATGAAGGCGGACGGCTTCTCCCTGGACGACAAGCGCACCGAGATCGCCGAAAACGACATCCCCGATATCGTGGCCCGGTTCCACAACCGGGAAGGGGAGCAGGCGCGCAAGCGCACGGAGCAGTCCTTCCTGGTGCAAAAGCAGGAAATCGTGGACAACAGCTATGACCTGTCCATCAACAAGTACAAGCAGGTGGAGTATACCCCCGTGGAGTACCCGCCCACCAGCGAGATTTTGAAGGAGCTCCGGGACCTGGAGGCAGAGATTAGCAGGGGGCTTGATGAGCTGGAGGGGATGATGTAATGGTAAGACTGGGGGATGTATGCACTTTTTATTCAGGAACTGGATTTCCAAACATTTACCAAGGAAAAGCAGATGGCAAGTATCCGTTTTATAAAGTGGGGGATATTTCAAGAAATGTTCTATCTGGGAACCGAGAGTTAAAAATATGCGAAAACTACATTGATGATGATACTGTAACAAAGATTAAAGGGACACTTCTCCCACCGCAAACGGTTGTTTTTGCTAAAATCGGGGAGGCATTAAGACTGAACCGAAGAGCAATAACTTCCCGTGATTGCCTTGTCGATAATAACGCAATGGGCATCAAATCGGATGACTCTATTATTGATAGTCTATATTTTTATTACTTTATGTGCAATGTAGACTTACAAAATTATTGTGAATCTACAACTGTTCCATCTGTGCGTAAAACACGCATTGCGGAAATAGAAATACCTCTCCCGCCGCTGGACGAACAGCGCCGCATTGCCGCGGTTCTGGACAAGGTCAGCGATCTGATCGCCAAGCGCCGGGAACAGTTGGACAAGCTGGACGAACTGGTGAAGGCCCGGTTTGTGGAGATGTTTGGGGACCCAGTGAGTAATCCATATAATTGGGAAAAAGTTTCCTTATCCGAATTAGCAGATATTCGTATAGGGCCATTTGGCTCATTGCTCCATAAAGAGGATTACATTGAAGGTGGGCATCCATTGGTCAATCCGTCCCATATTATTGATGGGAAAATTGTTATTGACGAAAAACTAACAGTCTCTCATCAGAAATATGTTGAACTGGAAGCGTATCACTTAAAAGCCGGTGATGTAGTAATGGGGCGAAGAGGGGAAATGGGGCGGTGTGCTGTTGTATCTCAAGAAGATTTGTTATGTGGAACGGGAAGCCTTTTAATTCGTCCGAAGGGCAAAGTAACCGCTGATTATATCCAAAAAATTATTTCTTTCCCCTCATTTAAGAAAATGATTGAGGACATGGCAGTTGGGCAAACAATGCCGAATTTGAATGTTCCAATTGTTTCGGCCTTTCAAATAATTAAGCCACCAGTGCAAGTACAGGAAAATTATTATACATTTGTTACACAAGTTGACAAATCAAAATTGACGATTCGGCAGAGTCTTGATAAACTGGAAGTACTGAAAAAAGCGTTGATGCAGCAATATTTTGGGTGAGTTACATTGGAGGGTCACGATGAAAAAAACAGAGTATAAGACGTACTTATTTGAACTGTTCGATGCCCCTGTGGACGGAGTTTCTTATGAAGAAAGGATGGCTCTGATCGAAAGATATCTGGTTGAATATCAAATTAAACATGATAAACAGCGGGACCAGCCCAATCGGGGCGATCCCTGGACCGACGAGGAACTGAGAGTCGTTTTGATGGATGCTCCCACCAAGAGTAATTGCATCAAATACGCGAAAATATTTGGTAGGGGATATGGCAGTATCGAGCAAATATACCGCTGGGCTTCTACTGATGACCAGACAGTGAAAGAAAAAAGGCCAGATGATATCTTTGTCGCTCATGTAAAACGAATTGCAAAGGAGTTGGGCTGGAGAGCCTGAGCTGTTTTTGTATGTGGAAAAGTAGAAATCGCCTCTGTATGAGTTAAGATTTGCATAAAGGAGTGATTTCATGACCAACTTTGACCATTTTCTTTCCGACCCGCAGCTTGTTCCCTTCACGGAGGCGGCGGTGGCGGCGGAGCGTATCTTCCATATTGATCTGTCCCAGTGCGTGATTGCCTGCCGCCGGTCCATGGAATTTGCCGTCAAGTGGATGTACTCCGTTGACGGCGGATTGGTCATGCCCTACGACGACCGGCTGGTGAGCCTGACGGACGCCGAGGATTTCCGGGACATCGTGGGGGAGGACCTGTGGCATAGGTTGAAATACATCCGGCAGACGGGCAATGCCGCTGCCCACACCGGAAAGAAAATTACCCCGGAGCAGGCGGAATTGTGTCTGGAAAATCTCTACCACTTCATAGATTTTATCGCCTATTGTTACGGAACACAGTACACAGCAAAATCATACGACAAATCCCTGCTGGAAAAGCTGGAACAGCCTGTTATTGTAGATGCGGCCAAGCTGCGGGATCCGCCTTCCGAACTTGTCTTCCATGAGATGTGGCCTGGAAATCTGATGCCGCTGCCGTCAACCGGGAGATCAGCAGATGCTGTGAGTGGCTCCGGGCGAGAGGTGGACCTGTCCGCCCTGATGGAGGAGAACCGGGCGCTGAAGGCCCAGCTCACCGCCCGCCGGGCGGCCCAACGGGAGAGCTATGTGCCGAAGCCCCTGGACCTGTCCGAATACAAGACCCGGAAGTTGTACATCGACGCCATGCTCACCGACGCCGGCTGGACAGAGGGAAAGGACTGGGTCAATGAGGTAGAGCTGCCCGGCATGCCCAACAAGAGCCAGGTGGGCTATGCTGACTATGTGCTCTATGACGACACCCACCGTCCCCTGGCGGTGATCGAGGCCAAGAAAACCTGTGTGGACCCGGCCAAGGGCCGCCAGCAGGCCAAGCTGTACGCCGACCTGCTGGAACAGAAATACGGCCGCAGGCCGGTGATCTTCCTCACCAATGGCTTTGACACCCGCATAGACGACGGGGCCTACCCGGAGCGGAAGGTGGCCGCCTTCTACTCCAAGCAGGACCTGGAAAAGCTCTTTAACCTGCGTTCCATGCGCACCAGCCTGAAGTACATCCAGGTGGACAAGCAGATCGCCGGGCGGTACTACCAGGAGGGAGCCATCAAGGCAGTGTGCCAGGCTTTTGGAGAGAGGAATCGCCGGAAGGCTCTGCTGGTCATGGCCACCGGCTCCGGCAAGACGAGAACAGTCATTGCCCTGGTCAAAGTGCTGCTGGAGCATGGCTGGATCAAAAACGTCCTCTTCCTGGCGGACCGCAACTCTCTGGTTACCCAGGCCAAGCGCAGCTTTGTGAACCTGCTGCCAGACCTGTCCGTCACCAATCTGTGTGAGGAGAAGGACAACTATGCTGCCCGGTGCGTGTTCTCCACTTACCAGACCATGATGAACTGCATCGACACGGTGGAGGATGAGGAGGGGAAACTGTTCACCGTGGGCCACTTCGATCTCATCATCTGCGACGAGGCCCACCGCTCCATCTACAACAAGTACCGGGACATCTTCACCCACTTTGACGCGCCCCTGGTGGGCCTCACCGCCACCCCAAAGGACGAAGTTGAAAAAAACACTTATGAAGTTTTTGAACTGGAACCAGGCGTACCTACCTATGCGTACGACCTGGCCCAGGCGGTGAAGGACGGCTTTCTGGTGGACTTCCTCACAGTGGAGAGCGAGTTGAAGTTTCTCAAGGAGGGAATCACCTATGACGGCCTGCCAGAGGACGAAAAGGAGGAATATGAGGCCACCTTCACTGATGAGAACGGTGACCTGCCGGAGAAGATCGAGCCCGCCGGGCTCAACGAATGGGTATTCAACGAGGATACCATCCGCAAGGCCCTGGACCTGCTCATGACCAACGGCCTGAAAATCGACTACGGGGAAAAGCTGGGCAAGACTATCATTTTCGCCAAGAACCACCGCCACGCGGAAAAGATTTTAGAGGTATTCGGGAAGGAGTACCCCCACCTGCCCGGTTACGCCAAGGTCATCGACAACTACATGACCTACGCCCAGAGCGCTATCGACGAGTTCTCGGAACCGAACAAGCTGCCGCAAATCGCCATCTCCGTGGATATGCTGGACACCGGCATCGACGTGCCGGATGTGCTGAATCTGGTGTTCTTCAAGAAAGTGATGAGCAAGGCGAAATTCTGGCAGATGATCGGCCGGGGCACCCGGCTGTGTCTGGGGCTGATGGATGGGAAGGACAAGGACAAGTTCTATATTTTCGACCTGTGCGGCAATTTTGAATTTTTCCGCATGAGCAAAGGCAAGGCCACCGTGGGGCAGATGGCCCTGCAAAGCGCGATCTTTTATCTAAAATCCCAGATTATTTTCAAGCTCCAGGATCTGGCCTATCAGACCGGGGAGCTGATCCCCTTCCGCCAGCGGCTGGTGGAGGAGATGATTGCAAAAGTCCAGGAACTGGACCGGGGAAACTTCGCGGTGAAGCAACACCTTCGGTATGTGGAGAAGTTCTCCGACCCGGAGAGTTATCAGGCCCTCACCTATGAGGATACTCTGAACCTAAAGGAGGAAGTTGCCCCGCTGCTCCAGCCCGACGGGGACGAGGCCAGCACGGTTCGCTTTGACGCGTTGATGTACGGGATCGAGCTGGCCTACCTGGTGGGCAAAACCTACTCGAGGGCCCGGAAAGATTTGGTGAAAAAGGTCAGCGCTATCGCCGGTGTGGCTAACATCCCGGAAATCCGGGCGCAATCGGAACTCATCGAGAAAATCCTGCATGCCGACTACCTGGACAACGCCGGGATCAACGAGTTTGAGCACATCCGGGAATGCTTGCGGAACCTGATGAAGTACCTGCCTCATGACGGTGCCATTTACAATACCAACTTTACAGATGATATCCTATCCGTGGAGTGGAAGGAGTCGGAGCTGGAGAACGATGATCTGAAGAACTACAAGGCCAAGGCGGAGTTCTATGTCCGCCAACACCAGGACAACCCGGCTATCGCAAAGTTGCGCTCCAACATTCCTTTGACAGACGATGATGTAAAAGAGCTGGAGAATATTCTGTGGAGCCAGGTGGGCAGCCGCCAGGACTACGAGGCGGAGCTGGGAGCCAAACCCCTGGGCGAATTCGTTCGGGAGATCGTGGGCCTGGACATGAACGCCGCCAAGGAGGCCTTTTCCCAATATCTCGATGATACCAACCTGGACAGCCGGCAGATCTACTTCGTCAACCAGATTGTGGAGTACATCGTCCACAACGGCATGATGAAGGACCTGTCTGTCCTCCAGGAGCCGCCCTTTACAGATCAGGGAAGTATTGTGGAGGTGTTTACCGACCTGACCCTCTGGGCTGGCATCAAAGATGTCATTGACCGAATCAACGCCAACGCGGCGGCGTAGGGAGCTATGATAAACCTTGCTGGCGGTAGGGCTGCAAAGAGGTCTATGTAGCGGATCAGAAATTGTCTGTTGAATGTCCCTACGTGCTCTACATAGCAGAACGTTTGTTCTATATTAAAATCAGGCGAAAGCCGAAAACTCGCAGCTTTCCGGTGAGGTCCACACCCCGGTGGGACCTCAGACATTCATGGGCCTCGTAGGGCACCACAACCACCCTGTACGAAGGGAACTTCTATGAAGGTCTTCAGTATTTGGCGCTGTGCCGGCAGCGCGGGTGTGCGCCTTTCCGTGGAAAGCGGAAAGTGTGCAAATGAACGACTCTGTCGTTATCATCTATAGTGTCCAGCAAGTATCAGTGCCAAAGGAGGTCGCAGACTTCCTGGAGCAGGATCGGAAACGGGAACAGGCGCAGGAAAAGCAGGACAAAAGGCATCTGAGTAAAAGTGAGTTTGAAACGGTGCTGTCCGGTTCGGATTGTGTCAGGCGTCCCATGGAGGATGAGGTGCTCTGGAACCTCCAGCTTGAAACTCTGCGGAAAGCCGTCGATGGTCTGGGAGATCAGGGCCGGGATCTTGTAGAACTCCGATATGGCAGGGGATTGACCATGGAAGAGATTGGGACGATCTACGGCGTGTCCAAAGCGGCGGTATCAAAGCGGCTGAAAAAGTTCCACGAACAGTTGAGGGGCTCTGTCAAATGACAGAGCCCCTCAACTTTTTTTATTTTCTGGTTTACAAACTGCCTGTGAGTGTCCTGATAAGTAGAGGGCAAAATTTCCGACTCCCGGAAACCCCGGCCCTGGCCGTAGCCGGGAATGCCTCAGCTAAAGTACACAGAGGAGCGATGACGATGAATTTATTTGGTGCAAGGCAAAAACAGCTTCTGAGTTTTCTGACCGCCAACGCGGAGAGAGAAACACTGGACTATGTCCTTCAGGGGATGAAGGAAGTCTTAGGAGATGAGATGCCGGAGGAGGACGCGGTGCGGGCTTACCTGCAAGATCCGGACGAGCCCATCTCACTCAGCACGGAGCAGCAGATCGTGGCGCTGGATAAGCTGTTGGAGTGCGCGGAGGTCAATCTCCGTACACTCTGCGACCTGATCCGCTACCAGCAGCTAAAGGATGCCGGGGTGGTCAATTCCGTGGAGGAGTTCCTGCGTCTGGTGCGTCCTGACGCTGCCCGTGATATCCAAGAGGAGGATGCTCATTGAAAGAATCCGAATACAGATCCTACGATGACCTACCGCTGTTCCTGAACTCGGAAACAGTGGCAAAAGTGCTTGGCGTGTCACCGTCCAGCGGTTACGGACTGATGCACAAGCCGGGCTTCCCGGTGCTGCGCATCGGCAACAGGATGGTAGTCCCCAAGGAGCAGTTCATCCAGTGGGTGAAAGAGCGTGTAGGAGATGGCGTATGAGGTACAGCAAGTACAGCGGGCGTGGAAATTTTTTCTCTCTGCCCAACGAAGTGTTTCTCCTGGGTCTGAGTGCCGGAGAGTTGGCGGTGTACAGTTTCCTGAAACGGTGTGAGAATCGCAAGACGCATCGGTGCTGGCCCAGCATCAAAACCATCGGACAGGCAGTGCGAATGAGCGAGAATACCGTCCGCAAGTATATCCGTCAGTTGGAGGAGCGTGGACTTATCACCGCAGAGCCCACAGAGGTAATCACCAAGACAGGAGAAAAGCGCAACGGGAATCTGCTGTTCGCGCTCCGGCCGATCCAGGAGGTGGTCGACGAGTACTACGACCGCCAGCTGGAGGAATTGGAGTTGACCACAGAGCGACAGCGTGTGGCGAAACTCCTGCGCGAGCAGGAAAGCCCCGCGTGACCGCCTGTGAGTCGCTGTATGCCCCTCCCAGCGGTTTCAAGCAGGATAAAGGCCGGGGTCGCCGACGGCTCCTTCAGCCAGTCACAACTGCCCGCAGTGCGGGCAGTTACGGGAGTTTTTCAGGTGACCGAAAATGGGGTCATGATCCGGCCTGTGCTATCTCTCCTGCGGTCACTATCCCGAAACACCTACTGCCACAACAAAAAAACAGGGGTCAATCCCCGGAAAGGAGCTGTTTATGGGCGGAAAAAAGAAATTTCCCTTTTACCTGTCACCGGAAAAGAAAGCGATCCTGGAGCGTCGGTATCAGGAGGACGGCAGCCAAAGTCTCACTGCTTTTATCGAGAAAGCTGTGGACTTCTATCTGGACTACCTCAGCGCCAACGACGCTGGTCTGTTCCTGCCCACCTCCATCAAATCCTACCTGGACGGGCGGCTGGGGCAGATGGAGGAGCGGCTGTCCTCCCTGGCCTTCAAGCAGGCGGTGGAGCAGGACATGGTGGCCGGCATCCTAGCGGACGCCTATCAGTTCAGCGACGAGGATCTGCGCCGCCGGCGGTCGGAGAGTGTGCAAAATGTGAAGAAAACCAATGGACGCATCTCGCTGGAACAGCGAGCGCGTGGAGCCTGGGAGGAGGACGATGAGTGGCAAGACTGATTCTGAAAAGTCCCTATCTCAAGTGCGATGGAAGCAATTCTGTCAGCGGCTACCTGCGGTACATTGGGACACGGGAGCGTGTGGAGATCCTTCCGGATGACCGTCCACCCACCAGGAAGCAGGAGCAGCTGGTCAGAAAACTGACGAAAGATTTCCCTTCATCCAAAAAGTTGGAGGAGTATTCTGACTACGGAGCCAAGCATACCAAGGCCAATACCTTGGCCTTCATCACCAGGGTGCTGGAGGAAAACTGGTCGGCGGTGCAGCAGTTAGAAGGTTACATGGAGTACATCGCCACCCGGCCCAGGGCGGAGCGACTGGGAGATCACGGCCTCTTTGGGGACGAGGACGGCGTGGATCTGGAGAAAGCAATGCGGGAGTTGGATCAGTACACCGGCAACGTGTGGACCCACATCATCTCCCTGAAGCGGGAGGATGCCGCCCGTCTTGGCTACGACAATGCCAGGGCGTGGATGAATTTGCTCCGGGCAAACTGCAACGACATCGCCGCCGCGATGAACATCCCGCCGAATCACTTCCGCTGGTATGCCGCCTTCCATGACGAGGGTGAGCACCCACATGTCCATATGATGGCATGGTCAACGGTGCCAAGCGAGGCATACCTGACGTGGGAAGGCATCCGAAATATCAAATCAAAGCTGACCAATCAAATCTTCCAGCAGGAGATGCTACACACCTACGAGCAGATCCCGGTCACGGGATGAGTTGGTGCGGGAGACACACAGGGCCATCCGAAAACTCACACAGGAGATGGCACGAAGTATCTGCAACCACCCGGAGGTGGAGGAATTGATGCAGACGCTCTCTGCACAATTGAAAACGGTCAAGGGTAAGAAGTCCTACGGCTACCTGCCCAAGTCCGTCAAGAAAACCGTGGACGAGGTAGTGGACAAGCTGGAGGAGCTGCCAGAGGTCCGTGAGTGCTACGAACAATGGTGCGCTCTCCAAAGTGAGGTGGACAGCTACTACCACGACAAGCCCAGAGAGAAGAAAACACTGTCCCAGGAGAAAGAGTTCCGGCAGATCAAGAACGCCGTCATCCAGGAGGCGGAGCGTATCCGTCTGGGGGAAATCGCTTTCGAGGATGCGAACCTGGCCGGCCACGACGAGGCGGAGTGGGTGCGTGGTGAGTCTAATGCCTGCTGGGAACTGCGGCAGATCATCCGGGACGAGTACCTTTCTCTGGCAGACCGGGATGGCGCGGTGGAGGAATTGGAGTGGCTGGCGGAGCGAGGCGACACCCATGCTCAGTACTTGATGGGTCAGCTCTATCGGGACGGGCCCCTGCTGATCCCAGACAGTCAAAAGGCGAAAGACTGGTTCACCCAGGCGGCAGAGCATGGTCTGCCAGAGGCACAGTATGCTCTGGGCAAACTGTTTCTCTCTGCCGATATGGAAGTGCAGGACCCGGACGAGGGTATCCGCTGGCTGAAACAGGCTGCGGAGAGTGGAAGCCACTTCGCCGCCTACCGGCTGGGTAAGGAGTATCTGACCGGCGAGGTGGTGGCCAAAGATACCATCAAAGCTGTGGAGTGGTTCAGCCAGTCGGCGGAAGCGGGCAACCAGTATGCCCAGTATATGCTGGGCAAGTTGTACCTAACAGGGCAGGGAGTGACTCACGACCAGACCCGGGCAATGGCCTGGTTCAGCCGCTCTGCCGCCCAGGGGGAACCAGTACGCCCAGCTCTTTTTGGAGTGACAAAACGCCCTCCGTCCGCCCTCCATTATGTTGGCGGCCACCCGCCTGCTCTACCACATGAGCCGGCTCTTTGAGGACTACTCTCTGCCCCGATCTGGCGCCGGCCTTCATGTCGACAGAAAACTCCGGAGAAAAATCCAGGAGAAGAAAATCGCTCTGGGCCACAAGCCTGATGACCACGAGGAGGAGCAGAACCAGGGCGGAATGGTCATGGGTGGGATGTGACTCCCCTCAAAAATTACAGCACTGTAAACAACAAAAAGACCTCAGGATCTGATACCCAGTGGGAGCTGACAACTGTGAACTGCCCCCCCAATGATAACAATTTGATAATAGTACGCCGTGCCCCTGGCTATTTTCTGTTTCTGTGGTATTGTGTGTTGCTGATAAGGAGGCGGCACACATGCGAGACACATTGGAAGACCTGTACTTCGGAAACATCACGCCCAACGATCAGATCGTCAAATCGGGGACTGCACTGAAAAAGGCCATGGAACAGTCGGCGGAGTGCGAGGAAAAGCTCACCGCCTTGTTGGAGGACAAGGAAAAAGCATTGCTGCTCCGGCTCATCAACGCGGAGAACGAGATCGGCAGCACCATGGCCCTGGAAAATTTCATCCTGGGATTCCGTTTGGGAGTACGCATGATTCTGGAGGCTCTGGACGAGGACGACGGTAGCCTGATCGACCAGAATAAGGAGGAATAGCCTATGGCAAAACGCAGGCCATCCGGCGACGGTATGGTCAGAAAAAGAGAAGATGGCCGTTGGGAGGGCCGAATCGTGGTTGGCCACAAGAGCAACGGCGACTCCATCTTCCGCTACTTGTCTGCTGGAAGTCAGAAGGAACTGCTGGCAAAGCTCCATCGAAACATCGAGGAGTACCGGGATGTGGATCTGCGGGAGGAGAGCAAAATGCCCCTTGGCGAGTAGCCGGATCGCTGGCTGGAGGAGTACGCCGCCCCCTCGGTGCGGCCCTCCACACTGGAAGGATACCGGGGATATGTCGAGCGAAATATCAAGCCCCGCCTGGGGAACAAGCCGGTGGGAAAAATTACCGTTGAGGATATCCGCCAGATGTACCGGGAGCTCCAGGAGCACGGCCGCCAGGAGGAGCACCCACAATACGGGTACAAGCTGGCTGGCTCCACCGTCAGCCGTATCCACGGTGTCCTCCACGAGGCCCTAGACGCGGCGGTGCAGGAAAACCTGATTGCCAGGAACCCCACCGACGGCATCGTCCTGTCGGGAAAAAAGGCCGCGCCCAAGCAAGTCCTGAACGACGCTCAGCTGGAGCGGTTCATGGAGGTGATCCAGGAGGGCAAGGTCTGGCACGGCTTCTTCTACGCGGAGCTGACTACCGGCCTGCGCCGGGGAGAGATCTGCGGCCTCATGTGGCAGGACTTCGACGAGGCCCACGGCACTCTCACCGTCCGACGGACCATCCATGCGGAACGGGGCGGCGGGCTGACCGCCGGAGAGACAAAGACCGGGGCCGGGAAGCGGATCATCACCCTGCCGCCCAGCACGGCCCAGCTTCTATCGGAGCGCAGGAAACGCTCCTATACAGAGTGGATCTTCCCTGATCCTCTCCACCCGGAGCGGCCCACCCGTCCCAATGCTGCCTACGTCCGCATGAAGGAGCTGTTGAAAAAGGCGGGATTGCCCAGTATCAGATTCCATGATTTACGGCATACCTTTGCCACTCACGCCCTAGCCCTCTGGGGTGGACGTCAAGACCCTCTCGGGTATTCTGGGCCACACCTAGGCATCCTTTACCCTGGATACCTACACTCATGTGACGGGGGATATGCAGAAACGGGCCAGCGAGATCGTGGGCGGATTCATGGAAAGTATCATGGTGAGGTGAGAGCATGGCAGGAAAGAGAAAACGGGGCGAGGGTACCGTCCGTCTGCGGAAGGACGGCCGCTGGGAGGGCCGGGTGGTAGTGGGCTACGACGAGGCCGGCAATCCCAAAACAAAAAATGTGCTGGCCAAGACGAAGAAGGAATGCGTGGAGAAGCTGGAACAGCTGAAGGAGCAGTGCGGCAACCACCGCCCCACTCAGGTACGGCCTGATATGCCCTTTGGGGCATGGTTGGACTACTGGTACCAGAATTTTTCCAAGCCACGGCTCCGGCCCACCACCCAGCTGGGCTATGAGGGCTGGATCTATAACCACCTGATCTCCGGCCTGGGCAGCATCCAGCTCAACCGGCTGACCCAGGCTGACCTCCAGCAGTTCTTTCGGACCATGAAGGAGCGCGGCAGAAAGAACAATGCGGAAAAGCGTGGAAAGGGCATGGCAGACCGCTCGGTGCGAAGCTGCCACGCTGTCTGCCAGATGGCCCTGGACAGGGCGGTGGAGGCGAAACTGATCCACGGCAATCCTGCGGCCGGGTGCAGGCTCCCGCCTATCAAGGGGAGGGAGATGCAAGTGCTGACCCAGGAGGAGATGCGCCGGTTCCTCATCCAGGCCAAGGCGGAGGGAATGTACGAGCTGTTCCTGCTGGACCTGACCACCGGGATGCGCCGGGGCGAGCTACTGGCCCTCCGGTGGGATGATCTGGACTTCGCCACGGGAAAGCTTCGCATCGACAAGCAGTTCTGTCCGGTGGGCGGAAAGCTGATCGTCAGCGAACCCAAGACCAAGGCGGCCAACCGCGCCATCATCCTGCCGCCCGCCATGCTGGAGGTGCTGGCGGAGTACAAAAAGGGCATCTTCTCTGACCTGATGTTCCCGTCGAGAATCAAGCCGGACCAGCCCATCGATCCCGGCTATGTGCGCAAGCGCCTTCAGGTCATTCTGAAGCGGGCCGGGTGCAAGTCCGTCAGATTTCACGATCTGCGCCATACCTTTGCCACCATGTCCTTGGAAAACGAAATGGATGTAAAGACGCTCTCCGCCATCATCGGCCATGTCTCCTCCGCCACCAACCTGAATACCTATACCCACATCACCGACGAGATGCGCCGGAAGGCGGCGATAAGCATCGACCAGGGGATCGCAGGCGTAGAGGCGGCAGCGGCCGGAAAGGAAGAAAAGGCCGCCTGCCCGGAGCCGGAGTTCACCCCCGTCCAGCCCGCCCGCCGCAGGCCAGGAACCGGCTACCTCAAGCAGATCAAAGAAAACCTCTGGGAGGGAAGATACTCCCCCATCTGGCCGGACGGCAAAAAGCACTCCCGGAATGTCTACGGACACACAGAGAAGGAGTGCGAGGAGAAACTGAAGGAACTGATCCTCCAGATGAAGACGGAGATCGCCGCCCTGCGCTCTGGGGCCAGCACGGAGTATTCCGACGGGGTCAGCCCCAAGAAGAAAGCCATCGCTGCCTATCTGCGGGCGTACCTTGAAGTGACCAATAAAGCCAAAATCGCAAGAGAGCTGAACATGGACCGTACAACAGTGCAGAAATACTATGATGAGGTTTGGGCCGAACTCAGGGGCGAGGAAAGTCTGGTACTGCAAACGTAAAACACAAAAATGCCACCTCAGATTTTGCGGGACAGTAAACAAGAAAGGGTACTCCTTCCGAAAAGGAGTGCCCTTAAGTGGTCAAACCAGAACCTGTCTGTGGTATTTCTGTGGTCAAACGAGAAATCGCCGTGGTTTTTACCACGGCGATTTCCATTTTGGTGGACCCAATCGGGATCGAACCGACGACCTTACGGATGCGAACCGTACGCTCTCCCAGCTGAGCTATGGGCCCATATTGGCCATTTTCCATCGAAAAAAGTTATGAAAAACGGATTTTCAGCACATTCGATTTTGAGGGAAAATCATGGAAAACCAGACTAGTGAATGGGAAGAGAGCCATCGCTACGGGATGTAGTTTTATATGGCTGCAAACGCAGCGCCCTCCCCGTTGAACTATGAGTCCATCATCCCTGTCATGCAACGGCAGATAATATTATACCATAATTTTCTCTGTTGTAAAGACTATTTTTTTCAGAAAGCGGAAAATTTTTTGTTGCCAATTTGCAGAGGATATAGTAAAATAAATAAGCTATAACGTTACAGTCCTCCGCATGCAGCTGCGGAGCCGGTCTCGCGCAATGGATGCCCGCGAATCATGTCAGGCGGGGAACCGAGCAGCATTAAGCGGGATGTTCCATGTGCCGCGAGGGCGCCGGTTCCGCAGCTGCATGCGGAGGACTTTTTTCGCTTGGAGGTGATTTCTTGTATCAGGCCCTGTACCGCAAATGGCGGCCCAAAACGTTTTCGGATGTCATCGGCCAGTCCCACATCACCCAGACTCTGCGTAAGCAGGTGGCGGAGGGCCGCACCTCCCATGCGTACCTCTTCACAGGCACCCGGGGCACCGGCAAGACCACCTGTGCCAAAATCTTGGCCAAGGCCGTCAACTGCGAGCACCCGATGGACGGCGATCCCTGCTGCCAGTGCCCCTCCTGCGTGGGCATCGAAAACGGCAGTTTTCTGGATGTACTAGAGCTGGACGCTGCCTCCAACAACGGTGTCGACCAGGTGCGGGCCTTGCGGGACGAAGCCATCTACGCCCCGGCCAATGTGAAGAAGCGGGTGTACATCGTGGACGAGGTCCACATGCTCTCCACCCCGGCCTTCAATGCTCTGCTGAAGATTCTGGAGGAGCCGCCGGAGCACCTGATGTTCATTCTAGCCACTACGGAGCTCCACAAGGTGCCCGCCACCATCCTCTCCAGGTGCCAGCGGTTTTCCTTCAAGCGCATCACGCCTCAAGATATCGCGGCGCGGCTGCTGTATGTGGCCGGACAGGAGCAGATCGACCTGACGGCGGATGGCGCGGAGCTGTTGAGCCGTCTGGCGGACGGCGCTCTGCGGGACGGCCTGAGCCTTTTGGACCAGTGTGCCGCCGTAGGCGGAACCGTGGACAGCCGGGCCGTGCTGGAGGCGCTGGGCCTGGCGGGAAACCTGCAGACGGCCCAGCTGATGGAGTTTATTCTGAGCCGGGACGCCAAGGGCGCCCTGCTGCAGCTGGACCAGCTGTACCAGGGTGGCAAGGATGTAGGCGCGGTGCTGGGTGAGCTCAGCACGCTGGTCCGGGACCTGCTGCTGCGGCGTACAGCGCCGGAGGGGGGGGCAGCCCTGCTCTCCGGCGGCTATGACAGCGCCATGCTGGACAGGCTAGGCAGGGAGATTCCCGCTACCCGGCTGATCTACCTGGCCACTACGCTGCAAAGGGCCACGGCGGACCTCTATTACAGCTCCAACCGCCGCACGGATGCGGAGCTCTGCCTCCTGCGGCTGTGCGACGAGTCCCTCTCTGGGGACCTGACGGCCCTGGAGGCCCGGGTCCAGCGGCTGGAAGACAGTGCCCAACGGGGGCAGCTTCTGCGGGCGGCCGCCGCAGAAAGCGGCGGCACGGTGAAGCTGTCCTCCGGCCCCGTACCGCCCCCGGCACCTGCGCCGGAGGATGCCCCACCTCGGGAAGAACCGCCGGCACGGGAGGAGCGCCCTCCGCTTCCCGAGGAGCCGCCTCTGCCGGAGGAGCCCGGAGTGCGGGTGTTCGACGTACCGGAGGCGCAGCCCGCCGCCCCCTCCCCTGCTGCGGCATCCGCTGTGGGGGGCAGTTGGTGGCGGGCGCTGGCAGAGGGCTGCAAGGGCCGCCTGCCGCCTATGTACCGGGTGTTTCTGGATATGTGCACAGGTGTTCTGGAGGGCGGCCTGCTGACGGTTTATGCCCCGGATGACATTACCTTGGGACGTCTGGACAATGACCGGGTGCGAAATGCCCTGATGGAGGAAGCCGCCAGCGGCGGCGTGACGGTGCGCCTGGTCTTTCAGGTGGGAGAGCCCCCCAAGGCCACGCCCCGGGAAAATCTACAGAACCTGCTGAAATTCGGCAGTCAGTTCGATAATATCGAGATCAAGTAATACAAAGGAGAGACCAGTTATGGGATACAGCGCACGCCGTGGATTTACCAACGGCAGCATGAAGATGACCGGCGCTCAGCGCCAGGCGGAGATGCAGGCCCGCATCCAGCAGATGCAGGAGCAGGTGAATGCGGCCCAGGAGGCCGTAGAGGCCCAGGAGTTCACCGCCAGCGTGGGAGGCGGCGTGGTAGAGGCCAAGGTCAACGGCAAAAAGGAAGTGCTGGCCGTTACCATCAAACCGGAGGCCGTGGACCCGGAGGATGTGGAGATGCTCCAGGACCTGGTGGTATCCGCTGTAAATGAGGCCCTGCGCCAGGCCGGGGAGGCCATGGACAAGAGCATCGAGCAGGCCACCGGTGGGTTGGACCTGGGAGCATTCGGACTGTGAGGGAATTCGGAGGGGAGCAGGCTCCCCTCCGAGCCACCACGGCGGTCACTGGAGACGCCGCCCAAGGCGGCTGAGTCCATGTATTTTCGGCAGGCGCATATCCTGCCGAAAATGGTTTCAGATTCTTGAGCTGCCGGAGGCAGATCAACTGGGGAAAACCGAAGGTTTTCCCCTGCCCCTTTTCCCGTCCCGAGAGTGTGGGGCAGGACAGAACAGATGGAGCGGAGCCGATGGCTCCGCTCTTTTGGAAACAGGAGAACATACCATGAGAAGACGGATGTTGGCAGCGGCGCTGGCCTGTACGCTTCTGGCAGGGTGCGGGCCGGTGCGGACGGAGCCTGTGGAACAGGAGACCCCCCAGGCCGGTGCGCCGGTGATCGCCTACGTACCTCTGGATGACCGGCCAGACAACGCCGAGCGGGTGGTATACCTGGCGGAATCCTTGGGCTACGAGTTGGCCATGCCGGAGCGGGACCTGTACCGCACCCGGCTGGACGGCCAGCCCCCGAATGAGAACGGGACCCAGTACGGGGACCGGGGAGCACTGTACGAGTGGGTGGCTAAGCAGGAGGCCGCCGGGTGTGACCGGTACATCCTGTCCCTGGATCAGCTGCTCTCCGGCGGGCTGGTCAGCTCCCGGGCTATGACTGGGGAGAACCCGGTGACGCTTTCCTCCGGAGAGACACTGGTGGAAGCGGAGCTGCTGACGGCGGTGATCGACCTGCTGGCAGCGGATGAGAACAACCGGATCTGGTTGCTGGACACAGTCATGCGGCTGGCGGCCACCACCGGCTACGGCGGGTTCGGCCTCAACGAGTACAATGCCCTGCGGACTTACGGCATGGCACCCCGTCCCCACCTGGAGGGCACGGGTCTGACCATCGGGAACATTGTGGCGGACTACCCCCTGGGGGCGGACGGAACCCCCGTCCCGGTGGAGGCGGAGGAGCCGCTGCCGGAGGGAGCCGTGGAGAACTATCTGGCCTCCCGGGAGCGGAAGTTGCGGCTTAGCGACGCCATGTTCCAAGCTCTGGAGGAGACGGCGGACGGGCAGTTCCGGGTATTGATCGGCATCGACGACTCCTCGGAGGAGGACAGCATCCAGAAAAACGAGATCGCCTATCTCCGGGCGCAGCTGCGCCAAGGGGACGCCCTGCTCTCCGGTGTGGACGACCTGGCCTTTAAGGCGGTGACGAAGCTCTGCCTGGAGGAGTGGGGCTGGGAGGGTGCCGCGGTATCCGTCCAGTATTTCGGTGGTACTGAGGACCGGCCTGCCTGCGCCTATGACTACCAGCCTCTGGAGGCCATCGTGGCAGAGCACTTCGACTTTTTCGACCTGACGATGGCGGAACCCGGCGGCGAGGAACTGGCAATGCTGGTGCTGACCCAGCCGGCAGACCCGGCAGCCCAGGAGACGTATATCAACGCACTGGTCCAGTGTCTGAACGACAACCGGGCTGCCGGGCTGCCTACCATCCTCATCGACGCGGGAAACGGCACCTATGGGACCGCCTTCCATAAGGCGCTGACAGATCAGGCAGAGCTTGGCTGGCTTTTGAGCTATGCGGGCTTTCTGGATATGGCCATCGTCACCGGCACGGCCCTGAGCCATGGTGTGGCCCGGTATGCCTTCCTCCAGCACGGTAAGCAAACAGATGCCACAGAACAGGCATTTGTCCGGACCTTGGCGGACAGCATTCTGAAGGACTTCTGCTACAAGAACATCGTGCGCAACGACATTCTGAGCTTTGTCCGGAACGACCTGTCGGGCAATGCCGACAACTTCTGGATGCCGGACATCGACCGGGTGTCCATCCTGGAGCGGCTGGAGGCCGGCATGGCAGCGGCCGTGGCCCCGGTGATCGAAAACCTGGAGCGGAGCAACTTCATCTCTTCCCTTTCCTCCACCCGGGAGTATGCCGAGCGGGGCTGGGGCGGCGTGGAGCTGACGGGATACAGCTTCCCCTGGGACCGGGCCTTCGAGATCAGCATGGAGATCCGGCTGGGGGCATTCACAGAGCCTCACAAGGCGCTATTGGGAATTTATTATAAGTAAGGTGCATGGATTCCCGGCGGAGCGCGGCAGGAAGCACGCGCAAAGCCGTGGAGCTTCCGGTCGAAACGGACATTGAGAACCTCATGGGCCCCGGTGCAGATTCCGCACCGGGGCCCTCTTTCGCTCGAAGGAAGCCACACGGTCTTCCGTCTCCTCTTTGCGTTTTGAATTTCTCTGCTCCAGCCGCTCACAGGGGCATCCTCCCTCCGAGAGGCCCTCTGGCAGTATGCAGGCCGCACATGGTCGGGGTTCTCGTTCACCAGCCCCGGCCTGCCGCCAGTGCGCGCAGATGCCTTAGGCAGCACAGGTTCTGCGCTCGTCAATAACAACGATCCGGGCCGCCTCCAGCCGGAGATGCACAAGCTAAAATGACAGTTGCTACCACATTACCACCGTTATACAACATTTCCAGAAAAAGAGAAGCCTCAAGGCCGTTGGACCTCAGGGCTTCTTTTGGAGCTAATGATGTGACTCGAACACACGACCTGCTGATTACAAAGTGTAGGCCAAGCGCCCCATGTGCCGTTTTAGGCCCTCTTGGGCGCTTTCTGCTGGGTGGGAGATTCCGTTTAGCCCTCTTCCCCCCAATGTCTCCGCCCCGATTTTCCGGGTAGTGGGTCAGGCGGTCATCTTACGATTCAAGGATTCGGGAAGGACCGAGGCGGAGATCAGCGAGAAGCAAAGAAACCAAAATCAAACTGACCGCTTACGATGACCTTTTTCAGGCAGATGAAAGCCGTGCAGACGCAAAGCTGAGTAAAATCAGAGATATTCCCTTATCGTAGATTGACGAGATTCCAGGCCACCCGTTCAAGGTTTTAATGGACGAGGATATGCAGTAGCTTGCCGAGAGCATTAGGCGAAGCGGCATAATAACCTCTGCTACCGTTCGACTTATCTTTTACCCGGTTTTCATAAATTTCAACACAAATGCTTCTCTGTGCCGTTCCTTTACTTTGCAATTCAATAATGCAGAGCTTGATTGCATTTACAAGGAAAGCAGTTTACCAGGATTTTCTCCACTCATCTTATGAATTTCTTCCTGGGTAAAACCGGTATTAGCCAATGCTTGCAGGTACCGACTCATACCCTCAATGCAGTTTCCAAACTTCGCCTGTCCATAATCAGACGAAAGGATCGTATGGTCTACGCCAATTTCACGGATATAGTCGGCAATTGCAGAAATAGCTGTTCCCTTTTCCCCCATTTCTGGGGCCGAAATCGTTCCACAATGTTCAATCCAACACCCCAAAGAGGCCCAGCACTTTACCTGCTCCAAATTTGCTCCCAACCCAAACGTGGGATGATCAACAAGGATCTTCTTGACTCCGCTGCTGACAGCCTCTTCCACAACCTTTTCGATCTCCGCCGCGTTGGCGTGCCCGGTCGCCAAAACCACATCCGGCGCCTGGGCCACCAGATGGATCACATCGCGGACTTCTTGCTTGAGATCTCCCTTTTCATCCGTCAGTGTGATCGGCCGCTCTTGAAGCGCCACCCGGGTCGAGGGAAATGCTCCTCCCGCTTTGTGGAATTCCATGTGCTGCCGCGCAGAAACCGTGGGCAGCCAGACGATTTTGACCCCGAAATTGATGGCAGCCTCCACCACGTATGGATTGACTCCGCCCACCGAGTTGTTCAGGGCGATGCTTCCGAATATCCGCAACGGAGATCCGTTAAATAAGTACCGCTGGATCTGGTCGCACGCCGGCGCCGAATTATAGTGGTGATCCTTGATGACGATCGCCCTGTAACCCGCAGCTTCCGCCTGACGGGCAACTGTTACGATGTCGGCGGAGCGGGGTATCAGCGACGGCGCAACATGCAGATGGATATCGCAGCACCCCTGCAAAAGGCGAGATTCCAACACAAATACTTCCTCCTTGTCTCACTGCTTTTCCGCGTTTGAAATGGCCCAGTCACATACCGGCACACTCGTGAGCGATCCCTCTGAAATAGCGCTTGCTCTGCTGTTTGAAAAAAACAAGGTCGTTCATGACGGTGACGATCTGAAAGCCCTCCTGAATCCTGAGCACCGCCTCCTGCATGGAGGACGTGGCAATCCCAGCCAGGATCCCCTGTTTTTTGCAGGCTGTCAAAACCCGGTGAAAGGCCCCGTCCACTTCGGGATGATGCAGATCCTGGGGATGGCCTAGGCTCATGGACAAGTCTGCGCTCCCGATAAAAACGCCTGTCAGGCCCGGTACAGCGGTGATCTCCTTAATACTGCGAACCCCCTCAGCCGTTTCACACTGCACAAATGTTGAAAGAGCCTCATTGGCCTGCTGGACATAGTTCTCATATTCTCCCCAGCGGGGACCCCGTCCGTAGTTCATACCCCGCTTCCCAAGAGGCGGATACTTCACTGCATCCAGAATCTCCATCGTCTCTTCCCTGCTGTCCACCAGAGGGACCATGATCCCGTGGGCTCCGATATCCAGGATGCGGCGTATCAGTTTTCCCTCCGGCGTATAAACTCGGACAATTGGGACCACCTGATACATTTCCGCCGCCCGGATCATATGTACCATGTTCTCCAGATCCAGGGGCGAATGTTCCATATCGAGCACCACGAAATCGATCCCGTTGAGGCCCAGGATCTCCACCAGATTGGCATCGCATGACGCACAGAACGCTCCTATGAGGAACGTTTTTTTTTGCAACTTCTCAAAAATCCAATTATGCATTTCCACGGCAGACGCTCCTTTGTCACATTTCCGCGTTCTGCTCTTCAAACAGCGGGATCGCCGCCCTCTCCCGGGGCGTCTGAGCGCGGCGGCTCTCCTCGCGTTCAGGGCGTCGCGGTGCAAACACATCCAGATTGAGCACGGGCACCTCTCCTTTGGCCACGATATAATGCTCGATATTCGCCGGGATGTCTACCAAACACCCAGGCATCAGATGGTATGGCGTGCCATCGATGAAAAAGTCGCATTCACCCTGGAGGATCAGCACGAGCTGTTCGTATATGTGCCGGTGTGGCCCGGGAGTATGGCCGGCGGAGACCTCCGTCAGCGTGGCAGTCAGGTTCTCTCCCTGATATGCCAGAACGCGCATCTTCTCCCGCACGTCCGTCCACACACAGTCATTCCAATTCTGCACATTTGCTGCAAAACTCATATTCACACACCTCACATGAAATCTTTATCCCTGCATCATGCCGGGTAGCCAGGTGCTCAGTCCGGGCACAAAGGCAAACAGGATGATACAGGCCAACTCCGTGATCATAAAGGGGAAGCTTTCCCTCACCACATCGGAGAACGTGTCGTTATTCAAAGTGCAGCTCACAAAGAGGCAGGTACCGAAAGGCGGAGTAGCCTGTCCAAGAGCCAGCAGGAATACAAAGATCAGGCCAAAGTGAACCGGGTCCATGCCATACATGGCGGCAATGGGCGAGAAAATTGGGCCCAGGATCAGATTGTTGGCAGAGGTATCTAGGAACATGCCACAGAGCACCATAATTGCGATGGTGATGAGGATAAAGCCCGTCTTGCTGGCCACATGCTCCAGGAAAAAGTTTGCTACTGTGGTGGGGATGCTGTAATAGGTGAACAGGAATCCCACCACCTGGGCTGTCACCACCAGTAGCATCAGCGTGGAAACACTGACAGCCGTGCTTTCCAGAACTTTGCAGAAGCTCTTGAAGGTAAGGTCATGGTAGGCCACAAAGCATACGATGGCACCATAGAGGCAGGCGATGGCCGAGGACTCCGTGGGCGTGCAGATGCCTGCGTATATACCGCCCAGGATGATCAGCGGCATCAGCAGCGCAAAAACGGATCGCAGGAAGGATTGCCCCAGTCCCCGCCAGGAAAACATCTGGTCAACTTCATAGCTGCGCCTTCTGGCGATGATATACGCCAAAACGCACAGCGCCGCCGCGCAGAGCACACCGGGGACCACGCCTGCCATCAGCAGCTGAGAAATAGATGTCCCGGTAATATTTCCATAGATCACGAACACAATGCTGGGCGGAATAATGATGCCCAAAGTCCCGGCTACCGCAGGCAGCGCCGCGGAATAGGGACTGGAATATCCCCGTTTCACCATCTCCGGATGCATGATACCTCCAATCGCCGCTGTAGTAGCAACAGCGGAGCCGGAGATCGCCGCAAAAATAGCACAGGCAATAATGGCCACGATGGAAAGTCCGCCTTTCAGCCAGCCCACCAGGGCATTGCAGAAATCACAAAGGCGCCTGGAAAGACCGCCCCGGGCCATGATATCTCCGCACAGAAGGAAGCAGGGGATTGCCAAAAATGCAAAGTTGTTCAGGCCCAGGAACACCTTCTGGGGCACGATCGTCAAAACCAAATTCGGCTCCAGCATCAGGCAGGCGATGCATCCGCTCATCATCGCCCATACGATAGGAAACCCCAGCAAAATCCCGCCCACCATAATAACTAAGAGAAGAATAATCGGCGTGCTCACAGAGAATCGCCTCCTTTCATAGGCTTATCTGCCCGCCACATTCTGCAGTAGGATAAAATTTCTTGCAGAAGCTTTAAAATGGCCGACAACAGCGCCAGAACATATCCAATCTCCATCGCGATATAGATCCATGCCATGGGAATCTGCAGCGCGTCGCTGCTACGTGTCCACCCCAGCGCGATCTGTGTTTTGCTGTATATGGTAAGCACCGCACAGACAAACATGCCGGAGAGTGCATAAAGGATTCTGAAAATCCCCATCGCTTTGGGAGAAAATTTTTTATCAATGATATCCACGCGAATAAGTGAATCCCTCTGGATTCCTATGCAAATGCCCCAGGACACCAAAATTGCAAATAAAAATCGGGACACCTCTTCCGACCAGGAGAGACTTTTGAACACTACGTAGCGAAAAAAAGTCTGGGCACAGATCACCAGAACAATCACCACAAGCATGACGGAAATCGCAATCGAAATTACCCGCATAATCCGACCAATCACATTTTCACTTCTCATCATCACCCCTCCTTTTTCAGGGGGCGGAGCCCAGCGCCCCGCCCTCGAAGCTGTCAACGGTTACGCCGCCTCCGCGCAGGAATTGATCAGATCGATAGAATCCGCATACTTGTCATAGTTTTCTTCCACCATGGGCTGCAGGATCCTCTGGAAGGATTCCCGATCCACGTCGTACGTGATCGTGACGCCCTTCTCTTCCATCTCTGCGTAAGCCTCCTGCTCCTGCTGGCGAGCGGCCTCTCGCTGATAAACCGCCGCCTCATAGGCACACTCGGCAAAAATCTCCTGATCCTCAGAGCTTAGGGAATCCCAGGCGGCAGTGTTCATAATAACCGGGATGCAGGAGTAAATATAGTTGATGGGGCTGAAATACTTGTTGACCTCCGGGATATTATTACTGATGCAGAAAATGGCGGGGTTGTCCTGCCCATCAATGGCGCCTTGCTGCATGGCGGTGAACGCCTCCGCCATATCCATGGGAACGGGGTCGCAGCCCAGCCGCTGCCAGATATCGATATAGTTGTTGTTCTGCATGACGCGGATCCGCAAACCCTCGCAGTCCGCAGCGCTGCGGATCTCCCGCTTGTTGTTGGTGATGGTTCTCCAGCCGGTCTCAAAAATGGTCAGACACGAAAAGCCGCCTTCCTTCTCCATCATATCCTGCCAATAATCCAGATGGTCCAGTGTCACTGCGTCCGCCTGCGCATTGTCCTTGATCAGCATGGGCATATCAAACACGCCCAGGCCTTCCACGCTGCCCGTCAGTACGGAGACGTTGACCAGAGAAAGCTCAATGGTGCCCATCTGGATATCCTGAATGCTGTCGGCTGGCGTCGTCAGGGTGCCGTTGGCATGGACCTCGATCTGATAGCGCCCGTCTGTCTTTTCCGCGATCAGTTCTGCAAACTTTTCACAGCCCAGGCCATTGGCGGAATCCGCGGTATCCTGTGTGGCCATTTTCCACACAACAGTCTCACCCGAGGTGGCGCCTTCTCCGGCCGCATCCCCCGTCTCCATACCGCCGCAGCCGATGCAGGTCAGCAGGATGCAGGAAATCGCCAGCATAAGAGATAGCATTTTTTCATAGTGATCCTCCTTTACGCGTCCAGTCATATCGTTATCTTTTTACGACCAAGCGCCCCACAGCTTCTGCCATCGCCTGGTCGGAAAGCTCCTGTCCCAGGCCAGGGAGTTCCGGCGGACGAAGAATGCCGTTTTGCGGCGCATAGATATACTTCCCATAAGAGCGGCATTCGGGTCTGAGAGACATATAAAAATACTCATGATAGAAGAAATTGGGAATGGCTGCTTCCAGGTGCATGGCGGCCGCCTCCGTCAGCGGAGTGCCCGCCACGTGTGCCTGTACTCTGACATCAAACAGCTGTGCCAGGTCGCAGATCTTCTTTGCCTCGGACAATCCCCCCGTATTGCAGATATCCGGCTGTATCACGGACACAGCGTTGTGCCGCAGGAGCTGGTAAAATTCCCATCTTGTATGGACCCGCTCGCCGGCGGAGAGGGGAATAAATGTACTTTGTGCGATCACGCGGTAGAGCTCCGGATTAAAATTAGCAGTTGCCTCCTCGATGAACAGCACCCGGTATTTTTTTGCGATCTCAGCGATTCCCCGGGCGGAGGTAGCATCCGAAGCACACAGGTTCTCCATGATGATCTCCAATCCGTACCCGCATTCTTCCCGAATCGCACACAGCCGCTCTTCCAGCATTTCCCGTAGCTGCGCTGTCAACGGGCCGGTCGTCTCTATTCTGGGGATCTTTTTCCCCTGCCGGTCATAAGAGAGGAAGTTGATCTTCACCGCCTTAAAGCCATCCGCCATGATCTTTCGGCAGGTCTGCGCATACTCTGCAGCTTTTCCCAGAGGCGCCAGTTGCTCTCCGTACCCTGTCTGCGCCTGGGACAGGTAGCAGCGCAGCTCTGCGTTATGCTTTCCGCCCAGAAGCCGGTAGATGGGCACACCCAGCGCCTTTCCCTTGATATCCAGCAAAGCGATATCGATGGCGCTCATGGCGGAGTAAACCACGACGCCCCCGCCGCTGAGATGGCCGTAAAGGCGATTGTGAAGGTCCTCCCAGATCACCTCGTTGTCCAGTGGATCCTTTCCCAAAATCATCTCCGAAAGGTCCTTCAGCATATGCGCCACACCGTTTTCACCAGGCCCGATAGAGATCCCCGCTTCCCCGAAGCCGCAGATCCCCTCGTCTGTATTGATACGGCACACAACGGGCTGAAACGGATAATCAGAATACGAATGCCCGCTATGGCGCAGCAGGAAAATATCGACACTCTCAATTTTCACAAAAGCAACACACCCCTTCCAGACTTTTGGCCGCTTGAAAATCCCCTATCCCTGTGGTATATTTCCTCTGACGGCCGGAGGAACTCTGTCTTCGATGAATTTTGCTTTTTTTCACCGAAAGGTCCTCCTTTCATTATGGAATATACTGACTTTCTTGCAAAGTGTATATCTCATTTGATACATAGTGCATAAATTTTTGCGAGATCTTTGCAAGTGTTTTGGAGGAGAAAACCATGAAGCTTTCCGACATATACTACGATTCTCATTTTGGGGAATTTGAAGAGCTCTTCCGTCAGAGCGGTGTCCCGGTCCACTTCCGGAAGGGCGAAGCCATTCCCACGGACTATAAGATCCGGAATATTTTTTATACGGTCAACGGCCTTTCCAAATACTTTTTTGTGCACGAGAACGGTACGGAAAAGGTGACCGGCATCTTTGGACCCGGTACTCTGATCCCGTACTCCCTATGTCTGCCGGTTTCGGAAAAAAACTTCGTCTACAAAGACTACTTCAAATCCCAGACCCTGACAGATGTGGACGCCATATGCCTGAAGCAGGCAACGTATCACAAACTGTTTGAAAGCTCCGCCGCATTGCGCACCGCAAATTATGATTGGATTGCTTTTCAGCATAACCGCTATGAATTTGAGACATTTTTTCTGTCAAATTGCGGAGCTTTTACAAAAGTATGTAATTTTTTGTACTCCAATAGTTCTTTGTATAACGTATACCGCCAGAACGGGCTTATTTTAACTCAAGATGATATTGGAGACATTATCGGCGAAAGCCGCCTGGACGTGGCGCGCGCATTCCGAAATCTGCGGGATTTGAACATCGTTTCAACCTCCCGCGGCTCCGTCACAATCCTAGACAAAGAAAAGCTTTTCCGATTAACCAGTTATTTGAGATAACCTGAATCCTGTTTTCGCTGATTTTCTGATATGCTCCCCATAGAGTAGACAAGCAGAGAGTAAAAATCTTCAACTACTTCAGATGGAGAGCATTCTTATGTTAGTGGTGAATTACGTGAGTTTGGAAATAAAAATCATTGCGGTAAAACACAGTCTCATTGGAATGGAAAGTCTCAATCAGTCCGCAGCAAGATTTGACGTGAGCCGGAGCACACTACAAAATATGAAATGTTTGGCACGGAAGGTCTATGCCATTGGGCTGGAAAACATCACTACTCCGAGGAGATCAAGTGCGAAGCGGTAGAAGTCTATTTGTCCGGGCGGATGAGTGAAGAGGATATCTGTAGATTCGATCGAGAACACAGCTTGAGAAGTGGGTTTCGTTGTATAATGGCCAAAAAGAGTTCCGTCCCGCGGTCGGAGCCAGGAAGGGTACGTGTATGGCCAAGATCAGTGGAGAAGAGAAACAGGCGGCGGAATTCTGCATCACCCATGACAGGGACTACGCCCTGACAGCAGATCTCTTTGGGTTTACATCCCAGCAGGTCTACAGCTGGGTGCGGAAATATCATGCGGCAGGCATCAACAGCCTGAGGCATGAGAGAAAATGCCCCAGAGAACTTTCCGATTGGGTTACTGAGAATAAGCAGCTCAAAACGGTCAATCTTAAGCTGGAAATGGAGGCTGTGCTGCATCGGAAGCTTCAGCAGGGCCGGGTATATTACAAATGCCTCAACCGCACCGTGAGCCAAAAGCAAATGGAAGATGAGAAGCTGGCCGGGCTTATTACCGAAATTTATCAAGCCCAGCGCGGCATTCCTGGATACCGGCAGATGAAAATTATTTTGGATCGCCGGTATGGGTTAAAGTACAACTTGAAACGAATCTACCGTCTTATGCGTGTGCTTGGCCTGCGGTCTGTATGCAGGAAGAAAAAGCGGCTGTATAAGAAGAAAACTCCGTCAGAATACGTCGCGGAAAATGTCCTGAACAGAGAGTTTTCGTCTGACTGGCAGAATGAGAAGTGGGTGACTGACGTAACAGAGTTCAAATATGGCTCCATCAGCAAGGCGTACTTGAGTGCTGTGCCGGATCTGTACGGAAGGAATATCGTTGCGTTCTCCCTGAGCCGCCGCAATAATACACCTCTTGTTCTGGACACCTTCGATCAAGCGTTTCAGAAATATCCGGACGCAAAACCACTGCTGCACAGCGACCGGGGCGTCCAATATACCAGTCGTTCCTTCCGAAAAGAAATGAAACGCGCTGAGGTATGCCACAGCATGTCCCGTGTGGGGCGCTACCTTGGCAACGCCCCAATGGAGGATTCTAAGGAATCCTGAAAACAGAAATGTATTACCTCTATCATTTCGAGGATCACGAAACTCTGCGGGAGGCGATCTGCGCATATATTGATTTTTATAACAACGACCGGTGCCAGAAAAAGATTGGCTGTATGACACCGTCGGATTGATCGCAGCTTCAGCAAAATAAAAACTATACAGAAAATCCTACACGATATAGAATCCTCTGCATAGTTTTTATTTCTTGCTTTCTCTACTTGACAGGGAGCAGTCCACCTGCCTGAAATATACAATTTTTTACAGCAAAAAGTGCCTGAAATCCGCGGATTTCAGGCACTTTTTGGAGCTAATGATGTGACTCGAACACACGACCTGCTGATTACGAATCAGCTGCTCTACCGACTGAGCTACATTAGCTTATCAATTCATGACATGGTGTTTTTGGAAAGGCACATCCAGAACAGGATATATTTTATCATATTTTTTGACGGACGTCAACAGATTCTTTTGATTTCCTGCCACACTCTCTGCATGGCAATTCCTGTATATTACATTTTGTATTTTGAAGGAATTCCTTCAAAATATTTTCAGGCGATTAGCTTATTTCCTACGCTTTTCCCCCGAATTCCGCCCATTACAACAGGAAATTCTGTTGTGATTTTCCCAAGAAACTTCGACAAATTCTGTCATTATTTTCTGTTGACTCCCTTCTTTTGCAGTCTTCCGTTCTTTTCAGCATTTACATAATTTATTTGATAATTTCTTTTTACAAAGAGTTATTCACATTTTCCACATGATTTTCCACACGCGAATTTTCTATTTATTTTCAATATTTTTTGTAAATTGTATAAATTTACCATCTTCTCTTTTTGCGCTTTTCCACCGCCCAAAAAAGCGTCTAAACTTTACATAATGTTTTACCTTCAAAAAGTTCTCCGCCTCTCCTGCCTGTTTTTCCAAAAGTGAACGGCAAATGAAGACCACCCGAGCTGCGCCTTCACAAAAAGCAAGGTATCTGGCTTTACAGATGCAGCCTGCATAAGCTCGTTATGCATTTTCCAATAAATCAGGCGGCCGCTGACGCGGCCGCCTGATTCAGTCTGCAATGTCCCGTGTAGCATAGGCGTTCAGCTCCATGCCAGCCGTATGCCCTGCCAGATATTCATAATACCCCTGGGCGCCGATCATGGCACCGTTGTCGCCGCAGAGTTTCAGCGGCGGCAGGTATAACCGGATGTCTGCCGCCTCGCAGGCCCGACGAAGATCCTCCCGGATGACGGAGTTGGCCGCTACGCCGCCGGCGGCGCAAAGCACAGTGCGGCCAGTCTGCTTTGCCGCCTCCATGGCCCGGGGCACCAGTGTATCGCTGACAGCCTGGGCGAAGTCCCGAGCCAGCGCTGCCCGGTCCAGAGACTCCCCCACCTGCTGAGCATGGTGGGCCAGGTTCACCACCGCCGTCTTGAGGCCGGAGAAGCTCATGTCCAGCTCTGCCCCGTCCACATGGGCGTGAGGCAGGGTGTACACCCCGCCCGGGGACTGCCGGGCCAGGGCGTCCATGGGGGCGCCGCCGGGATAGGGCAGGCCCAGCACCCGGGCCGCCTTGTCGAAGCACTCCCCTGCTGCGTCATCCCGGGTGGCGCCCAGGATCTCCATATCCGTGTAGTCCCGGACGTCCACGATCATTGTGTTGCCTCCGGAGATGGCCAGGGCCAGGAAGGGCGGCTCCAGTTCCGGAAAGGCCAGGTAATTGGCGGCGATGTGGCCCCGGATGTGGTGCACCGGGATCAGGGGCACCCCCAGGGCAAAGGCCACCGACTTGGCGAAGCTGAGGCCCACCAGCACCGCGCCGATGAGCCCCGGGGCATAGGTCACTGCCACCGCGTCGATGTCGGACTTCTCACAGCCCGCCTGCCGCAGAGCCTGGTCCGTCAGGGCGGCAATGGCCTCCACATGCTTGCGGGAGGCGATCTCCGGCACCACGCCGCCGTACAGGGCGTGGAGGTCCGCCTGGGAGGCGATGGCATCGGACAGGACCGTGCGCCCGTCCTCCACCACGGCCACCGCTGTCTCGTCGCAGGAGGACTCAAAGGCCAAAATTTTCATGATCTGTCCCTCTCTTTTCCGTCACTGCTGCCAGGATACTCTCTCGCCCGGCGTCCCATTTGGATCAAAGGGGATGCGGACATATCTGCGGAATTTATCCGGCGCAAAGGTACTGGCATAGACAAAGCGGTGCTCCTCCATCAGGGCGGACTCGTCCACTTTCCCCTCCGCCCAGTACAGGGTCTTGTAGGGTACGCCGAACATCTCCGTGTCATACCCGGCGATCCGGGCGCCGTTGCGGGCATAGAAGCCCAGCCGCCGCTCTGCCATGGCCGGGTCCGGGGCGTAGCAAGGGATCTCACTCTCTCCGAAGATCACATTGCCCCGCTCCGCCTCCCGGAGCTTCTCCAGGATCACGGAGCCCAGGCCGCCGTTCCGGCGGTCTGCGGCCACGCACAGATAGTCCAGCAGGGCCCAGCCGGGGTGGCCCAGCCATAAAAATGCCTCGCCGGCGATGTCGTCCCCGTCAAAGAGGCACCAGGGGCGGTACCGCCCCTCGGCCCACATCTCCTCCATATTCTTCAGGGGCTTCAGCTCCGCTGCGGGAAATGCTGTCCGCAGGTCCCGGTCATAGACCGTCCGCAGCTGCTCCAGTGTCGGGATCCTCAGTTCCATCGGTAAACTCCTTTGTCATGATGATGGCATCCTCCTTCGGATGCTCGTAATAGTTTTTCCGCCTGCCCACGCTGCGGAAGCCCCGGCTGCCGTACAGGGCGATGGCCCCGTAGTTGGAGGCCCGGACCTCCAGCGTCAGAAACGCCAGCTTGTGGGCCTGGGCAAAGTCCAGGAACACTTGCAGCAGCTTCTGGGCGATGCCGTTGCGGCGGCACTCCGGCCGCACGGCCACATTGGTGATGTACCCCTCGTCCAGCACCACCAGCAGGCCGGCGTAGCCCGCCACGTGGTCCTCGTCATCCAGGGCCACCAGGAAGGCGGCGCAGTCGTTCTGCAGCTCCTCCACCAGCATGTTCCGGGACCAGGGGGTGGTGAAGCAGATCCGTTCCAGCTCCGCCACCTCGTCCAGATGGTCCCCGGTCATGGGGACGATGCGCACGTGCATCTGTTCTCTCATGGTTCTCTCTCCTCTCGTTTTCCGGCATCCCCGCCGATGGTACGGGCATACAGCCCCACGCCCAGAAGGACCGCCGCGCCTCCGGCAACCGTCAGCCAGCCCGGCCGCTCGCCAAAGAGCAGGAGTCCCCAGACAGAGGCGAACACCGGCTCCATCAGCTTGACCGTGGCGATGAAGGCCGGCGGCAGATATTTCAGCCCCCAGCTGAATACATTGTGTCCCAGCAGGGTGCAGCATACCGCCATGCCCAGGGCCGTCAGCCCGTTCACCGGACCGTAGCCGGCCAGCGGCGTTCCGCTCAGCAGGGCCGCAGCCAGCAGCGTGGCCGCGGCGGACGTATACACCAGAAAGGTGTACACTGACGTGGAGAGCCGCTGCCGGCAGACCGTTCCGATCATGGTATAGACCGCCATGGCGGCGGCGCCGGCCAGGGCAATCAAATCTCCCAGCAGCGCATTCGTCCCGGCGGCGCTGTCTGCCAGCGCCACCACCGCGCTGCCTGCAAAGGCAAGCAGGACCGCGGGCCAGGTCCGGCGGGGCAGCCGCTGCCCCAGAAACAACGCCGAGGCCGCTGCCACAAAGAATACCTCCGTATCCACCAGCACCACCGCCGAGGCGATGGAGGTGGCCCGCAGGGCCCCAAAATACGCCGCGAAGTGGATGCCCAGAAACAAGCCGCTGGCAAGGCACAGCAGCACGTCCCGCCGGGTCAGGGATTTCAGCTCCCGCCTTCGTCCCGCCAGTACCGGGACCGCCATCAGCGCCGCCGAAAAGGCCATCCGGTATAGCGCCAGGATCAGGGACGGCGCCGTGGACCACCGGACAAACACCGCCGACAGGGACACCCCAGCCACGCCCAGCAGGACGATCAGCCGCTTCATGCGCCGCCCTCCCTTCGGATGCACTCCGCCGTCTCCCGGGGCGTCAAAGCCGTCACATCCAGGTGCCGGATGTCCAGGGCATCATACAGCGGCAGGTAGGCCAGGCTCCGGTCCAACACATCCGGTATTCGCTTTCCGGCGCGGATATCTCCCTCCAGCCGGGACCGCAGGGTCTCCGGTGTGCAGACCAGGGAGACGGCCCGCAGGACATACGGCTCCGTCAGGCGGCGGAGCAGGTCTTCCCAGATTTCCCGCCGGTGCAGGACCCAGCAGAAAATCACATGGTCATAGGCGGAGCAGCGGAGGAAGCTGTTCAGGAGAAAAGAGATGTTCTCCAGCACCATCTCCCGGGTCTCCTCCGTCACCTGGAAGGGGTGGGCATCCCAGCACCAGTCCCCGTCCAGGAACACGCTCCGGTCCAGCAGCTGCTGCAGCTGGCGGCAGGCGGCGGTCTTGCCCACGCCCATAGGACCGCCGATCATATACAGGCGCTTCATGCGCCCATCTCCGGCGCACTGTCCGCCCAGGCCTGGAGGCGGTTGAAGAACCGCCCCACGTGAAAGCCGTCCGTGACGCCGTGGTGGACCTGCATGGCCAGGGGCAGCAGGGTGCGGCCGTTCTCCTTCCGGTAGCGGCCCAGGGTAAAGATGGGCAGCAGGTAGTCGTTGGCCTCCGGCAGCTCCAGGTGCAGACTTCGGAAGGAGGCCCAGGGCACGGCGGAGATGTTGAAGAGTCCCTGTCCCGCCTCCGGCGGGCGGGCTTCAAAGGTGTGGATGTCCCCATAGCGGGCCCGGTCCGCCTCCCAGTCCTGGCAGAAGGCCCGCAGATCCGGCTGGTAGGCGGTCCAGAGGACGGAGAAGGTCTCATCGTCCTTGTGAAAAATCGTATAAGTGGGGTCCACCCGGTCGTAGACGCCGATGGCCCCCGTCTCGTCCATAGCCATGCGGAGGGCCGGGTCCGCGTTGACCATCCGGGAGATGCCGTGGATCACCGACGGATAGAACCGGAGTCCCGACCCCCGCAGGCGGGGCAGCAGGGCGGAGATGTCCACGTCCACCGTCATGCTGTACCAACAGGGCACGTCCCGGTGGTAATGCTCAAAATACGGACGGCGGGGCCACGCGGCGTAGTCGATCTTCTGAAATCCCATCAGCCCTTGGCCTCCAGCCAGTTTCTGCCCCAGTGGGCGTCCGCCGTTAGGGGGACGGAGAGGGACACCACGTTCTCCATCTCCTCCTTCAGCAGCGCCGCGGCGGTCTCCGCCTGGGCCTCCGGGCACTCCACGATCAGCTCGTCGTGGACTTGCAGCACCAGACGGGCCTCCGGCAGTTCCTGCCGCAGGCGTTTCCGCACCGCCACCATAGCCAGCTTCATGATGTCCGCCGCGGTGCCCTGGATGGGCATGTTCAGGGCCACTCGCTCCCCGAAGGAACGGAGGTTGAAGTTGGAGGACTTCAGCTCCGGCAGGTCCCGCCGCCGGTGGAACAGCGTCTCCACATAGCCCTGCTCCCTGGCCCGCTCCACAATGGCGTCCATATACGTCCGGACGCCTGGGAAGGTGGCGAAGTAGGCCTCCATATACGCCTTGGCCTCCGCCACGCTCACGCCGATGTCCTGGCTCAGGGAGAAGGCGGAGATGCCGTAGACGATGCCGAAGTTCACTGCCTTGGCCTGGCGGCGCATCTCATGAGTTACCTGGTCCGGCGCCACGTGGAACACCTTGGCCGCCGTCTCCGCGTGGAAGTCCCCGCCGGAGCGGAAGGCGGCGATCATGGCCTCGTCCCCAGCCATGTGGGCCAGCAGCCGCAGCTCGATCTGGGAGTAGTCGGCGTCCACTAGGACGCAGCCCTCCGCCGGGATGAACATCCGCCGGATCTCGCTGCCCAGGTCCGTGCGGGTGGGGATGTTCTGGAGATTAGGCTCTGTGGAGGAGAGGCGGCCCGTGGCCGTCACCGTCATCTGGAAGCTGGTCCGCACCCGGCCGTCCGGGTCCATGGCCTTCAAAAGGCCGTCGGCATAGGTGGATTTCAGCTTGGCGTACTGGCGATACTCCAGCACCGCCCCCACGATGGGGGCCTCGTACCGGAGCTTTTCCAGCACATCGGCGTTGGTGGACCAGCCGGTCTTGGTCTTTTTGCCATGGGGCAGGCCCAGCTTGCCGAAGAGGATCTCCCCCAGCTGCTTGGGGGAGTTGATGTTGAATTCCTCCCCCGCCATGGCGTAGATCTGCTGTTCCAGCTCGGCGCTCCGCCGGGCCAGCAGATCCCCGAAAGCACCGAGGGCCTTGGCGTCTACCCTGCATCCGGCGGTCTCCATCTCCGCCAGCACGGCGCAGAGGGGCATCTCGATCTCATGCAGCAGGTCCATCTGGCCCCGCTCCGCCAGTCTTTCCGCCAGGGCGCCGTACAGGGCGTCCACGGCGGCGGCGTAGCTGTCGAAGCTGGCCTCCGCCGCGGCGGCGTCCCCCAGCAGGGAGAATGCGTCCGGTTCCAGGTAGAGGGCCTTTGGCAGCTCCTCGTTGAAATAGGCGACGAACAGGCGGGCAAGGTCATAGCTTCCCGCCGTGGCGTCCAGCAGGTAGGCAGCCAGGGCGGTGTCGAAGACGAAGCCCTCCGCCCGCAGGCCGTTTTCCAGCAGCGTCCGCGTCAGGTCCTTGACATTGTGGGAGACCTTGCGGATGTCCGCCGCGAACAGGGCGTTCAAAAGGGCGTTCCAGTCCCCCTGATACTTGTCGAAGAACAGCTCCGCCGTGACGCCGGTGTCCGCCCCGGTCCGGCAGACCACAGAGAGGCCCGTCAGGTCCGGCAGGGCCAGCACCGATACATGGTCCGCCGCTCGCCAGAGGGCCAGCAGCCGCTCCGTCTGAGCAGGCTCTGTGACCTGCTCCACGGTCATGGTGAAGTCCGCCCTTTCCGCCGCTGGCTGCTCCGCCGGGGACAGGCCGAACTTCTCGATCAGCTTGGTGAACTCCAGCTTCAAAAACAGCGGGTAGGCGTCCGGGCCGGGCTTCCGGCACAGGTTCTCCTCGGGATGGAAGTCCAGAGGCGCGTCGGTAACGATGGTGGCCAGCCAGTAAGACTCCCGGGCGCTCTCCTCCCCCTCCGCCAGCTTGCGGATGGCGGCAGGCTTGGCCTCGATGTCCGGCATTTTGGCGTACAGGTTGTCGATGCTCTCGTACTGCTGGATCAGGGCCATGGCGGTCTTCTCCCCGATGCCGGGGACGCCGGGGATGTTGTCGGAGCTGTCCCCCATCAGGGCCTTCAGGTCGATCATGTGGATGGGGGCGAAGCCGTACTGCTCTTGGAAGGCGGTCTCCGTCATATCCTTGGTGGTGGTCTGCCCCATGCGGGTGGACACCAGCTTCACCATGGTGTGGTCGGTAATGAGCTGCAGGCTGTCCTTGTCGCCGGTGACCACCACGCAGTCCCAGCCGTCCGCCTCGCACTTGCGGGAGATGGTGCCGATCAGGTCGTCGGCCTCCCAGCCCTCCTGCTCATAACGGGGAATGTTCAGGGCGTCCAGCACCTCTTTCAGCACCGGCACCTGGACCCGGAGCTCCTCCGGCATGGGCTTGCGGGTGGCCTTGTAGGCCTCCGACGCCTGATGGCGGAAGGTTGGAGCGTGGACGTCGAAGGTGACGCACAACGCGTCCGGTGCCTCCTCCCCCTCCAGTCGAAGGAGCGTGGTGAGAAATCCGAAGATGGCGTGGGTGTAAAGCCCGTCCCGTGTGGTGAGAGGACGGATGCCGTAATAGGCCCGATTCAGGATGCTGTTGCCGTCGATGACCATGAGCTTCATGGGGAGTTCCTCCTGCCCGCAGGCTGATTTTTCCATAGAGATATAGTATATCCCAAATCCGGCGTTTACGCAAGGCGGGTTTGCCTTGCAATGGGCCGCCGTCTGTGATAGATTGATGGAGAGGCGGTCCTGTTTTCGGATCATGGAAAGGAGGGCTACATCATGATGAAGTGCCGTCTGTTTTCCGCCCTGCTCCTGCTCTTTACTCTCATGGCGGCGGGCTGTTCCGGCCAGCCGGCAGCGGTAACCGCCGACGACCTCGCCGACCAGGTCTACATCTACGAAAAAGAGGGGTTTGGGAGCGATTTCTATATCGCCCTCAACAGTGACGGAAGTATGCGCTGTTCCGAAGGAGCCCTGAGCAGCTATTTTGGGCTCGGCACCTGGAAACTGGACGGAGACACCGTGATCCTCACCACAGATGATGAAAAATTCGTCAACCGCTTTGCCGTCAAGGACGGTACGCTGGTGTACCAATCAGCGGATTCCACAGGCTTTATGTACCTGACAGTGTCCGACGGCGAAAAATTTCTGCCCTCCGGGGCTCCCGTCGGCAGCCTCGACATCGACGAGGGGTAACACGACGCCCCCACACCATTCCCGCCGGGCGGCAGATTGCCGCCCCTACATTTTTACGGGCTCTTCGCTTTTGCAAGTCCAAGGCCCAGATAAAAGATAAGAGATACTTCCCGGAGAAGGGCATCTCTTATCCCCTATCTTTTATTTCTTATCTTCACTCTGCCGCCCCGCGGCGCAAGGAGGCACCATGAACCGTCATCCCGCCCACATCCTGTTGTTGAAGGCCGCCCGTGCTTTGGAGCTGCTCATCGCCGCCGTGATCCTGCTGGTGATCGTCTGCGGGGCGGTATTTTTGTTCCGGGAGACTGGCCGGACCCTGCTCCTCTCCCCAGAGGCCTTCGCCCTGGGGGATTTCCTCTCCGCCACACTGCTGCTGGTGATGGGAATTGAGTTCGTGAAGATGCTGGCCCTGCACACCGCCGACGCGGTGGTGGACGTGCTGCTGTTCACCATCGTCCGGCAGATGATCGTCAGCCACACCGACGCGGCGGAGACGCTACTGGGCGTGGCAGCGGTGGCGGGCATCTTCGCTGTGAAGAAATATCTTCAGGCCAGGGAGAACGCCGCGTGAAGCCGCACGGACCGGACGGCAAGCCGTCCGGTCCGTTTTTTCCGCTATGCCCTGCGGCCCAGCCGCTCCCGCCTGCGGCGGAGGGCGTCTGCCAGCCGCGCGCCTGCCCAGCCTGCGGCGGCGCCCACCAGAATGCCCCCCAGCACGTCGGTGGGCCAGTGGACGTACAGGTACAGCCGGGAGAAGGCGATCCCAGCCGCCAGTACCAGGGCAGGCTTCCACAGGGGGCTGCCGGAGGCCCGGAGGGCGAACACCGCCGCAAAGGACGCCGCCGTGTGCCCCGAGGGAAAGGATGCGTCCGCCGGGGGTGCTGTCAGCAGCTCCACCGCGGTATTCACCAAGAAGGGCCGGACCCGGCCGACCAGGGGTTTCAGAACGATATTGCAGCAGATCAGATCCAGAATCAGCGCAAAGGACAGGGACATCCCTGTCCAGCGGTGCTTCCGCAGAAGCAGCAGCACCGCCGCCAGCAGGATCCAAATCTCTCCGTGGTCGCAGATCCGGCTGATCCACGGCATCACCGCGTCCAGAAAATCGCAGCGCAGATGGGCCTGGAGCCAGTCCAGCACCGCCAGTTCCGCTGCCTGCATCATACTTCCACACTCCTCTCCCGGCGCTTGCGCCGTGTGTGCAGGGAGCATCATACCACATTTTCCCCACAGTGCGCAACGGTTTTGGCATTTTCTTCTATGATCTGCACAAATCTGCGGGATTTTTGGCATTTTTCTGGGAAGGGGCGTTGACATCTCCCCGAGAACGTGATAGGATACCTTCAAAATTGGATCGCTCAGATAGAGGCGCGGCGTTCATCAGTACCGCTCCGGCAAGGCCAGGCAGCCGCCGGACGGGGAAGGGTCCGCCGCCGAAGTGCCGGGACGATGCCTGTCCTTCTGGTGCTGGGCCGTCAGGGAATACCTGCCGGACTGTCACAAACCTTTGTGAAGCGCTATCAATGGCTGTTCGGGATCGTCCCTGCCGGGGGCTTCTTTCCGTATTTTCCATGGACCGCTTGACAAAGCGGTCCATTTTTTCTCCTCTCCGCCGGCGGCAGGCGCGGAGGAGGTCTGTGACCGCCGCGGAATCTTTTTTGAGATGAGAAAGGTGAAGAAACATGAAGAGATTGTTGACCCTGCTGATGGCTCTGGCCATGACAGCGTCCCTGGCCGCCTGCGGCGGCACCGGCAGCTCCGGCGACACTGCCGACTCCGGCAATTCCGGCACCACCGCTGAAGGCGGGGAGACCGCCGGCTCCTCCGGCGTGGAGGACGGCGTGCTGACCATCGCCATGGAGTGCGCCTACGCCCCTTACAACTGGAGCCAGAGCGACGACTCCAACGGCGCTGTGCCCATCAAGGACTCCGACGCCTACGCCAACGGCTACGACGTGATGATCGCCAAGCAGATCTGCGAGGCCAACGGCTGGGAGCTGGAAGTGGTCCGCACCGACTGGGATTCCCTGGTACCCGGCGTCCAGTCCGGCGTGTATGACGCGGTGATCGCCGGTCAGTCCATGACCGCCGAGCGGATGGAGCAGGTGGACTTCGCAGGCCCCTACTACTACGCCTCCATCGTCTGCGTCACCAAGGCCGACAGCCCCTATGCCGGTGCCGCTGGCATCAGCGACCTGGCCGGCGGCTCCTGCACCGCGCAGATCGCCACTATCTGGTATGACTCCATGTTGCCCCAGATCCAGGACGCCAAGATCCAGCCCGCCGCCGAGAGCGCCCCTGCTATGCTGATGGCTCTGGAGACCGGCACCGTGGACTTCATCTGCACGGATATGCCCACCGCCAAGGGCGCCGTGGTCGCCTATCCCGACATGAAGCTCCTGGACTTCACCGGCTCCGACGACAACTTCGAAGTGGATGAGGGCGAGATCAACATCGGCGTGTCTGTGAGAAAGGGGAACGCCGAGCTGAAGGACGCCATCGACAGCGTGCTCTCCACCATGACCGAGGACGATTTCAACGCCATGATGGATGAGGCCATTGCCATCCAGCCCCTCAGCGAGAGCTGAGGCCCGGCAGAACCATCTGACCTTCCCCGGAGCGGGAGGAATCTCCCGCTCTGGGGCATGTCGGAAGAGGGGCGCAGCCGCGCCCCTCTTCCGATGCGCCTCAGAACGGAGCGGTCAATTTCATAATAAAATTAAGGAAGGAAGTCCCCCATGGAACGACTGGTACAGCTCGGCGCCGATATTGCCAAGCTATGGGAACAATATGGTGACGACTATCTCAACGGCATTCAGAACACCCTGATCCTGGCCCTGGTGGCCACGCTTCTCGGTTGCATCATCGGCTTTGTATGTGGCATCCTCAACACCATCCCCTGCGCCAAGACAGATCCTCCCGTCAAACGGTTCTTCATTAAGCTGATCCGGGTGATTGTCCGGATCTATGTGGAGGTCTTCCGGGGCACGCCCATGATGCTCCAGGCCGTGTTCATCTATTACGGCCTGCCCTACTTCACGGGCAATGCGGTCCAGTGGCCCAGCGTATGGATGGCGGCCATTCTGGTGGTCTCCATCAATACCGGCGCCTATATGGCCGAGTCCGTCCGGGGCGGCATTATCTCCATCGACCCCGGCCAGACCGAGGGCGCCAAAGCCATCGGCATGACGCATGTGCAGACCATGACCAGCGTCATCCTGCCGCAGGCCCTGCGCAACATCATGCCTCAGATCGGCAATAACCTGATCATCAACATCAAGGACTCCTCCGTCATGTTCATCATCTCCTTCACGGAGTTCTTTGCCGCCCATCGGGGTGCGGTGGGTGCCACCTACCTCTATTTTCCCTCCGCCACCATCGAGATGGTTGGCTACCTGACGATGACACTGATCGCTTCCTTCATCCTGCACTGGGTCGAAAAGCGGATGGACGGCAACAGCGATTATGAACTGGCAAAGACAGATCCGCTGACCATGGCCGCCGGCACATACAGCCACCCGGACCGAGGCACTCCCTTCGATGAGCGGAGCAAAGAGTACCGGGATCGGGTCCGTCAGGAATTGCAGCACGGCCGTACGAGAGGAGATCGCTGACAACATGGACGATATGATTTTAGAGATCCGGCATCTGAGCAAGTCCTTCGGCAGCCACGAAGTGCTGCGGGACATCGATTTCACCGTGAAAAAAGGCGATGTCACCAGCATCATTGGTGCCTCCGGCTCCGGCAAGAGTACCCTGCTGCGGTGCATCAACCTGCTGGAGACCCCCACCAGCGGCGAGATCCTCTACCGCGGCCAGAACGTCACCGGTCCCAAGGTCAATGCCCCCCAGTACCGCTCCCATGTGGGCATGGTGTTCCAGTCCTTCAACCTGTTCAACAACATGACCGTGCTGGAAAATTGCATGGTCGGGCAGATCAAGGTACTGAAAAAGGACAAGGAGACCGCCCGGAAGCGGGCCATGGAGTATCTGGAAAAGGTGGGCATGGCGCCTTACATCCAAGCCAAGCCCCGGCAGATCTCCGGCGGCCAGAAGCAGCGGGTGGCCATTGCCCGGGCCCTGGCCATGGAGCCGGAGGTGCTGCTGTTCGACGAACCCACCTCCGCCCTGGACCCGGAGATGGTGGGAGAAGTCCTCTCCGTCATGCAGGACCTGGCCCAGGAGGGCATGACCATGCTGGTGGTGACTCATGAGATGGCCTTTGCCCGGGACGTCAGCAGCCATGTGGTGTACATGAACCAGGGCGTCATCTGCGAGGAGGGCACGCCGGAGCAGGTTTTCGGCAATCCCCAGAAACAGGAGACGCAGGACTTCCTCTCCCGGTTCCGCAAGAATTGAATCCCGTCTTTCCCGTTCCCGGAGGCTGTGCCTCCGGGAACTTTTTTGTCTTTGTTGCGTCCACCACTTGTTCTTGTGGAAAAATCAGTTTAGAATAGCAACATCTTGTGCTTATGGAGGGATCCGGCCATGCACATTCACGGACTTCAGAAACTGGCCATGGTGGACTATCCGGGAAAGCTGGCGGCCACGGTGTTCACCGGCGGCTGCAACCTGCGGTGCCCCTTCTGCCACAACGCATTGCTGGTGACCCGGCTGGCGGAGACGCCGGAGATCCCGGAGCAGGAGGTGCTGGACTTCCTGGCCTCCCGCCGGGGGCTTTTGGACGGGGTGGTCCTCACCGGCGGGGAGCCGCTGCTCCAGCCGGACGCAGCGGATTTTCTGCGGAAGGTGCGGGAACTGGGCTTTGCCGTGAAGCTGGATACCAACGGCTGTGATCCTGCCCGGCTGGCGGAGATCCTGAACCAGGGCCTTGTGGACTATGTGGCCATGGACGTGAAAAACGCTCCGGCGCGGTATGCCGAAACCGTCGGCATACCGGGCTTCAACCCCGCCCCGGTGGAGGAGAGCATCCGTCTGCTGCGGAAAAGCACCGTGGACTATGAGTTCCGCACCACCCTGGTGCGGGAGCTCCACAGGCCGGAGGACCTGGACGCCATCGCCGCCTGGCTGGCAGGGGCACCCCGGTACTATCTTCAGAACTTTGTGGACTCCGGCAATCTGATCGGCCGGGGATATCACGGCTTTACAGCAGAGCAGCTGCAGGGCTTTGCGGAGCGGGTCCGGCCGTTCTTTGGAGCTGTGGAGCTGCGCGGCATTGACTAGATATGGAAAAATTCAGCGTTTTCACAGAAAATGAATACAAGATATAGTGGCATTTCTAATTGACAAGCCCCCAGGAAGTGGTAGAATGGGAAATACGGGGCGCGTCAGCGCCCATTGACTTGTCAGGAGCAGGGAATTGAATTTATCATAGAGAAAGCAGGGGTTTCATGTATCAGGTCGTCAAGCGGGATGGAAAGATCGCCTCTTTCGACATCTCCAAGATCAGCACCGCCATCACCAAGGCCTTTGAGGCCACCCACATGGAGTACAATCCGGACATCATTGATCTCCTGGCCCTGAGGGTCACGGCGGATTACCAGGATAAGATCCATGACGGCAAGATCACCGTGGAAGACATTCAGGACAGCGTGGAGGACATTCTCAGCAAGGCAGGCTATGCCGACGTGGCCAAGGCCTACATTCTCTACCGCAAGCAGCGGGAGAAGATCCGCAACCTGAACTCCACCATGCTGGACTACAAGGAGCTGGTGGACAACTACCTGCATATCAACGACTGGCGGGTGAAGGAGAACTCCACCGTCACCTACTCCGTGGGCGGCCTGATCCTCTCCAACTCCGGCGCCATCACCGCCAACTACTGGCTCTCTGAAATCTATGACCAGGAGATTGCCGACGCCCACAAGAGCGGCGCCATCCACCTCCACGACCTCTCCATGCTCACCGGCTACTGCGCCGGCTGGAGTTTGAAGCAGCTGATCCAGCAGGGCCTGGGTATCCCGGGCAAGATCAACTCCACCCCGGCCAGCCACCTCTCCACTCTCTGCAACCAGATGGTGAACTTCCTGGGCATCATGCAGAACGAGTGGGCCGGCGCCCAGGCGTTCAGCTCCTTTGACACCTATCTGGCCCCCTTTGTGAAAGTGGACAACCTCTCCCAGAAAGAGGTTAAACAGTGTATCCAGTCCTTTGTGTTCGGCGTGAACACTCCCTCCCGCTGGGGTACCCAGGCGCCGTTCTCCAACATCACCCTGGACTGGACCGTGCCCCGTGACCTGGAGAACCTGCCGGCCATCGTAGGCGGCAAGGAGCAGGATTTCACTTACGGCGACTGCAAGAAGGAAATGGATATGGTGAACAAGGCGTTCATCGAGATCATGACCGAGGGCGACGCCGACGGCCGGGGCTTCCAGTATCCCATCCCCACCTATTCCATCACGCGCGACTTTGACTGGTCCGACACGGAGAACAACCGCCTCCTGTTCGAGATGACCGCCAAGTACGGCACCCCCTATTTCTCCAACTACATCAACTCTGACATGGAGCCTTCTGACGTGCGCAGCATGTGCTGCCGCCTGCGGCTGGATCTGCGGGAGCTGCGGAAGAAGTCCGGCGGCTACTTCGGCTCCGGCGAGTCCACCGGGTCCGTGGGCGTGGTGACTATCAATCTGCCCCGGATCGCCTACCTCTCCCAGACGCCGGAGGAGTTCTATGAGCGGCTGGACCACATGATGGACATCGCCGCCCGGAGCCTGAAGGTGAAGCGCACCGTCATCACCAAGCTGATGGATGCGGGATTGTACCCCTACACCAAATACTACCTGGGCACCTTTGATAACCACTTCTCCACCATCGGCCTCATCGGCATGAACGAGGTGGGCCTGAACGCCAAGTGGCTGCGGAAGGACCTGACCCATCCGGAGACCCAGGCCTTTGCCAAGGACGTGCTGAACCACATGCGGGAGCGGCTGATGGACTATCAGGAGCAGTACGGCGACCTCTACAACCTGGAGGCCACCCCCGCCGAGTCCACCACCTACCGGCTGGCCAAGCATGACGTGGCACTGTATCCCGATATCATCACCGCTGCCAAGAACCCCGGTGACACGCCTTATTACACCAACTCCTCCCACCTGCCGGTGGGCTACACCAACGACATCTTCGAGGCCCTGGCCATCCAGGATGACCTGCAGACCCTGTACACCTCCGGCACCGTGTTCCACGCCTTCCTGGGGGAGAAGCTGCCGGACTGGAAGGCCGCCGCCAACCTGGTGCGGAAGATCGCGGAAAACTTCAAGCTCCCCTACTACACCATGTCCCCCACCTACTCCATCTGTCCGGACCACGGCTATCTCTCGGGCGAGCACTTTACCTGCCCCAAGTGTGGGAAGACCTGCGAGGTGTGGAGCCGCATCACCGGCTATTACCGCCCTGTCCAGAACTGGAACGACGGCAAGGTCCAGGAGTTCAAGGACCGGCAGGAGTACCAGGTGGAAAACTCCCGGCTGGAGGGCCGCCGCCTCTGCGACCGGGATGCTGCGACGGAGCCCGCAGCCGGCACCGCGCCCAGCACACCGGCGGAGCGGGGCGAGGACGGCCTGTTCCTCTTCACCACCAAGACCTGCCCCAACTGCAGCATCGCCAAGCGGGAGCTGGAGAAGGCGGGCATCGCCTATCAGGTGATGGACGTGAACGAGCATCGGGAGCTGGTGGCCCGGTACGGTATCCAGCAGGCCCCCACCCTGATCGTCCGCCACGGAGAGCAGGTGGAGAAGCTGGTGAACGCCTCCACCATCAAAAAATTCGCCACTTCGCAGAGCGTGTAAACAACGAAAAAGGAGGGACTCTCGTCCCTCCTTTTCCGAGCTCCAAAATGCCGTCTCTGCGGAGCAGCCCCCGCGGTACAGCGGTTACTATGTGGGGGGCTGCGAAGTCTCCCTTATCTTCTGTCAGTCATCAGAGAGGAACATCTATGGACCAGTATTTCGACATCATTATCGTGGGCGGCGGCCCGGCCGGGCTCACCGCCGCCGTCTACGCCCGCCGGGCAGGAAAGTCCGTTCTGCTGCTGGAACGGGAGAGCTTCGGCGGGCAGATCGCCTCCTCTCCCAAGGTGGAAAACTTTCCGGGCCTGCCCGCCGTGTCCGGCGCTGAACTGGCGGAGCGGCTGTACAGCCAGGCCGAGGCCCTGGGGACCCGGATCGAACTGGAGGAGGCGCTGGAGATCCAGAGCGGCACGCCCAGCCGGGTGGTCACCGACTACGGTGCCTATACCGCCGGGGCGGTAATCCTGGCCACCGGGATGCGGCGCCGGACCCTGGGCCTTGCGGGCGAGGATCGTCTGGCCGGCATCTCCTTCTGCGCTGTGTGCGACGGAGCCTTTTACGCCGGACAGGATGTGGCAGTGGCCGGAGGCGGCAGCACCGCCCTGCAGGATGCGCTGTATCTGGCAGACATCTGCCGCCATGTGACGGTGATCCACCGGCGGTCGGACTTCCGGGCGGATCCCATTCTGGTGGAGCGGGCGGAGAAGACCGCCAACCTCACGCTGCTGCGGTCCACCGTGGTGGAGGCCCTGGAGGGATCGGAACGCCTCACCGGCCTGACCCTGCGGAACACCGCTGTGGGAGAAGTCTCCCACCTGCCAGTCTCTGCGCTGTTCCAGGCGGTGGGTCTGCTGCCGGAGAGCCGGCTGGCCCGGTCTCTGGGGGTGCCGGTGGACGAAGCGGGCTTTATCGCCGTCGGGGAGGACTGCCTGACGCCGATTCCCGGCATCTTTGCGGCAGGGGATCTCCGCGCCAAGGAGGTCCGCCAGCTGACCACCGCCTGCGCGGACGGCGCTGTGGCGGCCCTGGCGGCCTGCCGCTTCTGTGTTTGACGCCGGGCCACCTTCTCAAGAATCCGTACAGGCCGCTGGGCGTTCCCGGCGGCCTGTGCTGTTCTCTTCACTCCTCCAGAAGAGGGGGAGATTTTTCGGTCTGGGCGGGATCGCAAGAAACCGTTCACCCAATGGAAAGGCGGCCGCCGGTTTTTCGGCGGCCGCCTGGCGTTTATTTGATGGCAAAGGTGACGGAGACGGTGACCTGCTGTTCTCCCAACAGCCCGCCCTGCGCTACGCAGTAGGTCCCGGCGGGCAGGACGCCGCCCCAGTCCAGCTCTCCCCAGCTGAGGGTAAGCTTCCGGCTCTCTCCCGGGGCCAGCTCATAGGCAATGGCGATGGTGTCCATTTCCTTGTTCATCTGATACCAGCCGCCGTTCACCTGCCGATAGAGACCGTAGTCCGCCCCATAGGAGAAGGTCTCCTCCGCCGCATTTTGCAGTACCACAACCGCGCCGGTGGTAGTGCATTGCTGCAGCTCCATCGTCAGCCCCTCCGGCGCCGCAGACAAGGCAGCCGCGGGCATCCCGCCCAGGAACAGCCGCTGGGTCAGAACGGCCAGCTCCTCCCAGGAGACGTTCTCCGCCGCCTGCAGCTCCGTGGCGCTGCCGGAGAACCACAGGCCGTTCCGCACGGCCCATTGGACAGCCTCCCGACTCCAGGTTGGGATGGTATCCGCGTCCCGGTATCCGGCCAGATCCCGGTCGCTCCCCTTCTCCAGCGGCAGATCCGTGGTCTTGGCATAGCGGTACAGCATCACCGTCGCCTGCTGGCGGGTCACCGGCGCCGCAGGACGGAAGGCACCGCCTGCATAGCCCCCTGCGATGCCGCTGGCCTTGGCCCAACAGAGCGCCTCGAAATACGGGGACCAGGAGCCCACATCCCGGAAGGGTGCGGAGCTGCCCTCGCTGACCACAGGAGCGCCGCCGTGGGCCACATGGGCGTCATACAGGGCGTCTGCAAAGGCCCCGCGGCTCACCGCGTCCGGCGGTGTGCTTCCAGTCCCGCTGGCGGCACCGCACAGCAGCAGGCAGGCGCACAGGCACAATATCCAACCTCTCCAGATCCGACGTCTCATTCGGCGTCACGCTCCCCTTCTTTGTTTTTCCTGACTCCATGCGCCGTGCGGGCCATGAGAACAGGCAAGCCGGTTGGCGCATGAGGGTTTTCCGCATACAGACCCACAGCCCGCGCGCAGGACTTTCAAACCGCACATGGTCCTTCTACCATAGGTCTTTATAGGAATTAGACGATTTTTCCATAGGTTTTGTTTCATCTCCGGCAGAATTTTTTACCGTCGGCGAGCATCACAGGCCGTTGACGATGTTGTCCGGCCGCTCTCCCGCAGCCAAATGCTCCACATTTCGCCACATGTGGGCATGGGCCCGACGGAAGGATGCCTCTGTAATGCCGCCCAGGTGGGGTGCCAGGACCACTTTCCGATGGACCTCCGGCGGCAGCGCCGTCAGGGGGTGCCCCGCCGGCACCGGCTCCGGGGACAGCGTGTCCAACCCCGCTCCGGCGATTCGCCCCTCCAGCAGGGCCTGCCGCAGGGCCTCGTTGTCCACAAGGTCTCCCCGGGCGGTGTTGATGAGGTACGCTGTGGGTTTCATCCGCCGCAGCAGAGCGGCATCCACCAGATTCCGGGTCTCCTCCGTGACAGCGCAGTGGAGGCTGACGATGTCGCTCTTCTCCGCCAGCTCCTCCAACGGCAGGTAGGTGACGTGGTATTTTTTCTCCTCTTCCGGCAAGCGGCGGTGCTTGGTGTAGTAGTACAGCTCGCAGCCGAAGGGGACCAGCCGCTCTGCCGCGGCTCGCGCAATGTCTCCAAATCCCACCAGGCCCACCTTGCAGGCAGAGAGCTCCGTGATCCCCTCCACCATGCACCGCTCTTTCATCTCCATCTGCCGTCCCGCCCGGACGGCCTCGTCCCCCTCCAGGGCATGGCGCAGGAGCATCAGTATCAGCAGGACCGTCTGCTCCGCCACGGCCCCGGCGTTGCAGCCCTTGTTGTTGCAGACGTAAATGCCCCGCTCCCGGGCGGCGGAGAGGTCAATGCGGTCAAACGCCACCCCCTCCGAGTGAATCAGCCGCAGGCAGGGCATGTGTTCCATCAGAGCAGCGGACACCACCGTGATGGCATCCACGAACAGCACCTCCGCATCAGCGCCGGCGGCCAGAATCTCTGCCTCCGTGCTGTCCTTGTCCAGAAATACCAGCTCCTGCTGCTGGATGAAGGGCATCGCGGGCTGATAGGCCCGGTAACGGGCCTCCGCACCCAGGATCACAATCTTCACGGATAACGCCTCCCTCTTTCGTTCAACTCCATTATAACATCCCCCCGGCGGTTGTCCACGGTGAAAACCCACGAAATCCGGCCGTACAAACGCCTCCGGCCCGTGCGTCCTGCCGTCAACAGCAGACTGGATATGCCGGGGCAAAAAAGGAGGGCGGAATCTGTCAAATCTGCCAGTTGCGGCGCCGGAGAAAATCCGGTACAATAGGTATGACTTTTATGGTATTACCTATTTTGAGATCAGAAAGAGGTGTGACTATGAGCGGTCAGCCGGCCCAGACCAAGACCATCCGCTCTCAGCTGCTTGCCGACATGAAGGACGGTGCCTACGCCAGCTGCGAGCGCCTGCCCCGGGAGAGTGTCCTGGCAGAGAAGCTGGGGATCAGCCGCACGCAGCTGCGGGACATTCTGGCCTCTCTGGAGCGGGAGGGCTTCATCACCCGCCGCCACGGAGTTGGCACCATCATCAACCGCCATGTGCTGAACGTCCAGACCCGCATGGACATTGAGGTAGAGTTCCTGGACATGATCCGCCAGAGCGGACATGAGCCGGCGGTGGCCTTTGTCCGGGTTTCCGATGGGACTGCCGATGCCCAGGTGGCCGCTCAGCTCCGCATTCCGGAGGACACCCCCATCATCCGCATCGCCCGGCTGTGCACCGCGGATGGCCGGCCCGCCATCTACTGCGAGGACGTGGTGGAAAAGGCCCTGGCCAAGGGGGATTACACCATCCAGGACTTCAAGCTCCCCATCTTCCACTTCCTCCAGCGGTTCTGCGGCATCTATCCCTATCTGGATCTGACAGACGTGCGGCCCGCCGCGGCGGATGCCGCCCTGGCGGAGATCTTCCAGGTGCCCATGGGCACGCCGCTGCTGAACATGGAAGAGGTGGACTATGACATCGACGGACGCCCCGTGTTCTGCTCCAGCGAGTATTTTGTGGACGGCATCTTCCGCCACACCGTCATGCGGAAAAAACTCTGAGCCGCAGAAAGGAGCGCTTGCGATGAAAAAAGTTGCCGTCATCATGGGCAGCGACAGTGACTGGCCCGTGGTCAAAGGGGCCTGTACCCAGCTGGACGCCCTGGACATCCCCTATGAGGCCCATATCCTCAGCGCCCACCGGACGCCGACCCAGGCGGCTGAGTTCGCCAAGTCCGCCCGGGAGCGGGGATTCGGCGTGGTCATCTGCGCCGCCGGCATGGCTGCCCATCTGGCGGGGGCCTTTGCCGCCAACACCACCCTGCCTGTCATCGGCATTCCCATGAAGGGGGGCGTCCTGGATGGACTGGATGCCCTGCTGGCCACAGTCCAGATGCCCGGCGGCATCCCGGTGGCTACGGTAGCACTGAACGGCGCGAAAAATGCTGCTGTGCTGGCCGCCCAGATCCTGGCGGTGGAGGACGAGGCCCTGACCCGGCGCCTGGAAGCGGAACGGCGGAAGATGGCGGAGCAGATCGCCGAGAAGGACGCCAAGCTCCAGGAGGAACTCCTGAAATCGTGAGAAATCGGAAATGAGGAATCGGAAAGTCTGGAGTCCGTCCTGACCGGACGGCTCAAAGTTCCGTATCCGCGCCATCCCGCGGCCGGATTTCTGATTTCTCATTTCTATTTTCTCTTTCCCTTCCGTTTTTCTAATGGTTTATCAATTGCCTATTCAAATATCTAATCTCTCAACAGAAAGAAAGGACGAACGCACCATGCAGAAGCTGGAACAGCTCTATGAGGGAAAGGCCAAGAAGGTCTTCCGCACCGACGACCCGGAACTTTACATCGTGGACTACAAGGACGACGCCACCGCCTTCAACGGCCTGAAGAAGGGCACCATTGCGGGCAAGGGCGTCATCAACAACCAGATGACCAACCATCTGATGCGGCGGATCGAAAAGGCCGGCATTCCCACCCACTTCGTTCAGGAGCTGAGTGAGCGGGAGACCCTGGTGAAGAAGGTCTCCATCGTGCCGCTGGAGGTTATCATCCGCAACCTCTCTGCCGGGTCCTTCGCCAAGCGGTACGGTGTAGAGGAGGGCATCGTATTCGACGCTCCCACTATCGAGTTCTCCTACAAGAACGACGAACTGGGAGATCCCCTGCTGAACAGCTATCACGCCCTGGCGCTGAAGCTGGCCACAGCGGAGGAGATCGAGACCATCAAGAAGTACGCCTTTGCCGTCAACGACATTCTCAAGGCCTTCTGGGCAGAGTGCGGCGTCACGCTGGTGGACTTCAAGCTGGAGTTCGGCAGACTGACCGACGGCACGATCGTTCTGGCGGACGAGATCAGCCCCGACACCTGCCGCCTCTGGGACGAAAAGACCCATGAGAAGCTGGACAAGGACCGCTTCCGCCGGGACCTGGGCGGCGTGGAGGGCGCCTATGCCGAGGTCATGCAGAGACTGCTTGCCCATGATGCCGACTGAGCTGAGCGCCGTGCTCCCGGCCCGCCACATCCAAGAGGAGTGCGGCGTGTTCGGCGTGTACGCGCCGGAGACGACGGATGTGGCCCCCCTGGCCTATTACGCCCTGTACGCCCTCCAGCACCGGGGCCAAGAGAGCGCCGGCATCGCGGTGAACGATGATGGCGTGTTCACCGCGTACCGGGATGTGGGGCTGGTGAACGAGGTGTTTCCGGCGGAGCGGCTCCGCTCCCTGGGCACGGGCACCATCGCCGTAGGCCACGTGCGCTACGGCACCACCGGGTCCGACAACAAGCGGAACGTCCAGCCCATCCTGGTGAACCACTACAAGGGCCGCATGGCCCTGGCCCACAACGGCAACCTCACCAACTCCCACGCATTGCGCCAGGAGCTGGAGAGCCAGGGCTCCATCTTCCAGACCACCACGGACTCCGAGGTCATCGCCTACATCATCGTCCAGGAGCGTTTGCGCGCCCCCTCCATCGAGAAGGCGGTCTCCGCCGCCATGGACCGGATCGAGGGGGCCTACTCCCTGGTGATCTCCTCCCCCACCAAGCTCATCGCCGTCCGGGACCCCCACGGCTTCCGGCCGCTGTGCATGGGCCGACTGCGGGACGGGGGCGTGGTGTTCGCCTCCGAGTCCTGCGCCCTGGACGCCATCGGCGCCCGGTTCGAGCGGGACATCCTGCCCGGGGAGATCGTGGTGGCGGACAAGTCCGGCGTCAAGTCCGACACCCGCCACTGCGGCAAGGTCCCCAAGCGGCTCTGCGTGTTCGAGTTCATCTACTTCGCCCGGCCGGACTCCGTCATCGACGGGTCCAGCGTCCACGTGGCACGGCAGCGGGCCGGGGCCTTCCTGGCCCTGGAGCACCCGGTCCAGGCGGACATCGTCATCGGTGTGCCGGACTCCGGCCTGGACGCCGCCCTGGGCTACGCCCGGCAGAGCGGTATCCCCTACGGCATGGGGTTCATCAAGAACAAGTACATCGGCCGCACCTTCATCTCCCCCACTCAGGCCATGCGGGAAAACGAGGTCAATATCAAGCTGAACCCCATCCGCTCCGTGGTGGAGGGCAAGCGGGTGGTGCTGATCGACGACTCCATCGTCCGGGGCACCACCTGCCGCCGGACCATCGACCTGCTGCGGAAAGCCGGGGCGAAGGAGATCCACATGCGGGTCAGCGCGCCGCCCTTTGTGGCCGCCTGCTACTACGGCACGGACATCGATGACCCCAGCAAGCTCATCGCCAACAACCACTCGGTGGAGGAGATCGCAAAGATCATCGGTGTGGATTCCCTGGGGTATCTGAGCCTGCAGGACGTGGTGAAGCTGGCGGACAATACCCAGTGCGGCTTCTGCACCGCCTGCTTCGGCGGGGGCTACCCTACCGCCGTGCCCCAGGACGGCGGCAAAGACCGATTCGAGTGCAAGATCAGTGAGAGGGAGAGGACCTGATATGGAGAGTTATTCGGAGAGCTACCGGAAGTCCGGCGTGGACATCACCGCAGGCTACGCCGGTGTGAAGCTGATGGCCCCCCACGTGGCCCGGACCAGGATCCCCGGGGTAGTGTCCGGCATTGGGGGCTTTGGCGGGTTGTTCGCCCCGGACCTGACCGGCATACGTGAGCCGGTGCTGGTGTCCGGCACTGATGGGGTGGGCACCAAAATCCGCATCGCCCAGCTGCTGGACCGGCACGACACCGTGGGCGTGGACTGCGTGGCCATGTGCGTCAACGACATCATCTGCTGCGGGGCAAAGCCCCTGTTCTTTCTGGACTACATCGCCATCGGCAAGAATGTGCCGGAGAAGGTGGCCGCCATTGTCTCCGGCGTGGCAGAGGGCTGCGTCCAGGCGGGCTGCGCCCTCATCGGCGGCGAGACCGCCGAGCACCCCGGCATCATGGCGCCGGAGGACTACGACCTGGCGGGCTTTTCCGTGGGCATCGTGGACAAGGGCGATATCATCGACCCGGACCGGGTCCGCTCCGGGGACGTGGTGCTGGCCCTGCCCTCCTCGGGCCTCCACTCCAACGGATTCTCCCTGGTGCGGAAGGTCTTTCACGTGGAGCATGCCAATCTGACGGTCTACTGTGAAGATCTGGGGGAGAGCCTGGGCGAGGCCCTGCTGACCCCCACCCGCATCTATGTGAAGCCGGTGCTGGCCGCCATCGACGCGGCAGAGGTCCACGGCATCAGCCACATCACCGGCGGGGGCTTTTATGAGAACATCCCCCGGTGCCTGCCGGATGGGATGACGGTGAAAATTGAGAAGGCTGCCGTCCGGACGCCACCCATCTTCAAAATGCTCCGGGAGACCGGCCACATCCCGGAGCGGGACATGTTCAACACCTTCAACATGGGGGTCGGCATGGCGGTGATCGTCTCCCGGGACACGGCGGACCAGGCCCTCTCCGCCCTGGCCCAGCACGGCTGCCCCGGCTATGTGATAGGTGAGGTGATCTCCGGAGAGGAACGGGTGATCCTATGCTGAACAAGGCCCGTATCGCTGTGCTGGTCTCCGGCGGCGGCACCAACCTGGAGGCGCTGCTGAACGCTCAGGAAACAGGCGCCCTGCCCCACGGGGAGATCGTGCTGGTCCTCTCCAGCAATCCCGAAGCCTACGCTCTGGAGCGGGCAAAGCGCCGCGGCGTGCCTGCCATTCCCCTGTCTCGGAAGCAGCTGGGGCAGGAGCCGTTTGAGGCGGCGCTGATGGAGGCGCTGACGCAGTACCGGGTGGATCTGGTCGTGCTGGCCGGGTTCCTGTCCATCCTGTCCGCGGACTTCGTCCGTCGCTGGCCGGACCGGATCGTCAACGTCCATCCCTCCCTGATCCCCGCCTTCTGTGGAAAGGGGTATTACGGGCTGAAGGTCCATGAGGCAGCCCTCCGCCGTGGCGTCAGGGTCACCGGCGCTACCGTCCATCTGGTGAACGAGATCCCGGACGGGGGGCGCATCCTGCTGCAGAAAGCGGTGGACATTCTGCCCGGCGACACGCCGGAAACCTTGCAGCGCCGGGTCATGGAACAGGCGGAGTGGGTGCTGCTGCCCCAGGCCGCAGAACAGCTGGCCGCCCACATCGCCACGGAAAAGGAGGAGCATCTGTGAAACAGGATTTATGTGCCCTGCTGCGGGGCAATCCCTATCCCGGCCGTGGGATCGTGCTGGGCATGACGCCGGACGGCAAGTCGTCCGTAGCCGTCTATTTCATCATGGGCCGCAGCGCCAACAGCCGCAACCGCGTCTTCGCGGAGGAGCCGGACGGCATCCGTACCCAGGCGGCGGACCCCGCCAGGATGGAGGACCCCAGCCTCATCATCTACCACCCGGTACGGCAGATGGGCCGGGGACTCATCGTCACCAACGGGGACCAGACGGACACCATTCTGGAGTTTTTAAAGCAGGGCCTTCCCATGGAGCAGGCCCTCCGCACGCGGGAATTCGAGCCGGACGGTCCCAACTGGACCCCGCGGATTTCCGGGCTGCTGGGGCCCAACGGCAGTTACAAGCTGTCCATCCTGAAAGCCGCCGACGGGACCGGCAGACGCTGCCTGCGGCAGACCTTCGAGTATCCCGGCCAGCCGGGGACCGGCCACTTCCTCCACACCTACGCCGGAGACGGCGATCCCCTGCCCTCCTTTACCGGAGAGCCAGAGCAGGTGGCCGTGGAAGAGGACATTGACAGCCTCGCCAGCGCCGTTTGGGACGCTCTGGACGAGGCCAACAGGATCTCCCTCTTCGTCCGCTTCACGGACCTGGAGACCCGGGACTTCCAGCAGCGCATCGTCAACAAGTATTCCGGAAAGGAGACCCAGGCATGAACGAACTGGAACTGAAATACGGCTGCAATCCCAACCAGAAGCCCGCCCGCATCTTCATGCGGGACGGGTCCGACCTGCCCCTCACGGTGCTGAACGGCAAGCCGGGATACATCAACTTTCTGGACGCGCTGAACGCCTGGCAGCTGGTGCGGGAGTTGAAAGAAGCCACCGGCCTGCCCGCCGCCGCGTCCTTCAAGCACGTGTCCCCCGCCGGGGCCGCCGTGGGCAACCCCCTCAGGGATGTGGAGCGGCAGATGTACTTTGTGGAGGAGGGCGCAGACCTCTCCCCCATCGCCTGTGCCTACATCCGGGCCCGGGGTGCGGACCGGCTGTGCTCCTACGGGGACTGGGCGGCCCTCTCCGACGTGTGCGACGCCGCCACCGCCCGGTATGTGAAATATGAGGTGTCCGACGGCATCATCGCCCCCGGCTACACCGACGAAGCCCTGGAGATATTGAAAACCAAGAAGAAGGGCAATTACAACGTCGTGCAGATCGACCCGGACTACGTCCCCGCCCCCCAGGAGTACAAGGACGCGTTCGGCGTCACCTTCCAACAGGGGCGGAACAACTTTGAGATCAATGAGGCGCTCCTCACCAACCTTGTCACGGAGAACAAGGACCTGCCGGAAGCGGCCAAGCGGGACATGATCGTGGCCCTCATCACCCTGAAATACACCCAGTCCAACTCCGTCTGCTACGTGAAGGACGGACAGGCCATCGGCGTGGGAGCAGGCCAGCAGAGCCGCATCCACTGCACCCGCCTGGCGGGCACCAAGGCGGACACCTGGTGGCTCCGCCACCATCCCAAGGTGCTGGGCCTGCAATTCGTGGAGAACATTCGCCGCCCGGACCGGGATAACGCCATCGACGTATATCTCTCCGACGAGTATGAGGACGTGCTGGCGGAGGGCATCTGGCAGAAGACCTTCGCCGTGCGCCCCGATCCTCTGACGGCGGAGGAGAAAAAAAACTGGATCGCAGCCCTCACCGGCGTCACATGCGGCTCCGACGCCTTCTTCCCCTTCGGCGATAATGTGGAGCGGGCGAGAAAATCCGGCGTCCAGTACATCGTTGAGCCCGGCGGTTCCATCCGGGACGACCATGTCATTGAAACAGCCAACAAATACGGCATGGTGATGGCGTTTACAGGGATGCGGCTGTTCCACCACTGAGCGTCTTTGAAGAGAAGCGGGCCTGTCCGGCATCCTGCCGCCGGGTCCGCCGAGTCTGGGCCCGGATAGGGGCAATGAAGTTTCCTTTTCTGATTTGCGATGGCAAATCAACCGGGAAAGCCTGTCCGGTTTTCCCCGGTCTCTCTTCACACTGTTTTATACACGAAGCAAGGAGGACGATTCGATGGATCTTCTCGTAGTAGGCGGCGGCGGCCGGGAGCACGCCATCATCAAAAAACTGAAAGAAAATCCGGTGGTGGAGACGATTTACGCCCTGCCGGGCAACGGCGGCATCGCCGCTGACGCCGTTTGTGTGCCGCAGATCAGCGCCACAGACATCGGCGCTATTGTGGACTTCGCCGTCTCCCACGCCGTGGGGTTCGCGGTGGTGGCGCCGGACGATCCTCTGGCTCTGGGGTGTGTGGACGCCCTCCACGCCGCGGGCATCCCCTGCTTCGGGCCGGACGCCAGAGCCGCCCGGATCGAGTCCAGCAAGGTCTTTGCCAAGGACCTGATGAAAAAATATCACATCCCCACCGCCCGATATGAGGTGTTCGATACGCCCGCTGCGGCGCTCGCCTATTTGAAAACCGCCTCCTTCCCCATCGTCATCAAGGCGGACGGTCTGGCCCTGGGCAAGGGCGTGCTGATCTCCCGGTCCTATGAAGAGGCAGAGGATGCCGTCAGGACCATGATGGAGGACCGGGCCTTCGGGGACTCCGGCAGCCGGGTGGTGATCGAGGAGTTTTTGACTGGCCCGGAGGTCAGCGTCCTGGCTTTCACCGACGGCACCGCCATCGCCCCCATGGTGTCCTCCATGGACCACAAGCGGGCGGGGGACGGAGATACTGGCCCCAACACCGGCGGCATGGGCACCGTGGCTCCCAACCCCTGCTACACCGAGGACATCGCCCGGGTGTGCATGGACACCATCTTCCTGCCCACTCTGGCCGCCATGCGGGCGGAAAGCTGCCCCTTCAAGGGCTGCCTGTACTTCGGTTTGATGCTGACCCCGGACGGGCCAAAGGTCATCGAGTACAACTGCCGCTTCGGGGACCCGGAGACCCAGGTGGTGCTGCCCCTGCTGAAAACAGACCTGCTGACGGTCATGCAGGCGGTGGAAAGCGAGACCCTGGGATCGCTCACCGTGGAGTGGCGGCACGCCTCCGCCGCCTGTGTGATCTTGGCCTCCGGCGGGTATCCAGGGCACTACGAAAAGGGTAAGCCCATCTCTCTGCCCGCGTCGGCACCGGGAAACGTGACCATCTACCACGCCGGGGACAGACTGGACGAGAATGGGCAGCTGGTCACCAGCGGCGGCCGGGTACTGGGCGTCACCGCCACCGGTCCCACTTTGCGGCAGGCTTTGCACGACGCCTACGCCGCCGCCAGGGCGGTGGACTTTGACGGCAAATACCTGCGCCATGACATCGGCCAGCGGGCTCTGGCGGCTCTGGCGGACTGAAACGCATATTTTGATGAGCGCCCAACCGGCGCCGGGAGGTCATACGATGGTAAGACGGATCTATGTGGAAAAGAAGCCGGGGCTCCGGCAGGAGGCCCGGGGCCTGCTGCACGAGCTGCAGACCGTGGTGGGCGTCTCCGCCTTGGAGGACCTGCGCCTGCTGAACCGCTATGACGTGGAGGGCCTGGACGAGGCCGCCTTCCGCCGGGCGGTGGGGACAGTGTTCTCTGAGCCTCAGGTGGACGATACTGCCGCAGCCCTGCCCGCCGGGGACTGCATCGCCTTCGGCGTGGAGCCCCTGCCGGGACAGTTCGACCAGCGGGCGGACTCCGCCGCCCAGTGTATTCAGCTGATGACTCAGGAGGAGCGGCCCACGGTCCGCACCGCCAGGATCTATCTGCTCTTCGGTCCCCTGACGGCGGCGGATGTGGACGCGGTGAAGCGGTATGTCCTCAACCCCGTGGAGTGCCGGGAGGCGTCTTTGGACCTGCCGGAGCGGCTGGCGGCAGAGACCGCCGTCCCGGCAGACGTGGAAACGGTCACGGGCTTCACTGCCCTGGACCGGGCGGGCCTGGATACCCTGCTGGCGCGGCTGGGTCTCGCCATGGACCTGGAGGACCTGTCGTTCCTCCAGGCATACTTCCGGGACACGGAGCGCCGGGACCCCACCCTGACGGAGATCCGGGTGGTGGACACCTACTGGTCCGACCACTGCCGCCACACCACGTTCTCCACCCATCTGGACCACGTGGAGATCAACGATCCGGCGGTCCAGGCCGCCTATAACCGGTATCTGGCCGCCCGGGAGGAGGTCTATGGGACAGAGAAAGCTGCCCAGCGGCCACAGACCCTCATGGATATCGCCACCATCGGCGCCAAGGTGCTGAAGCGACGGGGGCTTCTGCCGGAAATTGACGAGAGTGAGGAGATCAACGCCTGCTCCATCCATGTCGCCGCCCAGGTGAACGACAAGCCCCAGGACTGGCTGCTGATGTTCAAGAACGAAACCCACAACCACCCCACGGAGATCGAGCCCTTCGGCGGCGCGGCCACCTGCATCGGCGGCTGCATCCGCGACCCCCTCTCCGGCCGTGTGTATGTCCACC
>ENA-ORUF01000126-ORUF01000126.1-human-gut-metagenome-genome-assembly--contig:-NODE-126-length-114866-cov-5.858838_pt1 | contig 114866 bp, 95 predicted proteins | sample MGYA00242077_ERZ509203 | MGnify/ENA primary metagenome ERZ509203 (study PRJEB26280, sample SAMEA2338834) | human gut metagenome | biome: human gut; feature: human-associated habitat; material: faeces... | reverse complement strand
GCAGACCCACGTTGTCGCCGGCCTCGCCCTCGTCGAGCAGCTTGCGGAACATCTCGACGCCCGTGCAGGTCGAAGTCAGCGTCTTCTCCTCCAGACCGATGATCTCGACGGGATCGCCGACATGGATGATACCGGTCTCGATACGGCCCGTTACGACGGTACCGCGGCCGGTGATCGAGAACACGTCCTCGATAGGCATCAGGAACGGCTTCTCGTTGTCGCGCTGGGGCAGCGGAATGTAGCTATCTACGGCATCCATCAGCTCCATCACCTTCTCTTCCCATTTAGCCTCGCCGTTCAGGGCGCCCAGAGCGGAACCGCGGATGATGGGGGCGTTGTCGCCGTCATAGTCGTATTTCGAAAGCAGGTCGCGAACCTCCATCTCGACCAGGTCGAGCATCTCGGGATCGTCCACCATGTCGCACTTGTTCAGGAAAACGACGATCTTCGGCACGTTCACCTGACGGGCGAGCAGCACGTGCTCGTTGGTCTGAGGCATAGGACCGTCCGTAGCGGCAACTACGAGGATGGCACCGTCCATCTGAGCGGCACCCGTAACCATGTTCTTCACATAGTCGGCGTGTCCGGGGCAGTCCACGTGAGCGTAGTGACGGTTAGCGGTCTGATACTCGACGTGCGACGTGTTGATCGTGATACCGCGCTCCTTCTCTTCGGGTGCGTTGTCGATCGAGTCGAACGAGCGAAGCTCCGACAGACCCGCTTTTGCAAGTACGGTGGTAATTGCGGCGGTCAGCGTCGTCTTACCGTGGTCTACGTGTCCGATGGTACCGATGTTCACATGCGGTTTCGAACGGTCAAATTTCTCTTTTGCCATAGTTGTAATGTATTAGAATTCAAAAAATCTCTTAACAGCCGTTTTCTTCGCAGAACAACGGTGCGACGCATGCCGCACGACGGCTACATCACCCGTTTTCTGAATCTTGGAGCGGAAGACGAGGCTCAAACTCGCGACCCTTAGCTTGGAAGGCTAATGCTCTATCAACTGAGCTACTTCCGCAAAAACGCACCGCAAGGAGTTTCCCCTTCCCGATCGACTCGGAAATACAGGCAACCCGTTCGGCGCTCTTTTTGAGTGGGAAGTGATGGATTCGAACCACCGAAGGCGTAAGCCAGCAGATTTACAGTCTGCCCCATTTGGCCACTCTGGTAACTTCCCCTGTTGGTTTGCGATGTAGAGCCGATGGAGGGATTCGAACCCACGACCTGCTGATTACAAATCAGCTGCTCTGACCGGCTGAGCTACATCGGCATGAACCGTTTTGGACTGCAAAGATAAGAATAATATTCCGAACCGCCAAATATCGGCGCAGGATTTTCCATTCCTATCTGTCTCAAAGAACCTTGCGTCAACCGATTCCGCTTATTCGGCGAAATCGAGTGCAAAGATAGAATAGTTTTGCGAATTAAAAAATAGTCGGGCTCTTTTTTTCAAAAAATAAATGGTTTTTACCACCTCCGACACCCGAACGGGAAGAATCGCTCCTCTTTCCGCACAGCCGATACGGAAGAGAGGATGGGTTTTAACTTGATCCGGAAGACAGGCACCCATCGCGTCGGAAGATCGCCGGCCGGCCAAAACGGAACGCAACCAAATGATCATGGTTGCGCGCAGCGCATACGATAAATGGAGACATTCTTTTTATAGTTGCGCGGAGCGCACCGCAGTTTCCGCCTTGCGAAAACGCGGGAAGAAGAACGGGCGGCGGATGCGCCGGCGAAAACGCGGGCGCGAGCTTGTCCGCGTAGCGTTTCAGGCGCAAGCCAACGGCCGTTCCCCGACGTTTTCGCCTGGCGGACACTTTTGGCGCCACCTTTCGGTGACAAAAGGTGGTAAAACTGCTCCTCTCAGGAAATGCCCAATCGAAGGTCGGGATATTTCTGACATGTTCACAGTCAAATTCTGCTAAAAAGATTCGCTCTTCGGTCAAAACCCGAAGAGCGGCAGCCCGCAGCCGCCCCATGCGGAGGACTGCACCTCGCCTCTACGGCTCGGAAAGCATCCTCCGCCGGCCGCGGACTGACAAAGGAAAATCGTACTTTGACTGCGCCGTAGATACTCCGCCTCGGCAAAACCCGAATAAATTTGGTTCTGCCCTCGGCTTGCGCACTTCACGGAGGACAAACCTCCGCTCAGATAAGCTACGTCTCGGCAAAACCGCAAACTCCGTTTGCTTTTGCCCTCGGCTTGCGCACTTTGCGGAAGACGAGCTTCCGCTTAGATAGGCGGCGCCTCGGCAAAGCCGCAAACTTCGTTTGCTTTTGCCCTCGGCTTGCACTATCTTTGTCCGCATGAAAACGATTCCGATCCTGCCCGGCATCGCGCTGCACGAACTCCGGACGGCCGATGCGGCCGACATCTTCGCCGCCATCGACGGCGAACGCGCCTACCTGGGACGCTGGCTGCCCTTCGTGCAGTTCACCCGCAGCGAGGAGGATTCGCTGCGCTTCGTCCGCTCCGTACTCGAAGCCCCCTACCGCGAAGCGGTCTTCACGATCCGCGACGGGGAGCGTTTCATCGGACTCATCGGTTTCAAGTCGACCGATCCGCTTGCCCGCACCACCGAAATCGGTTACTGGCTCCGCGAGGCGTGGCAGGGGCGCGGCATCGTCACGACGGCCGTCCGGGCGCTTTGCCGCATGGCGCGCGAGGAGCTGGCGATGCGCTGCGTCGCGATCAAATGCGCCACGGGCAACGGGCCGAGCAACCGCATCCCGCAGCGGCTCGGCTTCACGCTCGACCACGTCGAACATCGCGCCGAACTGCTCGAAGACGGCCGTTACACCGATGCGAACGTCTATCTGCTGAATCTCGCGGATCGGAACACGTCCGTTCGGCCGTGATCCGGACGGATCACGCGAAACATAAATATTAAGGTATCGAATGAATCGGGACAATCCTTCGGAACTCTTCCCCGTCGTCGACGAGACGGGACGGGTCGTCGGCTGCGCCACGCGCGGCGAATGCCACGACGGGCGGCGGTTGCTGCATCCGGTCGTACATCTGCACCTGTTCAACAGCCGGGGCGAACTCTATTTGCAGAAACGCCCGCTGTGGAAAGATATTCAGCCCGGGCGCTGGGACACGGCCGTCGGCGGCCACGTCGACTACGGCGAGACCCCCGACGAAGCGCTGCGCCGCGAAGTACGCGAGGAGCTTGGCGTCACGGAGTTCACGCCCGAACGGCTCACGCAGTACATCTTCGACTCGGTGCGCGAGCGTGAACTGGTCTACGTCAACCGCACCGTCTACGACGGCCCCGTCACGCCGAGCGACGAGACCGACGGCGGACGGTTCTGGACGATCGGAGAGATCCTCCGCACACTGGGCACGGGTCTCTTCACGCCCAATTTCGAGAGCGAATTCCGCCGCGTCTTCCTAACGGACGACGGGATCGCCTAAACAGAAGATCTTCCCCTCGATAAAGGTCACCCACAGCCGGTTGTCGGCATCGACGAAGAAGTCGTTGGCAGCCGACGAGGCGAATTTCTCGGCCCAGAACAGCCGTCCGTCGCCGCTCACCGACGCCACGCAACCCGTGCGGTTGGCCATGTAGGCCACCCCTTCGCGCACTTCGACGGGGCAGGGGTTGTGGTCGTAGCCCCAACCGGCATCGACCGTCCACAGCTCCGTGTAACGGTCGGCATCCGTCGCTACGGCCAGCAGTTCGCCGTCCATGGTCTTGGCGTAGACCGCCGAGCCGTCGGCGCTCACGCCGGTCGTTTCGCGCACCTTGCGCCGCTTGACGCGCCATATCTCGCGGCCCGTCGCCAGGTCGAGCGCCGTCATGCAGCGGTCGGGCGCCACGATGAATACCCGCCCGCCGACAATGCGCGGCACGATGTGGCCCGGCGAGTAGAGCTTCTGCGGGCTGCCGTTGTTCCAGCTCCACAGCCGCTCGCCCGTCGCTTCGTCGAGGCAGTAGAGGTTCGTGTCCCACGCCCCGAAGACCACGCGCCCGCCGGCCACGGCAGGGCGCCCCTGCGGCTGCCCCTCGCCGAAACGGAACTCCCAGGCGATACGGCCCGTGCGCAGCTCGATCTTGGCCATCGACCCGCTGCCCAGCCCCATGTAGAGCCAGTCGCCCGCAACCAGTCCGTCGCCGATCACGGGCGTTTTCGCCGCGATCCGCCACAGACGGCGGCCCGTGGCCGCATCCAGCCCCCACACGGCCCCCGCGGCGTCGCCCGCCACGACCACGCCGTCGGCCGCGAGCGGCGTCGAGTAGACCGCATTGCCGAACTGCCGCCGCCACACCTCGCGGCGGTTCTTCACGTCATAGGCTTTCAGCACTCCCAGCGACGTACCGTAGAAGATCGTATCGCCCGCCACGGCGACGCCCGTATAGATCGACGCCTCGTCCTCGACCACGAGCGCCGCACCCGTCCGTTCGTAGGTGATCGGCGCAGGCTGCGGATCGCACGGCAGCGCGGTCAACGCCGCCGAATTGCCCTGCGGGATTGCGAACGAGAGCCGCGGCGCCTCGCCCAGCCGCTTCTCGTAGAGGGCGACCGAATCGCCCCACACCCGCACGAGGTTGTAACCCGCCGCAGGCTCCTGCCTGCGGTTCTTCGGGATGAGCGAACGGCCCATCAGCCCGGGAATCGAGTCGAAGTTGCAGAGAAGCAGCGTATGGTAGTGGCCGCACAGGTCGAAACGCACGTCGTAGCGGCGCAGCAGTTGCGTGACGGCCGTGCGGTTGGTCACGTCGTTCGTCAGCGGATAGTGGCAGAACGTGACGATCCGCTCGCCGGGACGCGCCGCCCGCATCTGCTCTTCGACCCATTGCAGATCCTCGCGCCGCACCGAACCGTCGGCCATCTTCATGTAGGGTCCCGCCGTGAAGCCGACGAAGAGGTAGCCGCCCGCACGGAACGCCAGCCGGCCGTCGTTGCCGAACAGACGGCCGAAGGTCGTGCAGGCACTCTCCGACCACGTCGTCTCGTGGTTGCCGGGCACGGCGAACCACGGCTTGCGCAAACGTTTGAGGATGCCGTGCACGCAATGCAGTTCGGCGTCACTGCCCATGTTGCAGAGATCGCCCGTGACCAGTACGAAATCGACCGCCGAGGCGTTGATCTCGGCCACAGCGGCCCGCAGCAGCGAGTCGGACTCGCCGCGGGGCGTCACGTGCACGTCGGTCAGAAAGGCGAAATTGAGCTCCGCAGCGCGGGGTGCGACGTGGCGCGGAGCACGGCGGGCCTGCACGCCGGAGCACAACAGCAGGGCCGCAGCGAGCAGCAGCGCGATCTTTTGTTTCATATACGGAATCTTTTTCCCGCAAGATAGCCAATTTCCGGCAGACGGTCAACCCTGCGGCACAAAAAAACGGACTGTTCCGCAAGGGAACAGTCCGCACCACCTAATTAAAAAACTAACCTTTCCGGTAAGCGGGCGCGCAAGTCGCCCACGGACTATGCCGAACGCAGAAAAGGACCGCCGAAGGCGAACCTGTCCCGATCGGGCGAGGGTAAAAAAGGGTACCGAAAAACCGATCCTACCCTTTCGTCAGAGGCCGAAGACCTCTTTGAGTTCCTGCATCTCGGCGTCGCTCATTCCCGTGGGGACGAATCCCATCGAGCGGGCCGATTCGTAGATCTTGGCCGATTTCGACAGCACGTCGATCTGGTCGAACGCCTCGATCAGGTCGGTGCCGATGGCCAGTGCGCCGTGTTTGGTCCACATCACCACGTCGTAGTCGTCCAGCAGGGCGATCGTCCGGTCGGCCAACTCCTGCGAGCCGGGCAGCGTGTAGGGAACGATGCCCAGCCCCTTGGGACAGAAGGCGCGCGTCTCGGGGATCATGCTCCACAACAGCCGCGTGAGCACGTCTTTGCCCAGAAATTCGGGATTGTGCGTCATCGCCACCAGCTCGATGGGATGCGTATGCACCACCGCCCGCTCGGGACGCCCCGCGCCGATCAGATAGTCGTGCACCGAGAGGTGCGCGGGCAGTTCGGAGGTCGGACGCACCGGCTCGTCGGCGACGATCTCGTAGGATGCGCCGTCGGCAGCCACGCGGATCAGCGCGACGTTCGCCAGCGGCTGCGACGCCACGTAACGCATGCGGCGTCCCGTGCCCGTGACCAGAAAACAGCCGCCCGCGATGTGCGGCACCGGTTTGGGAAGGAGGTAAGGCCCGTCCAGCGCGGGCAGTTCGCAAACGGCATCGGCGCAAAGTCCGGTGACGTTGACCGAGATGTTGCCGCCGTTGCGTTCGGCCCAGCCGCGCTCCCAGAGGTAGCCGGCCACCTCGGCCACTACCCCGATCTGGCGGTCGAGCGATTCGTTATCAATCAGTTTCATCGTTTTCTCTATTTTACCAGTTGCGGATATACGGTCGAAAAGATCAGGATCAGCAGACCCGTCACGAGCACCGCCGCCGTACGGCGGTCGACGCCGCGCCACTCGTGCAACAGGATGCCCCACAGATTGCTGAACAGCACGTTGAGCGACATGAGGATGCTCCACGAGAAGGCCAGCATCAGCGGCGCCTCTGCGAAGAAGCTCTTGCCCATGCCCAGCCCGAAGAACTGCGAGTACCACAGCACGCCGGCCAGCGCGCAGAAGAGCACGTTGTTGACCCACACGCCCGCCGGTACCGAGAAGTAGTCGCGGCCCGTGCGGTTTTTCACGTTGCAGAAGATGCAGTAGGCGGCATTGGTCGCGAAACCGCCGAGCGTCACGAGCAGAATCACCGGATTCAGCGCGAAAAGCTCCTTCACGCCGGCTGCGACGGCCGCCGCCTGAATGGCCGCGCCGCTTTCGAGGCCCAGACTGAAACAGGCGCTCATCGCACCGGCCAGCAGCGCCACCAGCAACCCCTTGGTCAGCGCGAAATCCTTCACCGCCGCACGGCGCTCCTCGTCGCTGAGCAGACGCGAACGCAGCGAACCGGCATAGCCGATCACGGCGATGCCCGCCAGCGTGATGCAGACGCCCAGCAACAGCGCCAGCCCCTCGCCGCGGAAGAGATTCTGCCCCGCCAGCAGCGCGGGGAAGAGCGTGCCGAACGCTGCGCAGGTACCCAGTGCGATCGACTGTCCGAGCGCCACGCCCAGATAGCGCATCGACAGGCCGAAGGTCAGTCCCCCGACACCCCACAGCACGCCGTAGAAGACCGACTGCCAGGCGCCGCCCGCTGCCCACAGCGCACCGAGCGTCACCCCTTCGGGCAGCGCCAGACTCGCACCCAGCCACGGGAAGACGATCCATGCGAAGATGCCCTGCACCAGCCAGAAACTCTCCCACGACCAGTCGCGCACCTTGCGGATCGGCACGTAGGAGCTCGACTGTCCGAAGCTCCCGACGGCGATAATCAACAATCCGATCAGAATTTCCATGTCAATAGGCGATATGGTACAACCGTTCGATCTCCTCGACGGACGTCGGACGGGGATTGCCGCCCGTGCAAACGTCGTTGAACGCAGCCACCGCCAGCGCCGGAATATCCTCCTCGCGCACGCCCAGCTCGTGCAGACGCTGCGGGATGCGGATGCTCAGCGAGAGGGCTTTCACCGCGTCGACGGCAGCGCGCACCCCCTCGTCGACGCTCATGCCGTCGGTCTTCACGCCCATGGCGCGGGCGATATCGAGGTATTTTGCACGCGACGGCGACTCGGCGTTGTACTCCATGACGTAGGGCAGCAACGTGGCGTTGGCCACGCCGTGCGGCGTGTCGTAGAAGGCTCCCAGCGGGTGAGCCATCGAGTGGACGATGCCCAGCCCCACATTCGAAAAGCCCATGCCGGCGATATACTGCGCCTCGGCCATGCCCGCGCGGGCCGTCTCGTCGCTGCCGTCGTCGACGGCGTTTTTCAGGTGTCGGGCGATCAGCTCGATCGCCTTCAATTCGAACATGTCGCTCATCGTCCACGCCCCCGGCGTGAGGTAGCCCTCGACGGCGTGCGTCAGCGCATCCATACCCGTGGCGGCGGTCAGCCCCTTGGGCATCGAGTACATCAGTTCGCAGTCGATCACGGCGCACATCGGGATGTCGTTGGGATCGACGCAGACCATCTTGCGCTTGGCCTCCTCGTCGGTGATGACGTAGTTGATCGTCACCTCGGCCGCCGTACCCGCCGTCGTGGGGACGGCGAAGGTCGGCACGGCGCGGTGCTTGGTCGCCGCCGTCCCTTCGAGCGAACGCACGTCGGCGAACTCGGGATTGTTGACGATGATCCCCACGGCTTTGGCCGTGTCGATCGACGAGCCGCCGCCCAGCGCGACCATGAAGTCGGCGCCCGAACGCTTGAAGGCCTCGACGCCCTGCTGCACGTTGCGGATCGTGGGGTTGGCCTTGATCTCGCTGTAAATCTCATAGGGGATGCCCGCGTCGGCGAGCACGCGCTCGATCTTTTCGGCCACGCCGAAACGGATCAGATCCTTGTCCGTGACCAGCAGCGCCTTGCGGAAGCCGCGCTTGCGAACCTCCTCGGCGATCACCGAGCGGCAACCCGCACCGTAGTAGGAGGTTTCGTTCAATACGATTCTGTACATGGCTCTATCGTTTGGAGGTTACTTCGGCTTCGTAGCGCTGGACGTCGGCGATGAACTCCTCGCCCACCGGCACGTCGTTTTTCAGGCAGAACATGTCCCACACGGCGTTCCACGGCAGCGACTTCGACTCTTCGAGCAGCGCCAGACGCTCGAAGCCCTGTCCGTCGGCCTCGTACGCACGCAGCTTGGCCAGCGGTTCCAGCAACGCCTGCATCATGCACTTCTGCGTGGCGCGCGAACCGATCACGTAGGCGCCGATGCGGTTGATCGAAGCGTCGAAATAGTCCAGACCGATGTGCACCCTATCGAGTGCGTCGCAGCGCACGATCTCCTTGCACAGCTCCAACGTATCGTCGTTCATGATCGTCACGTGGTCCGAATCCCAGCGCACGGGACGCGAGACGTGGAGCATCACCTCGGGCGTGAAGAGCAGCAGCGACGAGAGTTTGTCGGCCACCAGCTCCGTGGGGTGGAAGTGGCCCGTGTCGAGCGTGACGATCTTGCCGCGGCTGGCGCCGTAGCCGATGTAGAAATCGTTGCTGCCTACCGTATAGCTCTCCAAACCGATGCCGAAGACCTTCGACTCGATGCAGTCCTTCATGTGGTCGTACTTCTGCTCGAAGATCCGGTCGAGCGAGTCGCGCAGCAGTTCGCGGTAGAGCATCCGATTCACCGTCAGGTCTTTCGACCCGTCGTGAACCCACAGGTTCATGATACAGGGATCGCCCTGCGCCTCGCCCATCGCTTCGGCGATGGCGCGGCAGCGCCTGGTGTGCTCGATCCAGAACTCGCGGATCTCGGGATCGGGGTTGGAGAGCGAAAGCGAGCCGCTCTTGGGGTGCGAGAACGACGTGGAGTTGAAGTCGAGCTTCATGCCGTGGGCGCGCGCCCACTCGATCCATCCCACGAAATGTTTCACCTCCACCTCGTTGCGGTCGACCTTCTCGCCGCCGAACTCGCCGTAGATCTCGTGCAGGTTCAGACGGTGCGTGCCGGGAATGTAGCTGGCGGCTTTGAGGATGTCGGCGCGCAGCTCCTCGACGTTGCGTGCCTTGCCCGGATAGTTGCCCGTGGTCTGAATGCCGCCCGTCAGCTCGCCGCCCCGATTCTCGAATCCGGTGACGTCGTCCGCCTGCCAGCAGTGCAGCGACAGGCTGACGCGCTGCAATTTTTCCAGGGCTTCGTCGGTATCGACTCCGACGGCCGCATACCGCTCGCGAGCGATGCGGTAAGCCTCTTCGATCAATTGGGTTTTCATCGTTTCAATGTATTTTAGTTAAGATTCATTTCGTTCGCGGCAGAAACTCCCTGACCTCCACTGAGCGGCGGATGTAGTCGCGCATCCGGGCGAGCGACCCCACCAGCCCCAGCGCACGCGCCTGCACCATGACGTTGCCGATGGCCGTCGCCTCCGACGGGCCGGCCACGACGGGAATCCCGCAGGCGTCGGCCGTAAGCTGGTTCAGCAAATCGTTCTGCGCGCCGCCGCCGATCACGTGCAGCCGCTCGATGGCGAAGGGCGCCACGCCGCGCAAGTTGTCCAGCACCTCGCCGTAGCGGGCGGCCAGGCTCTCGAAGATGCAGCGCACGAGCGCCGCATCGTCCGCCGGCGGGACCTTGCCCCGGCCGCGGCACCAGTCGCGGATCGCCGCCGGCATGTCGGCCGGATGCGCGAAGGCCTCGTCGTCGGGATCGATGCGCGTCCGGCCCGGCTCGGCGGCGGCAGCCATGGCCATGATCTCGGCATAGGTATAGGTACGCCCCTCCTTCGCCCAGATGCGGCGGCACTCCTCCAACAACCACATGCCGGTGATGTTTTTCAGGAACCGCGTCGTACCGTCCACGCCGCCCTCGTTGGTGAAGTTCATCGCGCACGACTCCTCCGTGATGACCGGAGCGGGCAACTCGATGCCCATGAGCGACCACGTGCCCGACGAGAGATAGGCGAAGCGCTCGTCGGCGGCGGGCACGGCGGCGATGGCCGAAGCGGTATCGTGTCCCGCCACGGCGAAGACCTCCACACGCCCCAGTCCCGTGCTGCGCGCCACCTCGCCGCGCAGCACGCCGACACGCTCGCCGGGCATCACCCGTCGGGCGAACAGCGATGCGTCGACGCCGGCCGCACGCAACAGCTCCCCGTCCAGCTCCCGCGTGCGGGGATTCATCAGCTGCGAGGTGGAGAGGATCGTATATTCGCACACCTGTTCGCCCGTAAGCAGGTACGACAGCGCGTCGGGCATGAAGAGCACATGTTCGGCGGCCGCCAGCGCGGGGCTTTGTTCGCGGTTGAGTGCGTAGAGTTGGTAGAGCGAATTGAAATTCATCACCTGAATGCCCGTCTTCGCATAGACGCTTTCGCGAGGCACCGTACGGAAAAACTCTTCCGGCACTCCGTCGGTATAGGGATCGCGGTAGGCGCGCGGAAGCCCCAGCAGATCGCCGTCGGGATCCACGCAGGCGAAATCGACGCCCCACGTATCGATGCCGATCGAGTCGATCCGTTCGCCGCGGCCGCCCGCGACGCTCAATCCCCTCAGAATCTCCTCGTAGAGGGCGTGAATGTCCCAATAGAAGCGGCCGTCGATCTCCCGCATACGGTTCGGGAAACGGTGCAGCTCCTCCATTCGGAGCCGGTCGCCCCCCGCACGGGCCAGAATCACCCGGCCGCTGGTAGCGCCCAGGTCGACACCGATTATATTTTTTTGCATAACGTGAAAAAGCGGTTTGAGGTTAGAGTCTTTATTTGATACAAAAATACCGAAGAAAGTATTATCTTTGTTATAACATTTGACAAATTACTTTTCAAATCTGACACGTTATGGGCTCTTTCCCGCAAAGCATCGTCCACTACCTGCCCGTCACCGACCACGACGAGCGGTGGGGCATCGTCTGCACCACGGCGGGGTACCAGAACGTTCCGCCCGGCAGCCCCTATCCCCTGACGCAGCATCCCGACAGCTACTCGTTCACCCGCTCGCGGGGGCGTGTGCTCGGCGAATACCAACTGCTCTACATCGTCTCGGGACAGGGCGAATTCCGCTCGGCCTCCTCGCCCGCCGCGCCCGTGAAGGCCGGCACGGTGGTGATGCTCTTCCCCGACGAATGGCACACCTACGCACCCGACCCCGAAACGGGCTGGGAGGAGTGGTGGGTGGGATTCCGCGGCGAGAACATCGACCGCCGCGTGGCGGAAGGCTTCTTTTCGCCGAAGACGCCGCTGCTGCACATCGGCCACAGCGCCGGCATCGTGAGCTGTTATCAGGAGATCATCCGCTCGGCCGAGGAGGAGCGCAAAGGCTTCCAGCAGCTCGTCACGGGCATCGTGCTTCACCTGCTGGGTTCGGTGCTCTTCAAACGCGACAACCTGCAATACCTCGACAACCCGATCGTCGAGAAGATCAACCGCGCCCGCGAAATGATGCGCCGCCACATCGGCGACAACCTCCCGCCCGAAGAGATCGCGCGGCGGCTCAACATCGGCTACACGTGGTTCCGCCGTACGTTCCGCGCCTACGTGGGCATCGCCCCGGCGCAATACCAGTTGCAACTGCGCCACAACAAAGCCCGGGAGCTGCTCACCACGACCGACCGCACCGTTTCGGAGATCGCCGCCGAGCTGGGATTCGAGAACGTCAGCCAGTTTTCGGCCTTCTTCCGGCAGCGCGAAAAGATCACCGCCACGCAGTACCGCAGCAAATACGGATTCTGACCGCAGCAGGCGACCGCTTTTCGGAAAGGACACCTCAGCTCTTTCCGTCGAAAAGGGGCACCGAAGACCGCGAGGCGAAAATGCGCGGGAATTCGCCGCGCACCTCGCAGAACGATCACGAAAGACTGCGCCGTTGCGGCGCAAAGGATTGCGCAGCTTCGACTGCGACGGCTCGGAAAAGTCCGCGAACGGCCTCCGCGCTCGCCTGCTGAACGTCGTTTTGCGCCCGCTCAGTGAGAACCGCTGTCCGATCCCGACGGAGGTGCCCTGCGGACACTTTTGGCACCGCCTTTCAGTGACAAAAGGCGGTAAATGCGATCGGCTGCAATCGAAGAGCGGCCGCGGACTGACAAAGGAAAATCGTACTTTGGCTGCGCCGTAGATATTCCGTCTCGGCAAAAAGTAAATTTTATTTGCTTTTGCCCTCGGCTTAATCGTATCTTTGCCGCATGAAAAGCATCAAAGAACTCTACCGTATCGGCACCGGCCCTTCGAGCAGCCACACCATGGCGCCCCGCCGCGCCGCCGAACAGTTCCTCGCACGCCATCCCGAAGCGGCGGCGTTCCGCGTGACGCTCTACGGAAGCCTCGCCGCGACGGGCCGCGGCCACATGACCGACCGTGCCATTATCGACACGCTGTTGCCGACCGCCCCCGTCGACATCGTATGGCAGGCACGCGAGTTCCTTCCCTTCCATCCCAACGGAATGCGTTTCCAGGCGCTCGACACCGCCGGCACCCCCACCGACACATGGACGGTTTACAGCATCGGCGGCGGCGAGCTGGCCGAAGAGGGCGTACCGCCGCGGCAGGCGGAGGAGATTTACGAAATGAACACGCTCGACGAAATCCTCGCCTGGTGCCGCCGCACGGGCCGCACCTATTGGGAATATGTCGAGGAGTGCGAGTCGGACGACATCTGGGACTACCTGGCCGAAATCTGGCAGGCGATGCGCGAAAGCGTCGAGCGGGGGCTCGACCACGAAGGCGTCCTGCCCGGTCCGCTGCACCTCACGCGCCGCGCCGCGACCTATCACGTGCGCGCTTCGGGCTACAAGCAGAGCCTTCAATCGCGCGGTCTGGTCTTCGCCTACGCATTGGCCGTAGCCGAAGAGAACGCTTCGGGCGGACGGATCGTGACGGCCCCGACCTGCGGGTCGAGCGGCGTGGTGCCGGCCGTGTTGTACCATCTTCAAAAGAGCCGCGGTTTCTCCGACGCACGCATCTACCGCGCGTTGGCCACGGCCGGCCTGTTCGGCAACGTCGTCAAACACAACGCCTCGATCTCGGGCGCCGAGGTGGGTTGCCAGGGCGAGGTGGGCGTCGCCTGCGCCATGGCGGCCGCCGCAGCCAACCAGCTTTTCGGAGGCAGCCCCTCGCAGATCGAGTATGCCGCCGAAATGGGGCTCGAACACCATCTGGGCATGACCTGCGATCCCGTATGCGGACTGGTGCAGATCCCCTGCATCGAACGCAACGCCTACGCTGCGGCCCGCGCGCTCGACGCCAACCTCTATTCGGCCTTCACCGACGGCGGACACCGCGTCTCGTTCGACCGCGTGGTCGAGGTGATGAAACAGACGGGGCACGACCTTCCCTCGATCTACAAGGAGACGGGCGAGGGCGGACTGGCACGGGAGTACGATCCCGACAAGTAACAATGCGGGGCGGAACTCTGTCGAGAGTTCCGCCCCGCTGCCTTGTCCGGAAAAATCAATCCTTTCCGGGGAAATACTTCATGTACTGCACGCGCTGGAAAAACTCCGAGTCGCTCTTGCCGAAACCGAGCCGACCCTTGAATTCGTCGAGCGCCGTGATGCCGTGACGCACCGCCCAGGCGTCGATCCACTCATTCATGCGCGCGATCACGTCGAAACCTTCGCGGTGGATCGCCGTGCAGACCTCGACGGCCGCAGCACCGCACAGAAGCGCCTTGACCGCCGCCTCGCCGTCGTGCACGCCCGTCGAAACGGCGAAATCCATACGCGGCAGCGCACCGACGCAGATAGCCGTCGTGCGCAATACGTTGCGCAACTCCGACGCTTCGCTGTAAGGCGACCCTTCGACGAAGGTCATCCGCTCGACATCCACGTCCGGTTCGAAGAAACGGTTGAACAGCACCGCACCCTTCACCCCGACGCTCTCCAACGCGGCAGCCATCGCCACGACGTTCGTGAAACGCATCGCGAGTTTGACCGAAACGGGAATCTTCACCTCGGCGCAGACACGCTGGGCGATCGTCACATAGAGCCGTTCGAGCTCCTGCGACGAACGTGCGGCGTCGACGGGCTGGATGAAGATGTTCAGTTCGAGCGCCGAGGCTCCGGCCCGGGCCATCGCGGCGGCGTATTCGATCCACTCTTCGCCCGCGGCCACGCAGTTGATGCTGGCGATGACGGGAATCCGCGTCGCACGCCGCGCATCGGCGATCAGTTGCAGAAATCCCGCTTTGTAATCCTCGCCCAGATAACGTTGCAGATAGTCGCCCGCATCGCCGTAGGGCGAATCGGAATATTGTTCGAGCGAAGCGGCGTGGTGCAGGATCTGCTCCTCGAAGATCGATTTCAGAACCACCGCGCCCGCTCCGGCGGCGGCGCACTTCTCGATATTGGCGAGCGTCGCCGTATAGGGCGAACTGCTCACGACGATCGGGCTGTCGAGTTCCAGTCCGAGATAGGTAGCTTTCATGGGCTTATGCTGTTGCTGTTTGATTTCGACCCTCCAAAGGTAGCGATTCGCCCCCGCATTTCCAAATACCACCTCTAAAAACCGCGGCAGCCAGCCGATGTTCCGTATCGACGTGTTCAGCAGGCACGCTTCCGAGTCGGTCCGACTGCGACCGGACAAATACCTTCCCCCGAAAACAGCATTGCACGCTGATTCCGGGGGAGGCCGGGTGTTGGAGCCCGAGAAAAGAAGATTAGAGAGAGAGTATTGTTTAACCGAACAGTTCGTTGAGCACCTTAGCCAGCCGGTACGAAGCCTTGATGAGCTGGTGATCCAACAAACCGATCGCTTTGTTGCAGAAGGACAGGCCCAACTTGTCGCCGGGTGCAGCCCAGTCGTAGATGACCGCACATTCGCGCCGGCTCTCGGCGAACCAGTCGTCGGGCGTACCGGCAGCCAATGCTTCCCGCTCCCGCCGTGAATAACGGTCGAGCTGGTGTTTGTATTCCATGTAGCCCCAGCGGTGCTTGCGGTCGAGAATACCGCCGTCGAAGAGCGCATGGTACTGCGTATCGACGCCGTAGAAGAGCACGCGCATACGGCTCTGCTGGTAGTTGACGTGCGACGGACAGTGCATGTCGCCCACCAGATGGATCACGTAGCGCAGGTTGACCACGACGGTCGAATCGTCGAGATTACGGTAATCCCTCAATCGTTCGATCGCACGGTTCAGTTCACGCAGCACATTGGGTTCGAGTGGGTTGCCGGCGGCATCCTTCGTGGGTTCGCCCTTGCCGTAATCCACGTGCCACCAGTTGGTCATCTCGTAACCGGGTTCGGCACGGTAGTCGTCCATCCACGACGCGTCGTAGACGATCGAATGGCCCAGATACCGTTCGATCACGGCTTTCGCACGCTTGGTCAGATGCGTCTCGGCGATGTAGGCCACGGCGTCATGGCCCGACTTGCCCCACGCCAGCGCACTCTGCACGAAGCAGAGCGCCGCAAACGCGAGCAACAACGTTTTTTTCATAACGGGGTTCTTCATAGTTATCGGTTATCGTTCTTCACCCCGCCCGCCGCCGTTCTCCGACGGCGGCGCGGGCAGGACAAAGATTAGGAAAAGTCGAATGCAGAAGCAGCTAAGGCAAAGATAGCAAAAGTCGAGCGCAGAAGCAAGCGTCAGCTTGATTATGCCGAGACGAAGTATCTAAGGCCAAGCCAAAAATAGCATCGCAGCCGACCGCTATTCGACGTCGCATTCGTATTGCAAGATCGACGCCAGTCGGTTGCCCGACGCAGCTGACGTATGGGTCGCAATGCCCAGATAGAGCTTCCGCCCCTGTTTGAGCTGCATCCCCTCGCCTTCGCAATAGCAGTTCTTCGCATCGAGTAACGTGCTCAGGCTCGGGAAGTCGGAGCAGGCGGCCACCCGCGTGCGGGGGCAGACCAGTTTGCCGGTATAGTCGAACACGGCCACATAGGCCACCGAACCGTCGTACAACTCGCCCGTCTGCTGGATCGCCTGTCCTTCGTACCAATAAACGTAGTCGCCCCACACGGCCTGTCCCTGGTGGCTGTACGAATAGACCTGGTGCGTCTGGCCCGTATTGAGATAGCTGGGCAGACGGAACGATCCGAGCGGCGTCAGGCGGTTGAGATTGCGTACCTCGACCGAGGTCGTCTCGGTCTTCTTCTCGGTGACGCCCTCGGCAGCCGTTTCACCACCCCACGTGCGGGTGATCTCTACCGTCTCCTTGCCGAGCGCCAGCACGGCGTCGAGGTCGTAGATCACGTTGTGGCGCATGTCCGTCGTGCGGCAGCCGATAAGCAGACGGCGGTTCACGAAGTCGATCGAAGGCTGCACGTCGCGCACCGTCCACGTCGTACCCGCGGCGTCGACATACTCGCTCATGTAGAACGTGTCGCCGGCGTAGTGGCTCAGCACCGCGCCCTTCTGGTAGCGGATGCGCGAGAAGGTGAGGTTGTTGGTGTAGTCCGTTCCCGAAAGCGTGCCGTTGGAGTTCACCCACACGTAGTCGCCGTCGTCGGCCCGCTCGGCCACGAGCAGCGTGCCATGACCGAACCATTGGAGTTTCATGTAGTCGTCCGACGGGGCTTCGTTGCGTTTCTGGCGTCCCAGCGCCACCATCCACCTGTTGCCGGTCTTCGTGTCGCCGACGCTTTGCGTGTAATAGATATAGCCGTTCTCGTCGTAAAAGTCGAAGCACTGCATGATCGTTCCCTTGTAGGGCAGCTGATTGCTCGAAAAGATCATCTGCTGCGACAGCCCCTCCGACAGGGCCGCCGTCGGATCGGGCAGCGACGAGGTGCTCTCCACCACCGAAACCAGGCACCGCGCCAACCGGTTGTCGCCGTAGAAGGCGCGTACCTCGGTCGAACCGGCACTGACGCCCGTCACCACTCCCGACTGGTCGACGGTGGCCACCCGTTCGTCGACCGATTTCCATTCGTATTGTACGTCGTCGTAGAAGGGATCGGAGATCGGCACGAGACGGTAGCTCTTCCCGATACCGAGCGTGATGCTGTTAGGTTCGAAACGCAGGGAGTACATCACGAGCTCCTTGTCGTCGTCGCTGCAACCGATCGCTGCGAAGAGCGTCGCCAGCAGCAAAACCATGCGATTGATCGTTTTCATCGTTTTATATCAGGTTTTTTCATTCGACGTTACCGGGCGGAGCGGAACCGGTCCGCTCCGCCCGGACGTTTGTTATTCGGGAAGCGACACCTTGACGATCCCTTTGAGCCGTTCGGAGCCCGTCTTGGAGATGGTGTAAGTAGTGGCCGAAGCGTTCAGGCGAATGTCGAGCGAGACGCGCAGACGCACGTAGAACAGGCCGTCGGTCACGGAACACCCTTCGACGGGGAAGGTATAGCTGGCCCAACCGCATGCAGGTGTCTTGTCGTTGGGAAGCGCCTGGTCGGTCATCACCGTATAGTGCGCCGGCCCCGTCGACCCGTCGACTCCCGTGACGGTTTCGGCGCCTTCGGCCAGGAACCAGTTCGTCCCGTCGGCCGAATACTCCAACGCATAGTAGCGTGCACCCGACCCCGAACAGCCGACGGCCGCCTCGAAAGCGATGCGCGTTCCCTCTTTGAGGTTCTTCACAGGGAAGGCCATGAGCCAATAGTCGTCCTTCTGCAACCCCTTCATGTAGCAGTGGCCTTCGCCGTAGCCCCAACCGCTGGCCGTCGAGCAGACGACGGTGAGATAGCCGCCGCGATCGCTCCAATCGAGATACTTGTGGTCGGTCGAAGGGGCAGAATCCTCGCAGGGATACTGCGAACCGGCTCCCCAACTGTAATTGTGCGGATCCGCCATCAACGTCGGTTTGCTCTCGGACGAAAAATCCCACCAGACGGGGAATCCGCCGACGATCGACGAGGGATCGGCCACGACGGTACTCTTGACCGTGCCTTTCGACTCGCCGTCGACGAGCAGTTCGAAGAAGACTTCGCCCGTCTGCGCCGGCACGCCGGTCACAGGCATCGTAATCGTGCCGCTGCCCTTCTGGAACTTATCGAACGTGCAGTCGGCCGCCACGAGTCCCTCCGAAGCGCCCGTCATCCGGCAGCTCAGAGCAACGGATTCGTCGCCGTTGGCGTTCGCATAAGCGAGGATCAGCGTGAAATCGCTCTCGACACCCCGCACCAGCGTGCCCGCCGACGAGAGTGCTCCGTAGGCGAAGTCGCAGGCACCCTGCGTGATATGGATAGGATAGGCGTGTCCGGCGAAATCGATATAGATCGTACCCGTGCGCTCGCCGCCCCGGTTGTAGGCCACGCCGACCGTAATGAAGTCCAATTCGCCGTTGCCGACGCCACTGTCGGGCGTGACGGCGATCCAGTCGTCGTTGCCGTCGTAGTCGATGCTCCACGCGCCGTCGCATTGGAGGCTCTGCTCGACCGTCTGTTCGTTACAGTCGAAAGTAAGGTAATCGTTCTCGCGGGCGAAAAAGGGATCGTCGTCGGAAGAACACGCCGCAAAGAGCGCAGCCGAAGCGGCGACCGCCAGCCCGATTTTATGGAATAGGTTCATGGATGTTCGGTTTTAAGGATTAAACGCAGACTACCATTCGGGGTTTTGCGTGAGGTTGGGGTTCTCCTGCAAAGCGGTAGTCGGAATCGGTTTTACATACTTATAGTCGTGCCACTTGCGCTCGATGGCCGTAGCGGGCAGAATATTGCCCGACGTACCCTGCGAAAGCTTGTGCCCCGCTTCGGAAGCGCCGTCGATGAAAAGGATTTTGAGCGGCGACTTGTTGTTGGGGTCCGACGTGACGATGCAGTCGTTGACGCCGTCGCCGTTGAGGTCGATCGGTGTCTCCGACGCCGCGATCCAGATGCCTTTCCACGGCCGCGCGAACAACTCGCCCTGATGCCAGCGGATGATGTCGTCGTAACGTACGTTTTCCATCGTAAGTTCGATGCCCCGTTCGCGGCGCACCTCCAGGATGAAAGGATCGGTCACCTGGTTCTGGAAATACTCGACCATGTAGGGATCGGCCGTCGTGGGATAGATGCTCGTCACTCCCGCACGTTCGCGCAGCGGCTTGATCGTCTTGTTCCACACTTCCTCCGACATTTCGTTCAGTTCGGCCTTCGCTTCGGCATAGTTGAGCAGCACCTCGGCGTAGCGCATCAACGGCACGTCGTTGTCGCACTTGGAGGTGTTCGTATCCTTCGACGAGTCGTCGGTGAGCCACTTGATCGGTTGATAGCCCGTTTTCGAGAAGGTCACGTCGGGAGCCCACTGCGTCGTGCCGCCGTCGCGCGTGAAACCCGGCGTGCGGATCGTCTGCGCGAGACGGTAGTCGCGGCCGCTACACTCGGTCGTGAAATCGACGCTGTCGTAATCGGGATATTTGTCGGTGAACGGCGTACCGTCGGTCATCAGATAGGTGTTGATGAACTGCCGCGTGAAGGCGTAGTTGGCATACTGTTGATTGATGAAATAGGAGTTCATGTAATGGGTCACGTTCAGCTCCGAATCGTAGTTGCGCGCCCAGATGATCTCGTTGGCGTAGGCCGTCGTGGCGTTGCTCTCGATGAACATCGCACGGTACTGCGTGCGGCGGTCGGCGGCATTGTCGGTCAAATGGTAGACGCCGTCGCCTATGATCGCCTCGCACGCCTTGACGCACTCGCCGAGGTACATCGCACTCTCGTCCGACTGCCACGGCCGGCCCGTCGAGGGATCGAGCGTGTGGTATTTGCGCATCGTCCCCTCGTAGAGACAGAAACGCGCTTTGAGCGCGAGGGCCACGTAACGATGAATGTACGACGCCTGGTTGCGGTAGGAAGCCGCCGTCGAGCAATAGGTGCAGGCGTAGTCGAGATCTGCGAGAATCTTGCGGCAGACGTATTCGCGGTTGTCGCGATCCTTGAAGAGCGCCTCCTGGTCGGTCACCTCGATCGATTTCTCGTACCAGGGCACGGCACCGAAGGTACGCACCTTGGCGTAATAGAACAGCGCGCGGAAGAAACGCCCCACACCCTCGTAGTGGTTCAACACAGCCTCCGGTGCGTCGGCCTTGCGCATATTGTCGAGATAGAAGTTGATCGAACGCAGCTGCGACCAGTTGCTCGTCCCCCAGTTCGACGCATCGGAGGCCGAATAGTTGTCCTTGAAATAGGCCGCCGCACCGTCCCATGCGTGTGTATCGGCGTTCTTGTCGCCGTTGACGAAGTTCTTGATGCCCGTGGCGAAACTCCGCGTCAGACCGTTGGCATAGATTTCCAGCGACGATTCGTCCTTGAAGTAGTATTCGCTCTCGATCTTGTTGGGGTTCTCCTGTGTCAGGAAATCCTCGCACGCGCAGAACGAAACGCATGCGAACAGGATTGCAATGTATTTTTTCATAATGCTCTTCCTCCCTGATTAGAATGTGATGTTGACGCCCAGCGTCACGCTTTTGAGCACGGGATAGGTATATCCGTCGCCGGCCGTCGAAGAGAAATCGGTGTCGTATCCCAGTGCTTCGGGGTCGAAGTTGGGGGCATATTTATGCAGCGGCGTGAAGGTGAAGAGATTCTCGCCCGACAGGTAAATCTTCAACCCGCCCAAACGGATCTTCTGGCACAGCGCCTTAGGGAAGGTGTAGTCGACCTGGATATTCTTCACGCGCAGGTAGGCCGCGTTTTGCTTGTAACGGGTGTTGGGAATTTCGAGCAGTTTGGTCCACGAATAGGAACTGTTCGACTGGTAGGTCGTCATGCGCGGCCAATAAGCCGTATCCCAGTTGTTCTTCTCCTCGCTGTACATGTCGTCCGTATAATTGTGAATGCCCAGTACCCACATGAACGGACGGGCGTACTTGCCCCAGAAATAACCCGAATCGGGCGAGGGGTACCAGTCGCGCTTCATCACGCCTTGCAAGAAGACCGACAGTCCGATGCCGTTCCAGTTGGCCGCCAGATTGACGCCGAACATGTAGTGCGGATTGATGTTGCCGATGATCGACAGGTCGCCGTGATCGTCGGCGGTGAAGGCGCCGGGATCGATGTTGCCGTTATGATCGAGATCGGCGATCTTGACCTGCCCGGGGCGCGTCACCTTGTCCGACGCCTGCGTGAAGTCGTGCGTGGCCGAGGAGTCGATGTCGGCCTGATCGCGGAACAGTCCGGCTACGGTATACCCCCACATCTCGCCCAGCTCCATGCCTTCGTAGAAGTCCGAGGGCGAACCGCCGTTCTGGATATAGCCTTTGAGCGTACCGAGCGAACGGGTGGCATTCTCGTACTTGGTCACCACCGTACGGTTGTCCCACACCATCGCCTTGATGCTGTAATCGAACGGCTTGCCGCCCAGCTTGAACGAGTCGCGCCATGTGAGCGACAGCTCCCAGCCCGTAGTGCGCAGTTCGGCGTTGTTGCCCTTGGGCGACGTGGTGCCGTAGACCGACGGCAGCGAAATGCTGGGCGTGTACATGTCGGTGGTGTAGCGGCGGTAGTAGTCGCCGCTGAACGAGAGACGGTTGTTCAGGAAATCGAGGTCGAGCCCCAGGTCGTAGGTCGTCGACTTCTCCCACGTCAGCGACACGGGCACCGTACTGCCGACCGTCGTATAGGAGGGCAGCCCTCCGCCGAGCACGATGTCCGAAGCGGTAACCACGGTCATCTCCGACGTGTAGGAGTAGGGATCGACGTTGCCGTTGCCCATCGAACCGGCCGAAAGGCGGATCTTGAAGTTGTCGAGCCACTCCTCCGACCACTTCATCCACGGTTCTTCCGACACGCGCCACGCCACCGATGCCGAGGGGAAGAATCCCCATTTGGAGTTGGTCGGGAACTTCGACGAACCGTCGTAGCGGCCGCTCACCTCGGCCAGGTACTTGCCCTTGTAACCGTAATTGAGCCGAAAGAAAGCGCCCACGTAAGACCAGATGTATCCACCGACGGTCGGGTCGGTCGTCGTACCGTTCATCAGTCCGAACGACGGTTTGGAAGCGGTGACGAACCCTTCGCGTTTGATCGTCAACGTCTCGTATTTCTGTTTCTCGATATTCCAGCCTGCGAGCGCCTTGAACGTGTGGTCGTCGCCCAGCTTGGGCGACCAGTTCAGGTAGGCGTTGGCCGACTGGTAGCGCGTCTGGTATTCGACGCTTTGGAGATTGGAGCCCGCAGCCTCCGACTCGTAGAGAATCTCGCCCGGCTTTTTCGAGTATTCGATCACCGTCTGGGCGTCCATGCGCTTGCGGTTGGTGTAGTTGTAGGAGTAGTCGGCCGAAGCGGTCAGCACGTCCTTCACCAGATCGATGTTCACGTCGAACTTGTTGCGCAGGTAGACATAGTCGTTCGTGCGCCACGAAGTCCCCTCCGAGAAGGCGGCATAGCCCGATTTGGCTGCCGCGGCCGTCCACGTACCGTCGGGGTTCTTCACCGGCGAAAGCGGCATAGCCGTGTGGTTGATCAGACGCGGGATCTGCGAGTTGTTCTTCTGATGCTTGGGTTCGTAGGCATCGATCACCGAGACCGACATGTTGTTGGTCAGACGCAGCCACGGACGCACTTTAAGCGTTCCCTTGGCGCGCACGTCGTACTTCTTGTAGCTGTCGTTGCCCACCTTGTAGATGCCGTCCATATCGTAGAAACGGCCCGAAATATAGTAGTCGGCCTGGTCGCCGCCGCCCGAAATCGAGAGGTTGTGCTCGGTCGACCAGTTGTAGTCCTTGTAGAAGAGCGAATGCCAGTCGGTCGAGTCGTAATAGGCCCACCCGAACTGGTCGTGCCCCGAAAGCGCCGTCGTGCGCGCCAGCGAAGGGTCCTGCGAACGGCGGATCAACTCCTGATAGATCGTCTCGGTATAGGGAATCGTCGAATCGACATGGTTCAGGAGCGCCTTCGAACCGTTGTAATAACCGTTGTAGCAATCCTTCCACCAGTTGATCCACGTCAGACCGTCGGTCACCACATCGGGCGTCACCGTGCGGCGGTTGATCGTCACCGAACCGTTGTAATTGATGACAGGCGTCCCTTTCTTGGCGCTCTTGGTCGTAATCAGCACGACGCCGAAAGCACCGCGTGCACCGTACACCGCCGACGACGAAGCGTCTTTGAGCACCGAGACCGACTCCACGTCCTGCGGGTTGATCGCATTGATGCTGCCCTCCACACCGTCGATCAGGACGAGCGTCGAACCGCCCGCACCGATCGAACCCGATCCGCGGACGTTGACCGACGCCCCGCGCGTGGGTTTGCTGTCGGTGAAGGTGATGTTCAGGCCCGGCAACTGCCCCTGCAAGGCACGGGCCAGCGTTCCGGTCGAACGGTCTTCGATGACCTTCCGGTCGACCTGATCGACCGCACCCACCAGATCGCGCCGCTTCATCGTACCGTAGCCCACGACCACCACGTCATCAATCGCCTTCGATGAAAGCGCGAGCCGGATGTCGAAGGTCGTCTGCGACGGCGAAACCCGCAACTCCTGCGGTTCGTAGCCCAGATAATCGACTTTCAGAACGGGATCAACAGCATTTACGCGCAGCGAGAAATTCCCGTCGAGATCGGTCGTCGTACCCTGCGAAGTGCCCGCCACGACCACGGTCGCCCCCACGAGCGGGCGGTTCTGGTCGTCGGCCACCCGTCCCGAGACAACGGTGTCGACATGCAAGGACTGTTTACCGGCCGAAAGCAGGATTTTGCGGTTCTTGATCGCATAGTCGATCCCGTTCCCCGACGGGAAAAGGCTCTGCAACGCCGCATCGATCGGCGCGTCTTTCAGATCGATACTGACGATCCGGTCGGCATCGACCACTTCGCGGCTGTACGCGAAACTCAGGTCGCACTGCCTCGTGATTTCGTCCATCACGGTTTTCAGCTTCGCCCGCTCGAAGCGGAGCGTCACGTTCTGCGCGGAGAGACCGGAGAGGGCGAACAGACAGGCCAGCGTAAGCACGAGCCGTCTCGCCCCTCCCCACGGAATTCCGCAAGGAAGTCTAAATAGATTCATAATGATAAAGTTAGGTTATCTGTTCAGTCGGGTATAAATCATCGGGCGGCTCGGACGGTAATCCGGTCGTTGACACGCGAATAGCGGATCGGCGTGATCTGCGACATCACCGAAAGCACCTCGTCGATCGTCTCGTTGTAGAACTCCATCGTGTAACTGTATTGGAGAATGCGCGCGTCGGCCACCTCGATCTCGACGGCATAATGCCGTTCGAGGAACTCCACGACATCCTCCAACGGCGCGTTCGTGAAGGCGTAGTTGTTGTGCAGCCATGCTTCGGGAGCCGACTTCCCGGACGGCCGCACGGCACGGCACGTGCGGGCGTTCCGGTCGACGGCCAGCATCTCGTCGGGCGCCATGAGGTACCGGTTCTGCCGCCCCGTCACCCGCTCGGTCAGGCGGACCTTCCCCTCTTTGAGATAGACGGTCGTCACCTCCTTGTCGTAGGCGTTGACATTGAATTTCGTTCCGAGCACCTCGACCGATACGTCGTCGGTCTCGACCGTGAAGGGTGCCGAAGCATCGTGCGCCACCTCGAAGAAAGCCTCGCCGCGCACCAGCCGCACCTCGCGGCGACGGCGTGCGAAGCGTTCGGGATAGCGCAGCTCGCTGCACGCATTGAGCGTCACGGCCGAACCGTCGGCCAGCAACACCCGCAGATGCTCGCCCGCCGGCACCTGCACGCTCCGCATCACGGGTTCATGCCCCCAGCCGTACAACTCCGCAAACGCCGTCAGGCAGAGCGCGACGAGCGGCAGGCACACCGCCGCGAAGGCACCTGCGACCGACCGGCGGTTGCGCCGGCGGATCTTGGCGTCGATCGCGTCGAGCAGTTTGAGCGACGGCACATCGACTCCGCCGGTCTCCCGTTCGGACGAAAGCGCCTGCGCGATGTCGGCGTCCATCTGCCGGATGCGTTTCGGCGAAAGGCCGCCGGCTTTTTCGAAAGATTTTCTTCCCATATGGTCTGTTTTCAACGCTCCTTTTCCGCACCGGCATAATCCGCAGACGGCTTCCGCTCCCGCTTACCGAAAAGGTTGAATTTCATCGTTCGTTTGTTTTCAACAGTCGTTTTCTCGCCCCGGCATAGCCTGAACAAGTTCGGCTCTGCGCTCGGCTTATCGAAAACGTTCATTTTCATGCTCCATTTCTCGCCTCGGCAATTCGAGTGAACTCGATTGCACTCGGCTTAACGAAATGGTTCCTAATTTTTCTTCAATCGTTGGCACAGGTGCTTCATCGTCCGCGCGTAATGCACCTTGACGGTGTTGACCGAGACGTTGAGCATGTCGGCGATCTCCTGATTGGAACGGCTTTCGTAAATTTTCAGGTTGAAGATCGTCCGCTGCCGCGCCGGCAACTCCCCCACGGCCAACCGAAGCCGCCGCATCGTTTCGTCGGAATCGCTCTCGCCCGCCGGCTCCTGCCTCCCCTCATGCAGATCGTAATAGCGGACGTTGCCCGTCTCGACGATCTTATGCTTGCGGATCGCATTCACGGTCAGGTTCTTGGCCATGGCATAGAGCAACGCGGCCAGATTTCCCTCCTCCCGCAGTCCGCGGCGGTTGCACCACAACCGGAAAAACACCTCCTGCACGATATCCTCCGCCAGCGCTTCGCAGCGCACGTATTTGAGCACGAAGAGATAGATCCCCCTGTGGTATCGGTCGTAACACAGGGTGAACATCAGTCGGTTTCCGTTCTTCACGCCGGAAAGAAGAGCCTGAGGTTCGAGCAGCATAGGTTCGGTTCTGGTTGGTAGTTCCGTATCAATATACAATCTATTCCCCGAAAAGTATTACCGAAGAAAAACTTTTTTTATCATTTTTATCCCTCTATGCGCAAAAAATCCCCCGCCTCCGGCGACGATGCGTCGGTTGCGGGGGAGGCCGGGTGTTGGAGCCCGAGAAAAGAAGATTGAAGAGGGATTCGTTTTGCGCCGCGGCCTTTCGAATCCGGCCGTCAGCCGGTCGCGAAGCCGAAAGGGCGGGCGCAACCGTGCCGCCGGTCGGTTCGGCCGCTGCGGACGCAGCGGTTCGCCGCCGGAACGGCGGGCGTCAGTCGGCGTATCCCTGCGCCCTGAGTTTCTGAATCAATTTCGAAGGATAGTTCGTAAAGATCGCCTTCAATTTGGGATAATAGGGAATGACGGCATCCATCGTCTCGTCGTCGTCGACGTTGTAGACGCTCAACGGTACGCCCGCACTGATGTAATCCATCGGCCCGTAGGCGGTATTGTCGCCGAAAATCTTGTCATACGACAACTGCGCCCAGGCCTTCCCGTAATTGTCCGGATGCGTGCAGGTCATCCACGCAAGGTTGATCCGGTACTCGTCGATGACCTTGTCGCGCACGACGTCGAAGATGCTGCCGCCCGTCGGAATCAGGAACTCGCACAGACTCTGCGCCTTCATCTCCTTGATGATCTCGCAGGCACGGTAGCAGGCATTGATGCTGTGGTTCACGTCGATCTCTTCACCATTCTTGGTCAGGCGCTTCACATCGAGCCAGAGCCGCATTCCGTGCGGATTCAGTTCGGGGTCCTGCAACACGCGGATGAAATCGCGCAGCGTCGGGACCGGCTCGCCGTTGGCGAGCGTTCCGGCCGCACGGATCTCGGCCACCGTATGGTCGAACGGTTCCAGCCCGTTGACCAGATATCCGCTTTGGGGATGCGCCACCAGCACGTCGTTGTCGCCCGTGAGTACGATATCGCACTCCGACGCGAAACAACGCAACATGATCGCATATTTGAGCGACGAGATCGAGCAGTCGGGACGGGCGCACTCCTGGTAACCGCCGCGGTGCGCCACGACTTTATAGACGCCGGTACCGTCGCCCGACGGCTGGTTCTTGTTGGGCGGCGTTTCGAGTTTGGTGCATCCGCATACAACGGCCAGTACGGCGCACGACCAAAGGATCTTTTTTACACTTCTCATAATCTAATGTTTCTGTTGAGGGCGCCCCGGCCGGGGATTCCCCTCCGGGGACGCCCGATGACTGTTTATTCTTCGACCAGGGCGACTTCGAAGCCTTTCAGATCGGCCCATGCCGAGGCGATCGTATTCGTGCTTTCGGAGCCGTTGGCACGACGGTCCATGCAGATGCGCAGACGCAGGTAGAGGTTGCCTTCGTAGATGGTCTCCATACCGGTCAGCGGGAAGACGTATTTCCGATACCCCTTGTCGGTGGACTTGTCGTAGGTTTTCCGATCCCCGCTGGTATTCTCCTTGGGAACGTAGTAATGTACCTGCGCCGACGTCCCGAACACCTCCATGAGCGTGCTGCCTTCGGCCAACATCCACGTTTTGTTGTCGGCCGAATATTCGAGCGCGTAATATCCGGGACCCGAACCCGCGGCGCCCATCGAAGCTTCCACCGAGAGTTTGTGCTCCGCCTTGATGTTCCTGACCGGAATGACGAAGAGGAAGTAATCGTTCTCCATCAGCCCCTTGATCTGAATACCCGGATTGAACGTATAATTCCCGTTATCCGAAACCACCCCGCTCGCCGTCAGATAGGCATTCTCGTTGCCGGCCGTAGGCAGCAGCCGGTGCGCATCGAGCGGATTGGTTTCGGTCGCGGGATGAATCGCATCGGTCGTCCAGCTGTAATCCCACTCCGAACCGCGCGGTGCGGTGCCCGTCATGCCGAGCGCATAGAAATTCCACCCCACCGGGAGCCCTTCGGGCACGGCGTCGGGATCGCTGATGACATTGGCACGGCAACTCCCGACCGACACGCCGTCGGCGAAGAGTTCGAACGCCACGGCACCTGCATGCGTCGCCGCCCCCTCGACGGGAATCGTCAACTCGCCCGAACCTTTGGCGAATCCGGTGTAGACCTGTTTCGTCACCGAGAGTCCGTCGGCCGCCGCACCGGTGATCGTGCAGGAAATTTCGACCGACTCGCGTCCCGAAGCGCAAACGTAAGGCAGACGGAGCGTGGCCGTGCTTTCGATATTCCGGAAGAGGTTGCCCTCGACGCGCGGCTCGCCGTAGGCGAACTCGCACGCGCCCTGCGTGACCGTAATCGGATAGGCCGCGCCGTCGTAGACCAGATGGACGGTCGCCGTCCGCTCGGCCCCCGAATTATACTGGATGTTCAGTGTGAAGAACCCGTAGTCCTTCCCGTTGCCCGAACCGCGTTCGGGCGTGATCGCGATCCACTCCACGCCGCCGCAGTCGGCGACCCACTCGCCGTCGCAAAGGACGTTCTGCGAAATAGACTGCTCCGTACAGTCGCAGGCGATCGCATCGTTTTCCCGCATGAACACCCCTCCTTCCTTCTCGCAGGAACCGGCGAACAGCAGCAGGGCGAGGAGCGGAACGAAGCTTAATTTATCGATTGTTTTCATTGTTTTCTCGTCGTTTACAGCGTTATTACCATTTGGGATTCTGCGTGAGGTTGGGATTCTCCTGACGGGCCGTCGTCGGAATCGGCTTCACGTATTTGTAGTCCTGCCATTTGCGTTCGAGCGCTGTCGAGGGCAGGATATTGCCCGACGTACCCCGCGACAGTTTGTGCCCCGCCTCGGAGGCGCGGTCGATCATCAGGATATTGAGCGTCGACTGCAACTTGGGATTGGCCGTGACGATCGTTTCGGGCGTGCCGTCGGCGTTGAGATCGAGCGGCGTATCGACGGCCGAGATCCAGACGCCTTTCCACGGCCGCGCGAACAACTCGCCCTGATGCCAGCGGATAATGTCCTGGTAGCGGCTGTTCTCCATCGTCAGCTCGATACCCCGTTCGCGGCGCACCTCCAGAATGAAAGGATCGGTCACCTGATTCTGGAAATATTCGACCATGTAGGGGTCGGCCGCCGTGGGATAGATGCTCTTCACTCCCGCGCGTTCGCGCAGCGGTTTGATCGTCTTGTCCCAGACCTCCTCCGACATCTCGCCCAGTTCGGCCTTCGCCTCGGCATAGGCGAGCAGCACTTCGGCGTAACGTATCAGCGGCACGTCCGAAGCGATGGCAGCCACATTGGTATCCTTCGACGAATCGTCGGTAAGCCACTTGATCGGCTGGTAACCCGTCTTGGAGAACTTCACGTCGGGAGCCCACTGCGTCGTGCCGCCGTCGCGCGTGAAACCCGGCGTGCGGATCGTCTGTGCGAGACGGTAGTCGCGATCCGTGCACTCGGCCACGAGGTCGAGGTCGTCGTAATCGGGATACTTGCTCGTGAAGGGCGTACCGTCGGTCATCAGATAGGTGTCGATGAACTGCCGCGTGAAGGCGTAGTTGGCGTGCTGCGGATTGACCATGTAGTTGTTGATCGCATAGGTCACCTTCAAATCGATGTCGTAGTCGCGCGCCCAGATGAATTCGTCGGTATAGACGCCGCAGGCATCGGCGTTGGTGAACATGTCGCGATACTGCGTCTGCCGCTTCGCAGGGTCGTCCGTGAGTTTATAGACGCCGTCGCCCATGATCGCCTCGCAGGCCTTGACGCACTCGCCGAGATAGAACCGGCTCTCGTCCTTCGTCCACGCCCGTCCGGTCGACGGGTCGACCGCGTGGTACTTGCGCATCGTCCCTTCGTAGAGGCAGAAACGCGCTTTAAGAGCGAGGGCCACGTAACGGTGGATGTACGACGCGCGCACCCTGTATTTGTCCGAGGTCAGGCAGTAGGTGCAGGCGTAGTCGAGATCTTCGAGGATTTTGGATGCGACGAATTCACGGTTGTCGCGATCCTTGAAGAGCGCCTCCTGGTCGGTCGCGTCGATCGACGTGTCGTACCACGGAACCGCCCCGAAGGTCTGCACCTTGTCGATGTAGAACAGCGCGCGGAAGAAACGCCCCACGCCCTCGTAATGGTCGAGGATCGCGTCCGAAGCCACCGCATTGCGCATATTGTCGAGATAGTAGTTGATCGAACGCAGCTGCGACCAGTTGCTCGTCGTCCAGTTGGTCGCGTCGTCGGCCGAATAGTTGTCCATGAAATAGGCGGCCTGACCGTCCCACGAGTGCGTGTCGGCGTTCTTGTCGCCGTCGACGAAGCTCTTGATCGCCGTGGCGAAGCTGCGGATGAAACCGTTGGTATAGATTTCGAGCGACGATTCGTCGGTAAAGTAGTACTCGCTCTCGATTTTATTGGGGTTCTCCTGCGTCAGATAGTCTTCGCACGAACAGAGAGCCAGCGCACCGATCAGAATTGCGATATGGTTTTTCATTGTATAGTCCTCCTTGCGTTAGAATGTGATGTTGACCCCGACGGTCACGCTTTTCAGGATCGGATAGGTGTATCCGTCCGCTGCGGATGCGAAGTCCGAGTCGTAGGACAACCCTTCGGGATCGAAGTTGGGAGCGTACTTGTGCAGCGGCGTGAAGGTGAAGAGATTTTCGGCGTTCACGTAGATTTTCAGCCCTTGCAGCCGAATGGCCGAACAGATGTGCTTCGGGAACGAATAGTCGAGCTGGATATTCTTCACGCGCAGGTAGGCCGCGCTCTGGATGTAGCGCGTATTGGGGATTTCGAGCAGACGCGTCCAGTTCTTCGTCCCGTTCGACTGGTAGGTCGTCATGCGGGGCCAGTAGGCCGTATCCCAGTTGTTGCGCTCGGCGCTGTACATGTCGTCCGTGTAGTTATGGATGCTCGGTATGAGCGCGAAGAACGGCCGGCCGTATTTTCCCCAGAACATGCCCGCATCGGAACCCGGATACCAGTCCCGCGCGCCGACGCCTTGCAGGAAGACCGACAATCCGATGCCGTTCCAGCGGGCCGAGAGATTCACGCCGTAGCGGTAACGCGGCGACTGGTTGCCGATGATGCGCAGGTCGCCGTGGTCGTCGACGGCGAAATTGCCCGGATCGATGAAGCCGTTGCCGTCCAGATCGGCGATCTTGACCTGCCCGGGGCGCGTCACCTTGTCCGACGCCTGTACGAAGTCGTGAATGGCCGAAGAGTCGATGTCCGCCTGATCTCGGAACAGCCCGGCCACGGTGTACCCCCAGATCTCGCCGACGGTCATGCCGACATAGTAGGAGGAGGGCGAACCGCCGTTCTCGATAAAGCCTTTGACGGTTCCCAGCGAACCGGTATCGTTGACATACTTGGTAATGACAGACTTGCTGTCCCACACCATCGCCTTGATGCTGTAATCGAACGGTTTTCCGCCCAGTTTGAACGAGTCTCGCCACGAGAGCGACAGCTCCCAGCCGTCGGTCTTCATCTCGGCATTGTTACCCTTCGGCGAACCCGTTCCGTAGACGGCCGGAAGCGCGACGCTGGCCGTATACATGTCGGTGGTGTAGCGGCGATAGTAGTCGCCGCTGACCGAGAGACGGTTGTTGAAGAAATCGAGGTCGAGGCCGACGTCGTAGGTCGTCGACTTCTCCCACGTCAGCGACACGGGCACCGTACTGCCCACCGACGTATAGGAGGGATACGACCCGCCCAGTACGATGTCGTCGGCCGTCGAGACCGTCATCTCGGAGGTATACGAATAGGGACTCACGTTGCCGTTGCCCATCGAACCGGCCGAAAGGCGGATCTTGGCGTTGTCGAGCGCGCGGCGCGACCAGCCCATCCACGGCTCGTCGGAGATGCGCCACGCCACCGACGCCGAGGGGAAGAAGCCCCATTTGGAGTGGATCGGGAATTTCGACGATCCGTCGTAGCGGCCGCTCACCTCGACCAGATACTTCCCCTTGTAGCCGTAATTGACACGGTAGAAGGCGCCGACGTACGACCAGGCGTTTCCGCCCGCCGTGGGATTCTCCGCCACGCCGTTCATCAGCGAGAACGAGGGCTTGTTGGGCGTGACGAAACCCGTGCGCGAAACGGTGAGCGTCTTGTAGACCTGATCCTCGATATTCCAGCCGGCCAGCACCGTCAGATCGTGGTCGGCGCCGAGTTTGGGCGTATAGGTCAGGTAGGCGTTGGCCGCCTGGTAGCGCGTGTCGTAGTCCACCTGCGACAGCGACGCACCGGCCGACTCCGATTCGAGCAGATAGACGCCCGGCTTCTTCGAATATTTGACCGGATTCTGAACGTCGATCCGTTTGCGGGTCGTATAGTTGTAGGAGTAGTCGGCCTGCACTTTCAACACCTCCTTGACGATGTCGATATCGGCCGAGAGTTTGTTGCGGAAATAGACATAGTCGTTGTTGCGGTAGGAGGTTCCCTCCGAGAAGGCGGCGTAGCCCGAAATGGCGGCGGCCGTCGTCCACGAGCCGTCGGGATTCTTCACCGGCGAGAGCGGCATGGCGGCATGGTTGATCGCGCGCTGCACGGCGAAATTGTTGCGCGAGTGCTTGGGTTCGTGCTGGTCGATGATCGCCAGCGAGGTGTTGTTCGTCACCTTGAACCAGGGGCGGATTTTCAGCGAACCCTTGGCACGCAGATCGTATTTCTTGTAGGATTCGTCGCCGACGCGGTAGATACCGTCCATGTCGTAGAAACGGCCCGACACATAATAATCGGCATTCTCGTTGCCGCCCGAAATCGAGAGGTTGTGCTCGTGCGAGAGGTTCCAGTCCTTGTAGAACAAGTCCAGCCAGTCGGTCGACTCCATGTAGGCCCATCCGAACATCGAATCGCCCTCCAACGTCGTGGTCCGCGAAAGCGACGGGTCGGCCTGCCGCCGGATCAACTCCTGATAGATCGCCTCCGAATAGGGCACCGTACTGTCGATATGGCTGAGCAGGGATTTCGAGCCGTTGTAATAACCGTTGTACGAATCCTTCCACCAGTTGACCCACGTCAGGCCGTCGGTGATGACGTCGGGAATCACCGTGCGGCGGTTGAAGGTGACCGAACCGTTGTAGTTGATCTCGGGGGCACCCCGCTTGGGGCTCTTGGTCGTGACCAGCACCACGCCGAAGGCGCCGCGCGCACCGTATACGGCCGTCGACGAGGCATCTTTGAGCACCGAGACCGACTCCACGTCCTGCGGGTTGATCGCATCCATGCTGCCCTCCACACCGTCGATGAGCACCAGCGCATTGCCGCCCGCTCCGATCGAAGTCTCGCCGCGGACGTTGAACGACGCCGAACGCGACGGCTTGCTGTCGGAGAAGGAGATGTTCAGGCCCGGCAGCTCGCCTTGAAGCGAGCGCGCCAGATTGCCGTTCGAGCGGTCGCCGATCACCCGGCTGTCGACCTGATCCACGGCTCCGACCAAATTGCGCCGCTTCATCGTACCGTAGCCCACGACCACCACTTCGTCGAGCGTCGCGGCGTCCTCTTCCAGACGGATGTCGAGCGACGTGCGGCCGGCCGTGGCGATCTCCTGCCGGGCATAGCCCAGGAACGACACTTCGAGCGGACTGCCGGCGGGGATCGTGAGCGAGAAGCGTCCGTCGACATCGGTCGTCGTACCGACGGTGCCGCCCTTGACGAGCACCGTGGCGCCGACGACGGGTTTGCCGGCCGTATCGGTCACCGTACCCGTGACGGTCTGTTTCGCAGGCGAAGCCGCGGCGGCGTTCGCGGCCGTTTGAGGCTGCCTGCGCAGCACGATATGTTTTCCTTCGAGCGTGAAACGGATCGGCGTGCCCTCGAAGATACGTCGGAGCACCGTCTGCACGGGTTCGTCGTGCGCGGTTACCGAGACGCTGAAATCGACCTGTTCGCTGCTGTATACGAACAGGTAGTCGGTCTGCCGTTCGATTTCGTTGAGAATCTCCCTGACGGGAGCTTTTTTCCTGTCGAGCGTCACCGGAGCGCTCTGGGCGTAGGCCGCACCTGTCAGCGACACGAAAACCGCACAGGTACACAGGATTCTGGTCAGGCGCCCGCATATTTTTTTCATCGGGATGCCGACACTGGCGTTTTTATTCATACTTTTGCAGAATAAAAGATTAATACTTGGATAGGTAAGTCGCAGGTGTTAGTCTGCCGGACGGGGCGGTGTTGGCGCATCGCTCCGTCTCTTTTTTTCGGGATCGTTCTACTTCATAGGCTATCGGGAGTTCAGGTTGAATTTCATTCTTCGTTCTCTCGCCTCGGCATAGTCCGAACAAGTTCGGCTCTGCGCTCGGCTTAACGAAAACATTGGTTTTCTCTCTTCGTTTTCTCGCCTCGGCATAGCCTGAACAAGTTCGGCTCTGCGCTCGGCTTAACGAAAACGTTGGTTTTTCAATCGGTTTCATGTTCCGCCGTCCGGCAGACGGCGTTTATCGGATTTCGATCGTATGCCGCTCTTCGTCGTGCGTGTAACGGAAGTTGACGAAGCGCTGCAACACATGCAGCGAGTAGTCGATGCCGTCGCTCTGACGGAACTTGCCCGTACAGCGCACGTCGTAGAGTTTAGGATTTTTCAGCAGGATGCGGATGTCGTAGTAGTCGCTGAAACGTTCGAGCAGCTCGCCGAAGGGAACGTCGTTGAGACAGATCAGCCCTTCGGTCCAGCGGAAACGCCCCATATCGGTCAGGCGCGTCCGCACGAGGCGGCCGTCGGCGGCCATGACGGCCGCCTCGTTGGGTTGCAGCACGAGCCGCTGCGAAGCGTCGCTGCGCGACGAAACCTCGACCGACCCCTCCATCAGCGCCGTCTCGAACGCCGCACGGTCGTTGTCGTAGGCATAGACGTTGAAGGTCGTACCGAGCACCCGCACGTCGTACTGCCCGGTCTCGACGACAAACGGCTTGCGCTCATCGTGCGCCACCTCGAAATAGCCCTCGCCGCAGAGCGTCACCCGACGCGAACGCCGTCCGAACGACGACGGATACTCCAACCGGCTCTTCGAATTGAGCCACACCTTCGTACCGTCGGCGAGCCGCAGCTCGACACGCTGTCCGGCGGGAACGACCACCTGCTGCATCCGCCCGTCGGGAACCATGCGGCCCGCGAAGAAGATTCCCGCGAGGCCGACCAGCAGCAGGATGCAGGCCGCCGCACCGCTCACGCGCCATGCCGCCAACCGTCGCCAGAGCGCGGGACGGCGCGCCGTCCGTCGTCCGGCATGGAGCAACAATGCGCACCACAACCGCCGCTCTTCGAGATAGAGGCGGTAATTTTCGGGCGAAGCCTCCGCCCACTCCATGATCCGCCGCTCCTCGTCGGGGGTCGTGTCGCCGTCGAAATAGCGATATAACAGGTCGCGTTCCATACACATCTTCACTATGGCGCCGCACCGGAGGCGGGCGCTTCTATCTGTAATAACACGCACGGCGGGAAATACCCTAACGGGAAATCCGCCTCAACGCAAAATAAATACGAAAAAGAAAAGCAGATAGTCTTTCAGTCGCACGCGCAGTACTTTGAGTACCTTGCCGATATGGAATTCGACGGTCTTGATCGAAAGGTTCAGTTCGGCGGCGATTTCGGCATTGCGGCGGTTCTCGAAGCGGCTCATCTCGAAGATGCGGCGCGTTTGGGCCGGCATCTCGGCAAGCGTCTGCCGGACGATTTCATGAATCTCGGACGAAAAGAGCGACTGCGTGGTGAAATCTTCGAGCGAGGAGATACGGAAGTCCAGTTCGCTGCGGGCGCGGCGCATCAGCTCGTCGGACGACCGTTCGCGGATACGCTGATGGCGCAGGTGATTGAGCGCCTTGTTGCGCACCGACGTGAGCAGGTAGGCCGGGATGTTCGTATCTTCGGGCAGCGAACCGCGCCGCTGCCAGTAATCGACCAGCGCGTCCACGAAGAGGTTCTCCGAAACGGCGCGATCCCTGACGAACGAGTTGGCGAAGCGCGTAAAGGGCTCCCTGTACTGTTCGAAAAGAACAGTAAAAAGACCGCAATCCCTATTTTCCGAACCGTCCATACTACAAAGATAACTTTTTTTTCATTCGATGTTACCTTTTTCTCCGGATTGCAGCCCTCTCCGGACAAAAGCTCGGGACAGAATCCGAACCTCCTTTGCGGCAACTCCGCCGAAGCACGCGTCCGACCCGATGGAACGCCCCTGCGACAGAGACAAATATATTTGTCTCTGAACCCGCTTCGTATTATCTTTGTGAACGTTTTCGTTAAGCCGAGCGCAGAGCCGAACTTGTTCAGGCTCTGCCGAAGCGAGAAAACGAAGAGAGAAAACCGACGACAACCCGCCACCGGCGACAAATTTCCGACCATGAAAAATATGCTCCTGTTCCTTTTCGCCGCACTCGCATGGAGTGCGACGGCCCTGTGCCAAACCCCCGCCGACTCCGCGGCACGCCCCCGCAAACGGGTGTTCATCGCCCACCGCGGCGTGAACATGCGCAGCACCGTAGCGGGCGAAAACTCGCTGGAAGCCATCCGGCTGGCAAAGGCGGCGGGATTCGGCGCCATCGAGACCGACGTGCGGCTTTCGGCCGACGGGGCGCTGGTGGTCATGCACGACAGCACGCTCAACCGCACCTGCCTGCATGCCGACGGCACACCGCTGTCGGAACCGGTCGCAGTCGCCGGCAAGACGCTCCGAGAGCTGCGGTCGGACTACATCCTCAAAGCCGCCGACCCCGCCCGCCGGACGCGCATCCCCACGCTCGAAGAGTATCTGGCCGAGTGCGCCCGCAACGGACTCTACACCTTCATCGAGCCGAAACTCTACGACCCGACGGGACGGCATTACCGCGACATCGTCGCCGCGGCCGACGCCGCACTGGGACGCGACCGCTACGTCGTCACCTCCAACAACCGCGCGAACGACGTCATCCGCCGCACCGGCATCGACGACGTGCGGCTGATGGGCATTCTCTACCAGACCACGTTCGAACGGATCGAGGCGCTGGGCGACGTCATCGTGGCCGTCAGCGCCACCCGCTTCGACGAAGCGGCCTACTCCCGTCAGGTCGCACGGGCCAAGGCAGCGGGGCTGATGTGCGAATCGCACGCCGACAAGTTCGTGCATTTCGACCGGATCAACCGCCACGACATCGATTTCGTATCGACCGATTTCCTGGCGCCCGACTACCGCGGGCAGGGCCGGCTGCTCGCCGAGTACGCACGGGCCGACGGGTTCGTGCTCCCCGCATCGGCCGGCGAGGGCGCGATCCGCCTCGACGAGGGGCAGAGCATCGTCCCGAAACGGCAGCTGCCCGCCGTACCCTTCGGCGCCCTCTACCTGGAACTGGAAGCCGAAGGCAGCGCCCGCATCGAGCTGGGCGGCCAAACCTTCACGCTCGACGTCCCCGACAAGCGCACCGTCACGCACCAGGTGCTGCTCCACGACGCCGCACCCGCCCTGCGCATCACGGCGCTCGCCGGAGGGATCACCCTCACGGCGATACGGGCGAAGGTCGTAGCGTTCGAACAATAATGCCTCATCCAGCGAGGAAACAGGAGGAGCGCAGCATCCCGCCCAACTACGCCAGAGGCCCGGCGGATCGCCGGGCCTCCTTCGCTGGAACTAAATACTACCGACCGTAGCGAGCGGTCAATAGGCGTCGGGATAGTCCGCTTCGAGCGGCGTCGTGATCTCGGTCTGCTCGAAGACGTTGCCGTAACCGTCGCGCGCCACGACGCGCAGCGCAGCACCGGGACTCTTGACCGTATAATAAAAGATATGGTCGTTCTTGCTGGCGTAGCTCTCCTTCAAACCGCAGAAGCCGCAGAAATAGGCCGACGACCACGGATCGATCATCGATTTCTTCGCCATGTCGCCCGTCTTCACGCCGTTCTCGTAGACCTCGATCGTCCACGTATCGTCGGCATTCCAGACGTTGGCCATCAGCCGGTTCTTCGGCTGTTGCAGATCGAACTTCCACGACTTGGCCGTACCGCCCGTAAAGATGTCTTCGCCGTTGTAGAGACGGATCTGGAAGGTCTCGTCGTAGCGTGTCGGCTTGTAGATCATGTTCGTGAGCGACGTGCCGTCGTACTCGAAGACGCCGTAGCCGTTGGGCGCTCCGTCGGTGCAGACCGTACCGTGCCACCACGCGCCGCACGACGTCCCGAGGATATACTCGCGGATCTTTTTCGAACCGACCGCGTGCGTGTAGTTCGTCTTGTTGTTGTGCGTATGCGCCGAGAAGATCCACGCCCGGTCGAACTGCGCCAGCAGCTCCAGCACCTCGTCGAAATAGGTCTCGCCCGCGCCGTTGAATCCGCCGCGGAACGGAATGTGGACGCACAGCACCACGGCGCACGTCCTGGGCACGTAGCTCAGATCTTGTTTCAGCCACTCGAACTGCCAGTCGAGAAAACCGCTCGTGTAGGCATCGCTGCCCGTCGCCTTGTGGATAATGTCGTCCATCGAGACGAAGTGGACGTCGCCCCGCGTGAAGGAGTAGTTGACCGGCCCGAACGAGGCTTCGTATCTACGCTGCGCCGAGAGGTCGGTCACCTGCGGAAACTCGTGGTCGTGGTTGCCGATCGTCTGGAAGACGGGAACCGACGTCTTGCTCCGCGCCATCGCCTTGACCATATCGGGATAGAGTTCCCATTTGTTGCCCACGATGTCGCCCAGCGTGATCGCATAGGTGGGCAGTCCGTCCGTCTGGGCCGCCACGTAGGAGTTGATGTCGGCGACGGTCTCCGTCTCGAAACGGTAGACCTGCGCCGTGGTGGTCACCTGCGGGTCGCCGATGGCCAGCATGCGGAATTTCGTCTCCTCGGCCTGACGGGTAAGGGTGAAATCGTACTGCGGCTGCGATTTCCTGATCTTCTGGTAGAACAGCGGCAGTCCCGTCGACGGGTCGACCTCGACCTTGCAGTCGGCCGGCGTCGAATAGTAGACGTAATAGGCGTTCGGATGCCGCTGCATCGCATAGCGTCCGTCGGCGCCGGTGACCGTACAGGTGTAGCCGTCGGAGACGACGACCCCCTCGATCGCACTCCCCGAAGCGTCCCGAACGTAGCCGTAGAGATCGCCCGAACCGCCGCCGGGCGCGTCGCCTTCGCCGGAATCCGACGAACATCCCGCGAAGAGCGCCAGAAGCAGAATGCCCGCAATGAAATATTTGATTTTCATATACATGTTTATTATTAAGTTTATACTGTTTATCGGTAAAAACCGGTGCGGGAGAGCGCCCGAAAGCGGACTCCGCACCGATGGAACGCCGTCAATAACCGGGATTCTGGTTTTCGACGCCGATCGCCGGATTCGTCACCAGCTCGGTGTAGGGGATCGGCCAGAGGTAATCCTTTTCGGGATTGAAGACCATCGTCTGGAACACGCGCAGATTGCCCGTCTTGCCGTCCCACGTATCGGAAAGATCGTAAGTCACCACCCAGTCGTCGTCGAACGAAGGCCTGACGTTGGAGATGTAGTTTCCCGGATTCTGCACCGTCGAATACCCCGGAGCGTACATCGGGCCGTTGACCGCCTTGGAAGCGATCTTCCAGCGGCGGATGTCGAACCAGCGGAACCCTTCGTTGCACAGTTCGGCCTTGCGCTCGTAGCGCAGCGCCTTGCGCAAGCCCTCGCGCGAACGGTCGGTCACGGGAGGCATGTTCACACGGGCGCGCACCCGGTTGATGTTCGCCTCGGCGATCGCCAGATCGCCGCCGTCCCACTCGATGTTGGCCTCGGCCTCGATGAGCAGCAGTTCGGCGAAACGGATGATTCCCGCATTGATGTCGTCCTCCGTCTTCGTACCGTTGACCAGTCCCATCATCCCCTTGTCGGAGTACTTGCGCCACAGATAACCGCCGGGCCCCTTGCTGCCGTTGGCCGCATACTCGCTCTTGTTGCCCACGGCGTCGGCGTTGCTGATGAGCACCTCTTTGCCCGCCGTCGACTGGTTGTAGTCCTTCACCTTTTCGACACGCACGTCGGTGTCGTACTGGACTCCCCACAGGCGGGTGTCGGGACGCAGACAGAACAGATCGAGACGCGGATCGCGGTTCGCCCACGGATTCTGCCAGTCGTAGAGCGGCGATTCGGTGATCGGCTTGCCGTCGGTGCACTGGAAGGTGTCGACCATTGCCTGCGACGGGCCGAGCCAGCTGCAACCGCCGTGGATACGAGGCGCTTCATAGTAGGTGGCAGACGTGTAGTTGATCAGACGGTTATACTGAATCGCCCACAACCATTCGCGGCTGGTCTGGCCGGCGAATCCGAATAGGTTCGCCGCCGAAGGTTCGCCGTCGGCGTGGGTAGCGTAGTAGGTGCAGTCGAGCGGTTCGAGATCGTAGACGCCCTCGGCGAGCGTCGTGGCGATCTTCGAACAGCGTGCGGCCTCCTCCCACAACCCCCAGTTCAGCGCGATGCGCGCTTTGAGGGCGTAGGCGGCCACACGGCCGATGCGCGTCGTACCGTAGGTGCCCGGATTCCACTGCACGGGCAGGTAATCGAGCAGGTCGTCGTCGAGATCCTGCAACAGCCGCGCGGTCACCTGCTCGCGCGGGATACGCGGATAGTCGGAGTAATCGTCCAGATCGAGCTGGTGGTCGATGAAGGGGATGTCGCCGTAGAACTGGCACCCCAAGTCGTAGTAATAGGCGCGGATACAGAGCAGTTCGGCTTTGATCTGGTTGAACCGGTCTTCGGGGATGACGCCCCGCAGTCTGTCCAGATTGTCCAGCACCAGATGCACGCGGCCGGCGATTTTGTAGACCGTCTTGTATACCTTCTCGCACATCGTGTTGTCGGCCGTCAGCGTCGAGCTCATCGCCTTGATCTGATTGCCCGCACCCGTACGGTAGGTGCCGATGTCGCTGATGCAGTCGTTGATCCGCATGGGGAAGGGGGTCTCCTTGACCGTCATGTTCGCCAACCCCTTGTAGGCGGCGTAGAGCCCTGCCATCGCCTCCTCCTCGCTCGCGGGGAACGATCCCGACGAGGGGCCGTTGAGCGGTTCGTAATCCAGCGAGCAGCCCGACAGCAGCAGGCCGCCCGATACGATCAGATAGATTATTTTCTTTAACATGATTCTGCTTTTTTAGAATTTCAGTTCGACACCCATCGTAACTACTTTCACCTGCGGATAGTTGTAGGCCACGGCGCCCAGTTCCACGCCGTCGCCCGATCCCGAATAGGCCACCTCGGGATCGAAGCCCTGATAGAAATCGGTGATCGTGAAGAGGTTCTGCGCATTGACGAAGACCATCGCCGACTTCATGCGCAGCTTTTTCAGCCATGTTCTGGGAAGCGTATAGCTCAACTGGATATTTTTCAGACGGCAATAGGCCGCGCTGCGCATCCAGAACGACGACTGCTTCCAGTTGTTGGCGTCGGTCATCGTCAGACGGGGATACTTGCCGTTGGGATTCGTCTCGTTCCAGCGGTCGAGATGCTCCTTGCGGAAGGTTCCGCCCTGCTGGCAGGGCTGCACGTAATAGGAGCTCAGATAGCCGTCGACCTTGCCGACACCCTGGAAGAAGGCACTCAGATTCAATCCTTTCCATCCGAAGCTGAGATTCACGCCGTAGGTATAGCGCGGCACCGTGCTGCCGATGATCGTCATGTCCTTGTCGTCGATCGTACCGCTGTCATCCATATCGGCATAGATCAGATCGCCGGGCTTGGTCGTCACGCCGTACTGCGGACAGTTCTCGTTCACCCAGTCGGCCTCCTCCTGCGTGCGGGCCATTCCCACGCATTTGAGCCCGTAGATCGAGTTGATGGCCGATCCCTCCTGATTGCGGATCGCGCCGCTGCCGCCCGTGGTGCCCTTCATGTCGATGATCTTGTTGACCACGTCCGACAGGTTGGCCTCGACGCCGAACGAGAAATCGCGCCACTTGTTATGATACCCGACGGCGACCTCCCAACCCACGTTGCGCACCGTTCCGGCATTCTGATAGGGGGCGCCGAGACCGATGATCGACGGGATATCGAGCGTAAGCAGAATATCGTGGGTCTTCTTGTAATACCAGTCGGCCGTGACGCTCAGCTTGTCGAAAAGCGTAGCGTCGATACCCACGTCGTACATTTCGGTCGATTCCCAGGTAATGTCGGGATTGGCCAGCGTCGTCTGCGTGACGATCGGGGTGATGACGTCGTTGACCGAAATCGAGCTGACGTCCAGCTGTTGGATCGTGGGATAGTTCGAGCCGATGTTCTGGTTGCCCAACTGGCCGTAGGAGGCGCGGATCTTAAATTCGCTCAGCGTCCGGCGTACATCCTGCATGAAAGGCTCCTCGGTCAGACGCCACGCTCCGGAGAACGAGGGGAAGATACCCCAGCGATTCCCCTTGGCGAAACGCGACGAGCCGTCGAAACGGACGTTCGCCTCGAAAAGGTAACGCTCCTTGAAGTTGTAGTTCAGACGGCCGAAGAAGGACTGCAACGCCCATTGCGCATGACCGCCGCCGTTGTCCTTCGTCTCGTTGTCGGCGCCGGCGCCGATCACCTCGTAATCGGGATAGGCGAAGTCCTCGCGGTGCGCCGAAAGGGTCTTGTTGTCGTAGGTCTCGCGCGAAGCGCCCAGCAACAGTTTGAAATTGTGGTTCTGCGCGAAGGTATGCTGCAAGGCGGCCGTGAACTGGTAGTTGCCGTAGAACGAGCGGTTGGCCGACTCGTCGAGGTAGTTGAACGCGACGTTGGAGCTGTTCGACACCGTGCCGAAAGCATCGGAGTAGAATTTCATCTTCTTGACGAAGGTATGGTTGTTGGTCGTCACGTAGCGCGGGGCGACCATGCCTTCGAGCGTCAGCCACTTGACGGGCTTGAAGGTGAGCGTCACGGCTCCGTTCAGGCGGATCGTGTTGTTCTTCACGTTGCCTCCCTCGCCTTCGAGCGTCGGCAGGACGTTGGTGCTGCCGCCCGACAGACCGGCCCAGTAGCCCGTCGACCAGCGCGACAGGATCAGCGGGTCGCGCGTGTTCATGTAGTTGAACAGCGTATTCTGCTGCGGGATGCGGCGGCGGTCGCCGTTAACGAACGAAACGTCGAAGCGCATCGAGAGCTTGTCCGAGAAGTCGATGTTCATGTTGTTGCGCACGTTGTACCGCTGGTAGTCGGTGCGCTTGATGATGCCCTTCTGGTCGAGGTAGCCGAACGAGGTCATGACGCGCACGCGTTCGGTGCTGGCCGTCAGCGAGAGATTGTGGTTGTGGGTGAATCCCGATCCGGTGAGAATCTGGTCCTGCCAGTCGGTGAGCGGATAGTTGTCGGGATCGATACGGTTGTTCTCGCGGTAGCGGGCGATGTAGTCGTCGGTATAGATCGACTCCTTGCCGTCGTTGAACGACGTTTCGCGGCTGAGGATCATGTACTCCTCGGCGCTGACCGTTTCGGGCGTGTCGGTGGGCGACTGCCAGCCGACGTAACCGCGGTAGGTGACCGACGTCTGCCCCTTCTTGCCGCGCTTGGTCGTCACGAGGATGACGCCGTTGGCCGCACGCGAACCGTAGATGGCCGACGAGGCGGCGTCCTTCAACACCGAAATCTGGTCGATCTGCGTGGCGTCGACGGCATCGAGGCTGCCCTCCACCCCGTCGATGAGCACCAGCGGCGCGGCGCTCGAACCGCCGAAGGTTCCGATACCGCGCACGCGGATCATGCCGCCGTCGCCGCCCGGAGCTCCGCTCTGCGTGGTAACGGTCACGCCGGGGGCGATGCCTTGGAGTGCGGTCGACGAGGATACGATGGGACGGTTGGCGAGGTCTTCGGCCGAGACCGACGCGACGGAACCGGTCAGATTGACCTTTTTCTGCGTGTCGTAGCCGACGACCACGACTTCGTTGATGAGTGAATTGTCGCTTTCGAGTATGATGTCCAGCGAGGTCCTGCTGCCGACGGTTACGGTTTTGGACTTGTAACCCAGATAGGAGACGGTGAGTCGCTGCCCCGGAGCGGCAGGAAGGCGGAAGGCTCCGTCGGCGTCGGTCGTAGTACCTACATGCGTTCCCTCGACGATGATCGAGGCGCCTACGAGCGGGGTATTCTCCGCATCGCTTACAGTACCGCTAAGCTGCGATTTCTGCGCGTACAAATTCCCCCCCCCTACTGCTACGAGCAGGACGACGAGTACGCTACGGACGATTATATGCTTGATTTTATTCATGACAGGTCTTGTTAAGTAGACGGATTACTTCGTGATTTTGATGTTATCCAACAGACAGCGATCCGACGCGGAGTCCTTGCCTCTCGAACCGTCGAACTTGATCTGCGTCTCGGCCGTCGCACCGGCGATTGACAACTCGACATGCGACCACGGCTTGTTTATTACGGTATTGGCCTGCTTCGAGCACAAGTCGTTCGTCACTACGAAATCCGTTCCCGAAGCGGCGACGGTCGTCGCGGCGGCAGCGCCGTCGATATTGACCGCAGCTGCGGTATACGTTCCGGCGCCTTCGACGGTGATGTAAATATCGCCGTCGCCCGCGAAACGGCAAATATCGAATTCGAGCGTGATGTTCGTCGGGGCGGTCAGGGCAGCCAGTTTCGGCGTTTTGAGATAACCGCTGTACTTATGAGAGCCCGATGCAGACTTGTTCAGACGCACCGTCCCGGGATGCTCGGCGATGCGGCGGACTTCCCACCCCGTCATATTCCGGTTTTTCAGATAGAGATCGCCGGCGATCACATCGCCGTCGGCGGCACCGTCCGCCGTGCTCCAAATATCGGGTTTGGGAGTCGTGTAGGTCGCACCGCCCTTGGTACCCTCTTCCGTACCGTCGAGGTCGGCCGCCGATTCGCTGTCGGCAATGGGCGCGGTTCCCTTGCCGCCGGAGGCCAACGTATAGTCGCCGCCCCAGACGAAGAGATCGAAATTCTGTTCGAGCAGCAGATTCGGGTCGTCGGCCTCGACCAGTTCCAACCAATAGCGCGGCGTGCCGTCGGCATAAGTCAGATCGACGCGGACGAGGATCTGTGCATCCTCCGAAAGATTCGTCCAGAAATCATTGCCGCCGTCGGCCGTCGCGGCCATCCGCCCTACGGCCATCTTGCAGTCGTAACCGCGCGAATCGGCGATCGTACTGCTGCTGTAATAGGGTGCGGCCGACATCATGTTCTCGACCTTGCCCACGCCGCCGTTGCCGCTGTAAGGTGCGAATCCGTAGGCGACCTTGTTGATTTCGACCGTAAACCCGGACTTGGCCGGCACGGCGACCTTTCCTTCGAAGATGTCGACGCCCTCGGTCGGACGGGCCAGCTGCGTCTCCTTGCCGTCGACGATCACCGACGCCATGTCCTCGGTCGAAACGAACGTGCTGGTGAATTCGCCCGGACGGTTCGCATCGTCATAAGAGAGAACGGCCAGCGTGACGCCCGTCTTGTCCGACTTGACGAGTTCCAGCTCCTTGACGCCCTTGTCGGTCTTCACGCCGCTGCCGCCGGCTTCGAGCAGCGCCCTGAGCTCGGCCTCGGTGGCTTCGTTGTGGTCGCTGTCGAAAATGTAGCGGTAGGAGACCGTGTAAGCGTTCGGCGTGATCTTGCCCGTGAAGGTGAAGGTCTCGTCGGGATTCGTCTCGAAGCGGGCTTCGACCAGCGACGAAGCGTAAGCGGTCGTGAAACGTGCGAACGTGGGAGCCGTAATCCGCTGGCCGGAGGCGTCGAGTCCCACCACGGCGAAGGAGTACTCCACCTTGGGCATCAGGCCGGCCAACGTCTGCTCGAAAGGAGCTCCGGCCGCTTCGCCGCGCTCCTCGATGAAGGCCAGACGGTCGATGGCGTCGTGGGCCGCATACTCGAATTCGGAGATCGGCGTCGGCTTGACGATCTTGTAGGAGGCCACGTTCTCCTGTTCGGTCGTCAGCCTGATCTTTGCGGAGCTCGGCGTAACCTCCTCCACGCCGATCTCGATAGCCGCCGAAATGGGTCCGTAGTCGACGTCGTCGCTCTCGCACGACGACACGGCGAATGCCGCCAGAAGGCACCCCGCCGTCCATGGTAGTAAGTTTCGGATCATACGATAAGTGTTTGGTTAGTAATGTGAATTGGTTAGTCGGTTCATAAAGGTATGAAAAAAAGCGAAAAATTGAAACGTTTCAATAAATAATATAATTTATTAAAATCATATTATTTTAATCGTAACAGAATTCGTTTTAGTTGTAACGTTTCAACAAATCGGGTATAAATATCGCTAATCGGATAAAAACAACCGATTAGCAATATTCAAAAAAGAACGGAGAGATTACCGCGCCTCCTTGTCGAATTTTTTGGGACGTTCGAGCGTCTCCCTGTGCAGGAGAACGCCGTCGGCATCCGTAATCCGGATTTCGACGGGAGCCGTCGCCGTCCGCGCCCTGGCGGCGAACATGTGGTGGCTGACGACCCTGGCATCGCCCTTCTTGAAGACGGGTTTCCGCGCCAGTTCGGGCAGGTAGTGGCTGATGTTGTAGAGCGGGTCTTCGTCTTCGACCTGCACGACTTCGAGCGGGCGCCCCTCCTCGAACAGTTCGACCCGATGCCCCGGCAGATACCCCCAATAGTTGACGTAGACGCAGTTCGCATACTCCTCGCGACCGTAGTCGGCACGGTCGGGATAGAGCCGTCGCTGCACGCGGACGAGACTGTCGTTACGGTAGTATTCGCCCACGGCATTCATATCGTAGGCACGCAACACCTTGCGGCCGTAGAGATGCGTGCGGTAGTCGCAGCGCAACTTTCCGCCGTCGACGCTCGCCACGACGAACCCCGCATCGCTGCCGTCGGGGCACAACGCCTGAAAATCGTTGTTCGCCACCCACATGTCGCCCGACGTGGCGGGCAGCACGTACTGGTCGAAACGCGGGTAGTCGGCGTCCTGCGTATAGAGCGTCCGGTGAGCGTGTCCCGAAAAGATATGCACCCGCTCGAAGCGCGAGAAGAGCGCATCGAGCGAATCCACCTGACTGCGGTCGGTCAGCAGCGTCCGGCGGTCGCGGTCGAAGAAGACCGGACAGTGCGTGCAGAGGCAGACTGTTTTCGAGGCGTCGACCGTCGCCAGGTCGCGCCGAAGCCACGCCAGCTGTTCGGGCGTGAACCCCTTGTCGTAGTCTCGGGCGCCGACTACACCGACGTTTTTCTTCCCCTTGCCGGGCGTATTCTTATAGATGATGTTGTCCATCATGATCCAATGCACGTCGCCGATGTTCATCGCATAGTAGGTCGGGCCGAACGTACGGCGATAAAGATGTTCGGCACGACGGTCGACACCGGCTCCGGCGGGCGTCGCCCCGTCGTTGTCGTGGTTGCCCGGAATGCTGTACAGCAACGTCGGAAAACCGTTTTGTTCGAGGAAACGTTTGGCCGAGGAAACGTCGAAATCATACTGATACCAATAGAGATCGTGCGACAGATCGCCCAAATTGAGCGAGTAGACCGGTCCGCGCGCCGACGCCTGCGCCGCCTCGTCGGAGATCGACGCCAGCGCGATGCTGCGGTAGTGATCGAGATCGCGCTTTTCGGAGGAGTTGGTCAGATGTAGATCCGTGAAGAACATCACCGTGTAGCGCGACTGATCGACGCTTGCAAAATGGAAGTCGTGCTGTTCGTCACGGGCATCCGCCTCGTCGAGCGCCGCCCAGAAAAGCGGCTGGACGCCGTCGGCCTCGGCAGCGACCCAGTCCGACGGCGTGACGGCGAAGACGAAGCCCGCCGACTTGTCGGATTCGATGCGGTAGCGGCCGGCGGCGTCGGTCGTCGCGAACTGCACGCCGTCCGACACGCAGACGCCCGCCAGAGGCGCTCCGTCGCCGTAGACGACACCCGTGAGTACGGCCTTGCCGCGTCCGGCGGCAACGGTCCTGACGGTCGCCGCCAGCAGGCAGGCGACCGTCAGTGCGGCTGCGAAAAGCCGCATTTTGCGAATCGGTTTCATTTCGTGGCTTCGAGTTTAAGTCGGGCTTCCCGTACGATTCCGGCATAGAAATCCCGGAAATCCCCCCACCGGTAGTAGGGAGCCCGGTCGCCGGGAAGCGGAAGACGGAGTTCCTTTTCGTTGAGCAAGACCCGCACGAGAACGTCGTCGGGATTCTTCTTGTTGCGGTAGAAGACGAACTGCATGTTCGACGCCATGGGGATCCGGTGAACCTGCCATACGTCCTTGATCTTCGCCGGATCGGTAACGGGCGTCGTCCAGCCGTCGATCCGCATGAGCGTCAGCAGCGCCATGATGCAGCCGTCGTGGCCGAAACGCAGGCGCACCGACGGTTCGCCTGCGGCCATATCCTCGCCGGCGCGCGACACGATGTCGTCGAGCAACGTCTCGGCCAGCGCCGTGCCGCGCCCGCGGTTGCGCGGATCGGGCCCTTTCTCGACATAATAGGTATAGTTGTCGCACTCCCAGAAACGGCACAGTTCGTCGAACGTGAAGAGGTCGTAGAACGACTCGTCGAGATCGGTACACTGCATGTGGGCCGCCACGGAGAAGAGATCCTGTTCGAATTTCAGCGGATCGCAGATCGACCGCGCATAGGCCGTATCGGTAAACAGGCGCGCCAGAATGGTCTCGACGTCGATGCGCTCCTCGCAGAAACGGCGCCACTCCGGCCGCCAGGGGGCGTCGGCGCTCTTGTAGCGGAAATCCTCCGCCGTGCCCGCCGGATTGCCCGTCGAGTGCGGATTGAGGTAGTACATGTTCACGCTGCTCGTCTCCGTGAAGATTTCCAACGACGGATCGGCCTCCTTCAACCCTTCGCAGAAGGCCGCCATACTCATGATGCAGCGGGGCACGACCGTCGAATAGGCCTCGATGCGCGGATGACGGCGGAAAATTTCGGGATAGGCGGCATACATCCGCCCGGCCAGCCGCCTGTGCTGCATCTGTCCCTTCGGCGTCAGATCGCCGGCGCGCCCTTTCAGGTGCGGATAGATCGCCAGAAACCGGTCGCAGGCGTCGATTCCCCGCGCCGTCAGCTTGCCGTCGGCGCGCGCCAGGCGCAGCACCTCGGCCACGTTGTCGTACTGGTCGTTCGAGAGGATGTAACGGGCGCCGTGGCGGCCGTAGTGGCTGATGTAGAAAGGCTCGTACCCTTTCGGAGCAGGCGTCGCCGACGGCGTATCGAAGGGGTACATGAAATAGACCCCTCCGGCCTTGTCGATGTCCGCCTTGATTTCGTCGTAGGCGCTCTGCGCACCGGCCGTTGCGGCCAGCAGCAGGACGACGAGCGGAAGGAACAGGCGGCGGAAAATGGAAATAAGGTTCATGGATCGGTTGGTTAACGGTTCGTAATTTCGGTTTTCATGAATTCGGACAGCGGCGCGATCGCCCCGTGCCGGGTGCAGACGAATGCGGCGACCGCGACCGCGCAGCGATGGCACTCCTCCATCGGAAGCCCCTGCATGAGCGAGGCGGCGAACGTGGCGGTGAACGCATCGCCGGCGCCGACCGTGTCGGCCACCTCGACGCGGGGCGTGGCGAGGTACGACGTGCGGCCGTCGGCGGCCGTCACACGGCTGCCCCTGCCGCCCTCGGTGAAGACGACGTAACGGAGCGAAAAGCGCTCGACGAGCTGCGCGACAACCCGCTCCGCAGCACCTTCCAGCCCGAAGAAACGGGCCACGACGGGGAGTTCGTCCTCGTTGAGTTTCAGGATGTCGGCCCGTTCGAGCGAGTCGCGGACGATCCGTTCGTCGTAATAATTCAGGCGCAGGTTGATGTCGAACAGCCGCAGACACCCGACCGGCGCGGCATCGACGAGCGCGAGAATCGTGCGGCGCGACACGGCGTTGCGCTGCGCCAGCGACCCCCAGCAGACCACGGCAGCGCCGGCTACGGCGGCATCGGCCTCCGCCGTGCGTTCGATGTAGTCCCACGCCACCTGCTCGCGGATGCGGTAGGCGGGAACGCCCGCTGCGTCGAGCGTCACCTCGACCGTACTCGTGGGATGCGCGTTGCGCTGCACGGCACGCACGCCGAGTCCCAGCGCGGCGATGCCGCCGAGCAGTTCGTCGCCCGAAGCATCCTGCCCTACGGCGCTCACGATGCACGCCTCGGCACCCTGCTCCTGCGCATAGAAGGCGAAGTTGACGGGCGCGCCGCCGAGCCTCCGCCCGGCCGGCAGCACGTCCCACAACAACTCTCCGATACCGACGATCTTAGGCTTTCCCATCTTCCAGATCGATCAGCACCTTCATACAAGTTTCGCGGTTGGCGTCGATGAATTCGTAGGCCTCCCGATATTTCTCCAGCGGAAAACGGTTCGAAACCAGCGGCGCGAGCCGGATACGCCCCGCCGAGATCTCCTCGACGGCTTTCAGATAGTCTTCGTGGCGGTACATCATCGAGCCGATCAGGTTCAGTTCGTGCTCGCCCAGATGGAACATGCTCACGGCGGGATCCTTGGCATGGACGCCGACGATGACGACGTCGCCGCCCTTCTCGACCGTGGCCATGAGCGACCGCACCGACGACTCGACGCCGGCGCACTCGAAGGCCACCTGGTAGCCCTCGTCGCCGAACAACTCGGCGATCTTCCCGTCGAGCGGCTCCCTGGCGACATTGAGCGTACGCTCGATGCCGCATTCGCGCGCCTTCGAAAGCCGGTAGTCGCTCACGTCGGTGATGACCACCCTCTTCGCACCGCGCGCACGGGCGAACTGCGCCACCAGATTGCCGATCGTCCCGGCACCCGAAACGACGACGTTGCGCCCTTCCAACGCCCGCGGGCGGCTGGTGGCGTGCGCTGCCACGGCCGTCGGTTCGACCATCGCGCCGTAGTCGGGCGACATCCCTTCGGGCAGCGCGACGACGCGCTCTTCGGGGATGACGAAGTAGTCCTGCGCCACGCCGTCGGCCTGGAAGGCCTCGACGCGCAGGTTCGAGCAGACGTTATACTGCCCGCGCTTGCAGGGGTTGCACTCGCCGCAGACGAGTTGCGGACGCCCCGTCACGCGGTCGCCCGGCTTCACCTTGCGCACCGCACTGCCCACGGCCACCACCTCGGCCGAATACTCGTGCCCCTGCACCACCGGATAGAAGGTGGCGGGATGCTGTCCGTGATAAGAGTGTATCTCCGAGCCGCAGATACCGATGCGCAGAATGCGCAGCAACACCTCGTCGGATTTCAGGTTTCCCGCCTCGGGAGCGGCGACCTCCCTGAATTCGATCTGTTTCGGGGCGGTCAAAACGACTTGTCTCATGGTTGTAAAGTTACTAATTATTTTTCATTTTTCTTCTTGCCGAGGCAGCAGACGGCGAAGCTGACGACACCGCCGATCGGGCACCACCACGGCCACGCGATGTTTACGCGGCGGCCGACGAGCCATTCGCTCAACGGGCCGAGCACATAGGGTTGCAGCAACAGGACGACCAGCAGGCCGACGACGAGCGCCGCGACGACGCTCCGCGTATTGCCCCGTCCGGTGAAAAGCGCGCACAGGAAGACGCCGAGCATCCCGGCGTAGGAGAAGCTCATCACGCCCGTAGCGAAATCGACCAGGTTCAGCCCGCTCTTCTCCTGCATGACGGCCGTGACGATCGCAAAACCGGTGAGCACGGTCCCCATGAGCACCACCATTTTCTTCGACGACGACATCTGGTCGCTGTCCGACGTGATCGCATGTCCCATACGCTTGCGCAGCGGCATGTAGATGTCGGCGACGAAGCTGCTGGCCATGGCGTTGATCGCCGAGTTGAAACTCGACAGCGCGGCGGCCAGCAGGCCGATGACCATAATGCCCCGCACGCCCGTCGGGATCGAGCGGCAGATGTACTGCGGGAAGATGTCGCGCGCGTCGTTCTTGTACTGCATGATCGCCGCAGGGTCGGCGCTCGTCGAATAGGAGACGTAGAACAGCAGTCCGATCGAGAGGAAGATCAGCACGATGGGCAGGCTCAGTATCTGCGAATAGACCAGCGACATGCCCGCCTTCTTCACCGATTTGCAGGTCAGCTGCCGCTGCACGAATTCGTGGTCGGTCGAAAACTGGGCGAACTTGAAGATCGTGCAGCCGATGAGCGCGCCCGTCAGATTATAGGGCACGTCCATGCGCCACGACGCATCGACGATCTGCAACTTGTTGCCTGCGACCCACTCGCCCGCCGCATTCTTGACTTCGCCCGAAGCGAGCGTAGCGAAGATGTCGCCGAGGCTCATGTGGGGCGTCATCGAGAAATAGATGAACAACAGCGCCACGACGCCCGTGCCGATGACCAGCATGATCTGGATCGTATCGATGTAGATCAGCCCCTTGATGCCGCCCGCCATGGTGTAAACGGTACTGACGACACCCAGAATGATGATCGAATACATCAGGAACTCGAACTGGATGCTGCCGTAGAGAATCACCGACACGGCGATCGCGGCGATGAAGAGCCGCGAACCCGACGTGAAGAGCTGCCCGACGAGGAACATGACGCTCGACGAATTCTTGGCCGAATCGCCGAAGCGGTCGCCCAGGTAGCCGTAAATGGTGATCGTATTGGCGTTGTAGAGTTTCGGCAGCACCAGCAGGGCCACGAGCGTGCCGCCGAGGATCGCCCCGACGCAGAGCATCAGGTAGGTCAGGTTGGTATTGAACCCCAGTTCGGGCGAGCCGACGAAGGTGCCCGCGCTGATCGAGGTTCCCGTAGCGGCGAAGGCCACGAGCCACGTAGGCATCGAGCGGCCGCCCAGAAAATAGTCTTCGAGATTCCTGTTGCTTTTCGAGAAAAGGAAGCCGATCAGGGTCAGTCCGATCAGGAAAACGGCGATGATGGTCCAGTCGATAAAAGTCATTCGGCAAGGTTTAGGTCGGATTAGTAGGTTGGTTCGGGGTGCGCGGCAAGACGTCGCGCGGACGGATGCGATCCGCCGGCGTGCGGTATCATGCCGCACACCGGCAGTCCGCTACCTGTCTTCGGCCTGATGGCCCGTACGGTCCACCTGGTGATAGAACTGGGTGTAGGGAACGTCGGTGCGTCCCGTCCCCTTGCGCATGAGTTCCTGCAAGTCGGCGAAATAGGTCGTATAGATGTCGCGCGGGAGCGCATTGCGCTTCATGCAGACCGAAGCGGCCATGCCGACCACCTCGCCGATCATGCCGCAGGTGCGCATGACGCGGGTCGAACCCAGCGCGATGTGCGTCACCGAAATGTTGCGCCCCGCCATGAACATGTTGCGCACGTCCTTCGAATAGAAGCAGCGGTACGGCAGTGCGTAGAAATCGATCGGCGTGAGCACGCCCTCCGACAGCCACTCGGCACCGGGATACTGCTGCGAGTTCTTCTCCATCGGATAGTGCTGGTCGATACGCCACGTGGTGGTGCAGGTCTCGTCCTCGTGACGGATCGGGCGCGTGAGATCCTGCTCGCGCAGGATGTAGTCGCCCACGACGCGGCGCGACTCGCGTTTGCCGGAGACGTGGGACACCCACACCAGATGCGTGCAGGTCCAGTCCTCCTTCTTCGAATAGCGGTTCTTGCAGTAGGAGAAGGTCGAATAGGCGACGTACATGCCGTAGTCGCGTATCTTCTCGGCATCGGCCACCTGATCGTCGCGCATACCGACCTCCCAGTACCAGTTGGCGCGGTGCACCGGTTCGACGGTGTACTCGTCGAGCCGCAGCCCCCAGTCGAGCGAATCGGGGAAGGTGCAGGGGGTGTTCCAGTCCTCGCAGTACCACTCGATCGAGACGCCCATCGTGAAGCCGTCGGCCTCGACTGGAGCCAGACTTTCGCCGAACTCCGCGCGGGCTTCGCGGCCCATGCGGCACTCGGCACCCGCCATGGCAGCCAGATAGGCGTCGCCCGTGCAGTCCGAGAAGAGTTTGCCCGAAAGTTTGATCCGGTTCTGTTCGGTCGCCTCGACGGCTACGACCGAACGGATCGTGTCGCCCATCTTCTCGACCTCGGTGACGGTATAACCCAGGAAAAGCGTGATATTCTTCTCGGCGAGCACCACTTTGAGCTTCTTGTCATCCTGGTAGTGGTGGGCGCCGCGGGCGTTGCCGATGCGGTCGGGGCCGATCTCGTTGAGCAGGTAACCCAGCGACGGATAGGGATCGACGTTGATCTGGCCGCCCAGTCCGACACGCACCTCCGACGAGTTGTTGCCGCCCAGCACGTAACGATCCTGCACGAGCGCCACCTTGCAGCCCAGACGGGCGGCCGCCAACGCCGCACAGATACCCGAAATGCCTCCGCCGACCACGACGAAATCGAATTCACCCTTGTCCACCGGCGTTTCGGGGCCGAGCAACCGTGCGCGCAGGGCACGGTACTCATCGAGCGAATCGCCCGGCATTTCGTCGGAAGTGGTCAGCACGACGGCGTCGCAGCGGCCGTCGAAGCCCGTCAGGTCGTGCAGCGCGAGGGTGTGCTTGCCCTTTTTGAGAGCGATCTTGCCGCCCCGCTGCCAGTACCAATCGACCTTGTCCGTGCCGAAGGTCGCCGCGTCGGCCACACCGTCGACGAGCACCTGAAAGATGCCCGGCGTCGGGCCGTCGGACCAGTGTTTCGTCCAGTTTTTGGTACGCACCAGCAGATTGTACTCGCCGTCGGCGGGTACTTCGACGGTCGTCACCGCATCGCGTTGAAGCGGCGTGCCGATGCCGTGCGCCAGCAGATAGGAGGAGCCCATCTGGAGGACGAACTGCTGTTCGACCGTCCAGTCGCCCCGATCGGCGAAGGTCGTGGCGAGCGCCATGACCGAATTGTTCGTGTTCATCGTATAATTGGTTTTTCTGTTAGGGTCGGTTGTCAATGCGGATCAGCACTCTTCGCTGCGGGCGGCCGTCGTGTCGATCAACGTGTAGACTTGCAGGTAGGGCACGTCGGTGCGCCCCGCGCCCCGCTGCATCAGCTCGCGCAACTCCTCGAAGCGCGTATCGTAGACGTCGTGCGGCAGCGCTCCGTGCTTCGAACAGATCGACGCGGCCATGCCGACCACCTCGCCCATCATCGCCGTGGTGCGCATCACGCGCACCGTGCCCAGCGCGACGTGCGAAACCGAGATGTTGCGCCCGGCCATGAAGAGGTTGTCGATGTCCTTCGAATAGAAGCAGCGGTAGGGAATCGGATAGAACGACAGCGGCGTCAGGTGACCGCATGACAAATATTCGCGGCCGGGGAAGAGCTTGCTGTTTTCGGGATCGGGATAGTGCTGGTCGATGTACCACGACGTCGACGCCGTGCCGTCGGGATAGATGGTGAAGTTCATCAGATCCTGTTCGCGCAGGACGAACTCGCCCAGCAGCCGGCGACTTTCGCGCTTGCCCGCCACGTGCGCCACCCAACCCAGATAGCTGTTGGCATACCGGTCGCGCACCGACGAACGGTTTTTCAGATACGACCAGTTGGAGTAGGCGACGTACATGCCGTAGTCGCGTATCTTCTCGGCGTCGGCGATCTGGTCGTCGCGCATTCCCACCTCCCAGTACCACTGGCCGCGGCGCACGATCTGCACGCTGCGTTCGTCGATCGGCAATCCCCATTCGATGTCCGGAAACGTGGTCGGCGCATCGGCTTCGAGGCAGTACCACTGCACCGAGGCGCCCATCGTCATGCCGTCCGCCGTGTCGGGTGCCGACGGCTCGCCGTATTTCGAACGGGCCTCGCGCCCCATGCTCCACTCGGCACCGGCCAGCACACCCAGCGTCGCATCGCCCGTACAGTCGGCGAAAAGGGGGCCGCGCACCACGATCTGGCGGTAGGTGTCGACGTCGGTGGCCACGACCGACTCGATCGTGCGCGGCGTGCCCTTGTTGACCTTCGTGACCTTGTATCCCAGCAGCAGCGTGATACGCTCCTCGGCCAAAATCGCGCGGAGCTTCTTCTCGTCTTCGTAGACCTCGGGGGTACGGGCGTTGCCCTTCGTGGAGGGGCCGAACTCATTGAGCAGATAACCCAGCGACGGGTAGGCGCCGATATTGAGCCGGCCGCCCAGCCCTACGCGCACCTCCGACGAGTTGTTGCCGCCCAACACCTTGCGGTCCTGGATCAGCGCCACGCGCAACCCTTGCCGTGCCGCCGCAATGGCGGCGCACATGCCGGCCACGCCGCCGCCCGCGACGACGAAATCGAACGTCCCCCGCTCTTCGGGTTCGGCGGGCAGGCCGAGCAGGTTGTTGCGCAGCCGGAAGACCGTTTCGAGCGAATCGTCGAGCGCCACGTCGTGCAGCGTGAAGAGGATGGCGTCGCAACGCGCGTCGAATCCCGCCAGATCGTGCAGCGCGACTTGGTGGACGCCCTCCGTAAGGTAGGTCGTACCGCCCGCCTGCCAATGCCATTCGGGATCGCCCGTACCGAAGAGCGTGTCGCAGTCGCGGCCGTCGATGCGGAGGCGGAAGGCGCCGGGGGCATGCTTCTCCTTGTCGGCCCAGTGGGCCGTCCAGTTCTTCGTCCGCACGAAGATGCGGTACTGGCCGCTCTGCGGAATTTCGATCTTCGTCACGGCGTCCTCGACCGGCGTACCCAGACCGTGTGCCAAGAGGTAGCTCGACCCCATCTGCTCCATGAACTGGGGATCGGCCGTCCAGCCGCCCTTGTGCCGGAAATAGGTTCCCGGGAGCAGTACGGAGTCGCGCGGCGTCAGCTCCGCGACGCCCGCAGCATGTTCCCTGCCCGCCTCGACCCGTTCGGGATGAATGCAGGCAGTAGATCCCCCGACGATCAGTTCGGGTTCGATCACCACGCTGCGACAGTCGTCGTCGCCGGCGATCATGCGCCGCAGCATCTCGAACGACTGCTCGCCCAGCCTGCGGGTGGATTGGGTGATGTAGGTGACCGAAGGTTTGTAGAGCGAGAAGATCTCGCTTTCGTCGAAGCCCACCAGCGCGAGGTCTTCGGGCGCCGAGAGGTTCAGCGCGTTGAGCGCCTGCAAGCCCAGCAGGGCCAGCGTATTGGTCGGCAGCAGGAACGCCTCCACGCCCCGCCGCACGGCGTCCTCGAAGATGCGCACCGTATCCTCCTGCGCATGGCCGTAGACCGTGTAGTGGATCTGCGAATAGCCCTCCAATCCGTAGCGGCGCATGGCCTCGCAGTAGCCCCGTTCGCGCTCCAAAAGGCTCGAAATACCCAGCGTGTAGGAGATCATCTCGATACGGCGGTAACCGTTCTCGTAGAGGTGTTCCACGCCCATCCGCCCGGCCCGCTCGTTGTCCAGCATCACGCGCCCGACGTCGAGTCCCGCGATGTCGCGGTCGAGCAGCACGGTGGGAATGCCGGCGTCGAGCGCCTTGCGGAGCACCTCCTCGCTGCCCGAACAGGGCGCGACGATCAGCCCTTCGACGCCGTTGCCGATGAAGGTGTCGACGATGTTGTCGAGCTTCTCGGCATTTTCGTCCGAACTGCCGAACAATACCGTATAATTGTAGTTGTGCGCGATGTTCTCGATGTAGCGGGCGATATCGGCGAAGAACTGGTTGGCGATGTCCGACGTCACCATGCCGATCGTATAGAAGCGTCCGCTGCGCAGACTCGCCGCAGCCTTGTTAGGGCGGTACCCCAACCGTTTGGCCACCTCCGCGATGCGGCGGGCCGTATCCTTGTTGACGTTGCAGTCCAGATTCCCTTCGGCATCGCGCTTGGCGTTCATCACCAGCGACACGAGTGAAATGGAGACGCCCGCCTCCCGGGCGACGTCGCGTATGGTTATTTTTCCCATGATTTCGGATTCGCAGTTTTAAGTCTTCGCAAATCTATGAAACGTTTTAATAAAATCCAAACATTTGATCGAAAAAATAAATTTCCCGTCCCGAATCGAAACGGATTCACGTCTTTTCCCCTCTTTCTATCCTTGATTCACATGCAGGGAATCGAACTTCGACCCCCTCTGATTAAACGTTTCATATCATTAATATACAATGATATATACACAACGTATAGATTCTGTTTCCCGCTGGTCTTCAAATGGACGGCCAACAAGGGGGGGGGCCGCGATCTTCGCGTTCGGAACAGGCGTGACGATGATTGCGCTCTACTTTTTCAGCCCCAACGCCTCGCCCGTCCCGTTTTACCTCTTCGCCGCCCTGTCACAGTTCTTCTTTTCGGGATTCAACACGGCCATCTACACCATCATCCCCGACTGCGTGGAGTATGGCGAGTGGGTCACAGGCGTGCGCAACGACGGATTCCAATACGCCTTCATCTCGCTGGGCAACAAGATCGGCATGGCGCTGGGCATCTCTCTGCTGGCCCAGGCACTGGAAGCGGCCGGCTATGTCTCCAACGCCGCACAGAACGAAACCGTACTTTCGATCATGCGTCACGCTTTCAGCACCATTCCCGGCATCCTCTGGGTGGCAACAGCCGCCGCCCTGTTCTTCTACAAACTGAACAAACGCACCTACAACCGCATCGTGGAGGTCATCCGCCACCGTGCAGCGAAGAAAAGGGGGCTGAGATCTATCGCAAAATAATCTGAACAAAAACAACTTCCATCCAAACACGAACAGGGCGTACGAAGTTTCGTACGCCCTGTTCGTGGACCCAGAGGGGCATGATCCCACGACCTTCGGATTATGAGTCCGCTGCTCTGACCGACTGAGCTATGGGTCCGTCCAATCGGGAAAACCCGACGATACGGTTGCAAAGATAAAAAAACAATTCCGAATTCACAATTCGCCGACCCGCATTTTGCACTTCGCGAATTCCGCACGCACCGCACGCCCGACACCGAACCGCATCGTCGGGAAACCTCCGACAACCAGCGGCCTGACGGCAGAGGAAGAGTGCCCCGAAATTTCGATTCAGTTTTTCCTGCAAGAAACTATTTATCCCCACTGTTGCCGAAAGGCGGCGCCGAAGGCATCCGCCAGGCAGAAAGCTCGGTGAATCCCGCCGGCTTGCGCCTAAAACGCCACATGGACAAGCTCGCGCCGCGTTTTCGACGGCGCAGCCCCGCCCGTTCTTCTTTCCGATTTTCCGCAAGGCGGGAGCGACTGTACGCTTTGGCTGTGTCGCCGACTCTGCGGGGGTAGAACTCTGCGGAGCACGTCAAGATAGCGGGCCTCCGCGGGCGGAGGCTGCGGCCCGCGCGGCGCTAAGACGCTGCAATGTTGCCACAGAATGTGCGGGGTTCAGCAAGACATAAACTTCGGCCCGCATGGCGCCATGGCGCCGCAGAGTCCCGACAGGATGTGAGACGTGTACAGACCGCAAGTCCGAACAATACAAGACAAGATATGCCCGAATGCAGCCGTCGTGCAGGACGGAGGGGCGTCGCACAGCGACGCAGAAATTAAAGATACGAAACACGGCGGGTTATTTTTGCGGACGGACATGAAATAAATCGCCGGCAGGGAACGAATTTGAAAATAATTTATTACCTTTGCCCCACGATTGAATTTTTCAACAAAAACAAAACGAAAATGAAAAAAGGTATTCACCCTGAGAATTATCGTTTGGTGGCATTCAAAGACATGTCGAATGACCACGTGTTTTTGTGTCGGTCCGCCGTTTCGACAAAAGAGACCATCGAAGTGAACGGCGAAACCTATCCCGTGTATAAGATGGAAATTTCCAACACCTCTCACCCGTTCTACACCGGTAAGATGAAGTTGGTAGACACCGCCGGTCGCGTCGATAAGTTTATGAGCCGCTACGCAAAACGCTACGATAAGAAGAACGCTGCGAAATAAGCATTCCGCACGTTACGACAAACGTCCTGCATCCTTACGGATCGCAGGACGTTCTCTTTTGTACCGTCGCCACCGGTCGAAACGGACGGCGAACGCCCCGCGGACGATTCGACCGCACCGAAAACAGAAGAGGAGCCGAAAGTCGGAAGGCAGGCAGAGCGAAAGCGAAAAGGCGGGAAGGGACGGCCCGACATGGCGGCGGACACAAAAGCGAGAATGCGAACGTCCCGCGCTTCGACCGGCTGCATCCGACGACGACCGCACCGCTCTGAATGCCCGCCGCTCGAACGGCAATATTCCGATTCCGATAGCGGCAAAAACGGGTTCCGACCGGCCGGTCGGAACCCGTTCAAACGGTCGGGCCGTCACTCAGAACGGCAGATCGTCCACCTCGGCGGCGGCACCTCCTCCGAACGAACCGCCTTCGGCGGGAATGTCCGACGGCAGCGGCGCATCGGTCATCGGAACCTGCGGTTGCTGCTGCTTGGGCTGCACGCGCCAGGCGCGGATGTCGGTGTACCAGCGGCCGTTGTATTCGCGCGACTCGATGTTGACCGACACGAGGAAAGTCTCTCCTTCGCGCAGTTTGGCCACGTCGCTCTCCTTGTTGAAAAACGTCACGCAGATTTTGCGGGAGAACTGCCCGCCGTCGTTGTAGTCGAAGACAACGTCCTGACGCTGCCATTCGCCCCGCGCGGAAGTACCCCGCGTCACGGGCATGATCTTATATACGACTCCTTCGAATTCCATAATATCATCAATAAATCGGTTGAAAACAATGATCGAAAAAAGTGTCTCCCGAAGAGACACTTTTCCCGTATGACACGCCGACGGCGATTACTTCTTCGCCGGCTCGGCCACCTTCGTGCTGTCGGCCGGAGCGGGTTCCACGTAAGGTTTCACGTCGACCACCTCCACGCTGAATTCGAGCGCTTCGTTGGCCCCGATGTCGCGGCCCGCGCCGCGCTCGCCGTAGGCCAGCTCCGCCGGAATCCACAACGTGATCTTACCGCCCTTGCCGACGAGCTTCATGCCTTCGGTCCAACCCTTGATGACACGGTTGAGCGGGAACTCGGCCGGTTCGTTGCGCTCGTACGACGAGTCGAAGACCTTGCCCTTGCGGTTCTTGCCCTCGTAATTCACCACGACCACGTCGCGGTCGTCGACGGCGATCGTGTCGGCGTCGCCCGGACGCTCGATCTTGTAGAGCAGGCCCGATTCGGTCTTCTCGACCCCCGACTTCTTGGCGATACCTTCCAGCCACTTCGCCGACGCCTCGGCGTTCTCGCGCGGACGGACGACCATGAAGTAGTTTTGCAGATAGCCCTGCACGATCATCTCGTCCATCTTGGCGACGCTGTCGCGCACGTTGGCCATCGCCTCGGTGATCCATACGATCTGTACGGGGATGTCGCTCGACTTGATATTGTTACCAATGTCGTTACCGAAAGCGTACGACACCGAGTCGCACTCGCCCGGCGTGAGGAACATCGGCTCCGCAGCGGGAAGCGTGTCTTTCAGCATACCCGTCGAATCGGCGGCGACAGCAGCCTGCATCGCCTTCTTCTGCTGGATGGCGAAGGCGCGTGCGCCGCGCTTGTTCATGAAGTAATCGCGCAGGATGTCGATGGCATCCTCGTGCTTCTGCTTCGACTTGTCGAGCGCGCCCTCCTTGATGCCCTTGTTCACCTCCTCGAAATTGAAGGGGATGTCGCTCATCTCGTACTGCATTCCGTAGCCGATATTGGCTCCCAATGCATACGACAGCGAGTCGAATTTCGACAGACTGCCCATTTTCAACGTCTTGTTGCCGCCGCAGGAGCAGAGCAACACGGCACCCGCGAGCGCCGCAACCGATAACAGTTTTTTCATTTGCGTATCAAAGTTTTTATAAAGTTTCATAGTGCACAAGCATACAAAGATATACAAATTAATCGATATTCGTGCGTCCGTCGGCGGCAAATCGCAGTTTTTCCCGCAAAATCCGCCTAACGGCCGCCGGACTTTCCTCCGGCGGGCGCATCGGCCTGCACGTCGAGCAGTTCGGCTTCGTAATAGAGCGTCTCGTTGGCCCCCACTCCCAACGTCCGGTCGCCCTCGGCACCGTAGGCCAGCGCGGCAGGAACCCACAATTTCACGGCACCGCCGCTGCCCAGCAGCTTCAACCCCTCGCGCAACCCCGCGGGAAGCGAATCAAGGCGCGTGCGCAACGTATCGCCACGCTCGTAGGAGGAGTAAATCTCCCCGCCGTCGCGCCGCAACGCCTTGATGCGAACGGCGATGCGGGCCGTGTCGGAGGCGATCGTCCGTTTGAGGTCGCCGTCGCGCGTAACGTCGTACCGCAAGCCCGATTCGCTGCTCTTGAACCCCTGACCCGAAGTCACGTCGTCCAGAAACCGCCGCTCCTGCTCGCGGATCTTCTCGGGCACGGCATAGTTCACATAACGCAGGTAGAAGGTCTGCGCCTCCTCCATGGTCATCGACTGCCGGCCGGCAAAATAATCCGCGATTCCCTTGCAGACGGCCGCGGCATTCAGCGTCGAATCCATTTTCAGCAGGTTGGCACCCACGTTGAGACCGATAACATAAGCCACCGAATCGGTATCGGTGTGTAATTTCACCCCGCCGCCGCTTTTGGAACAACCGCTCCACAACGTCAGCATCAGGATCGGAAGGATCGTAAATCGTTTCATATCGTTGGTCGTTTTAATTCTTTACCGCAGGCATCGTGGCACGGATCAGCAGCGCCCCGAGCAGGGCCGAGGCGAGCGATCCCAACAGGATGGCGATCTTGCCCTGATTGACGAAGAACTCCTCGTCGAAAGCCAGCGCGTCGACGAAGATCGACATCGTGAAACCGATACCGCCCAGGCAGGCCACGGCCAGCAGCATCCGCCACGAAACGCCGCCCGGCATCTCGGCAAGCCCCGACTTGACGGCCGCCCAGCTCGTGAGGAGGATTCCAAGCGGCTTGCCCACGAGCAGTCCCAAGAAAATGCCCATGCCGACGGCTCCGCCCTCAGAAGAATAGCGGAAAATATCGAGGTATTCCAGATCGATGCGCACCCCCGCGTTGGCCAACGCGAAGATCGGCATGATGATGAACGTGACGTACGGCGCGAGCAGATCTTCCAGACGGTAACTCATGCCGATCGAGTTGTAGGAGAGGTCCTTCATGCGTTGCAGGTAATAACGCTGCTCGGCGTCGGGAAAACGTTCGTCCTCCTCGCGCACCCGCTCCAGCGACCGGGTGAAGTTGCGCAGCTGGCGGAAGAAATAGGGCTTGCTGTAACGCGGGCGCATGGGAATGATCATCGCCATCGCCACGCCCGACAGCGTAGCATGGATGCCCGAATAATAGAAAAGTCCCCACACCACGAAGGCCGGGATCAGGAAATAGGAGATCCGCGTCTCGCCCAGACGGTTGAGTCCGTAAAGCCCTGCCATGATGGCCAGTGCGAGGAACAGAAAGCCCCATTTCACCGCACCGCCGTAGAAGATGGCGATTACCAGGATCGCACCCAGGTCGTCGACGACGGCCAGCGCCGTGAGGAAGATTTTGAGCGAGACGGGCACACGGTCGCCCATGAGCGACAGGATGCCGATGGCGAAGGCGATGTCGGTGGCCGTGGGTATTCCCCAGCCGTGCGCCGCCGGCGTGCCGTGGTTGAAGGCCAGATAGATCAGCGCCGGCGCGAGCATACCGCCCGCCGCGGCCATGACCGGCAGGATCGCCTTGCGCGCCGTCGAAAGTTCGCCGCAGACGATCTCTCGTTTGATTTCGAGTCCCACGACGAAGAAGAAAATCACCATCAGTCCGTCGTTGATGAGCTTTTCGACGTTCATGTCGCGCGGGAAGACCAGATCGACCACATGGTCGGGGCTCTCGATCAGCAGCGACAGGTCGGTGCTCAGCACGTGTTCGTAGTACATCGCCGTCGAGGGCAGATTGGCCAGCAGCATCGCCGCCGCCACGCAGAGCATCAGCACCGCGCCGCCCGCCCACGGCACGCGCATGAAACGCCGGCGCCGTTCGTCGAGCCGGTGCCGCTTGCGCACCCAGCTGTACCGCGAGAAGAGTTCGGCATGATCCTGAGGTGTACGTTGATCGCTCATAATTCGGATTTAAGGGTCAGTCCGCAAAGTTTGTAGAGAATGCGCGCACCCGTCGAGGCGTCGATCGAACTCCCGGGACGGGGAACGACCTCCACCACGTCGAAACCGATGATCCGGCGCCCCGAACGCACCGTCTCGTGCAGCAGGTAGACGGCCTGATTGAAGGTCAGCCCGCCTGCGACGGGCGTACCGGTATGGGGGCAGTATTCGACCGACAGGCCGTCGATGTCGAAGCTGACATAGACCCGTTCGGGCAGTTCGGCCACGATACGGCGGCAGGTCGCACCCCATGTTTCGCCTTCGAAGGCTGCCGCGGAGAGCTGCGTGTCGTCGAACATGCGGATGCGTTCCGAAGAACGTGCCAGTTCCGCCTCGGCGTCGCAATAATCGCGCACGCCGACCTCGACGATCCGCTCCGCCTGCGGCACGTCGCGCAGCACGTTGTACATGATCGACGCATGGGAGTATTCGAACCCTTCGTAGGCCCTGCGCAGGTCGCAGTGGGCGTCGATATGCAGAATCCCGAACCCTTCGCCCCGCTCGCCGAGCGCCTGCACCAGTCCGTAGGGAGTCGAATGGTCGCCGCCGACCAGGCCGACGAGCTTGCCTTGCGCCAGCCACGCACGGGCCTGCGCACGGATATTTTCGTTCATCTGCACGCAGCCTTCGTTCACGCGGCGGATTTTGCGGCAGACCGCATCGTCGGCGACCGACCCGCCCTCTTCGAGGTGGCGGATCACCCGCTCGGCGTCCGAGCGCAGCCGTTGCGAAGTCTCCAACAGCGAGTAGTCGATGTCGGCCGTGGCGATGCCGCGCCGCCACGCGCCGGGCGACAGAGCGTCGTAGAGGTCGAGCTGCATCGAGGCTTCGATAATGGCGTCGGGCGCCTCCGACGTCCCCGTACCGTAGGAAACCGTAACGTCCCACGGCGCCGAAATCAGCACCAGCCTCGCCTCGTCGGGCGTGAACGGCAGGCCGAAATAGGCCCCGTTGTCGAGCCCTACCCCATTGGGGTCGAATGTATCGAGTGTATTCATATCAAATCGTCATATCGCATCCGGAGGTACCAGCGCACCGTAGCGGGACATCCGCAGGCTCCGCGAACCGGCAGGGTGTTTGCGACGTATCTCCGCAAAGATACGAAAAGTCGAGCGCAGAAGCAAGCGTCAGCTTGATTATGCCGAGACGAAGTATCTAAGGCGTCAGCCAAAGTACGAAAAGTCGAGCGCAGAAGCAAGCGCCAGCTTGATTATGCCGAGACGAAGTATCCAAGGCGAAGTCAAAGATACGAAACCTTTCAAATTTTCCTACCTTTGTCCCGATTATACATATAGTGAAAAGTGAAAATCGTCATCGATAACGCCATCCCGTTTCTCGAAGGGGTCCTCGAACCCTACGCCGAGATACGTTATCTTCCGGGCAGGGAAATAGCGGCGCGCGACGTGCGCGACGCCGACGCACTGATCGTCCGCACCCGCACGCGCTGCGACGCGGCGCTGCTCGACGGTTCGCGGGTGCGGTTCATCGCCACGGCGACCATCGGATTCGACCATATCGACCTCGACTACTGCCGGCGCCGGCAGATCGGCGTAGCAACGGCCGCAGGCTGCAACGCCCGCGGCGTATTGCAATGGATCGCAGCCGTACTGCATCACCTCTCGCAGCGCGACGGGTGGCATCCGGCCGAAAAGACGCTGGGAGTGGTCGGCGCGGGACACGTCGGGGAACTGGTACGCCGGTACGCCGCATCGTGGGGATTCCGCGTGCTGACCTGCGATCCGCCGCGTGCCGCACGCGAAGGCGGCGGCGACTTCGTCCCGTTGGAGGAGGTGGCGCAGCACTGCGACCTCGTCACGTTCCACACGCCGCTCGATGCCACGACGCGCCGCATGGCCGACGAAGCCCTCCTCCGCCGGTTGAAACCGAAGGCCGTGGTCATCAACTCGTCGCGCGGCGAGGTGGTCGACGGCGACGCGCTGCTCCGCAGCGGCCGTCCCTACGTCCTCGACGTCTGGGAACACGAACCCGACATCGACCGCCGGCTGCTGGCGGGGGCGATCCTCGCCACACCCCACATCGCAGGTTATTCGGCGCAGGGCAAGGCCAACGCCACGGCCATGGCCGTCGGGGCCGTCGCCCGCCGTTTCGCGCTGCCGCTCGAAGGGTGGTACCCCGCCGTCGCGCCGTCGCATCCCCGCCCGATCGGCTGGGACGAACTGGCCGCGACCATCGGCGCACGCTACGACATCGCCGCCGAGAGCGACACGCTCAAACGCCACCCCGAACGATTCGAGGCGTTGCGCAACGGCTACTCCTACCGAGAGGAGTATTTCTGAGCCGGTGATCGGAAACCGCCGCCTTCGCCGCGAACGCCCTCGTCCCGCCGGAAGGAGACGGCGATGCGGACACCCTGCGCGGAACGAGGACGAAGGTCCCGCGGCCGCCGGCAAATTGTCGATCGTCCGTTGTCGATTGTGAAAATATACCTATATTTGCACCGTTAATTCATCGGTACATGCTGTACGGCAAACTCATCAAACCCCTGCTCTTCTCCCTGCCTCCCGAACAGGCCCATCACATCGTGACGGCAACCCTTTCGCTGCTCGGCAAGGTACCCGGCGGACGGTGGTTGCTGCACAAACTCTATGCGACGGAAGACCCGTCGCTCGAACGCGAAGTCTTCGGCATCCGTTTCAAGAATCCCGTAGGAATGGCCGCCGGATTCGACCGTTACGGCCACATCTACCGCGAACTGTCGGCCATGGGTTTCGGATTCGTCGAGGTGGGAAGCATCACCCCCAAGCGTCAGCCGGGCAATCCCAAGCCGCGCATCTTCCGGCTCGACGCGGCCCGCGCGCTGCTCAACCGCGTAGGCATTTGCAGCCACGGTCTCGACCGCGCCGTGGCGCACCTGCGACAGCCGCGCGGAGAGGCGATCGTCGGCTGCAATATCGGCAAGAACACGGCCACGCCCTGCGACCAGGCGCCGGCCGACTACCTCAAATGCTTCCGCAACCTCTACCAGTACGCCGACTATTTCACGATCAACGTCGCCTGCGATCCGGGGCAGAAGGCAGCATCGTACCAGACGCGCGAAAACATCACGAAGATTCTGGAACCGCTCTTCGAATTCCGCCGCGGGCAGAACCAGTACCGCCCCATCCTGCTGAAAGTCTCGCCCGACCTCTCGGACGAGACGATCGACCTGATGACCGACATCATGCTCGACACGCCGCTCGACGGCATGGTAGCCGTCAACGCCACCGTCTCGCGCGAAGGAGTCGACCGGCTCGAAGCGACGCGCATCGGCGCCGGCGTCGTGAGCGGACAGCCGCTCACGCAGCGGGCACTGGAAGTCGTGCGCCGCATCCACACCCGTTCGCAGGGAACCTACCCGATTATCGGCGTCGGCGGTCTGATGACACCCGACGACGTGCGGGCCATGCTCGACGCAGGGGCTGCGCTGGTACAGATCTACACCGGCTACATCTACAACGGCCCAGGCTACGTGCGCGAAATCTGCCGCGCACTGCTCGAAAAGAAGGCCGCAGAAAACTGATACGCTCCATGAAAGCCACTATCATCACCATCGGCGACGAAATCCTCATCGGACAGATCGTCGACACCAACTCCGCATCCATCGCCCGCCACCTCAACGCGGCGGGCATCGTCGTCGCCGAAAAGGAATCGGTCGGCGACGACCGCGACGCCATCGTCGCCGCGCTCCGCCGCGCCATGGACGGCAGCGACGTGACGATCCTCACCGGCGGCCTCGGTCCCACGAAGGACGACATCACCAAACGTACGCTCGCCGAGCTGTTCGGCTGCGAACTGGTACGCGACGAACGGGTCGCCCGGCACGTGCGCCGGATGCTCGAAAGCCGAGGCATCGCCTACAACGACCTCAACCGGGGACAGTCGCTCGTTCCCGCCTGCTGCACGGTGCTGTTCAACGCCCACGGCACAGCGCCGGGGATGTGGTTCGAACGCGACGGCCGTGTCGTGGTCTCGCTGCCGGGCGTGCCGTTCGAAATGGAACACCTCATGCAGGACGAAGTGATGCCGCGTCTCAAAGCCCGCTTCGCCCTGCGGCAGATCGTACACCGCACGCTCATCACCTCGGGACTGGCCGAGTCGATGCTCGCCGAACGGATCGCCGGCTGGGAGGCCGCCCTGCCGCCCTACCTGCATCTGGCCTACCTCCCCTCGCCCGACAAGGTGCGGCTGCGGCTGTCGGCCTACGAGGTCGAAGGCGAAGAGGTGGCGCACGAAATCGAAGCGCAGTTCGAAAAGCTGCGCACGATCATTCCCGAATATATCCTCGGCTACGAAACGGCCACGATCCAGTCGGTCGTCCACGACCTGCTCACGCAGCGCCACCTGACGCTCGCCACGGCCGAAAGCTGTACGGGAGGCGCCATCGCCGCCCGGTTCACAGCCATGCCCGGCGCCTCGGCCTACTTCCGATGCGGCGTGGTCAGCTACACCGTCGAGGCGAAACACGACCTGCTGGGCGTAAGCCTCGACGACATCGACCGCTACGGCGTGGTGAGCGAACCCGTCGTCCGCGCCATGGCCGAAGGAATGCGGCGCACGGCGCACGCCGACTATGCAGTGGCTACCACCGGCGTCGCAGGCCCCGCGGGCGGCACGCCCGAATGTCCGGTCGGAACGGTCTGGATGGCCGTGGCGGGCCCGCAGGGAACCGCCGCCGTCTGCCGGCAGTCGGGCAGCGACCGCGGCCAGATCATCGATCGTGCGTCGGGACAGGCCATCGCCCTGCTGCGCGACGAGATTCTGCGGCAGGATACACCCCGAAACGAATAGACCCATGCACGAAGATCCCCGAAAGGCCCCGCTGCCGGACGATCCGGCGGCTCACTCCGACGCGGTCGGCCGTCCCGTCGACGCATCCTCCCGCATCGCCTTTACGACCTCCGACGGGCAGCCGGTCGAAGTGCCGTTGCTGACGCTCGTCCCGATTCCCCGACTCACGATCGACGAGGCGACCGTCGGCTTCGACATGGAAGTACGATCCGACGGCTCGACCGCCGTCAACGGGCGCTGCCGCACCTCGGAGGACGATCCGAAAAAACGACGGTAACTACTCGGGCCCGATTACGGCGGAAAGGGCGGCCGGATTCGATGCCGCGCGGGGCTTGGGCCCTCGCAGACACCGCCCGCGGCGGGCCTCTCCGCAGACTCCGCCCCGCAAATACGACAGCAGTCGGTCCTTACGCCGGAATTCCGCCGCTCTCAGGATGACATAACAGAATTTTTAATTCCTCGTTTTAAACTTGCGAAGCGTCGCTTTTCCCCGCGACTTTGCATATCTTTACGAAAAACAAACGATCCCACAGGATGAAACGCTGCAAAATCACCATTCTCAAAACCACCCTCGACGAAGAACTGGCCAAAGAGTACGCCGCCCCCGGCTTCACCCGCTGCCCGATGATGCGCGAAGGGCAGGTCTTCTACGCCGATTACGCCAAACCCGAAGGCTTCTGCGACGAAGCATGGAAAGCGGTCTACCAGTACGTTTTCGCCCTGTCGCACGGAGCGGGCGTCTTCTACTACGGCGACTGGATCGATCGGGAGGGCGTGGCGATCTGCTCCTGCAACGACGGTCTGCGGCCGGTCATCATGAAGATCGAACGCACCGACGAGGAGTCGCACATCGACTATGAACCGGTCGAACGATAGCTCCCGAACCGTCGCGGAGCTGCGTGACGAACTGTTGGGGTTCACGCATCCGTCCGCCGTGCGGCGCATCGCCTCCGCCGTACGTTCGGCCGACGAAGTGCAGGCACTCTACGCTCTGCTTTCCGCCGGCGAGGAGCCGCTCGCCTACCGGGCTGCGTGGACGCTGTGCCACCTCGCCCCGACATGGGACGCCGTGCTCCGCGAGCGCTACAACGAACTGGTCGCCGCGGCGCTCGACTGCCCGCACGCGGGACGCCGGCGGCTGCTGCTCGCGCTTCTCTACCGGCAACCGCAGCCAGAGCCGCTGCGGGTCGACTTTCTGGATTTCTGCCTCGATGCGATGACCGATCCCGCGCAGCCGCACGCCGTGCGCATGTACTGCATGAAGCTCGCCTGCGAAATGTGCCGCACCCAGAAAGACCTGCTGCACGAATTCCGGACGCTGGTCGAGCTGCTGGAACCCGACCTCCTGCCGCCGTCGCTGCGCGCCGTGCGCCGCAACGTACTGGCCGCGCTCGACCGCAACCGCCCGCTGCCGCGGAGGTGAACGATCGACACGTCGTCCGGCAATGTCGAGCCCGTTCGGCAAGCAAACGGGGCCCACGTCCCGCGGATCACCGTGATCTTCACCTGCACAACAAAAACCCCTCCTTTCGCAAGGAGGGGTTCGGGAAGGTTCGTCGATACGACCCAAGGGCCTATCCGGCGAACCGGCGCTACTTCGCGTAGGCTACGGCGCGCGTTTCGCGGATCACGGTGATCTTCACCTGACCCGGATAGGTCATTTCGTCCTGAATCTTCTTGGCGATGTCGCGCGACAATCCTTCGGACTCCTGGTCGGAGAGCTTATCGGCGCCGACGATCACGCGCAGCTCGCGGCCCGCCTGAATGGCATAGGTCTTCTGCACGCCCGGATACGAGAGGGCGATCTCCTCCATCTCCTTGAGCCGCTTGATATAGGACTCCACCACCTCGCGGCGGGCGCCGGGACGGGCGCCCGAAATGGCGTCGCACACCTGAATGATCGGAGCTACGATCGATGTCATCTCCACCTCGTCGTGGTGCGCTCCGATCGCATTGCAGACATCGGGCTTCTCCTTGTATTTCTCGGCGAGCTTCATGCCGATGATTGCGTGCGGCAGTTCGGGTTCGTCGTCGGGCACCTTGCCGATGTCGTGCAGCAGACCGGCACGGCGTGCGATCTTGGGGTTCAACCCCAGTTCGGAGGCCATGATACCGGCCAGATTGGCCGTTTCGCGGGCGTGCTGCAACAGGTTTTGCCCGTAGGACGAACGGTACTTCATCTTACCGATCAGGCGGATCAGTTCGGGATGCAGGCCGTGGATGCCCAGATCGATGGCCGTGCGCTTGCCGACCTCGACGATCTCCTCCTCGATCTGCTTCTGCACCTTGGCGACCACCTCCTCGATGCGGGCGGGATGGATTCGGCCGTCGGTGACGAGCTGATGCAGCGCCAGACGGGCGATCTCGCGGCGCACGGGGTCGAAGCCGCTCAGGATGATCGCTTCGGGCGTGTCGTCGACGATGATCTCGATGCCGGTAGCCGCTTCCAGCGCACGGATGTTGCGCCCCTCGCGGCCGATGATGCGGCCCTTGACCTCGTCGCTCTCGATATTGAAGACCGTCACGGCGTTCTCGATGGCCGTCTCGGTGGCCACGCGCTGAATCGAGGTGACGATGATCCGCTTGGCCTCCTTCGTGGCCGTCAGCTTGGCCTCCTCGATCGTCTCGTTGATGTAGGCGGCCGCATCGCTCTTGGCTTCGGCCTTCATGTTCTCGATCAGGATGTTCTTGGCATCCTCCGAACTCATGCCCGAAATCTGTTCCAGACGCGCGTTCTGCTCCTTCATCAGGCGGTCGATCTCCTCGGTCTTATGTTCCAGCAGCTGCCGCTGCGCTTCCATCTGCTCTTTGAGCCGTTCGTTCTCGCGCAGGCGGTTCTCCAATTCGCGCTGCTGATTCAACAGGTTGGCCTCGATCTGCTTGGCGCGCTGCTCGCTCTGCGCGAGCTTCTGGTTGCGCTCGTTGACCTGACGGTCGTAGTCGCTTTTGAGCTGAATGAATTTCTCCTTGGCCTGGAGAATCCGCTCCTTCTTTATCATTTCGCCTTCGGCCTCCGCCTCTTTGAGGGCGGCTTCACGCTGTGCGCGGATGGTATTCTTGGTGATAAACCGGGTCACCAGAACATAGATACCGACGCACACAACGGCCGAAACGACGCTCGATAATACAATGGCAATCATGGTTTCGAGTTGTGTTAGTTAATATAGTTAATTAATAGGTATACATATAAAAAACCGCATAGGATTCCTTGCTCTTGTTTGACGAATCTGCCGATAAGTCATGTGTGGGGGCTTCGGGTTCGCAATCTTCCAACGGCACCCCGGAGGATGCACCCCGAAGGGTCAAGGCCTGATTTTGAGACATTCGCGTAAGTTGACCCCAATGTAATAAGTGTTCAGTTTCGCAAAGCTAGAAGGAATCTATGCGGGTAGATTATTTCTGTGTATGTTAAAGAACGCAATCCGTCGTCAAACGTTTCATTTCAAGAACGGTGCCCGACCTGCGATTATTGTCCGCGCCGGAGCGCCCGTCTCTCTCTTTTCTTTCTGCCGACGCATCGGACCTCGACGTCCGACGCCTCTTCATTCACCGATCCCGCGCCCGTCAGCGCAACGCATCGAGATAGCTCTCCAACTCTCCGCCCAGCGCGGCGAGCGTCTTCACCTCCTCGTCGCCGACCTCGCGGCTCTGCGCCAACGCCAGCTTCGCCACCGCGATCTGGAAAGCGGCCATCGCCAGACAATCTTCCTTCGAAAACCCCTTGAAGTGCGCCTGTTCGATGCGCGTGACGTATGCGTTGATCTCGCGCTCGGCAAGGCGATACAACTCCTCCTTCTCGCCGTCGATCGCCAGCGGATAGGGTTTCCCGATGATTTTTACCGTTATGTTCTGCTTGGCCATTCGCTACGGTTTCGTTACTCCTGCTGCCGGTTCAACAACGCAATGCACCTGTCTACCTCCCGCACTAAACGGTTGACACGCGCCCGCGCCCGCGCCCGTTCCCGATTCCGACCGCCGCCGGCAAGCCCTTCGGCCAGCCGCACGCACGACAGCTCCTCTTCGAGCGAACGCACCCGCTCCTGCAACGTCCTGTTCTCCTTGCGCAGGGCGTCGCCCTCGGTCTTCATCCGATCGCACAGTCCGCGCAGCTTGGCGTGTTCCGCCATCAGCCGCCGCACCTGCGCCGCGAGGTTCGCTATGATCTCCTGAGCCGCCATGAACGATCGTCGTTACAACATTAACATCCCAAAGGTAAAAATTTTTACGGAAAAACGAAAGAACGGCCGAAGATATTTTTCAGCCGGCACGACGGCCGAAACCGCCGGCCGCTTCGGAATGCCCTCTGCACTACCGTTTTCGCCGTTCGGTCAGTTCGCCGTAGAGGTCATACTCCTCGGCTGCCGTGATGCGTGCCTCGTAGAAACAGCCGCGCCGAAGCCGTCGGCCGCCGGCGGGAATCAGCAGTTCCTGGTCGACCTCGGGCGAATCGTACTGCGTGCGGCAGACGTAATAGTCGCCCTGCCGCGCGTCGACCACCACGCGCTCGGTACGCCCCACGCGGCGGAGGTTGTTGTCGAGCGAAATCGCCTTCTGCCGCTCCATGATCCGCTCCACGCGCCGCCGCTTCACCTCGTCGGGCACATCGTCCTTCAAATGCAGCGCCGAATAGGTACCCTCCTCCTCGGAGTAGGCGAAGACGCCCAGCCGGTCGAAACGCACGTCGTCGACGAATTGCAGCAGCTCCGCGAAATCGGCCTCCGTCTCGCCCGGATAGCCCACGAGCAGCGTCGTACGCAGAGCGATGTCGGGCACAGCCGCACGCAGCCGTTCGACGAGCCGATAGGCGTCGGCCTTGGTGTGGCGGCGTTTCATGGCCTTCAACTGCGCATCGGAGATATGCTGGAAGGGAATGTCGAGGTATTTGCAGATTTTAGGCTCGTGCGCCATGACCTCGATCACGTCGTCGGGGAACCCCGTCGGATAGGCGTAATGCAGGCGGATCCACTCGATGCCCCCGATGCGGCACAGCTCCGTGAGCAGATCCGCCAGCCGGCGGCGGCCGTAGAGATCGACCCCGTAATAGGTCGTGTCCTGCGCGATGACCATCAGTTCGCGCACGCCGCCGGCGGCCAGCCGCCGCGCCTCGTCGAGCACCTGCTCCATCGGCACCGAGACGTGCGGCCCGCGGATGAGCGGAATGGCGCAGTAACCGCACTTCCAGTCGCACCCCTCGCCGATTTTGAGGTAGGCGTAGTGACGCGGCGTCGTGAGCCGCCGCTCCGTGGCCAGATCCGACCGCCACTCGCCGCCCAGCGCCCGCACGACGCCCTCCCAGTCCCTCACGCCGAAGAACTCGTCCACCTCGGGCAGTTCGGGGCGCAGCTCGTCGGCATACCGCTCCGAAAGACATCCCACGACGAACAGCCGGTCGATCCGACCGGCCTGCTTGGCCGCGGCGGCGCGCAGGATCATGTCGATCGACTCCTGCTTGGCGTCGCCGATGAAGCCGCAGGTGTTGACCACTACCACACGGGCATCCGTACGGTCGCTGTCCGCCGCGACGGTATAGCCCGCCGCAGCCAGCTGCGCCATCAGGTGCTCCGAGTCGACCGTATTCTTCGAGCAGCCGAGCGTTATGACGTTGATCTTCTTCATCCCGTGCGCCTTATTTCGTCTCGTCACCGAAGAGCGCCTCGACGAACGCACGGCGGTCGAAGAGCTGCAACTGGTCGATGCGCTCGCCCACGCCGATGTAACGCACCGGAATACGGAACTGGTCGCTGATACCGATCACCACGCCGCCCTTGGCCGTGCCGTCGAGCTTGGTGATCGCCAGCGACGTGACCTGCGTGGCCTGCGTGAACTGCCGGGCCTGCTCGAAGGCGTTCTGACCGGTCGAACCGTCCAGCACGAGCATCACCTCGTGCGGCGCACCGGGGATGACCTTCGCCATGACGTTGCGGATCTTGGTCAGCTCGTTCATCAGCCCCACCTTGTTGTGCAGACGCCCAGCCGTGTCGATGAGCACCACGTCGGCCCCGTTCGCAACGGCCGAGCGGAGCGTATCGTAAGCCACCGACGCGGGATCGGAGCCCATCTCCTGACGGATCATCGTCGCACCGGCCCGCTCGGCCCAGACGGCCAGCTGGTCGATCGCCGCAGCACGGAACGTATCGGCCGCGCCGATGTAGACCTTGCGGCCCGCAGCGGTCAGCTTGGCCGCCAGCTTGCCGATGGTCGTCGTCTTGCCTGCGCCGTTGACCCCCACGACCATCAGCACGTAGGGCGTCCCTTCGGACAGTTCCAGCCCGAAATCCTTGGTCGAAGCGTGCGACTGCTCCATCAGCGCCGCGATCTCGTCGCGCAGGATGCCGCGCAATTCGGCCGCGTTCATGTACTTGTCGCGCGCGACGCGCTCCTCGATGCGGCGGATGATCTTGACGGTCGTCTCGACCCCCACGTCGGAGGTGATGAGCACCTCCTCCAAATCGTCCAGCACCTCGGCGTCGACCGTCGAGCGGCCCGCTACGGCACGCGCCAGTTTCGAGAAAAGGCCCGTCTTGGTGCGTTCCAGTCCGGCGTTCAACTCCTCGCGCCGCTGTTCGGGCTGTGCTTCGACAGCCGCCCCGGCGGCAGTATCGGCCGGCGTATCCTGTTTCTTTCTGAACAGATCGAAAAATCCCATAACAAAATCGGTTTTAGCCGGACGACGGGCGGACTCCTGCACGGCTGCATCGCACCACGGTTCCGCCCCGCCGGCATTTATTCTTGCGACAAAGATAATAACTATTCGCAAAATTAGTTATATTTGTAAAGCGTATAATCGCGGTTCCGACCCGCAGAGGCGATGCCGGACGGTGCGAACGGCGGCCGGAACATCGCACCGGCAGACGGCGAAACCTCCCCGCAAGGCCCGCCGGATGCAGAAAACTGTTGAAAATCAAATGTAAACCCATGAAGAAAGGACTTATTTCCCTCCTGTTTCTCCTGTCGTGCGGCGTCTGGGACGCAGCGGCACAGGATCTGATCGTCAAGAAGGACGGCACGAACGTCGAAGCCAAAGTGCTCGAAATCGGCGAAAAGGACATCAAATACAAGAAGGCGTCGCACCTCGACGGCCCGACCTATCTGGTGTCGGTCGCGAACGTCGTCTACATCCGCTTCGAGGACGGTTCGACCGACATCTTCTCGCAGGAGGATTACGACCGTCTGGCGGCCGAGGCGAAGAATCCCACACCGCAGAAACAGCCGAAACGATCCGCGCCGAGCGCTTTCGCGGGACGTTACCAGCCGGGCGACTATTTCGACGAGAACGGCGTGCGGGGCATCGTCATCGAGGTCGACGCCGAAGGGCACGGCATCGTGATGTCGATCGCGCAGGCCAATCTGCGCTGGTGCGAATTCAAGAAGAGCGACGCCGTGCGGCTGGGTCTCGACGACCAACACGACGGAGCGGTCAACCAGGCCGCCTTCGCCCGCATGGCCGACGAGGGAAAAGTCCGGTGGGAGGACTATCCCGCCTTCAAATGGTGCCGCGACCTCGGCGAAGGGTGGTATCTGCCCGCGATCAACGAGGTGCTGCGCATCGGCCATCTCTACAACAACGGCCGCATAAAGTTCGACCGCAAGGCCCGCGAACAGTTCAACAACCGTCTGAAAGAGCACGGCGGAGTGAAGATGGACCGGCTGATGTACTATTTCTCCTCGACCGAAGGCGACGACGCATGGACGGCCATGACGACCCATATGGGAATCGAGCCGCCCTTCGTCGAACAGACGTCGAAGAACATTTCGTTCCTCGTCCGGGCCATGCACAAATTCTGAGGCCGGACAGCTCTTCCCGCCGGCGGAATTCCGACGCCACTTCCAACCTCACCCCTGTCGCGACGGTTTGCGGCAGGGGTGAATCGTTGAATTTCATTCTTCGTTTTCCCGCCCCGGCATAGCCTGAACAAGTCCGGCTCTGCGCTCGGCTTAACGAAAAGGTTCGATGCCACACGAAACCCCACGCACCTGCTCGGCACGCGCAAATGACGACACGAACCGCCTCTTCACACTGATGTACAAGTACACCTCCGGCCGCGTTCAGCGTACCGGCGACAGCCGGCATCCAGCGTCCGCCCCGCCGCAGCCCGTCCGTACAAAAACACAAAAGGCATCCCCTTGTCGAGATGCCTTTTGTGTTAAGGGCCGATGCCCTTAACCACGAATACCGTCGGAACGGTTTATTTCTTCTCTGCGAAGAACTCCTTTACATGGTCGTTGGGAATGATACCCTCCTTGAACATATAGGCGCCGGTCTTCTCCGACTTGACCATTTTGATGCACTTGGTAAACTGCTTGCCCGTGCCGGTTTTCAGGGTTGCGACTACTTTCTTTGCCATAACGCTCGATTATTTGATTTCACGGTGTAACGTCACCCGCTTCAGATAGGGATTGTACTTCTTACGTTCCAGACGGTCGGGGGTGTTTTTCTTGTTTTTGGTAGTGATGTAACGAGACATGCCCGCAACACCGCTCTCCTTCTGTTCGGTGCATTCGAGGATGACCTGAACGCGATTGCCTTTCTTAGCCATTTGTCAATACGGTTTAGTAAATCTTCTTGGGGCAGGCAGCTTCGCGCAGAGCCACTGCGAGACCCTTCTTGTTAATTGTTTTCATACCGGCAGCCGACACCTTGAGGGTGATCCAGCGGCCCTCTTCCTCTGACCAGAAACGCTTGGTCTTCAAATTCGGACTGAATTTGCGCTTGGTCTTGCGGTTCGAGTGAGAGACATTGTTGCCGATCACCGCGACCTTGCCTGTAATTTCGCAAACTTTCATTGTTGATAATGTTTTTGTTCCGCCACAATTGGCCTGCAAAGATAGAAAAAAAATCCGAGAGTCGGGCACTTCGCCCGAAAAAAACGTTCCGAACGACGGCACAAACAGCGGATTCGGATGCCGGCGGCCGATCCTCGCGGCGGTATCCGATCCTTCGGCGAACGACGATTCCGGCTCTGCGAACCGCGGCCTCCGGCGTGCGAAGTCCCGCCGCAAGCTTTTCTCCGCACGCCGAAACCGCACCGGACTTACGGCTCCTCCCGCTCGTCCCCGATCATCGGACCGTTGCCGGCGCATCATAAGCCCGACTTATAGCTCCATAAAAAGATATGAATGAAAAACAGAACCGCGTATCGAATAATTCGCTATCTTTGTACAAAAGAAAATTTAATACATTAAACGATACAACTATGATCAGCAAAAAAATGCAGGAGGCGATCAACGCCCAGATCAATGCCGAACTCTGGTCGGCATATCTCTATCTCTCGATGTCGATGGACGCGGCGGACAAAGGGTTCAAAGGTTCCGCACACTGGTTCGTACACCAGTTCAAGGAGGAGCAGGGGCACGCCGAGAAGCTGGCGGGCTATCTCCAATCGCAGAACGCCAAGGTCGTGCTGGCTCCCATCGCCGCCGTGCAGACCGAATGGCCGTCGGTCGTGGCGATGTTCGAGGACACGCTCGTCCACGAACAGAAGGTGACGGCGATGATCCACGATCTGTGCAAGCTGGCCGCCGCCGAGCAGGATTTCGCAACGGCGAACATGCTGCAATGGTTCGTCAACGAGCAGGTCGAGGAGGAAGATACGGCCCGCGGCATCCTCGAAGGCTTCAAAGCCATCGAAGGCGAGAAGGTGGGCGTCTACATGCTCGACCAGAAACTCGGCGCACGCTAAACACGCAGTCGAACGTTTTCATTAAGCCGAGCGCAGAGCCGAACGCAGTTCGAGTTATGCCGAGGCGAGAAAACGAAGAACGAAGTTCAACGACTTCTCCGCACCGCACCGACACAGGGTCGGTGCGGTGCTTCGTTTTCAGGGGAAGGCAAGCCGGACGGCGCCCGCCCCCCCCATGGAAACCGCACCCGCGCAGGAAGCGAAAGAGGAGCGCCGCCCCGACGGCGGCACTCCCCGTAAAACCGGATTGCGGCGGAAAGCTACTCCTTCACGCAACGCAGCGACATGCCCTGCGAACGCTTGTCTTTGCTGACTTTGAGCATTCGCTTGCTATCGATGATGAACATATACTGACCGTAAAGATCGGGATAGAGTTCCAAATTGTCCGAAGCCTTGCCTTTCGTTCCGATCCACAGGCCGCTGTAAGGATTGGCCTCGGTATAATCCAACCCTCCGGAAGCGTAGGCGCGCGTACCGGTCGTGGGGAACCACTGTCCCTCCTGCTCGAAACCGCGATTGGCCTCGTCCCACTTCCCTGCGGTGTAGACGAGCCATGCGTAGGGCGTATTGCCGTCGGCGTCGCAGACCGGAACCTTATAGCCCACGGGGCAGGGATCGTAGATCGTCTTCTTCCTGCTCTCGCCGCCCCAGTAGTCGTCGTCCGACACGTCGACCCAGTCGCCGGTTTTATAGTCATTCTCGACGATCTCTTCGCCGTACTCGTCCTCCACGCCCGTATGCTTGTAGGTCATCGCATAGAATACCGCCGGATTCCGGATCGATTTCTCGATCGTCCCGTGGAACTCCGCCGTCAGACCGAACTTCGGCAACACACGGTTGTCGATGCCGTAGACCTCAGGCTCGCCGTCGACCTCGTAGGTGTAATCCTCGTTCATGATCGTAAAAGCCGTCGTACCGGGGAACGGATCTTTGCGCCCCCACTGGTAGAGCAGCCCGTGCGAATCGAAACTGCCGCGCTCGACGGTCAGCGCACCCAGATTGCGGTCCATGAAACTCCACGTCGTCCCCGACGCATTGGGAGCCGTCGTGAAGAGCGACGCCGACGGATCGTAATCGACGATCCACAGATGCCAGCTCCACAGGATCGTTCCCGACTCGTCGACGGCCGCCACGACGGCATTGCCGCTCTTGTCGGCGGTCTCGACGATGATCTTCTTCTCGTCGGTGGCGTAGGCTACCCGCGTAATGAGACCCTGCGCGCTCTGCCAAACCAGTTCGGCGCCCTCGGCCGCACCGATCGATTCGGTGGAGGAGTTGCCTTTGTAAGCGGCATCGAAGACCGACGCCGACTTCGGGGCGACGATATAGCAGTTGGCGCGGCCCGCCGCACTCAGGTCGGTGAACGTCTGAGCCCCCTGCGTCACCCGCACCTCGCGGGTGATGCTCCGTTCGCCTTCGCCCGCAGTGACCGTAACCGTCGCCGTCGGACGCGCAGCCAGCGCATCGTTCGCATCGGCCGACACCGTGAATTTGCCTTCGGCGAGCGTAACCTCGCACCACGTCTCATTCGACAACGCCGTCCAGCTGCCGAGATTAGTCGACACGGCCACCTCGACGCTCCCCCCCCCGACCGGCAGGGAGATCTCGGTATCGGGCGTCAACGTCAATTCGGGATCGGGCATCGGCGCGTCGTCGTCGCTGCACGATGCGAAAAGCATTGCGGAACCCGCCAACAACGCTGCCGCACCTCTCATGAACCTAAGTTTTTCCATCGGGATAAAATTTATGAAATTCGCTGCACTATCGCAGTGTGGGCGAATATACGAAATATATATCGTAAAACCATATCGCCGAAGGGAGGACGCGACACGTCCGAAGGGAGAGCAAACGGCTCTTTCGCGGGGTTTTAATGTCGATTTCGACGGGAAAAATTCATTTTTCTGCGTTTTTATAATAAATTTGCATACTATTCGTTAAAAAACAGTACGGCAATAACATCTAAAAAAACATAACATCCATGAGTGAAGTCATCAATATCAAGGAACTCAACGAACGCATCGAGCGGGAGTCGGTCTTCGTCGACACGCTGCGCGCCGAGATGAGCAAGGTGATCGTCGGTCAGACCCATCTGATCGACACGCTGCTGATCGGTCTGCTGTCGAACGGCCACATCCTCCTGGAAGGCGTGCCGGGTCTTGCCAAGACGCTGGCGATTACGACGCTCGCAAAGGCCGTCGACGCCGATTTCGCCCGCATCCAGTTCACGCCCGACCTGTTGCCGGCCGACCTGATCGGTACGCTCATCTACTCGCAGAAGAGCGAGGAGTTCATGGTGCGCAAAGGCCCCGTCTTCGCCAACTTCGTACTGGCCGACGAGATCAACCGCTCGCCGGCGAAGGTGCAGTCGGCGCTGCTCGAAGCGATGCAGGAGCGCCAGGTGACCATCGGCGACAACACCTACAAGCTGCCCGAGCCCTTCCTGGTGCTGGCCACGCAGAACCCCCTCGAACAGGAGGGAACCTACCCGCTGCCCGAAGCGCAGGTCGACCGATTCATGCTCAAAGCCAAAATCTCCTACCCCACGAAGCAGGAGGAGCGCGACATCGTGCGGATGAACCTCTCGGGCGAAGGGCTTCCCTCGCCGCACAAGGTGATCGCACCCGAAGACATCGTCAAGGCGCGCCGCGTGGTGGAGGATGTCTACATGGACGAGAAGATCGAGAAATACATCGTCGACATCATCTTCGCCACGCGCGAACCGGCCGAATACAACCTCCAGAAGTTGCAGACGCTGATCGCCTACGGCGGATCGCCCCGTGCCTCGATCTCGCTGGCCAAGGCCGCCCGCGCCTACGCCTTCATCCGCCGCCGCGGCTACGTGATTCCCGAAGACGTGCGCGCCGTCTGCCACGACGTACTGCGCCACCGTATCGGGCTGACCTACGAAGCCGAGGCCGAAAACATCACCACCGAGGAGATCATCACCGACATCCTGAACAACGTAATCGTCCCGTAACACGATGATCGAGAACGAAAACGATATTCTGCGACGGGTCCGCAAAATCGAGATCAAGACACGCGGCCTGTCGAACGAGATCTTCGCCGGAAAGTACCACACGGCTTTCCGCGGACGGGGCATGTCGTTTTCCGAAGTGAGGGAGTACCGTGCCGGCGACGACGTGCGCGACATCGACTGGAACGTCACGGCGCGTTCGCGCTCGCCCCACATCAAGGTCTACGAGGAGGAGCGCGAGCTGACGATGATGCTCATGGTCGACGTCTCGGCCTCGCGCATGTTCGGGTCGACCCACTTCCTCAAAAAGAACATTCTGACCGAAATCGCCGCCGTCGTGGCCTTCTCGGCCGCCCAGAACAACGACAAGGTGGGCTGCATCTTCTTCTCCGACCGCGTGGAGAAGTACATCCCGCCCAAGAAGGGGCGCAGCCACATCCTGATGATTATCCGCGAGCTGATCGGCTTCCGGCCCCGGTCGACGGGCACGGCGCTGTCGGAGGCGGTGCGTTTCCTGACGGCCGTGATGAAGAAGCGCTGCACGGCGTTCCTGCTCTCGGATTTCCTCGATCCGGCACGCGACGGCGAGGAGTTCGCCAACGCCCTGAAAATCGCCGGCAGCAAACACGACCTGGTGGGGATCCGCGTCTTCGATCCGCGCGAAGCCGAACTGCCCGACGTGGGCATCGCCGAGCTGCAGGACGCCGAGACGGGGCGCAAGGTCTGGGTCGACACTTCGTCGGCGGCCGTGCGCGACCATTACGCCCGCGCATGGCGGCAGCGCAGCGAGGCGATCGACTCGCTGCTCAAACACAACCGCATCGACACGGCGACGATCTCGACCGACGAAGACTACGTGGTGGAACTCATCAAACTCTTCAAGCAACGATGAAACGACCGGCATTCCTCACAGCGGCCGCCCTGCTCGCTGCGGCGACGGCCTCCGCCCAGACCCCGACGGTCGAGGCGCGCATCGTCCCCGACAGCATCGGCATCGGCGACACCTTCACGCTCGAAATCGACGTCGAGCGCGACCAGGTGCAGGTGACCGAATTCCCGCTCTACGAAAACGACGACAAGCTCGAAGTGGTGCAGTCGCTGCCCGTCGACACGCTCTCGCGGGAGGGCCGGCGGCTCCGGCTGCGCAAACGCTACGTCATGCAGGCCTTCTCCGAAGGACGTTACAATTTGGGGCGTCCCGGCGTGCTCTATGCCGACAAGAACATCGTCGACACGCTCTACACCTCCGATTCGCTGCGGCTCGACGTGGGAACGTTCCAGATCGACACCGCCAAGCAGACGATCTACGACCTCAAACCGCAGCGGACGCTGCCGCTGCGCGCCGAGGAGATCACAGGATACCTTTTCGGCGGGTTGTTCCTGCTGCTGAACCTCGCGGCGCTGCTCTTCGCGCTGCGTTATCACCTGTCCAAGCGCGGCAAACACCTGAGCGACCTCTTCAAACCCGCGCCGCCCGCACCGCCCCACGTCGAGGCGATCCGCGCGCTCGAAGGGCTTCACAACCAGAAATTGTGGCAGAACAACAAACACAAGGCCTACTATTCGGGGCTGACCGACATCCTGCGCCGCTATCTGGCGGGGCGTTACGGCATCGGCGCCTTGGAGATGACCTCCGACGAGATCATCGATGCGGTACGTCCGCTCGACCTGCCCCGCAAGAGCGCCATGGAGCTCACGGCGCTGCTGCGCGAAGCCGATTTGGTGAAATTCGCCAAGGCGACGCCCGAAGCCGCACGCAACGAAGAGGCTTACCAGTGGGCCTACTACTTCGTCGAGGAGACCAAACCCGTCGAGGAACAACCTTCGGCCGAAGCGGAGGAGCCGCTCGACCTGACGCCTAAAAACGACAGCCATGCGTAGAATTTTCATCCTACTCGTTCTCGCGCTGCTGGCCGTCGACGCCGCGGCACAGCAGTACCCCGAACGCCGGCAGGTGCGCAAGGGCAACCGCTCCTACGAAAAGGGCAACTATCAGGACGCCGCCGGACGCTACATGCGTGCGCTGGGCGCCGACCCTTCGTCGTTCGAAGCGCAGTACAACCTGGGCAACGCCCTTCACCGGCAGGAGATGTACGACCAGGCGGCACAGGTACAGCAACAGGCCGCCGCCGATTCGCTGGCAGCGCCCGTCGATCGTGCGCAGGCCTTCTACAATCTGGGCAACACGCAGTTCCGGCAGCAGAAATACGCCGAAGCGCTCGAAAGCTACAAGAACTCGCTGCGCCTGAACCCCGACGATCCGCAGGCCAAATTCAACTACGCCTACGTCAAGAAACTGCTCGACGATCAGAACCAGCAGAATCAGGACAACAAAGACAACAAGGACAATAAAGATAACAAGGACGATCAAAACCAGGACCAGCAGAACGGCCAGAACCAGCAGAATCCGCAGGAGGGCCAGAACGATCCGCAGGAGGGTGACGGGCAAGGCGACGACCAGCATCAGGACGGCCGGCCCGACAAGGAGCAGGAGGGCGAGGGCCGACCCCAGCCGGCCGGCATTTCGCCTTCCGAACAGGAACGGATGCTCGACGCCATCCAGGCGCAGGAGGACAGGACGCAGGAGAAGCTCAAAGAGAAGGCCGGCGCCGTGGTACGGTTGAAGAAAAACTGGTAAAAACACGTAAGAACCAAGAAACGGGGATCGGCGCAGGCGGCGTTCCGCACGCAGAAGCAGCCATTCGTCGGGAGCGGTCGTACCGCCCCGTGCCGGAACGGCTCCGGCGACCGCCGATTACCGATTATCGTTAACTGTCGATTGAAATGACGTTTCATAATCCACATCTGCTGTGGCTGCTCACGCTGCTCCTGCCGGCGGCAGGCTATTACCTCTACCGGTTGCGGAAGGGCGGAGCGGCGTTGCGCATCTCGTCGGTGGCGGGCGTGCTCAAAGCGCCGCGTACCGTTCGCTACTACCTGCGCCATGCCCCCTTCGTGCTGCGCATGGCGGCGCTGGCGACGCTCGTAGTGGCATTGGCGCGCCCACAGTCGGCGGAACAGAACACCCGCACCAATACCGACGGTATCGACATCATGCTGGCGCTCGACGTATCGGGATCGATGCTGGCGCGCGACTTCCGCCCCGACCGCCTCGAAGCGGCCAAGGAGGTGGCCGGATCGTTCATCTCCGACCGCTACGGCGACCGGATCGGACTGGTGGTCTTCGCGGGCGAAGCCTTCACGCAGAGCCCGCTGACCGCCGACCAGTCGACGCTGCTCACGTTGCTGGGGCGCGTGCGCAGCGGGTTGATCGAGGACGGCACGGCCATCGGCAACGGACTGGCGACGGCCATCAACCGCCTGCGCGAGAGCGATGCCAAATCGAAGGTCATCATCCTGCTGACCGACGGCGTGAACAACCGCGGCGAGATCGCTCCGGTCATGGCGGCCGAAATCGCCAAGGAGCAGGGCATCCGGGTCTACACGATCGGCGTCGGATCGCGCGGCACGGCCCCCACGCCCGCGATCGACATGTTCGGCAACATGACCTTCGTGCAGGCCAAGGTCGAAATCGACGAAAAGACCCTCCAAGAGATCGCCGACGCCACCGGCGGCCGCTACTTCCGCGCCACGGACAACGAGAAGCTGCGCGCGATCTACGACGAGATCAACCGCCTCGAAAAGAGCAAAGTCGAGGTAGCCGACTTCACGACCTACACCGAAGAGTACCTGCGGTGGGTATTGGCGGCGCTGGCGCTGCTCGCCGCGGAATTTCTGATTCGCACCCTGATTCTTAAACGCATTCCGTAATGTTTCGTTTCGCACATCCCGAATACCTCTACCTGCTGCTGGCCGCGCCCGCACTCGTCGCCCTCTTCGCATGGGCGCTCTACGACCGCCGGCGGCGGCTGGCCCGCTTCGGAGACCCGGCGACGGTAGCCACGCTTATGCCCGACGCCTCGACGGGCCGCATGAAACTGAAATTCATCCTCTTCACGACGGCCGTCATCCTCGTGATCCTCGCCGCCGCACGGCCGCAGTTCGGCTCGAAGCTGCGCGAACAGAAGAGCGAGGGCATCGAGATGATGCTCGCGGTGGACATCTCCAATTCGATGCTGGCCGAAGATTTCGAACCCAACCGCCTCGAACGGACGAAATACGCGATCAACAAGCTATTCGACGGACTGGAACAGGATCGCGTCGGGGTGATCGTCTTCGCAGGCGACGCCACCGTACAGCTGCCGATCACCTCCGACTACCGCATGGCCAAAGCCTTCGCCAAACGGATTTCGCCCTCGATGGCCTCCGTGCAGGGAACGTCGATCGGCAAGGCGTTGTCGCTGGCCGAGATGTCCTTTTCGAGCGGCAGCGGCGATTCGCGCGTCATCATCCTCATCACCGACGGCGAGGATCACGAGGGCAACGTGATGCAGGCCGCCGAACGGGCCGCCGAACAGGGTATCCGGATCTTCACGATCGGCATCGGCACGCCCGAAGGCGCCCCGATCGAGATCGGCGGGGAGTTCATCAAGGACGAAAAGGGCGACATGGTGGTCTCGAAACTCGACGAGAAGATGTTGCAGGAGATCGCCCGGATCACCGGCGGGGCCTACATCCGCGCCACCAAGCAGTCGATCGGGCTGGACGAGATCGTACGCGCGATCAACGACATGGAGCAGTCGGAACTTTCGACCGTCCGTTTCGAAGAGTACAACGAACAGTTCCAGTACCTCATCGCGATCGCCTTCGCGCTGCTGCTCGTCGAATTCTGGCTGCTCGACCGCCGCAATCCGCTGCTGGCGCGTTTCAACATCTTCCGCGAGCAACGCACCGACACCGACAACTACAATCCCTATAACCGATGAAAAAGCCCTTTCTGCTTCTCTCGCTCCTGCTGACCTTCGGCCTGCACGCCGACTGCGCGGCATGGGGAACGGTCGGCCATCGCGCGATCGCCGAAGTAGCCCAACGCCACCTCACCCCGAAGGCCAAAGCGGCCATCGAACGATACACCGGCAGCACGCCGCTCGCAGAATACGCCGTTTTCATGGACGAAGTGGCCGCCGACCCGCGCTACAAGGAACCTTTCCGCGGCTGGCACGCCTCGATCGCCGACGCGGAGTGCAACTCCCCCGCCGAAGTGCGGGAGAAATACCGCAAGGGACGCGACGGCGTGACCGGAGCGGAGACGCTGACCGCAGCATTGAAGAACTACCGTGAGCTGGACGATTCGGTGGTACTCACCTATATAAAATGTATCGTACACATGGTCGCCGATTTCCACTGCCCGGCACACGTGCGGTACACCGACGCCCACAATGAAGGGAAGTTCGACGTGACCTTCTTCGGCAAACCCAAAACGCTGCACAGCGTCTGGGATTCGGGCGTCATCGCCCGAATCCATCCGGGATGGAGTTACGAACGTTATGCCGACTACCTCGACAACGCCTCCAAGCGCGAAATCCGGCGAATGACCGAAGGATCGTACCGCCAGTGGTTCGAAGACGCCGCACGCGACGTACGCCCCTCGATCGACTGGGTAGCGCCGGGCGACACGCTGGGCGAGGAGTTCATGGCAAAAGCCGCACCGCTGGCCGAGCAGCAGCTCCGCAAGGCGTCGTACCGATTGGCCGCAGCCCTCAACCGGATTTTCGGAGAGTGACTCTCCCCCGCGGTGCCACAGGCGTCTACCGCCCCATCGCAGAGCGACGTCGAGGCGAACGATCCATCCGGCATGACAGCTATTTTCCGATCTTCCGGCCCTTCATGTCGAACGCCTCCGCACACCCGTTCGCGATCATGTAGATGCGCCCCTCTTCGAACTCGCCGCGCACAGCGGGATTCGCACCGTCCGTCGGTGGAGTGTCCTGCGTATCGAAGAGCGTGTCGAGCACATAAATTCCCGCTCGATAATACCCCGCATCGTAGCGGCAGGGAACGATCAACCGGCCGCGTCGATCCAGTACGCCCCATTTTCCATCTTTACGCACGAAGGCGAAACGATCGAACAGGGGATAGGCCAGCTCGTACTCGCAGGCGACGACCAACCGACCCCGACGATCGACACAGCCCCATTTCCCGTCGGAAGCGAGCAGGTCCCGCCCGACGCCGTGGAACTTCCGTCCGTCGTTGACGAACGACACCCCGCCAACAATCGGGGTCATGAAACCGTAGACGGGTGTGATCCGTTCGCCGTCGCGATCGATCAACGCCGTGGGACACGGCGTGTAGAGGGGAATCCGATCCCGATCCGTCCCCGTCTTCACCATCGCCACCTCCTCGTCGAAACCGTATTGGCCGAAACTTCCGGCCCAATCGTACCGGAACGGGACGACCGTTTCGCCGCTCCGGTCGATATACCCCCATTTGCCGTCCCGTTCGACGACGGCACGATCGCCGACGAACTGACCGGCCCAGTCGTAAAACTCGCGGAAGGCGAGTTCGCCGTAACGATCCGTAAAATAAAACGGTTGATGACTGCCGCCGTTACGCATGGCATAGAGCTCAGGGCGCTGCGCCGCGCAAGCCGACAGAAGCGCCGGAAGAAGAGCGGCAGAAAGGATTCGCAGAAAATGTTTCCGATTCATTCGATCCGACAATTATGGGTTCGACAGGTTTTCAATATCCGATGCACGTTTCGAAATCGCGGACACTCTCCCATTGGACAAGAATCCAACAATTACTGCCTTCGGAATTCGTATCGTATTGGTACCTCTTTCCGACGGGAACTTTTCTTCCGTCCCGCTCCTCATAGACGACCTCTCCGATTTCGGGCTTCTCCCCCGCCGAATAAATCTGCACATCCCTCACGACTTGTCCCGCGTATATGCCGAATTTCACGCGGTCCGCCGTCACGGGACCGGCAATACCGACATCGATTCCGCGAAAATGAATCGTAAATCCGCTATACCACACCTCAAAAGGCTCATTATACTGGATATAATTTCGAGGAAGAAAATGAAGTACATCCCATGTATAAAAAAACGGCGTTTTTTTCAAAAAATGCGTAGCGAATTCGATTGCCTGCGATTCGCTCAAATTATCCTTCGTAAATAAAAGCGAGACTTCATTATCTCCTGCCCGGGTCTGCGAAACGGGGGTCGCAGTAATTTCCGCCTTCGAACAGGAGCAGAATACGGAACCCGCAAAAATCACGAAAAAAATCGCTGTACTTTTCATAACGATACGAATTAAAAGGTCAGACTGAAAGCTCGTACGAACGTATTACGAATTTACAGCAATGAGAGACGACGTACAATACCGTTTTTTAGGTATTTACGACAATCCCCCGTATGAAGGCGTGTTCCGTGAAGATACCGTGCAAACGAAGAGGAGTTCCATCACAGCTTCGCTCTCTTCGGAGGAATGCGAGTTCGGTTCCCGTCCCCAAAAAGCGGCGGCAGATAGTACATCTGCCGCCGCTATCGTCATCCCCCTCCGCAAAGCACCGTCCGCAACAAGGCGAACCATGCCGAAGCGAGAAAAGGCGCACGAAAATGCACCGAAACCCTGCCCCGCGGGAAGGAAAGGCTAATAGTATTTGACCGGCTCGCCGACGATCGCCGACAACAGGGCGTTGGCTACCGACGACGCACCGATACGGAAGAACTGCGGCGTGAGCCACCGCTCGCCCAGAATCTCCCGAACGACCGTATAGTAGAGCACCGCGTCGGCCGCCGAACGTACGCCGCCGGCAGGCTTGAAGCCGACCATGCGGCCCGTCTTGTCGTAGTAGTCCCGAATGGCACGGCACATCACCACCGCCGCTTCGGGAGTCGCCGCCACGTCGATCTTGCCCGTCGACGTCTTGACGAAATCGGCGCCGGCGAACATCGCCAACAACGCGGCGCGGCGGATCAGCTCGGGCGTCTTCAACGCACCCGTTTCTAGAATCACCTTCAACACCACGTCTTCGCCGGCCTCGCCGCGCAACACTTCGACTTCGTTGGCCACCTCGTCGTAATGTCCTTCGAGCATCTTGCCGACGTTGATGACGATGTCGATCTCGTCGGCTCCGTTCTCGACGGCCATCGCCGTTTCGAGCATCTTCACTTCCAGAAAGGTCTGCGACGAAGGAAATCCGCCCGCGACACTCGTAATGCGCATCGGCGTATCGTCCACGGCGAGTCCGACCGTTTCGACGAACGGCGGATAGATGCAGATGGACGCGACATTGGCGATCGCGGGATAATTCGTATAGAACTCCACGGCCTTCCGTGCAAAAACCGTCACCGACTCCACCGAATCGCTGCACGAAAGGGTCGTCAGGTCGATGGCCGAGTAGCAAAGCCTGTAAACCTCGTCCGTTTCGTATCCCTTCGCGGCTGTCCGAATGCGTGCGACCTCTTCGGCCACCTGCGCTTCGCTCGGGGCCGGAGCATATTCCGATAGATGATTTGCGTACTCCATAACAAGACAGTTTTCTCTACTATACAAATATAACCATTTTTCCGCTACACACGCAGAATTCCGACCAAAATATCAAAAAAATTCCGGGCTCGAACCGAACCCGGAATTCGTAATCCGTACATCCCCGCTTATCGGAGAGCAGCGTATTCTCAGAACTTGAAACCGCTCTTGAACAGGGGCTTGAGGTTGACATCCTTCGACGCCTTCTTCGCCAGGGCGGAATCCTTGGCGACGGCAGCCTTCAACTGGGCGCCGGCAGTCTTCATATCGCCCTCCTTGGTTGCGATCACGGCGCGCAGGTAATCCGCATCGGCCGAGTTCTCGCTGGCCAGCGCCTTCTTGGCAGCCGACAGGTCGTTGTTCATCACGGCAGCCACGGCAGCGTTGTAGCCTTTGAGCTTGGCAGCGGCGTCGCCGTACTGGCCCTGAGCGGCAGCGATCAGGCTCTTGGTCTGAGCGTCTGCGGCAGCGGCGTATTTCTTCGCCTCGTCCACGTTACCGGCAGCCAGGTTGGCCAGCGCCAGATTCGAGTTCAGCTCCTGTGTGTTGCCGCCGAGCTTCACGGCCTGCGTCAATGCGGCCAACGCCTTGTCGGCGTCGCCCATTTGGAGATAGGCGGCACCGAGGTTGGTGTAGGCGCGCGAATCGTCGTACTTCTTGGCAGCGTACTCCAACACCTTCGCCTTCACGGCATTATCCTCAATCAGCGTGGCGACATGGAGCAGCTCCTCGTTGTTCAGCTCATCGAGCTTGCCGCTGTTGACCAGCGCCTGCATCTCGGCGTCGCTCTTACCGGTGATCTCCATGTTGTTGACCAGCTGGGCGCGGCGCAGTTTCGGCAGCACGTCCTCTTTGAGTTCGCCGTAAACCGACGACATGTTCTTGATCTGGTTCTCGCGCTCGGCCGACGAATCGTACATGCTCAGCACCTGAAGAATCAGATCCTTGTCCTGGATATTCGACTTCTCGACCATCTCCTTGAAACCTTCCCAGTCCTCGCCGTAACCGGCAGCGTCGATATTGAAACCGTACTCGGCCAGGATCTTCTCGACGGCCTTGCGACCGGTTTCGCTACGTGCGCTGGCCAGCTTGTCGTTGAACTTCTCAGGACCGTCGGGCGAAGCGTAGCCGTTCACATAGAGGCTCTGCGCGATGCGGTCGTTCTCCTTGTTGGCCACAGCGGTCTTCTCGAACTCGGAGAGCTGTTCGTTCTCTTTGAGCGCCTTCTGGTTCACCACCGAACTGTTGATCTTGTAAAGGATCTCGGCCTTGTCTACCTGATTCGTCGTACGCTTGTAGTTGTTGGCAGCCGTAGCGGCAGCGTCGCCGAAGTTGAAATCCTTCTGCATCGTGTTGACGCCCTCGGCGATGAACACGCCGCACTGAGCGCGCAGTGCCATGGCCTCGGCCGACTTCGGATTGGCCAGCACGGCCGCTTCCTCCTTCGTCACGGGTTTGCCCGTAGCGGCGTTGAACATCACGTACTCGCTGGCGCCGTTGCACTTGCTCTCGATCAAAACGCGCAACTCGCTCTGCTCCATACGGTCGTCGTAGGGGAATTCGACATGCTGCGTGTAGGTACCGCCGTTGTCGGCCGAAATAACGGTATAGTTGTCATTCACCTTCTCGCCCTGGACGTATTTCGGAGTACCGGCCACTTCGCCGCCCTCGAACACGATCACCGGCGTCAGACGCAACGTAGCTTTCTTGTTGAAGTAAGCTGCCGGGAAGTTCACCGTAATGTCGGCGCTCACGACGCCGTTGTTGAGCGTCAGCACCTTCGGCGTGCACGAGTAAGTAACCTCATCCTGTTTCTTACCCATCTTCTTGAAACAGTTGCAACCCGACAAGGTCAAGGCAGCTGCGGCAAGAACCAAGCTAATTTTTACTAAGTTCTTCATAATTAATTAGTTATTAAAAATTGTTATGCATTGATTTCGTCTCTTTCCGTTTGCCTCCGCTCCACGTACCCCATTCCCGAGGCCGTTTGCAGCAGAATACATGCAAATATATAAAACCCATGCAGATTATGCAACTTTTTCCGTAAAAAAACCACCTCGAACTTTCGTTCGAAGCGGTTTTCGATCGCCGGCGCACGAAAACGCCGTCTATTTCGCGTCGGAACGCATCCGACGGATCAGTCGCGGTGCCGGTCGTCGCGGCGACGCTCGCGGTCGCCCCGCGGACGGCGTTCACGCTCGACATATCCTTCGGGCTTCGGAAGAAGCGCGCGGTGCGAGAGTTTCAGCTTGCCGGTCTTCTCGTCGACGCCGATGAGTTTCACGTCGATCATCTCGCCCTCTTTCAGGCCGCTCTCCTCCATCGTCTCAAACCGTTTCCAGTCGATCTCCGAGATATGGAGCAGCGCCTCCTTGCCGGGCATGATCTCGACGAACGCGCCGAACGGCACGATCGACTTGATCTTACCGTGGTAGGTCTCGCCGATTTCGGGCACGGCAACGATCTCCTTGATACGCTGCAACGCAGCGTCGATCGCCGATTTCTCCACACCGAAGACGTCGACGATACCCTTCTGGTCGTCCTCCGTAATGGTAATGGTGGTACCGGTCTGCTTCTGAATCTCCTGGATCACCTTTCCGCCCGGGCCGATCACGGCGCCGATCGAATCCTTCGGGATGTGGATCTGCACCAGACGCGGCACGAACGGCTTGTAGTCGGCGCGCGGCGCGGCGATGCAGTCGGTCAGGATGTCCAGAATATGCAGACGCCCCTTGCGCGCCTGCTCCAACGCGGCGGCCAGCACCTCGTAGGAGAGGCCGTCGACCTTGATATCCATTTGCGTGGCGGTGATACCGTCGCGGGTACCCGTCACCTTGAAGTCCATGTCGCCCAGATGATCCTCGTCGCCCAGGATGTCCGACAGCACGGCCCACTTGCCGCTCTCGGAATCCGAGATCAGACCCATGGCGATGCCCGACACGGGCTTGCGCAGTTTCACGCCGGCATCCATGAGGGCCAGCGTACCGGCGCAAACGGTGGCCATCGACGACGAACCGTTCGATTCCAGAATGTCCGACACGACGCGCACGGCGTAGGGATTCTCCTCGCCCAGCGGAATCATCGGTTTGAGGGCGCGCCATGCCAGGTGGCCGTGGCCGATCTCACGACGGCTCAGACCGCGGGCGGCCTTCGCCTCGCCCGTCGAGAAGGGCGGGAAATTATAGTGGAGCACGAACTGCTCGGTACCCTGCACGAGCACCTCGTCCTTGACCTTCTCGTCCATCTTCGTGCCGAGCGTAACGGTGGCCAGCGCCTGCGTCTCGCCTCGTGTGAAGAGGCCTGAACCGTGGGCTGCGGGCAGGTAGTCGGTCTCGCACCAGATCGGACGAATCTCGTCCGTGCGACGGCCGTCGAGACGCTTGCCCTCGTCGAGAATCATGTTGCGCATCGCCTTCTTCTGCACGTAGTCGTGGAAATAGCGGTGGATGAGCGGGGCCTTCTCCACCAGCTCCTCCTCCGTGTAGCGGGCGGCGAACTCGGCCTCCAATGCATTGAACATATCCTCGCGCTCGTGCTTCATCGTGCCGCTCGTGGCGATGGCGTAGGCCTTGTCGTAGAGTTCGGCGATGATCGTCTGTTTGAGCTCCTCGTCGTTGACCTCGTGGCAGTAGGTACGCTTCACGTCCTTGCCCAGCTCCTTCGAAAGTTCGATCTGTACGGCGCAGTGCTTCTTGATCTCCTCGTGCGCGAACTTGATCGCTCCGAGCATCACCTCCTCCGAAACCTCTTTCATCTCGCCCTCGACCATCAGGATGTTGTCGATCGTACCGCCGACCATGATGTCCAGGTCGACGTCGGGCATCTGCGAGAAGGTCGGGTTGATGCAGTACTCGCCGTTGATGCGCGCCACGCGCACCTCCGAAATCGGGCCGCCGAAGGGGATGTCCGACACGGCCAGTGCGGCCGAGGCGGCCAGACCGGCCAGCGCGTCGGGCTGGATGTCCTTGTCGGCCGAGATGAGGTTGACCGTCACGTAGACCTCGGCGTGGTAGTCCGACGGGAAGAGCGGGCGCAGCGCACGGTCGATCAGACGCGCTACGAGCACCTCGCTGTCGTTGGCCTTGCCCTCACGCTTCATGAAACCGCCCGGATAGCGGCCGCATGCGGCGTATTTCTCCTTGTATTCCACCTGCAACGGCATGAAGTCCGTGTCGGGTTTTGCATCTTTGGCGGCCACGACCGTCGCAAGGAGCATCGTATCGCCCTGTTTCACGACAACCGAGCCGTCGGCCTGCTTGGCCAGTTTGCCGGTCTCGATCATGATCTCGCGTCCGTCGGCGAGCGTGATGAACTTCTGAACGGCGTTGTACAGCTTCTTTTCTTCCATAACGTCAAATAATATACTTCGAATCTTGAATTTTCATGCAAAATGGAGCGGCCACCCGCAGTGACTGCCCCATTTTCCGGCACCCGTACTATTTACGGAGATTGAGCGTCTTGATGATGGCGCGATAGCGCTCGATGTCGATCTCCTTGAGGTACTCGAGCAACTGGCGGCGCTTGCCGACCAGACGCAGCAGCGCGCGCTGCGTACCAAAGTCGTGACGGTTGCTCTTCATGTGCTCCGTAAGGTGGCTGATACGGTAAGAGAACAACGCGATCTGGCTCTCGGGCGAACCCGTGTCGGTGTTGGACTTTCCGTACTGACCGAAAAGCTCCTGCTTTTTTTCTGCTGTTAAATAAGCCATTTTGAAAGATTTATTCGTTCCACTCTACGACGCATTCCCCTTACTATGAAATCACGCCAGAGCGTGGCGCAAAGGTACACTAAATTTATTTAGAAACCAATTGTTTGGCCGAAAAAAAGCATACTCCGCCCGCGCTTCGTGCGTCGATTCCCGCGAAATTCGCCATATTCTGCTTGCGCCTTGGATACTCCCGCCCGGCAAAATGCAAACGAGTTTGCTTTTGCCCTCGCTTATCCGTATCTTTGACTTCGTCGAAGACACTCCCGTTCGGCAATGTTCAAATAAATTTGACATTGCTCTCACTTATCCGTATCTTTGTCGCGGATTCAACTTTTCCATACGATGAAATTCTCCGCATACCGCCTCGGCCTGCTCCTCGCAGCGCTGCTCTGCATGGCTGGCTGCCGCCCGTCGACGCACTACGTCACGGTCGAGGGTTCCGTACTCGGAACGACCTTCCGCATCAAAGCCCGGACGACCCTGCCGGCCGACGAAATCTACACCGAAGTCATGGCACTCGACGAAGAGATGAAACATTCGATGTCGATCTTCGACGAGACGTCGCTGCTGAGCCGCATCAACCGCGGCGAGAGCGACTCGCTCGACAGCCACCTGATCTACAACATTCTGGCCGCCGACTCCGTGAGCCGTCTGAGCGACGGCATGTACGACATCACCGTCAAACCGCTCGTCGAAGCGTGGGGTTTCGCCGGAAAAGAGGGACAGAAAACACCGAACATCGATTCGATCCTGCCGCTGGTGGGCTACCGCAAAATCCGCATCGAAGGGAACCGGCTCGTCAAGGACGATCCGCGCATCCAGCTCGACTTCAACTCGATCGGCAAGGGCTACATGGTCGACCTTATCGCCCGCATGCTCGAACGAAACGGCTCGGAGAACTACCTGGTGACGATCGCCGGCAGCGGCCGCTGCCGGGGTGTGAACGAGCAGGGCGGAAAATGGCGCATCGGCATCGAAACCCCTTACGACAACAATTTCTCGGACCGGGATCTGCAACGTATCGCGGAGGTGACCGACATCAGCTACACCACTTCGGGCAACTACCGCCGCTTCTACTATACCCCCGACGGCCGCAAGATCGCACACACGATCGACCCCGTCACGGGCCGGAGCGCCGTCTCGCGGCTGCTCTCTGCCACGGTCTTCTGCGACAATGCCGCACGCGCCGACGCGCTGGGGACGATGTTCATGTCGCTCGGCTCGGAACGCGCCGTGGCGAAGGCCCGCGAACTGGAACGCGAAGGGGTGATGGCCTACTTCATCTTCGCTACCGAGAAGGCCGACGGGCGACAGCGCGACGAATCCCCCGACGATTACGAAACATGGGCTTCGCCGGCCCTCGAAAAACTGTTGAAACGTTAACCTATCCATGCAAAAAGCGCTCTTTCTCTACAATCCCGCCGCAGGACGCGGCCGCATCGCCCGCAACGTCGGGGGCATCGTGGACATCTTCTCCGAAAACGGGTGGGAACTCACGCCCGAAAAGATCGACTTCGGACGCAACCCGTTCGACGCGCATCCCGACATCCGGATGGTCGTCGCCGCCGGCGGCGACGGCACGGTCAATTACGTCGTCAACCGGATGCGCGAACGGGGGCTGTCGCTCGAACTGGGCATCATCCCCGCAGGCACGGCCAACGATTTCGCCGGCATCGTCGGCATGGCCAAGGACCCGCTCGAAGCGGCCCGACAGATCGTCACGGGCGAGGTGCAGGCGCTCGACTGCGGCGTGGTCAACGGACTGCATTTCGTCAACATCTTCTCGTTCGGCATCTTCACCACCACTTCGCAGCGCACGCCCGACGAACGCAAGCACCGTCTGGGCAAGCTGGCCTATATCATGGAGGGCATCAAGGAGCTGCGCCATATGCACGCCATTCCACTGCATGTGCGCACCGAGAGCGGGGAGTTCGATTTCAACGCACTCATGGCACTCGTCTTCAACGGCGAGACGGCCGGCGGGTTCCGGCTGGCCAACACGTCGAGCGTGCGCGACGGAATGTTCGACTGCCTGCTGCTCGAAAAGCGCAACTTCCTCGTATCCTGCTTCGCCATGGTACGCTACCTCTGCGGCGGCCATCCCCGCAGCGTCCGGCACCTGCGCGCAGCGACGTTGCAGATCTCCTCGCCCATCGACGAACCCACCGACGTCGACGGCCAGCGGGGCGCCCGCTTCCCGCTCGACGTGCGCTGCCTGCCCGGCCTGCTGCGCGTGGTCTGCCCGCGCGACGGCAGAAGATAATCCGGCCCGGCCTCTCCCGTACCGAACGGATTCGAAGACGATTTCCGGTGAATAAATTCCGAATTCGTTCGTTAATCGCCGTTTTTTGTTACCTTTGCCGTCGATTCAGACAATCGATGAGACGAAAAACGGGCTATAAGATCCTGCTTGCCGCGATGATGGCGCTGGCCATTGCCAACGTTTACGTGGGCAAGGCGCTCGACGTGCACGCCAACGACCCGCTTTCGCGGGCCGAATGCGCCGCTTCGGGCAGCGACGCCACCGTCGAAGAGTACTGCCTGATCTGCCATTTCCACTTGGCGGCCTGCACCGAGGCGGAGTCCTTCCTGCCGACGCTCGTCACCCTCTTCGAAGAGCGTCTCTACCGATGCTATCTCGCCGGAGGCTCTTCGCCCGTCCTCCACGGGTACGGCCTGCGTGCACCTCCCGCCGCGGTCTGACATTCCGACGCCGGATGTACGCATCCGGCCCGTACAACCGATCCCGCGATCGGTATCCGGACATTCCTTATCCATCAAATCCATCGCATGAAATCATATATTCTGCTGCTGGGCCTGCTGCTCGGCGGCTTTACGGCATATGCAGACTCCACTGCCAAAAAGGAGACCGAAGCCATCCTGATCGGCCACGTCGTCGACAGCCGCAGCGGCGAACACCTCCCCTTCATCACCATCACCGTCAAGGGAACGACGATCGGCACCACGACCGACGTCTCGGGCCACTACCTGCTGGGCAACCTGCCGGTAGGACGACCGCTCACCGTCGTGGCGCAGTCGGTCGGCTACAAATCCGCCGAACGGAGCGTCACGCTCGGCGCCCACTCCACTACGGAACTGAATTTCGAACTGGAAGAGCAGGCCGTCGACGTCGGCGAAGTGGTGGTCGAAATCGACCGCAACTCGGTCATCCGCAAGGAGACGCCGTCGCTGGTCAACATTCTCAACAGCAAGCTGTTCGAACGAACAAACGCCGCCACGCTGGCCGACGGTCTGAGTTTCCAGCCGGGCGTGCGCGTCGAGGACGGATGTCAGAACTGCGGCTTCGCGCAGGTACGCATCAACGGTCTGGACGGCCACTATTCGCAAATCCTGCTCGACTCGCGGCCGCTCTTCTCGGCCCTCAACGGAGTCTACGGTCTCGAACAGATTCCCGCCAACATGATCGAGCGCGTGGAGGTGATCCGCGGCGGCGGATCGGCGCTCTTCGGCGCGTCGGCCATCGGCGGCACGATCAACATCATCACCAAGGAGCCGCTGCGCGACTGGGCCGAGATCGGCCATACGCTCATGTCCGTGGGATGCAGCGGCGCCTACGACAACAACACGACGATCAACGCCTCGCTGGTAAGCAACAACCGCAAGGCGGGCATCTACGTCTACGGGCAGAACCGCTACCGTTCGGGCTACGACCACGACGGCGACGGCTACACCGAACTGCCCAACCTGCGCAATCAGATGTTCGGCATGCGCTCCTACCTGCGCACGGGCGACCACTCGAAGCTGACGCTCGAATACCACGGCATCAACGAGTTCCGCCGCGGCGGAAACCGGCTCGACCTGCCGGCGCACGAAGCCAACATCACCGAGCAGACCGATCACAACATCAACGGCGCGTCGGTGGCCTTCGACCTCTTCTCGCGCGACGACCGCACGCGCCACCTGAGCGTCTACTCGGCCGTGCAGCAGACCACGCGCAAGAGTTACTACGGCGGCACGGGCGAAGGCGCGACCGACGAAGAGCTCGAAAACGCCCGCAAAGCCTACGGCCGCACCGACGGACTGACGGTCATCAGCGGCGCGCAGTTCCTGCAACGGTTCGAACGGCTGCTGTTTCTCCCCTCCGAACTGACGCTCGGCGTGGAGCACAGCTACGACCACATCGACGACGTGACGATCGGCTACGACATGCGCACGAATCAGAAGGTACACATCCTCAGCGGCGTGATCCAGAACGAGTGGAAGGCCCGCAAATGGAGTTTTCTGCTCGGCGGCCGGTTCGATCACCATAACATGGTCGACCACGTGATCTTCTCGCCGCGCATCAACCTGCGCTACAACCCCACCGAACAGATCAACCTGCGGCTGAACTACGCCGGCGGCTTCCGCGCACCGCAGACCTTCGACGAAGACCTGCACATCGCCCTCGTGGGCGGCGAACGCGTGGTCACGCAGCTCGCCCCCGACCTGCGCGAGGAGCGTTCGAACAGCCTCAGCGCCTCGATCGACCTCTATCGCTCCTTCGGCAGCGTGGAGACCAACCTGCTCGTCGAAGGCTTCTACACCGCACTCGACCATATCTTCGCCACGCGCTACCTGCCCGAACCCAACGAAAAGGGCGAAACGGTGCTCGAACGCTACAACGGCGGCGGAGCGACCGTGGCAGGCGTCAACGTCGAGGCGAAGGCGGCCTTCTCCCGCTGGTTCGACTTGCAGGCCGGCATCACATGGCAGCGCAGCCGCTACGAACACGCCCAGCATTGGAGCGACGACGCGCCCGACGAACGCCGCATGTTCCGTTCGCCCGACTGGTACGGCTACCTGACAGCCAACTTCGTCCCCGTGCAGCGGTTCGACATCTCGCTGTCGGGCACCTACACCGGAGAGATGCTCGTCCAGCACGCCGCAGGTTCGGGCACGCCGGTCGACGTGGCAGTCACCACGCCCGACTTCTTCGCGCTGAACGTCAAACTGGCCTACGAATTCCCGATCCTCCGAACGCTCACCCTGCAACTCAACGCCGGCGTGCAGAATCTCTTCGACTCCTACCAGTCGGATTTCGACCAGGGCTGGGAGCGCGATTCCGGCTACGTCTACGGGCCGTCGCTGCCGCGCAGCTGGTTCGTCGGGGCGAAAATCCGCTTCTGAGAACCGTTGCGGCGACACACGAAAAAAGGGAGACGTGCGTACGACACGTCTCCCTTATCGTTCGCCGCCGGCGAACCCGACTTACTCCCACACCGAGAAACGGCGCACGCAGGCTTTTCGCGCAGCCTGCTGGCAGGCCGCGGCGCTCTCGTCCGTCACTGGAGTATGTCCCTTCGGATCGGGACGGAACGTATTGCCTCCGATATCGGTGCGCAGACAGGGCGCCACGAGCGCCTGGAACCACGTGCAGGCCGCCGTATAACGGCCGCAGCCGAAATCGAGATGGTAGCCGTCGCGCGTGAAATCCGACGGCGGATTGTTGAACTCGCCCGCCCGCAGGTTCTGGATCGCCGTACCGGTGGGAATCACCGTTTCGATCCCGCACTCCTCCGTCACGCGCCGCGCGACGTCGACGACGGCCGCATACATCTGCTGCGGATCGTTGTCGTACTTCGGGAACGCACCGTGGTCGGAGCCCGAGCCGTAGGCCCAAGTCATCTGCCACGCCACGCAGGCGCCGGCATTGGGGCAGTAGAAACGCACCCGTTCGATAAGTCGTTCGAGCCACGGATGATAAGACGTATAGATTCCCGAATAAGCCGAGGATTGCTGCACGACGAGTACGTCCCACCGCTCGTCGCCGACCGCTTCGCGCAGGGTGGTCGCCTCGGAGACCGTCGTCCAGCGGTTGCGCTCCGATTTATAATAGGTATATTTCGGTGCGTCGGCGGCATCGAACTCGCAATGCTGCCGCAGCGAACAGCCCGGGTAATAGAGCCGTCCCAGCACGACGTTGCGGATGCCGGCCGCTTCGAGCAGCTCGGGCAGGTACATCATGCCGTCGTCGGTAAAACTGTTGCCCACGCCCAGGATACGGAGCGTATCGGGCCGGACGGGCAACGGAAAGTTGGGTGCTTCGGGCTGCGCACGCAGCGTCAGCACCGCCAGCAGAGCGAATGCGCAAAACGCGAAACGAAACAGTTTTTTCATGCCGTTGTCTGATTTAGAGGTGAAAAAGCCGTCCTTCCGCAGGGAGGACGGCCCGTAAAATCCGTTGAGAGCGGCCGCTACTCTTCGTCGGCCTCCTTCATGTTGTGGTAAACGTTCACCACGTCGTCGTCCTCTTCGAGCTTCTCGACCAGCTTCTCGATCGATTCGCGCCCCTCGGCGTCCAGCTCCTTGGTGTCGGTAGGCACCCGCAGCGATTCGCCCGATACGATCTCGAGACCATTGTCCTCCAACCATTTCTGGATCGTACCGAACTGTTCGTAGGGTGCTTCGACCGTGACCGTCGTCTCGTCCTCGGGACAGAAATCGTCCACCCCCGTATCGATCATGTTCAGCTCCAGCTCCTCGAAATCGGTGCCGGCCGGTACGCGGAACTTGAACGAGCACTTGTGCTCGAACATGAAGGCCACGCTGCCCGACGTGCCCAGCGCACCGCCGCACTTGTTGAAATACATGCGCATGCTGGCCACCGTGCGGTTGGTGTTGTCCGTGGCGGTCTCCACCAGGAAAGCGATGCCGTGAGGGCCGTATCCCTCGTAGACCACCTCCTTGTAGTCGGACGTATCCTTCGAGATGGCGCGTTTGATCGCCCGCTCGACATTCTCCTTGGGCATGTTCTCGGCCTTGGCGTTCTGGATCAGAATACGCAGGCGGACGTTGGCCGTCGGATCGGGGCCGCCGGACTTGACGGCGATTTCGATCTCCTTGCCGATTTTGGTAAAAGTGCGGGCCATGTTGCCCCACCGTTTCAGTTTGCGCGCCTTGCGGTACTCAAATGCTCGTCCCATGACAGTTATCTTTTCGTTATTATCTTCAACAGTGGTGCAAAATTACGACATTTCACCGAAAAAGGAAAAAAATCGCCGGCAAAAAACGACCGCCTGCCGGCAGCGGCTCGCTCTCAGGGTTCACTCCCGACGAAGACCGGTGCGCATGCACGCCCCGACCGCACCCGGATGCAACCCCGGATCGGTCCGGCGTCGCCGGCCGCACGGTGCCCGACACGTAAGGCCAGCGCAGCCGGTCGCTGCCCCCGTCCAATACGAGCTCGGCTCTTCGTGCAGACGACGGTCGACTGACCCTGATCGGCGGGAGGAATCACCTCGCCTACGTTCTCCTCCTTTTCGCAGGGACAAAGCCCGAGCAAAAGCGAGAGCAACAGCACTCCCGAATAATCAGTTCGATACGGGGACAAATACAGCGAAAAAGTTTTCGAGACAATACTTCGCCGAGCGCCGACGAAACGGTCACTCCTCGCCGAAGTCGAAGCGCAACTGCACGCAGTCGGCACAGGCTTCGGGCGTGTTGCCCACCGTGAGACCGATGAGCCGCACCTTGCGGCCGTGGAAATCGACGCCCGCGAGCAGCTCCTCCGATACGCGGCAGAGCGCTTCGTCGGAGTCGATGGCCGTGAAGAGCGTCTTCGATCGGGTGATTTGGCGGAAGTCGTCGTATTTGAGTTTCAGCACGGCGGTCTTGCCCCGGAACTCGTGACGCTGAATGCGGTTCCACACCTCCTCGCGCACGGCTGCCAGCTCCATACTCAGCCGTGTGCGGTCGTCGGTATCTTCGGCGAAGGTCGTCTCGGCGCCGACCGACTTGCGCACGCGGTGGGGCTCGACCTCCCGCTCGTCGACGCCGCGCGCATAGCCGTAGTAGGCGTGCCCGGCCTTGCCGAAGCGCTGCACGAGCGCCGCCTCGTCCCACTGCCGCAGATCGGCGCCCGTATGGATGCCCATGCGGTGCATCCGCTCGGCCGTCACGGCACCGATGCCGAAGAAGCGCTCGACAGGCAGCGCGGCGACGAATGCCTCGACCTCGGAGGGCGCGATCGTGAAGAGCCCGTCGGGCTTGCGGTAGTCCGAGGCGATCTTGGCCAGCATCTTGTTGACCGACACGCCGGCCGAAGCCGTCAGCTCCGTCTGCCGGCGGATGCGGGCCTTGATCTCGCGGGCGACGAGCGTCGCCGAACGTTCGTGCGTCACGTCCAGAAAGGCTTCGTCGAGCGACAGCGGCTCCACCAGCTCGGTATATTCGCGGAAGATGTCGCGGATCTGCTGCGAGACGGCCTTGTAGACGTCGAAACGCGCCGGAACGAAGATCAGCTCGGGGCACAGCCGCCGCGCCGTCACGGAGGGAAGGGCCGAGCGCACGCCGTAGGGACGCGCCTCGTAGCTGGCCGTCGAGACCACGCCGCGCGGCCCGTCGTGCCCCACGGCGATCGGACGGCCCCGCAGGGAGGGGTCGTCGCGCTGCTCGACCGAGGCGTAGAAGGCGTCCATGTCGATGTGTATGATCTTTCGTTGCGGCATAGTCCTTTCAGACAAAGATAACGACAAATACAATTCCAACATACCGATTGCCGGATGTTTTCTCCGTTCATAACACAAAGGGGATAGGCCGTGCGGTCTATCCCCTTGTCCATGCCGGCGAATTGGCAAACGCTATAATGCCTCGGCCGCCAGCAGCTCTTTGCTCGTGATCTCCACCGTCTGATGCCGTGCTCCGTTCCGCTCGACGACTTCCAGCAGGAGCACCTTGTCGTCGGGTATCGTGAGCTTGGGCAGAGCGAACACGACGCGCTGCCGTTGTCGTGCGCGCACGATCTCCACGTCGTTGCATACGCGCAGCGGCTCTACGGAGGTCTGCTGCTGTGCGGTTCTCTTGGCGAGTTTTCGGTCCGCGACGATAAAGCGTCGGTAGTCGATCTCGAAAGAGATGTTCGACACATTGGCGATCTGCACGTGGATGTATATCACGTCGTTCATCGCGTATATACCCTTCACTTCTACCTCTATGCCGTATTTTTTCGTGCGTATGCCGCGCACGTCGTCGCGGTCGAGACGGTAAATCTCGGCCAGCGTCTTGCGGATCACGGCGGGTTTTTCACGCCCCACCTCTTCGAGCAAGACATGCCCCTCGGCCGCTGCCGCCGGAGCTTCGGAGGCATTCGCGGAGAGCTCTGCGTGAATTTCGATGGTCGACACCGAGGGGTTCTCGGCGTACCGTGCGTCGAAGGTGTAGAATCCGCCATCTTCGGTGATGACCGTGAGGTTCGTTTCGCCCTCGAAATCCCGCACGGCGGCCTTCACGCGCACGACGTTTCCGGCTCCTGCGGCCTTTCCCGCTATGATCTCCGCGGAGCCGATGTCGATGTAGGTCACGGGTGCGGGAAAGAGGATATGCAGCGTTTTGGCAAATGCGACCTCTATGCGCTGCGGCGTAAGGTCGGACTGTGCCCGAACGGTTGTCGCCAGCAGAAGTGCGAGCGACAAGACGTATGGGAATCGGTGGTTTTTCATCGTTACTCTTTTGAAATCAATAACATTCGGTGATCGGTCTTGAGCGTCACCCGCACCTCGCGGAGCTTTTCCGCGACGTAGCGGCTCGATGCCTGCAACCCTCCGCGTGCCAGCTCGGAGACGATCTCCTGCCCGGCGCTGCGGGTCACGTTGATACTCGTTCCGGCGGTCTGCCCGATGGCTGCCAGCGCCTCCTTGAGTGCCGTGCGCTCCCGTGTGTCGGGGATGTTCAGCCCCGGTCTGCCGTCCAGATCGTAGGCTACGGCCTCGACGCGGAAGATGCGATCTGCGAAAACGAGCGACGACACCTCGATCTGCAAACGGTCTCCGCTGATGGTTGCCGAGCCGTAAAGCGGCGTGTTGCGCGGTACCGTTACGCCGTCGATCGTCACGTCGTCCAGCAGGCGGAGCCGTACCGTGCCGCCTATGCGCACGACCTGTGTGCCGGCCACGCATACGCGGACCGCCTGCGCGTCCTCTACCGGCGCTACGCCTTCGGGTGTCAGAAAACCTGCATTACCACCTTCCGGCAGCTCGGCTGGCGGCCCGAGCGTCGACGCCTCGATGCTCCCCGCCCGCTGCGGCCGCATGACGGATACGCTCCCTGTGCGCTGCTGCGTCGCGGCCGCCGGCGGGGTTTGCGTGCCGAAATACTTCTGTGCGAGCCTGTACTGTTCCTCAGCCAGTTCCAACGGGTCGGGCTGCCGCTGTGCGGCGTCGAGCTGCGCCTGCAACGCCTCGATCCGTTCCCGCAACGCTTCGACCTCTGCCTCGGGCTGCGGCGTGGCGTAGAAACGCTGCACCTGCGCCTGCATCGCGCGATTGGCCTGCTCGGCCCGTTGCAGGGGGTCGTCGCCCGCAGCGGGCGCTCCGGCGTGCGGATCGTCCGCGGTGAGCGAGAAGGTGTCGCCGCCGAGCGTCAGCAGCCGCTGGCTCTGCACCTGTTCCGTGCGGACCTTCTCTGCGGCCTTGCGTTTATCGCCCTCGATGCCCGGCACTTTTCCGTCGGGCACGGAGACGTTGATACCGCCCTCGCCCGCCGTCTGCGGGGAGGGAGCACCACCGAGCAGCAGCCATACGGCGACGATGCAGGGTATCCCCAGCGTCACGGCCAGTAGTGCGACCTTGCGGCGACGTTGCCGCTCGAACGCCTCGGCGGGCGTGTCGTTCCGATGATCTCTCTGTGTCATTGCGGCAGTTTTTTAACGGTCGTAAGTGGCCAGATCGCGGTTTTCGATGACGTTCAGCTGCTCGATCATGAAGCCCTGCGGGTTATTGTCCGATCGCACGGTATTCACCAGACGGCAGGTCGTGACGAGGGAACGTTCGGTAATGGTGCTCTCGCGCACGATGCGCTGACGGGCGAAGGTCGTCACCTCGTAGGGATAGCGGTCGAAGTCGCAGCGTATGCTGTCGACCTCGGCGATCTGCATGACATTGCCGGCGATCAGGCGGTTGAAGAACCCTTTCTCCTGCAATACCTTGTAATAGGACAGCGCACTTTTGTCGGCCATGAGCAGCGCGCGGTTGACGTTCGACTCGATGGCCGCCTTGTCGGGCGAGAGCGTGAAGAACAGCTCATGGAAACGCCGCACGTGTTCGCGCGCTTCGACGGGACGGTTCTGTGCGAGGTCCTGCGACAGTGCGACCATCAGCGAACGTCCGTTGTCCAGAACGTAGATTTTCTGCCGCTGCCGTTCCGCGAAGCGGTACGAGAGCCCGACGGCCGCGACCGTCACGGCGGCACAGATGCCGGCGAAGACGAACGTGTACGTTCGCAGTTGCCGGAACGAGGTCTCGATGTTATTCAGACATTTGAACTCCATAAATCGTAAGGTTTCGTTGTTCGTTATCTCCGAAAGATAAGACGGGCCGCGTTGGCGAGGCCCTGTCCGGTAGTCTTCGCCGCACCTTTGGTCCCGGCCCACGCACGTCCGGCCAGCCATCCGGCCCCACCGCTCACATACGACATAGCTTGCGATATGGTGCGGTTGTAGGAGGAGAATCCGTTGGCCTGCACGACCCACGAGGCGATCGACGGAATGCAGAGGTAGCCGCAGATCGCGACGAACATGAAGATGACGTTCACCGTGTTCGACGCATCGAAATACCAGCCGTAGTCCTGCGCCATCATCTCGGCGTCATGACGCATGGAGAGTGTCTGCAAGCGTGCGATGACGGCCGAGAAGAGGTCCGAAATCGGCAGCCAGAGGTAGATGGATATGTACTTCGAGAGCCATTGTACGAGCGTGTTCTGGAACCCGTCGAAGACCGATATGGCGAAGGCGATCGGTCCCAGCAGGCTCAGCACGATCAGGTAGAACGTGCGCAGCACGTCGAGAATGATGCCCGCGGCCGCGAACAGCAGTTCCAGCAGCCATGTCAGCCCTTTGAGCAGCAGCCCCTTGACGGACCACGACGAACGCTCGCGGTTCATCCTGTCGAGCGTCTGCTGCGTGGTGTCGTCCACGCCTAATTGCGCGAGGTCGCGCTCCATCTCTTCGTCCTCGACATAGTAGCTGTCGGGCGGTAGCCGCTCCCGGCTTTGCCGTTCCAGCTCGTCGCGCTGCCGCTGCCACTGCTGCATGTCGAGGGTCTGCCCCTCCATGAGCGAGTGCGTGGCCTGCACCAGCGGCGAGAGGATGCCGTTGAGCGATCCGAGCACGAGCGTCGGAAAAAACAGGATGCAGATTCCTATGGCGAAAGGCCGCAGCAGCGGGAAGATGTCGAGCGGCTCGGCCTGCGCGAGCGACTGCCAGACACGATAAGCGATATAGAGCAGCGCTCCGATGCCGGCGATGGCCGAGGCGACGGTCGTCAGCGGTGCGCACAGCGCCATCATGTCGTCGTACAGCACGCGGAGAATCAGATGCAGGTTCTCCGTCACGGAAAGCAGGTGTACCATGCCGCCTTACCAGTATCGTTGTTCGTCGGAGCCGTAGAGTGCGAGCACACGGTCGAGGTTGCGCCGCTCGCGCGAGCGCAGCAGCGAGATCGCGATGTGCTTGCGCGTGAAGTAGCGCACCAGATCGCGGTGGCGGCGCAGCGTGCCGTAGACGCGCTCCACCACGTCGATCCGATCCTTGTCCGTGAGGCTCATGTCCGTGGGGTTCACGATGTCCTGCAACTCCTTCAACTCGCCGGCCGCCTCTTCGATGATCTTCGCGTAGCCCGTGGCGATGGCCGCCAGTTCGGCGGGCGTGAAGTTCTCGTCTGCGAGCATACGCCGGTAGCCGGTCATGTAGAGGTCCGATATTTCGCCTACGAGCAGAATGCTCTGCTGCACCTTGCGGGCCGACCGCACGAGATTGCTGACCTTCTTGAGCGCGTCGTAGTATTTCTTCGACTGCTCGTAGATCCGCACCGTCTGCTGGAAGTTTTTGAGCATGTTGGCCGCCGTGGAGGAGGTGTGGACCATTTCGTTCGTGGAATTGACGATCCCCTGAGCGAGGTTCGACGGGTCGGAGACGACCCATTGGGCGCGTGCGGTGCCGGCGTACAGCCATAGGCCGCACAGCAGAATGATGATTCGTTCCATGTGTAAGCGATGCGTGAAAATATGCCGTGTCAATGTTTGCGTCCTCGCTTCTGCGGGCGTGCGTTGCGGGAAGGTGTCCGCCGCAAGGATTTTTCAGCGGAACGCGGGATTCGTTTCGCCTCTACGAATATGAATGTCTTATCGGTGCGGGGCATACGTCCCGTCATTCGTGCGAGGTGAGTCTCTATCCTTTGCGACGCCCGCTCGATCTTCCAGATGCGTTCTGCATGGGACGCTTCGGGCCGGATGTCGTATTTTAAGAGATAGTAGCGGCTCGTATAGCGGGGTTCGGCCTTCTCGGGAAATTGGCTCAGCCAATCCAGCCGTTGCAGTTCCCGCTCTATCTTTTCCAGATAGGCGGACGGCGGCATGCCTTCGTACAATCGTTCCAGTATCGACTCGGCTCGGCGCTCCATAGGTGCTTCGATCTGCTGTATCTCCTTGCGCAAGTCGTGGATCCGTGAAATATCCGCACACATTGCCTCCCGGTAAAGCGTATCGAGCCGGTCGACGTCTTTCTCCCATCCGTACCGCAGGGCGATATAGGGTGACGGGCGTTTTCGTTCCAAAATGAACCGCAATAGTTCCGTACAGGTTCTCTGGCGAAATACACGGTCGAGGATATATTCCGTTTCCCGCAGCTCCGAAGGGTGCATCCAGCGGTAATTTCGTTGTGGATAACGGTCACGAGCCGCGTTGAGCAGGTAGTCGTGCATGGCCAGCATTCCGCGTATGCAATCGTTCTGCTGCGGATCGTGATATTGCGGAGACCTGCGGTACCGGGCCATAAAACGAGTCTTGTGAAGCGTGTCCATGAGCTCCGTCATCTTTGCATCGGCCGCCTCTTCGGGTGTGCGGAACAACTCTGCGGCAGCCATCTGGGTGGAGAGGATGCCCACGATCTTCACGGAGTGCCGCCATTGTTTCACGAAGCGGATTAGTCCTTCCATGTCCCGTTTCGAGATCAGCGCCTCGGATTGTTTCATCGTTTTCAGCCATTGCTCTACGGGAGGTTCCCGGAAATTGTCCCACAGCCTTCTGAGGCGGCTGACGAATGCCGAACCTTCGATCCGCCACCGGATGCGGCGGATCGAAGTACGCAGTCGGCCAACGGTTCGTGCAGCCATGCTATTCTGTTTCATCGGCCGGGTCTGCTTCTACGATGTACGGCTCCTCGCGTGTCCGGGAGGTGTCCTCGGGCACGAAGCGTCCGTAGCATCCGAGCGTCAGCACGTCGTGTGCGGCGTCGTATTCGACGACGTTGACATCGCGGGGATCATCGGCGTTCCCGAAGACCAGCGTGCGCAGTTCGGGCGTGATGACGGCATCCTGTACGAGCCGTTTGTAACAGAGCGTGTGGTCGAAGACCAGCATACGGTACGTCCGTGTACCGATGCGCCGGATCGCCGCCGAGAGATTGTTTTCGGCGGAAAGCCATGCGCCGCAGATGCGGTCGAAAGCGACCTCCTCTTCGAGCGAGGTGATGACGCGCACGGCGAGCGTGCGCTGCCGGATCTCCTGCCGCAGCATTTTGAGCACGTCGGCGGGAACAAGGGATTTACTGTCCATGTCGTTTTTCGGGTTTGGTGGTTCGTTCGTAAGAGCCTCCCGGCACCAGCAGCAGCGCATCCTTTCTCGGAGTGTAGAACAGGTCGACGCGGCGGCCGCCGTCGTCGCGGTAATAGAGGCAGGAGTTGTAGCGCAGGCGGAAGGTTCTGGTCTCGCGCGGCGACTGCCGCGTGAGGTAGTAATAGGGCTCTTCGTAGCGGATATGAAGCGTCACGGAGGGTTGCAGAACCGACGTTCATGTGCCGCACAGCGGGGCGGCACGCCGTTCGAGCGGGTCGTCCCATACTTTGAGCACGAGGAAGGGCATCACGAGGAGCAGCAGCGCGGCCGCGGCTCCGAGCAAGAGTTTGCGTTTCATGGGAAATTCATTTTTAATCGTTTTGTTCGCGGGCCAGCCGTCGTATTGCCGCCTCGATGTCGCCGTCCAGCTTCTCGGCCAGCGCCATCACCCGCATCTTCTCGGTCTGCTCCGTGGTGTAGCACCAATACTCCTCGGGCGACACTTCGGTGGCGTAGACGGCGGACTGTACGCCTCCGAGGCTGATGAACACCTCCTTGTAGCGGCGCCGGGGGTCGTTGGCGCGGTTGATCGAAAGGACCTGCGCACGCTCCTTGTCCGAGAGTCCGAGCAGGGTCTGAATACGGTCGAACTTGTTGGCGTATTTACGCATGTCGAGCAGGATGCGGCAGTCGCAGTTGGCGATGACGCTCTCCTTGAGAATCGGCGACGAGATCAGATCGTCCAGCTCCTGCGTCACGCAGAGACATTCGCCATAGTGCTTGCGCACGGTTTTGTAGAGGTAGCGCAGGAAGGAGGCCATGCCGGCCTTCGCAATGGCCTTCCACGCCTCTTCGAGCAGCAGCACCTTGCGGATGCCTTTCAGCCGGCGCATCTTCGTAAGGAAGGTTTCCATGATCGTCAGCGTGATGACCGGATAAAGGACCTTGTTGTCCGCCACGTTGTCCAGCTCGAAGACCACGAAGCGTTTGTCGAGCAGGTCGAGACGCTTGTCGGAGTTGAGCAGATAGCCGTATTCGCCCTCCTTGTAGTACGGTTCCAGCACGTTGAGAAAATTCGCCAGATCGAAATCCTTCTCCCTCACGCGCTTCTGCCGCAGCAGTGCGCGGTAGTCCGTTGCGACGAACTCGTAGAAGGTATCGAACGAGGGTACGAGCGAGGCGTCGGTGCGGAGCTTGGCGAGGTAGAGATTCACGGCGTTCGAGAGGGCCACTTCCTCGGCGCGTGTCGGCTCCTCCGACTCCCGCTTCCACAGCGTCAGCAGCAGCGTCTTGATCGCCTCGCGTTTCTCGATGTCGTACACGCCGTCCTCGACGTAGAAGGGATTGAAGGCCATCGGCTCCTGTTCGGTGTAGGAGAAGTAGATGCCGTCGCGTCCGCGGGTCTTCTGCCGGATCAGGTTGCACAGCCCCTCGTAGGAGTTGCCCGTGTCGACGATCAGGATATGCGCTCCCTGCTCGTAATATTGCCGCACGAGGTGGTTCGTGAAGAAACTTTTCCCCGTACCGCTGGGGCCGATGATGATCTTGTTCCGGGCTGAGATGATACCCTGCTTGAGCGGGAGGTCCGAGAGATCCAAATGCAACGGGATGCCGCTCAGGCGGTCGACCATCTTGATGCCGAACGGCGAAAGCGACGAACGGTAGTTCGTCTCCCCGTTGAACAGACATACGGCCTGTTCCAGAAAGGTCGGGAAGGACTCCTCGGCGGGGAAGTCGGCTTCGTTGCCCGGTATGGCGGCCCAGAAGAGCACGGGGACGTCGACGGTGTTGTGGCGGGGCGTGCAGCCCATCAGAGCCAGCTGCGAGCCGATGTCGTTGCCGATGCGTTTCAGCTCGCCTTCGTCCTCCGACCATGCCATGACGTTGCAATGGCAGCGCACGCTGCGCAAGCCTTGCGTATGCGCTTCATTGAGGTAGAGGTCGATCCACTCCTTGTTGAGCGCATTGGAGCGCGAGTAGCGCGACAGGGAGTTCATGTTGCGTGCCGTCGCTTCCAGCCGTTCGAGGGTCTGGTCGTGGTTGTCCAGAAAAATCATCTGGTTGTAGATGTGGTTGCACGGCAGCAGAAGCCCCACGGGAGCCGCGAACGAGAGGCGGCAGTCGGAGCGCTCCGTCGAGAGCCGTTCGTAGCGAGCGTCGGTGGCCGTGGTCTGCGGCATCGCATCCAGATCGGAGAGCGTATAGAGCGTGAGTCGTTTGTCGCCTATGCGCATCTGTCCGGCATCGAGCCGGAGGTCTTCGTTGACGACCTGCGGCGTGTCGCAGAGTGCGAAATAGCGGGCCACGAGGCCCGCGTCCTCTGCCGTACCGATGAGCCGCTCGGCAGGGAGCCGTTCCAGCTTCACGATGCCGCTGTCGTTCAGGATACGCTCCATCTGCCCTGCGGCGTCCAGAAAACGCGCGACGGACTCCCCGTCCCGCATCCTTTGCGGAACGAGGAAGCTCCGGCAGAGCGTGCTGTAGGCGCTCGTCTGACGCATCCGCTCGGGTGTGGTGAGCGTAACGAAAAGGTAACACGAGTGGTTGAAGAACGGCCGCTCGTTGAAATGCCGCTCGAAAGCCCGCGAGAGGAAGCTGCGTTCCTGCATCTTGGCATCGGCGACGTACCGCTCCTCCATGAACCAGTCCTGCTTGTGCACGACCGTATGGTCGGGCAGCACTTTGAGGGCCTTGATCCATGCGGCATGTAACGCTTCGTACTCCTCACCCGTGAGGGTGAAGAGTTCGGGCAGCGTGACACGGTATGCGACGGTGAGGTCTGCATGTTTGGAGACGATGCAGTCGTTTTCGATCCCGAGCAGGGGAAACAGCGCTTCGAGCGTCGAGGTTTTGAGTGTTCCACGCATGGCTTGTTACGGTTTGTAGGTTGTCAGCAGACGCCGGATGCTCCGGCGGTGGATGATACGGCGCGGGTGCCGGCGTGCGGAGAGCCGCTTCATCAGCCCGTGCGGGCCGTAGCGGCGGTTCAGCCGGAAGGTGATCCCGACGACGGACGCCGCAGCGACGACGGCGAACAGGATACATGCTCCCTGCGGTATGCCGCTCATGTAGAGCACGACGAAGAGGATGAACACGCCCGCCAAGCCTCCGACGAAGAGGAAGAGGTACTGCGCGGTGAGGCCCTGAAATTCCACCTGACGGCCGACGCCCCGGTTGACCTGATATTCGCCCATCGTCTTACAGGAAGAAGGAGCGCAGGACGGTCGCCGCGACCACGAGGAAGATGCAGGCGCCGAACCATGCGGCGGCGGTCTTCGAGACGTCGGGGTCGCCCGACGAGAACTTGCTATACACACGCACGCCGCCGATGAGTCCCACGACGGCGCCGATGGCGTAGATCAGGCGTGTGAGCGGTTCGAAATAGGAGGAGACCATGTTCGTGGCCTCCGTGATGCCCGCCATGCCGTTGCCCTGCGCCGAGGCGGCAGCGGCAACGAGCACGGTCAGGCACGACACGATACGTTTTTTGCACATGTTGTCTGCGGATTAGGATTCGTAAATCGAAAAGCCGCAGACCGCCGACCGACGGCCTGCGGCCGAGGGTCAGCGTTCAGCGCTTCGTACGGGCGTTCAGCCCGAATCTTCGAGGATGCGTCTCATGGCATTGCGTTTTAAAGGTTGAACAATCGGTTATCGGTAGGCCCGCACGTCGAATGTCGCCAGTGCGAGCCGTTCCTCGTCGGTTATCTCTCCGAGGGCGGGATCCGGTTCCTCGGGCAGCTCCACCGACATGGCCGACGGCTGTGTATCGGCAGGGCTTGCGGGCGGCGGCAGCGGAGAAACGGTATATTCGCAGGGTGCACCATCTTCCCGTTCGGGCCCGAGTATGCAAACCGCACCACCGGCGAGTCCCTCCCATTCGGGGAGGGTCGAGGGTGCGGGTGCGGCAGCTTCCGCCCTCTTCCCGTCGGCAAATGTAACGCGCCCGGCTGTCGATTCTTCTGTTTCGGCGGCTGTGGCCGCTGGTGGCCGTTCCATGCCGTTCATGTAGTGGCGCCGGACGAGCAGCACATCGGTATCGGCCGGTGGAGAAAGGACAGTCGGAGAGGGTCTGTCGGCAGGTCGTTGACGCCGCCGGAGGAAAGCTCGGACTGCCAGATAAAGGGCGACGGGCAGCAGACAGGCCATGACGGCCGGCAGCGGGTTCATCGTTGACGACTCTTTTCGTCCGGCATGTCGCGCACGGCACGCATCTCCCTGTCGTAGCGTTCCAGATGGTCGCGCAGAATGGCGTCCGTGAGCCACAGCAGCGGCTTGTCGGCACCGAGCATCGGTTGTGCCGCCGCGAAGTAGCGTTCGTAGGTCGTCTCGCTGACGTAAAGCGCACGCCGTTTGCACGTCGGCGGCGCTGCGAGGAGGAAGCGCCGGCGGTAGTCGGACGAGTTGTTGCGACGACGGGTGCGTCGCAGCAGCATCAGACTGAAGATAAGCTGCATCAGCATCAGCAGCGCCAGTCCGGCAACAGCGTACCAGACCGGAGAGATCACTTGATGGTTGTACATAACGATTTGATTTAAGGATGAATGAAATAAAAGTCCGAAGACTCGTTTAGAGCAGCTTGCCGGAGTTGCGGGCCTCGTACAGCGCGTTGATCTCCTCGCTGTAGGTTTCGAGGTGATGCCGCAGGATATTTTCCACGTAGGAGGTTACGGTCATGCGGTCGGAGCCGATCCTGCGCACCACGCCCAGAATCTTGCGTTTCGTGTCGCCGCTGATGTACACGGCCGCACGATCCCGTATTTCCGCGACATTGAGAAACGTTTGTTCGAAATCGGGAAGGGCGACTCGCCGCCGCCGTTCTCCCGATTGCGGGGCTTCGGCGGGTACCTCCACTGTCTTTATGATCCGCTCGTCGAAGGGCGGCGGATCGGCATCGAGGATCGACGGAGTGTTGCCGATGGCCTGGCGTACCAGATCCTCGTCGATAATCGTTTTCTTTGCCATGCTATTCCGGAATTACAAGGGTCCGTATTTCCTGTGCGAGCGCCTCGATACCGGCGTCGCGTGCGAAAGATCGTTCGGCGGCCAGCAGTGTCGACCGTCCGATGCCCGCTCCGTCGGCCAACAACTCCTTGTTGAATTTCGAGCGGTAGGCGATTCGCGTTGTCAGCAGGTGTATGCCCAGCCGTTCGATCGCCTCCGTGTAGCGGTCGTAAAGCGGTGTGCGCTCCCGACGGTCGACCATTGTCCAGAAAAGACGCACCTCCCGCAGGCGATCCGATCTCTTGAAGACGACCTGTCGGAGATTGTGGATAAATCCGAGAGAGCTCTCGACGACCATTTTGTCGGCTTTCAACGGAATGAAAAGGTAGTCCATGTTGCAAGCCAGCGAAAAGACTCCTTCGGTTCCGACTGTTCCCGGCAGATCGAAGAGAACCAGCTCGGCGGCGTATCGTTCCTGCGCCATGAACCGCTCGGCGTCATCGAGCGCTTCGGTGGGCGAGGTTTTCACGACAGGCCAGAGTTTTCGCTGCGAGGAGCGGAACTGGCGCAGGAGCATGAGTTTGAAGTAGTCGCTGTGTTCCAGCACATGCAGTTCACGTTCGCGTTGGGTGTGGATGCTCCACTGCGGAAAGTCGCAGTCCACGACCAGTACGTTGCGCTTCATGACGTAGTGGAGCCACGAGGCGACGAGTACCGTGAGCGAGGATTTTCCGACGTCGCCCTTCTGGCTGCATACAGACACTCTTACAGGGATGTGTTCCACAATGAATCGGTGTTTGAATGAGATAATGACTCTGTGTGCGGATGCGTGAAGACATGATCGTTTGCACGAATTCGTGAAGGGATGCTGGTAATCGTGCGTGTGTGGATGCTCGCTTTCGCTCTTGCCTGCAAGAGGTCGTGCGAGGATGTTCGTATTCGTACATCCGCTCATGTGCGAACACGTGCGTACATCCGTCCACGTGAACACGAGCACGTGCGTTCGATCGGGAATGCATTCACGCTTCCGGCCGCAAGATAATACGCCATCGTGGCCCCCGAAGCGGCTGACCGCTCCTGACCGCC
>ENA-ORUF01000089-ORUF01000089.1-human-gut-metagenome-genome-assembly--contig:-NODE-89-length-135497-cov-4.999801_pt1 | contig 135497 bp, 143 predicted proteins | sample MGYA00242077_ERZ509203 | MGnify/ENA primary metagenome ERZ509203 (study PRJEB26280, sample SAMEA2338834) | human gut metagenome | biome: human gut; feature: human-associated habitat; material: faeces... | reverse complement strand
AGATCCGAAATCATCGGAGATGATTGAGGTTAAATCTTTAGATAAGAGAATTTTATATAACATACTGACAATCAACTAGTTACAAGAGAATTAGTAATTCCCCAAATTATGGTTAGTCATCTGGGGAATGACATAAGTCATTTGGGGAGTGATTAAAAATTTTAGTCTTTTATATTTGGTAATATAAATTTATATTATTATATTTGTAATGTAAAATTAAATAATTATGAATATAACTAAAGAAGAAATTACTAACACTTTTGCGGGAGAAACTCTTCAAGAGTTTGAAATAGTAAAGAAAACTAAATCTAGTGAATTTATTCAAGTATATTTAGAGGATATAACAGGATTACTTGGAATAAAAACGATGAGTGAATATAAAGTACTTTTATATTTATGGAAAAATTCACAATATATAAAAGAAGTAGATAAGGAATATGGAAATCAGATAGTTATTAATATGAAATTAAAAGCGGATATAATAAATAATTGTGGAATTACAGAAGGAACAATAAAAAATTGTTTAACTTCCTTATGTAAAAAAAATGTTATATTTAAAGATCCTACATATAAAGGAATCTATTATTTAAATCCGAGATATTTTTTTAAAGGAAATACAAACCAAATTGAAGAAGCATTAAAAAATTGTAGAGAATTTAACACTATTATTAAATACGAAATAGAATGATATACTTAATTCAATCAGGAAATTTATATAAAATAGGATATACTACTAATTTAGAACATAGATTTGATCAATATAAACAACATAACCCTACAGCCATATTATTAGATTCGAAAGAAGGAAGTCGTAAAGATGAATCTAATTTACATAAATTATGTGAAGAATATAGAATAGATCGCCCAGAATGGTTTAATTCAGATAAAGTTGTTACAATCTTTAAAGATTATATCCCAATCAAAGAAGATAAAAAAGAAGAAGATAAAACAAAAGAACAAGCAGAAGAAAATGTAATCTCTCATAGTGGAGAGTATGTTTATGAATATACTTTCTGCGATAATTTTAGTGATTTATATATTGTATGTAGTCCTGTTGGAAATATAGAAATTAGAGTTATATGTTTATTACTAACTTCATTTTTCAAACAATATAACTTAAATCCAAAATTAATTATTACTAAATCTCTATTACAAAAACTTTTAAAGATTAAATCTAAAAATATTTTAATTAAAAGAGAGAAATTGTTAGAGGATTTAGGTTTTATAAAAGTAGAAAGATATAAAGAAAGTACAGTATTATTTAATAATTTTACTATTCTAGATTTTTATACTCGTTTAATAGATGATTTCAAGAATACTCCAATAAATGAATTAGACGAATTTGAAAAATATGTAGGAATCGGAAATGCTAAACTTGATGATTATTATCTATATCCTTATTGGAATGGAGTTAAATATGATAGTATAATTAAATCTTAATCTTCTTTAGGATTTCTCACAAAAATCACATACCTTTGTAAATCATAACAATCAACCCTTTTATGCAAAATCTAACTTTTGAATCTGCACCAATAACATTAACTTTTCCAGAATCCTTTTATATAAAAGAAGGACTACAACGATATTATAAAATAATCTCCGAACCAGAATATCTTCCAGAAGAGGAGAGTTATACATATAAACTTCAACCATGCAAAAATAAAGAAATTTTAAATACAGACAATACTAAAATAATAGAACTTATAATTTAAATATATCACAATGAACGTAAACGATTTTTATAAAACAACTAATTACAATGAGCTATACCTCCAACTTTTACAAGGAATTAAGGAAGGAGTGGGAGATTTTAATACGGAGAATATAGCTTTATTGACAGAGAAATTATCAGCAGTAGTAAATGAATTAAATACTACTAATACTAAGATAGATACGACAAATACTAAAATACAAGATTTAATAACTAAAATAGAGAATTTAACTACTACATTTAGTGCTAAATTAGATACAGCATTAGCATCTTTAGCTAATATTGATGTTGATTTAGATCCTGTTAAAGAAACTTTGGGACAGATAAAGGATACAACTACTTCTATACATACGAATACCTCTAGTATAGATACGAATTTAATTCAGGTAAATACTAAATTAGATACTATTGTAACTAATACCTCTCCAGAACTTCCGCCAGCAAATGGAGGGGCAACTGATTAAGTATAAATTAAATTGCACATGTTATTGTTATATAATATATATATTCTTTAAATATTAAATATATACTATCTTTGTAGTGGCATAATTTATAGAGTTAAACAAATAGTATATGAATGGTAATATAATGCAAAATATATTAGAAATGTATAGTTATATAATGAATAACTTAAATAAGATAAAAACAATAATAATATCAGATCCTGAATTTAAATCTCAGGATTCAATAGAGTTTATAGATGAATTTGGAAAGATTAAATATCCAGAATTATCATATTTAGATAGACAAGAGGCTGTGAAGAAGGATTTGAATAATATCATTCCGGAATTAAGAAAAAATCTTAATTTATAAAATTTAACATTTAATCTTAGGATTAGATCTATAATCTTAGTATATTTGTATATGTTAAATTAAAAATATGATTATGGAAAAACTTATTAGTGATAAGGAGTTAGAATGTATAAATGCTTCTATGATGGATGTAATGAATAATGCTAAAATCGGAATTGAGAAATTAGTTCAAATTATTCAGTATTTTAATGAAGGAGATTGTGAGAATAAAAAGAATTTAAGAGAACTATTAGAAATGAATAAGAGCTTCTCTGATTATTTTGATATGATTGAGGATAGACTTAAAGTGATATTATCTAAATTAGATAACTTCCATAGAGAAGGAGAAGACTATGATGGAATTGATATTGAGACATTGTTAGATCTTATCGATGAGAAATTAGATAGAGCTTTAGATAACATTCCTAATGAGAAAGAGGATTCTTTAGATGAGTTAGAAAATAAATTAAATAATCCTGATTTAGATAAAATTCCGAATTATGCTAAAGTTGGGGTTACTATCGGAGCACCTATAGCTAGTAATAAGTTACCAATAGATCAGGTTAAATGTACTAGTCCTGATATAAATGAGTTATTCTCTAATTTCGAAGAAATAGTAAAGGAAATGTTAAAAAGTTCTGATATAGAATATATAACAAATGACGATTATCTTAAATCTCTTAATTTTATTAAGAAGATGATTGAGAATATAAGCAAGTAGTCTTCTTTGCGTGTTTATTTTATGTGTTAATAATGTTAAATGAAAATACCCTATAACTTAATTGTTATAGGGTATTTTTATATATAAACCTTAAATATGTAATTTATTTAATTCCTCATCATCATTTTTCTTTATCCACTTATCTATTAAGATATATAATAAATACCATAATACTAAGAAGCAGAAAAATACTAATGCAGATTTAAATAAGTAAGTTAATCCGGCAGATAATAAAACTGAAACTATAACTTTAACAGCTTTATAATTTAATACTTTATTAAAGAATCCTTTTACTTTATTCCAAAAATTTTTCATATATTATATTGTTTAAATATTATTCATTATTATCCTAGAAGAATTGTTGCTAATATACAAAGTAATCCAAAAATCATGGCATATATAAACATTCTCTTATCTCTAAGTATTTCCTTTTTACCAGCTTCACATGTAGCTTTTTGTTTAAAAGGATTTTTTATTATTAACCATATTATAAGTGGAATAAACCATACCACAAATATAAATATAATTCCTCCTAACATATTAATTATTTCATATATTTAGTATTAAATAGAGAATCTAATAAAGGAACAAGTTCTCCTCTTTTCCTTACTTCCGATTTATCTTTTGGTCTAACAAATGTTTTAGTAAATATCTCAGAACTTTTCGTAGCTCTATTATTCGGATTCATAAAATCCTTTTGGGCATATTTTGCTTTACTATATCCACTTCCCTCACCTCCATGATGCCACTCTCCGGAGTCCGGATCTTTTATACTATTTAATATAAATTCTGCTTGTCTTTGTAATTCTGGATCTATACCAGGAATAATACTATCTGTTTTATATTCCATCATCTTATTATATCTATCTTTCCCTGTTGTCCATTGAAGTAAACCATATCCGGGACCTCCTCCGTCTTGTTTGGTCGTAGGCTCTCCGAAACTTTCCTTTATGATGTTAGATACTATTCCTAAGGATTTGTTATATGAAGCATTTTTATCCTCCATCAGATTCTCATGAAAGAATTTCTGTAACCATTTTATATTATCCCAATTAACTCTAGTATCAAATTTTTTATTGGATTGAATCTTTTCTTTATATATAGATTCTTTAGGTACAAATATTTGAGTTTCCTGAGAATCGACGGAGGGGGAAGTTTCGGGTTTAGGAGAAGATTTAAATAATATCGCCCAGATAGGAAGAGGTGGGATTTTATTATTATTAGTATTAGATATCATTTAAATATAAGATTATATATAAATTTTATTTCTTCTTTCTATCCTTATGCTTCCATTTAGCTACATTTCGAGCAAAATTAGCTCTTTTCCTTTGTAGAGGTGTAGCATTTGGATCATTTAATACCGATCTAGCGTGTTCTTGAACAGATTTCCCAGCTCTTTTAGCAGATTCTGTAAATTTTCCACGATTCTTTTTCTTAATATAAATTTTCCCACCTTTTTTAAGAAATTCCGCAGATTCTTTACCTAAATACTTCTCTATAACATTATTAAATTCCTCTAAATCCAAATCTGGAACTTTTAATAGACTAAAGTCTATTTTACTAAGATCAAATTTCATATTCTATAATTTAACGCGTTAAACATATTATTTCTTATATTTTTAAATTTAAATATATAAATCTTGTTTTGACCGCAAGTTATTAATATATTTGCACTATTCAAAGTAAGTGTGCATTAAAAATAGAAAATAAGTTAAATGATGGACAAAATTCTACCTCTCATAAATAGTTTAATTAAATCTAAAATTATAAAAGATTCTAAATGTGTACTTTATATAATTGTTATATTATGTACTTTGTATTTTTCTAACTATACAGGAAGATATTTAAATGAAACAATAAAAGAAACTGTTAGAACTGAAATAAGTAATGTATTCAATCAGAGAGAAAAAGAGAGATCAGAGAAACATGCGGAATTAGTAAATGCCGCACTAACTCTTCCTCCTAAAATCGATAATGAATTACGTAAACTTCAACAAACTCTTAAAGCTGATAGAGCATTTTTCTGTGAATATGGTAATAGTTTAACTTCATTAAGCGGGAATCTCTTTACATACTTCACAATGAGAAATGAACAAAATGCTTCTGGAGTAGCAGGAATTAAACAACAATATCAACAACAAAGTACTGATAATTTTAGATTTAATGTAGAACTTAACGAAAAGAAAGTATATAATCTATTAGATATAGAGAATATTAAAGAATCAGATCCGATTTTATATACAATGTTAAAACAGAATGGAGCTAAACAATTATTTCTTTATTTAATAGAAATTGATGGAACTCCCAGAGGATTTGTTGGAATAAGTTATTCAAAAGAATCCCCATTTTCGCATGATCAAATGTTTTATTATATAACAACTTGTGCGAGAGCTATAATAGATTTAGCTATAGTGAAAGGAAATTAAAATTTATATATTATGACTATGAGTATGAATGAAGGAGATATTAAATACTTCTCCTTCGATGGTAATGATTTAATCGTCGATAAGGAAAATGATGATGTTACATACAATGATGAGAAACATGTGTATGTAGGTAAAAAGGGAGTAGGAGAAGGGAAAAAATTTATTTCTGTAACTACTTTAATTGGAGAGTTCGAGAATAAGTTTGATTCAGATTTTTGGAAGAAGTATAAGGCGTTAGAAGAGTTAATGGGAGATGATTTTATTAATGTAAAGAGTTCTTTATTAAATACTAAAAAATGGGATGATTCTTATATTCCAGATAGTATTACAAAAGAAGTATTTGAAGAGACTTGTAATAAATATGTAAAAGATTGGGGAGAAACAAATAGGATAGCTTGTGAGTATGGTACTGAGATACATGCAGAACAAGAAACTGGATTTTATAATCATGCTGAGAAAATGATTAAGAGATTTAATTTAGGAGGAACTATTCCTGTATATAAAAATCATCATAATTTAGATATAGATACAGGAATTATACCGGAAATGTTAATTTCTTATATAGATCCAGAAGGAATGTTACGTATTGCTGGACAATCTGATTTAATTATTAAAAATGGAAATCATATCAAAGTGTGGGACTGGAAGACTAATAAGAAATTAAAACAAAAATCCTATTTTGATCCTAAAAAGAAGAAGTATCAAATGATGAAATATCCTTTAAATAATATAATGGATTGTAACTTCTTACATTATACTCTTCAATTATCTCTTTACGCATGGATGCTTCAAAAACAAAATCCGGATTTAATTATTGATGAGTTAAGAATTGTTCACTTTACTCACGATGGCGAAGTTAATGAGTATGTTCTAGAATATTTAAAATCTGATATAGAGAAGATGCTTAAATACTATAAAAAGCAGTTAATTCTCCGGAAATATGAAGAAGAAAATAAACCTATAATATTTTAAATATCATGAGTATTAAAGATATATTATCAGGACACGCAAAAGAATTTTTAAATATAAATGAAAAATTATATTTAAAAAGATTGGAGATATGTAAAGAATGTCCTTTATATTCAGAAAAATATGGAGGCTATTGTGATCCTAAATTATGGATAAATCCTCGTACTGGTCAGGTATCTGATGTAGAAATGGTTGGATGGGTTAAAGGATGTGGATGCAGACTAATGGCAAAGACAAGAAATAAAAATAATCATTGTGTATTAAATAAATGGTAAATGTTTTATGTTAAATTTAAATGTATATGGGAAAAGTAATGAAAAATGATTATTCCGGATTATATGTTCCGGAGAATGTTAGGTCAGAATTAAATACTGACAAAGCTCTTAAATCGATAGGAATCGATGAGAAAATAAAAAATGTCTCTGACGAAGAACTCCAGAAACAAGTAGAGTTTTTTGAGGATAAAGTAAATAATTGGGAAATTAAACCAATGGGAACTTATTTAATCTTCTCTAAATATCCTGCTAGTCCTTATGAAAATCCTAAATCTAAGGGAGGAATTATATTAAAACGGGACGTTAAACATGATCCTCGTTCTGGAGAAGATATAGATATTTGGAATGAACGCTTTATTTCTGTAGGTAGTGTAATAGATGTAGGTCCCGATTGTAAAACAGTTACTCCGGGAATGGATATAATGTATATAGCTAATAGTGAAAGAGATCTCCCAATTGATACTGACGGAACTGGAGATACTGTTTTATGGATTATTCAAGAGCAAAATGTATTAGCTTGTAGTTCTAAGAAAATTAATAACCATGAAGAATTGTCTTAAATATCAAGAACCTAAAATATTTCTAAAACCAGGAGATTTGGTTCAATTAAAACACGATATGCCATTTAAGCCTAAAATGCTTATAGTGGAAAAAGTTGTAGATTCATCAGAAAATGAAATTTCATTTCTTGGAATGAGGTGTGTATGGTTTAATTCTAATCGAGATATGTGCGAAGGAGTATTCTCGACTAAAGATTTAGAAAAGGTATGATATGAAGAGTGATATAAATAATCTCCTTATTTATGTCACTCTTTCTTGTTAAATATGGATATGTACTATGGTAAAATTTTTTAATTATAATAATCAAACCGGATCCTTAGAATTAAATAAGGAAGAGATTCTATTACTTAAAGAATTTAATGATTTAATGGAGTCTGAGAGAAATAAATGTCCAGAAGATCCTGCTGGAAGGTTTAAATTACGAGCATTTAGGGAATTTAAATATATTTATTTAATGTTAGATTGGCAATCTCCTATATGCGATTTCTCTGAACAGAATAGAAATAAAGAAGCGAGAAGACAAGCATCTATAACAGATGAGGAATTTTCCGATCCTTTATTTAGAACAGCTTGTAGGAAATATGAAGAGTTAAGAGATTCTTTTAGAACATATAAATTACTTAAATCTGTATATACTGTGATAGATAAATTAACGATATACTTTAATGATTTAGTAGATTTAAGTGATGTAAATGATGAGACAGGACAACTAAGATATAAAGCTAAAGATGTAATCGCAGAAGCTAAAGGGATAGGTCCTCTTTTAGATGAGGTTAGAGCTGCTGAGGAGAGATATAAAAAAGATATTGAAAAACAATCTAAAATAAAAGGGGATTATGAACCTGGATATAGAGATTAAATATGGCTAGGAAAATTACATATGGAGCAAAAGGTAATGTATCTAAAGTAAAAGCAAAGAAAGATGTTCCTAAAAAAGTAGATTCCGAACCAGAAAAACCTAAAAGAGTTGTAAAAAAGAAACCTACTACAAAGGAACTTTTAAATTCTTTAGATACTGAAACAATAGTAAAAGATCTTAGTACCTATGATACCCCAGAAAAGCTAAAAGAAGATGAATCGGAAGAGCAGAAATTATATGATAATTCTTATATATCTAAAGATTTATCTAATTATAAAATTGCTAGAGATGAAGTTGAAATAGATGATTATTTATATAGTAAATTAAAGACTAAAGCTCTAGAACAATCAGAAGTATTTACTGATTGGGATGTTAAAATAGGAGATCCAGTAGATTTCTTCGATCCGGAACTTTCATATGAACTTACTGGGTATAGACCTATAACAGAAACACAAGGATTAGATTTTAATCCTGATTGGTTCAGAGAAGATGCAATGACTAAAGAAGCTACAGGGAAGTATGAGATGTATGCTTATAAAGGTCCTGCATATAATAATTTCTGGGACGAGAGATTCAGAAGATGTACTGAGGGCTATACTTCACATGGGTATACTATAACTGGATGGAATTATTTTTATTTAAATTTCTATCGAATGCAAACTCCGATTATATTAGATACAGGAGGAACAAAAAAAGGTAAACGTGCTACATCTTTTCCAATGTTTCTAGCAAAACAATATGAATATTTTCATTATCTGGAATTATGTAGGAAAACAAATAAAGATGCTCTTGTTTTAAAGGGACGTGGGCTTAAAATACCGGGCCTCCCTTAAAGTAATTTAGGGGTAATAAATTTCGCAAAATCGGCAAAAACTAAAGTAATCATAGTGAGACATCACGCAAAATTTTAAATTATGAATAAAAAAGAACAATTACAATTTATTGAAGCAGAATATCCTTTATATACTAATCATATATCTAATAGAAGGATAAGACATGATTTTTTTAAAAATATACGCACAGAAATTCAAGCTTATTTATTAGGATTTTATGCTGCTGATGGTAGTATTAATGAAAAGAGAAAAACTTTTAGGATACAACTACAATTACAGGATAAAGAGTTAGTATATTTGTATAAGGATTTTATAAGTCCAGATGCTAGATTATTTACAATAGAACCTAAAGAAGAAAAAGGAAGGAATAATTCTATAATCAATGGACATGGATCTTTTGGAGTAGATATTGTAAGTACTATTTTAGTAAATGATTTAGTTAATCTTGGAATAGGATATAATAAAACATATTCTGAATTACATATTCCAGATATACCAAAAGATCTTGTAAAGCATTTTATCCGAGGTTACTTTGATGGAGATGGATCAATAAGTGGGTATATTCCAAATGAAAAAAATAAAAATCCTAGAGTTAGATGTACTTTTAGTATATGTGGAAAAACCAAAAGTTTGTTAGACGAAATAGTAGCATTTTTCTCAGAGAACGGTATTAAAATAAATACATATTATTTAAAAAGAGATAATATGTATAGAATCGAAACCGGATCAAAAAAAGAAATATCTAAGATTTTTAAATTGTTATATGCTGATTCTAATTTCTATCTAACCAGAAAATTTAAAAAATTTGATTACTATGTTAATACCGAGGTAAGTCAGATCATCTCTGACCACCGTAGAGCGCAGGAAGTGAACGTTAATGAGAGTAATAATCTTCCCACGAGTGCGGAACATCCTATTTAAATATAGGATGAAAACGTGCGCCGATCCTTTAGATGATTAAATCTAAATATAGTAAGGAGGAAACTCCAGGAAATAAAGAATAAAAAGTCTTTATGATAACAGAAGCGGTTTCAGTGAAATGGGAGCAAATAATGGAGTTGCAATGTATACATGTGAACCAGAGTCTCAATCTATATATACCGCAGCAACTAGTGATTTCTTAGCTAAGACATTAGAGAAATGCTGGGTACAATTGGATTATTTAAATACAGAAACAGAGAATGGATTTAAGCATTTACGCCAAGCGATAAATACTATGGTCCAAAAAAGAGCATCAAAGAAGGATAGAGAAGGTAACGAATCCGGATTTAAATCTATGATAACAGGTATTGTAGCGGATAAACCTTCTAAAGTCAGAGGTGATCGATGTGAATTACTTATATACGAAGAATGTGGTTCTGACCCCGAGTTGATTAAGAAATGGATTCAAGGAGATGCTCTTATTAAGGTAATTGGACAAAGAGTTGGATTTAAGATTGGTTATGGTACCGGTAAATATTCCAGTATTTATTTAGAAAGAAAATATAAAATTTTGCCGGCTTGAAGAGGAATCTTCATTGAGAAAATCGAGCAAAATCGGGGAAAGCTGTGATGCCAATCCCGAGGTAATCAATTAAATTGCGAAAGGTTAATTGATACTGTAACGCATAGTAGGTGAATAAATATAATCCTACCACGAGTGTTCGACATCTAGAACAGATGAAAATATATGCTGACCTTACATAAATTAAGAAGTGTAAGAATCTAGAGATAAAAAGCTCTAGAGATAACAAAGTGGGAGATAGTGGTCCATCTTTAGAAGGACTAGAACGGATGTTTCTTGATCCAATTTCCTTCGGAATCTTACCATATAAACATAATCACTCCTCAGATAATCGTACAGTCTATACAGCATACTTTATCCCATCTACTGCCATAGTAATGCAACCTGGGATAATAGATAATCGAGGAGTTACAATACGTAAGAAAGCAGAAGAATTTTTAATGATTGAACGTCAAAGATACTCAAATGATCCCTTTGCTTATATGGTACATTGTGCAGAGTATTGTTGGACTTTCCAAGAAGCTTTATCTAGGAAAGGAGATAATATGTTCAATCAGAATTTAATCGCACAAAGATTAACAGATATAGAAGTTCATGGCTACGGAATAAAACCAAAAATTGGTATACTTGCTTTAGCCACAGATGGAGGTAGAGATAATATTAAATTCATCTCTTCTCCTAATGGTAAAGTTAAAATATTTGAAGAGCCTATAAGAGATGAGAATGGAGATTTAATACCTAATCTTTATGTTGCTGGAATTGACTCTATTGACCAAGGTATTGATCAGTCTACTGGGCAGAAGGATACATCTGATTTCTGTTTAGTTATAAAGAAGAGGAATTATGGACTTGATGGAAATAAATATGTAGCTATATATAAAGATAGGCCTGAGAATATTAGGACGGCTTATAATCAAACCATTTTATTATTAGAATGGTATGGAGCGAAAGCAGTATTAGAGAGTTCTAGAACAGCTATTGTAAGTTATTTTCAGGATAAAGGAAAACAAACTCTGTTAATGAAAAAATTACAATCTCCGAATAGTTCAGATGTATCTAAGAAGAAGTCTTTAAATTCTAATATGTATGGTATTTATCCATCAAAAAGAGTCATCGAATATTATCTCGAACTTATTCAGGATTATGTCAATGAGTTTTGGGATAAAATTGATTCTGTGGAGATGCTAAATGAATTAAAAGATTATTCTTATGAGAATAAAAGGAAGTTTGATATTATCGCGGCCGTCGGTATGTGCGAAATGGGCGATCAAGAACTAAGATTACTAGGAGGAATTGGAGAGAAGAAGAAAAAAGTTAAAATAAGTAAAATAGGATATTATTATGACTCTAATGGAGTAAAACATTTCGGGAAAATCCCCACAGATGATGGTATTCCAGATGATTTAAAAGTATTAATATCCAGAACAGATTCAGTATATGATTAATACGACTGAAAAAGAATATTTAATATGTATGATTAAAGAATACATATTAGAATTATATGAAGCGATATATAATAAACCAATGGATATAATTAAAACAGAGGACGGTTATATACTTAAAATGTATATAACAGAAGATTACCTAACTCCTTTATGTATATATATCCAATGTGATAGTAAAGAAAAGTTTTTAGAAAAAATAAAGAAAGAACTACACCTTCGAGGTTTAAATCTAACTAGATACTTCGTAGGACAAAAAATTGATTTGGATGAGCGTCGAGTACAAACGAGGATCAAAAGACTATCAAATTCAGAAGGCTAACCAAGCTATTTCTGATCTCGTATATGATAAAGTAGCAATAAGAAAAGCTTATAACTACTATCACGGGAAGATGGATTTAGATCAATATAAGCATTTCGAAGAAAATTATGGAATAGGAACTCCGACACAAATACAATTTATACCACTTATAAAAAAGCACATAGATTATTTAGTTGGGAAGTTTCTAGATGCTCCATTAAATATGCAAATTACATGTAAAGATCAAAAGACATTATCTTTAATAAATAGAGAGAGACAGCTTAAAGTATTAGATGGAGTTAGGGAATTATATATGAGTAATTTATATAATACTATTCTCTCTAAATTCGGAGATCAGAATACTCCTATAACAAAAGATCCTTTAACTGAAAAATCTCTACAATTATTAAAGGAAGATATAGATAAAAATTTTATTTCTGAATACGAAATAGCAGCACAGAATATTATAACATATTTATCTCAATCTAAAAGTATTGATTTAGATATAAAAGCTAGATTGTTAATGACGGATTTATTAATCTCCGGAACACTTTATTTTAAAACACAACCTTCTAGAAGTGGGAATAATGTTGATATAGAAGGATTAAATCCTATTAATACTTTTGTGGAGAAGAATCCTAATAGTTATTATTTAAATAAATCTCCTAGAGCTGTATGTAGATATTATATGACAGTAGATCAGATTCTATCTAAATACGACTTAGAATTAACGGAATCGGATAAAACAAAGCTTAGAGATGAGTTAGAAAAAGCGTATTATACTGATAATCAGAAATATGTAATAAGGTCTACTGGGCCAATAAATGCTGCAACTACAGAAGATTCTGAATTTGCTACCGGGATACTAGGAGGATTAGAAGTTACTCCAGTTTGGGATGGGAATACTGGAATGTATGGATATAATAATAGATTAATTACTGTATATGAGGTAGAATATATAGAGACAGGAAAAGATGGTGTAATGCATAGATACTCTGTAGTTAAAATTGCTAGTGATATTTATATTGTTAGGGATGTAGATTTAAATGTAGTTAGATCTATGGATAATCCTAAGGAATGTACATTATCTGTTAATGGGTTATTTATGACAACGAGACAAAATATCCCGTTTAGTTTAGTATTAGCTACAGCAGATTTGCAAGATATGTATAATATACTATTTTTCCTTCGAAATAATGCCATTGCAGTAAGTGGAACAAAAGGTATTGCAGTAGATTTCTCTAAAATCCCCACATTCTTAGACGAGGAAGATGAAACAAACAGATTACTTAAATTCATGGCGTATGTAAAACAAGGATTCGCAGCATTAGATACTTCCCAAAGTGAGGCTGGACAATCTATGCCAAATGCTGTATTTAATACATATGATATGAGTTTATCCTACCAATCAATGCAAGCTCTAGATTTAGCTATAGAAAAAATAGAACAACTCGCATCTAATATAACAGGAGCATTTAGAGAAGCTATTGGAGGAGTTGAAACTAGAGATGCTGTTACTAATGTTAGAACCGGAATTAATCAATCACTAATTGTCACAAAAATATACTTCTCTAACATGGCATTAGCTTTAAGAGAATTATTCTTAGATAGTTTAAATATAGCTAAAGTAGTATATAAAGATGGATTTCAAGGAACTATAATTCTTGGAGAGAAACAAAAAGCTATTTTCACAGCACTTCCAGAACATTATACAGTAACAGATTTTGATATAAATATTGCGGATACTCAATCTGCTTTACAGGATTTAGAAACTATAAAAGCATATAATCTTGAGTTAATTAAATCGGGACAATTAACAGCTGATGTATTAGTACAAGCTATTGGATGCAAGAGTATCACAGAATATAAACAAATAACATTAGACGCAATTAAACGTCAAAAAGAGGAGAATAATCAAATACAACAAGCTCAACAGCAGATACAGCAATATGATCAAGCTCTTAAAGAAGCTCAACAACAGATACAGCAACTTCAAGAGGAATTGCAAAAATCTATTAAAGAAGTAGAAAATCTAAAACAAAAAGAACAAGATTCCTCTATTAAATGGTTTACTGCTAAATCTAAAGATGAGAATGATAAAGAGAGGAATAAGATCGAAGAAAAGAAAGCTAATATTGAATGGGCACAATTATTTGATAACAATCCTAGAAATAACGAAGTAAATTTTGGAAAATGAAAAATATTTCATTAAATTTAAGCATTTCATTAACTGAATACGGAATATCTGGATTTACATTAAAGGATACTACTGGTATAAGTACTAGTAGTATCTATCCAGAAGTATCTCAGATATCTTCTAATTATTTAAGAACAAAAGATATTGTATTTATTGATTTGATTACTTTAAATACTATTGAAGATCCTAAAGTATCTGATTTTTATTATGTATGTCATTCAGATCAAGAATATACTGATTATAAATTAAATTATTCTACTAAAATAGATGGATGGCATATAATAGATCATTTAGCATTACCTAATTATGAATGGGTTCATGGAGTATCTCCATCTAGTTTAAATATGGAAGGGGAAATATTCTATTCCGCGAAAGAACTTTCAAATGGAGAAGTAGAGATCTATGAAATAACTATTATATCCGGAAGTTATACTGAAAAGAAAGTATCTATAATGGATTTATATAGTAATCAATCTAACTCTAATATAATAGGGATTGAAGAAGAGACATTTCTTTTAGGGAATTTAGAATATTGTTATGAGAATAAATTAAAATATATCTATTATAATAAATTGTATACTAGATGTAATATAAAAAATGATAATAATATTTCTCAAGTATTTAGAGATAGGAATATGGTATTTATAGCTTTAGAATTGATCCATAGATTAATAGATAAATGTAGTTATTACGAAGCTGAGAGAATTATAGAAGAGATTCAGGTTTGTGGAGGATTTTGTAATAATGATTATCTTAAATACTCCTCTGGATTTAATTCTTGCAATTGTAGAAAATAATGAAGAAATCAGAAGTAGTTACTATATTAGGATCGCAAAGTTATAAGTGTGAGAATTATAATTCTCATATTGTATCTTGGTCCCCTCCAGAAGATTCTTCTACTTTGATATATACTACGGTAAATTCTAATGAAATTATTAGAATAACTAATAGATGGGAGTATTTTGAGTATATTTATGATGATAAAGGAAGAGATTTATTAAGTAATAAAAAGTCAAATACTTCTGCTTTGGATGTAATATTTAAAGATCCTGGAAGGCATAAAATTTATGTTAAATTTATACCATTACAGACTAATTTAACTGGATGTTTTTATGGATGTTTTAATTTATATAAAGTAAGTGAGGATTTATTTAAAGGTTGTTCAAATGTAATTAATATTATAAATATATTTAGAAATTGCCAACTATTATCCGAGATTCCAAAAGAACTATTTATTTATTTCCCTAATCTTAAATATATAGAGGGCTGTTTTGCTGGCTGTGACTCATTAACCTATATTCCAGAAAAATTATTTATTAATAATAATAAAATAACTAGTTTTGAGGAGTGTTGGTATATGTGCTCTAATTTAAAAACTATACCTGAGGATTTGTTTCAATATACTCCAGAAGTAGAAACTGTTAGATATTGTTTTTGTTATTGTTATAATCTTTCTCAAATTTCAAATAATTTATTTGATAATTGCTTTAAGATAGCTAATTTTGGTAGTTGTTTTAAGCAATGTAATATATTAATAACTCCTTCTGGAATTAATAACATAGAATTATGGAAACGTACAAGTTATGATGAATTTCCTAGAATAATAAATGGAATACATTGTTTTGAGAATTGTTCTTCGATACCAAATTATTATGATATCCCGGAGGAATGGAGATAAATATTACGTAAAATATTAATTATGGATAAAATAAATCAATTACTAGAAAAAGCAATTAAGGACTACCACTCCTTAATAGAAGAATATCAATACGGTAATTATATAGATGAAAGTTTCATAGTTGAAGAAGTTTTATTCCTTAAATATAATGAAATAGATTGCATAAAAGATTCGCTATTTAATTCTATCATTGAATATTTTTTAAATAATGATTACCAAAGCACAAAATTCCAGTGGATGTGAAAGTAAAGTATATAATATAACGCCTGAATCTTGTTTTGATAAAAGGGTAGAGGATTTTAGAATTAAGGAAATAGAATTTAATCCTATCACCAAAAAACTTATAATCAAACAATCTCCAGATGTTGTCATATCCACAGACATTCTTCAATTAAATGATGTTTCAGAACCTACACATTTAAGTCCTGTAGAAGATATAGTAGATAATATTCCAAGCAATGCTGAAAGTGGAGTATCTTATATATTAAGAGTAGAGGATAAATATTATCATTGTACTTGGAGAGATACTCTTAAATATTGGGATAGAATACAATTAAAAGATGGATATGAGTTCTTTAATAAAAAGGATTCAAAAGAGTATAGATATAATAATGGAGCTTTAGTAGATATTTCTACTATCCATTTAAGTATGAAAATAAATCAAGATAATATTCAGATATTAAATTCTTCTGGGGATGGTGTTACACTTCCTGTCGCTTCACCAACCACTCCCGGATTATTTAGTAAGGAGGATAAAACTAAATTAGATTCAATTACTAAATATGTAAAAGAAATATCATTTTCTGGAGCTGATACTTTAGTGTTAGATATAGTTAGTAGTGATGGAACTAAATCCTTACCAATTCGGGAGGCTAATATAAATCAGAATGGTTTAATGTCTAAGGAGGCTTGTTTAAATCTTTCTAGATTATTAAATACTGTCACGAATAATATTTACACGAAAGAAGAAGTACAGGAGTTATTAAATAAAAAAGTAGATGTTGCCCCTGGAAAAGATTTACTAGATACTTCTCAGATATTTAAAATAAATCAAATCTTTGATTATGTAGAAAATGTAGAGTATGCTGAGGCTAATAATAGAGCTTCTCTTAAAGTGACTACTAAAGATCCTACTATTGGAGAGTCAAGTTCTAAAATACTTAGCTTCCCAGATGTATCTTCTGCGATATCCGGATTAATGTCTCCTAAATATAAGGATTATATAGATTCTTTAAAGAGTTATTATACAGGGGATACTACTAAAGAATATACTGGACAAGATCTACAAATAATATTTCCTATATATGATCCTATATCTAAAAAAGTAACGTCTAAATATTTAGTATTAGATGCTGCTACCTCATCTACTGCCGGATTAATCACAGCAATGGAGAAGAATAAATTAGGAAATATTTCTTCTATTGTCCAAGCTGTATCTGATAATACGTACAACTCTAATTCTGTTATATTAAATTTAGTTACTAATAACCCACAAACTGGAGTAGAAGAACCAGTACAGATAGTATTTAAATCTGCCACTTCGGAAAAAGCGGGAGTAATGTCTTCATCTGATAAAGGGAAACTAGATAATGTAGTTAAATATCTAACAGATTTAATAGATACCGACACAACATCTGCAACTCAAGCAATTATACATTATCAATCATATAATCCCTTTTTAAATACCTACGAAGATAAATATTATTCTCTCCCAATGGCTACATCTACCATTGCCGGATCTATTACTTCAACAGATTTCAATGTAATACAAGGATTAAAGGATGTTAATGGAACTCCTCTTACATATGAAGGAACACCATCTAAAACATGGAAAGTAGGAGATCAGATACTAAAGAATGAGAAAGAGGGATTTAGTGTTAGAAATGAGGATGATACAGAATATGGAGATTTAATAGTTAGAAATTTAACTATTAAAGAGGATATAGTATTTGGAGGAGATGCTTTTATTATTGATACAGAAGAAGTAAAAGTAACTGATAATATCCTCACATTAAATAGTGGGGAACAAGGTGAAGGCGTTACTAAAGGAATCTCTGGATTGGAGATTGATAGAGGAAAACTTCCGAATTATTTTATTATTTTTGATGAATCCGATGATAGGTTTAAATGCGGAACTGAGGGAAATCAATTCCCTTTAATGCTTCGGGATAATGAACCTGATATGGTAGATGGTGCTTTCTTAACCTGGAATTCTACATTTAAAAGAGCACAAACTACTAGCACGGTTCCAATTCAATTAGCATTAAGATTTGCATTACAGAATTTATCTGAGAAAGATACCGATCTTATATTTAAAAGAGTTGATAATGATTTATATCTACAATATGGAGATACTAATGATAAATATTTAAGTTTGAGGGTTTTAGATGATATTTTATTTAAATCAAGCCCTTCTGCTACTAAATATGTATTTGATAAAGAGATTTGGGCTCCAGCTTTTAAAAGAGATGATGGATATGAATCAGCTTATTTAGATACAAATATAGAAGATAGGAAATTCTTGCAGTATAATCCTGATAAGAAATTGATTTATTCTTCTAATATGATTTATGCTGATAGGGGTAGTTTAAATTTTGCTGAGTTAGAAGGCGACACTAATTTTATTAGAATAATAAACAGTGGTGGTGATTTAGGTATTGTCGGAATAAAAAATTATACAACTGAGCAAGATATACAGACATACTTTAGCTTTATTATATCTTCTGATAATCTGACACCTGATGAAAATTCTGAATTACTTATATATACTGATACTCACAAAGCTTTTACCTTTGGCAATCCTATTATTATAGGTAACTCACAGTATTATATAGGATTCCAAAGGGAAGGGGTTAGAATTTCCAATCAAGGTGTCGGTTTTGTATTTACTATGGATGATGATACTATAACACTTATCCCATCTCCTGAACGTGCTATAATTAATACATCATCTCCGGAATTAGCATTTAGCTCTAATATAATAATTCCTACAGGATTTAGAACCTCAGATCGTTCTCAAATACTATTTGCGGATTATTCTAAATTAAATAAGAACTATTTAACTTGGGATAGTAATACTAATACTATTACTTCTATAGATGGATACGATAGTCTTGTAGCCGTTAATCCAGACGATCCTAATAAGAAAGTGACATTAGTTTATACAAAAGGAGGATTTATTATCACTTCAAGTAGTGATGTATCTGGAGTTCCACAGAATACATTAGAACTTAGTGAGACTGTAGAATCTAACGGAAGTGTTATATATAATCTTAATTCAACATATACTCCACTACATGTTAATTTCCCAATGTGGGGAAATTTCTGTGATGAAGATGGAAAACCCTTCGCTACCGTAGAGTCTTTAGTTGGTCATTATTTACCTTTAAGTGCTGGATCTACAAATGCTTTAACTGGTCCTTTATATTTTTCTCCAACTTCCGCGTTAGTAAATAAGACTGATACTGGAGAAAATGCATGGGCTTTATTTATGGGGAATAGTACTAATGGTACTTCTTTATATCTAGGAAGCTTCGGGGATTATGAAACTTTAATAGGAGGTGATTTAGGCAATACTGCATTATTAAATATAGATAATTCCGGAAATAGTTATGTCACTAGATTAGGGTATACTGATGTTAATGGAAATATTAAATCTGGAATAATTACTTCCGGAAATGATCAGAATTCACAGACTACGATTCATACTATAGGAGACAATGATATAAAACATTATAAGAATGGTGCTGAGTACACAGTCTATGATACTAGTAACTTAAATGTAGAAGAACTTTTATTAAATTACACTTTAGAGGGGAATATTATAGGGACTCCTAAAGCTACTAGAATAAAATCAGTTTCCTCTTCATCTTTTGGGGATAATCTTATAAATAAGTTTCCAGAAACTATCTGGGGGTCAAATTCCGGTGTTTCTTGGGTAGTGCCTTTCAGAAGTGGTTCGGCAGACCCAGGAACTGCCGGAGCTCATGCTGCCTCTTTAGGATGGGCCATCGGGGATACTCATGCTTACCTTAGTGTAGCACACGAAGGTAATATTATGAAAGCTGTTATTGGAGGTGGGGACAGTGGAAAGATTACTTGGTATAAAGAATTAGCTTTTAAAGATGATATATCAGATTTAAGTACTGTATACTATCCTTATAAGGGCAGAGGGCAAATGTCTATAAGTGCAGATGGAAGGCCTGTATTATCTAATACTTATGGGATTCTTTTTAAGCAGACCAGAGGAGAATGGGTGGAAGGGATATACATGGGATCCGATAATAGGATTGTAGTAGGAGGGCCGTCAGGTACAAATGTTCCTGTAATTATTTATAATAAGTTAAATGTAAATTCAATATCGACTACTCGTGAGCAATTCGGATTATTGAGTTATCATCCAACAGATTGGACTGGAGTAAGTAATACACAAGTGGGAGTAGGCACATCAGACTCTCAACTGGTATTTAGATCAAACAGTTCTGATCTACTACATTATAGAGATGGTGTGCATTGTCTGATATTTGATTCTTATAATTTCTCAAGGAATCTCGGAACTACAAGCTTAAATAGTTCGTTTAATCATTTTCCGATGATGGCTGCTCAACCAGCTAACAGGGATGCTACTACAGACAGAGGATACCCAATACAGCAAGCAGGATCTCTTATCGTCATTCCCGGAGTATATAATGGTTCAAGTCAAATTTATGGAACTTTTAATTCTAACAGATGGTTTGTTAGAACTGGATCACCAGCATCAAATAATGAGAATGAACACACAGCTTGGAAGGAATTAGCTACTACTACTCATTTGAGTGGTTATTTACCTTTGAGTGGGGGGGTACTAAGTGGTAGTGATAGAATTGTATTAAGAATTAATTCACCAAGTTCTGTGCCTGCGGTCGATATTGTTTTTTCTATTGGTAACAGTATTAAGGGTAGTGTTGGATTTGAATTAGGTACACTTGGTGCTTTTTTATCAGATGACGTAAACGATAAAGTATTTTGTTTAAAAAATGGACCAGAAATTAGAACTAATTCAGGAACTTTAATTGGTAAGATACCTTATAAATCTGATTTAGATAAATATCTTCCATTAACTGGTGGTACTCTTACCAGAACGACATCGGGACCTACATTGTCTATTCAGAATACTTCTACTAATAAGGAAGCTTATATAGACTTTTATAGAGGAAGTGTAAGATGTGGATATATAGGAGCTGCTGCTACTAATACAGAAGATATGTATCTATGGGCATATGATTCTAGGAATATGTTTATTGGAACTGGTTATGGAACTACGAAACTTCTTTCTGGAGAGAACAATCTTCTTCATCAAAGAAATGGTACAGACTATACTATATTAGATACGTATAATATACAATCTCTTACCATTCAGTTTAATGGCACAACTAATACCACATATGCTCCCAATGCAGCTAAGACTGTAAATATAACACCTTCTGCTATTGGGGCTGCTCCAAGTTCACATGATCATTCCAGATTGTTAATAGAGGATACCAGAAATACTGCACTGTACCCGAATAATGTAGGGACTAAGGTATTGAGAGCCATATTTACTAATAACATGATGCCTACCTCTGATTATTGGGGTGGTATTCATGTACATGGATGGGGTACAGACTATTCTTCCTGGGAACTTGTAGGATATAATGGGAATGGTGGTGTACCTACATATGGCCTTTATTTTAGAACTGGTATACTTTCTACCTGGAAATCTTGGAAACGTGTTGCATTTTCTGATGAAATTCCAACTTCTATGGCTTGGGGTAATATCACAGGAGCTCCTGCAACAGCTACCAGATGGCCATCTTGGAGTGAAGTTACAAGTAAACCATCATTTGCTACCGTAGCTACATCCGGAAGTTATAATGATTTAAGAAACAGGCCTTCTATTCCAAGTGCTGAGACAGCTGCTACTATCATGTCAAAAATTAATTCTCAATCCGAGATTACTTTTACGAAGCATGTGGTATGTTCAGCTGGAGCAGGGTTACAATCTACATCAGATATAAGATTCAAATCTAATTTTAATTCTTTACCAGATGATACTTTAAATAAAGTCCTCAATGCTCCTGAATTTACATATAACTGGAAAGATGAAAAAACTACTTCTATCGGTACCTCAGCACAATATTGGGAAGATAAAATCCCAGAATTAGTACATGAGATGGAGGATGGAACAAAAACTTTCTCATATGAAAGATATACAGTAGTACTACAAAAAGCTTTAAAAGAAGAACATAGATTAAGAGAAGAAGAAAGAAAGAAATTTAAAGAAGAAATTGATTCTTTAAATACTAGATTAAATGATCTAACCCTATTAATACAGAAATTAATATGAGTTATGAATTTTTAACGCGCTCACAAGCAGCTAGTAAATTAAGCACTTCTATAACAGGGGGGGGAAGGATCTGAATTTATAACTAAGACTGAAGCAATAAATCTAGGTGCAAAATCTAATCTACTTTCTAGTTATAGTAGTGAAGATTTTGTGCCAGATGTAAGCATACAATCAGCTCTTGGAGTACTTCTTAATTATAACGGATTAACTAATAGATTTATAGAAGGTTCTCCAACTTATATTACTGAAGGTATATCAGATTCAAGTATAACATCTAATGGAATCAATAGAAGGAATGAAGAAATTACTGAGGGAAATGTCGGAGATGGGAAATAAAAAGAAATCCCATAAGAAACATTATCCATACGAAGCTAAAGAATCTAAGAAATATAGAGGATTTAGAGAAGATGATGAGAATGAGGGAAGTGATGAGGAATATGTAGGAACTAATAAAAAGTTTAAGAAGGACGAGGAAGAATATAAATATAAACATAAAAGATCTAGATTATTCGAAGATGATGAAGATGACGATTCTGAATTATTCGAAGGTTTAGAAGATAAATTTATCGATGCAATGGAATCTTTAAAAGAAGAATGTCCTGAAATGTATCATGTAATTAAATTTAAACTTTATGAAATGATTAATGGTCCTCACTTTACGAAAGATTTATGTGAAGAAGCTCTTGAATGTATTATAGAAGATTATAAAGTAAAAGAAGCTGAATTTCAATATGATGAGGCAAAACAAGTTGCTAAGAAGTTCGGAGTTGAATTTGAGGATTTTAATGAATATGATTGGCATTATGCCTTAAATATCTGTTATCATTTATTTAAAGATATATGTAAAGATGATATTCAAATGTGCGCCAAACTTACATATTTGTGGTTGTGTGATAAAGCTATCCCAGAAGGAAAAGCTTTCTATCATTATATGAAGCATTTAAAACATAAACATAAGGAAGATAGAGATTAACTATCAAAAATGAAAGAAGAGAAGAGATTCTCTTCTTTTTTTTATTATATACTAATTATTGGATTCTTTGCCTAGAATTATTATATTTGTAAAATATAATAAAGTACTTTTATGGGAGAACTTATTAAAGTAGAAAAGATTCTAGGAAAGCCATATTTAATGGTTGGATCTGCTGATACTGATATAATTCTTAATGGAAAAGGTAATGTAAAAGTTAGATTCGGAAATGCTTTCTTGGATCTTATTTCTAACGGAAAGATATCTAAGACTGATGGTAATGATAAGAGTATAAATATTGTTCAGAATAAAAGTGATATAGGAACTGCTGACGGTTGGTATTTTGTAGAATCGGAAGATGCTATTTATTTTCAAATAAATGGAGTATTATATCCAGTACTATCTAAAAGAGACGATGTAGAGAATTCTGAGGATTATTTAGCTATTAATTATAATCAAGATCTTACTCTAGAACAGATTAGAACTGCTCAGAGAAATTTAAAAGTTATTATTAATAATCAAGATAATACTGCAATTTTACCTATTGATTTTGTTTATTTTAATTCAGATGATAAAGTTCATTATTATAATGATAATGGGACTTTAGTAGAATTATATTTGAGTCTTAATTCCGGAGGAATAGTTAAGGATAAAGTAACTATTAATTTAGAAAACAATCTCCATGGACCTAGAGATTTTAATGTAATAGGATCAAATGGGATGCAGATAAAAAATCAGAATGATTATTTAGATATAATAGTTAATAATAGTGGAGTAACTTTAGATACTAATACTTCTGGTATTAAATTTAATTCTAAGGAAGGTGTTACATATATAAATGGGAATTATATATCTATAGGATACCCTCCGACTTATAACTATAATTTTGAAGTAGATGGGAATATGTATATAAAAGATGAAGCTGTTCTTAATTCTGGAATAATATCAGATTATTTCATAGAAGGAATGGCTGGATATAGATTAGCGAATATAAATTCCGAATGGACTTTAGAAGTAGATAATTTAATAGTGAGAAATTCTGCTAAAGGTCCATTTGGGGATGGTTTATCCAAAGAGAAAGATTTTATTACTAAAGGATTAAATACTAATTATTTCTTTGAACCACAAGGAATTGTATCTAGTATATCTGAAATAGTTCCTGATGAAGAAGAATCTGGAGGAGAAACAGAGGAAGTTATTCCTATTAAATACGAGATATCTATAAATGGGATTTATAATATAAAAATAGGAGATTATTTATATTTTGAGAAGTATTCTTATGGATATAATGTAGAAATCCCAGAAGATTCTGAGGAAGAGATTGATGTAAGCACTTTAATTCCTACTACTAAAATAATATCTAAAGGTAGGATTAAGATTGAAGAATTAGAATGGATTTATGATGAGGATACTTTTACAATTTCTGGATGTAATATAGTTGCTACTATTGATAAAAATGTTTTAGATAAGGATTTAGAAGAGTATTTAGATGAAACTACTGATGAGGAAAGGAAGAGAGAGTTAGAAAAACTTCCAGAAGTTGGTGATGTTTTATATTTTAGAAATTGGGATTCTTTGTATTTACATAGTATTAGAGAAACAAACCCTGAAACTGGAGAATGTTTAGATAAATCCTATTTAGGTATAAATGATGAAGTTGCACCCTTATCTCCGAGATTAAGATTAGGATGTTTAGAAGGTATTAGAGATCCTATATATTTTGATACTTTATTAAGTTCTGATATATACGGAGTCTATTCTGAAAAAGTATATTGTAGGTACATAAGATTAAAAGGAGATTGTGAAATAAATGGAATGCTTAAATTATCTGCATCTTCTACAAGAGAAATAAACTGGTCAATATTAGGTATGGATACCGATCTTCGAGTATGGATTCCAAATAAAGAGGGGACTAATAATGTATTTAATATACCTAGCACTTTTAATAGAAGGATTACATGGGGAGATAATGAAATATCTTATCTATCTGATTTAGTTCCATTACAACAAGATATTCTTAGTTTAAGAGCCGATGTAGATACATTAATGAATTCTTCAGGAGAAACACCTGAATCAATAATGGCTAAAATTAATAGTCTTGATGAAATCACTTTCACAAAACATACTGTTCATACAAACGGAGCTGGAACAACTTCTGTATCTGATATTAGATATAAACATAATATAGAGAATTTATCTAATATATTACCTCTAGTACTAAATTCTCCCGGATTTAAATATAATTGGATGGACGAGAATGATTTATGTATAGGAACCTCAGCTCAATACTGGAATAAATATTATCCAGAACTTGTAAGAGAAATAAATAATTCTATTTTAACATTTTCATATGAGAGATATACTGTTATATTACAGGAAGCTCTTAAAGAGGAACATATGCTAAGAGAAGCAGAGAAGGAAGAGTATAGGAAAGAGATTTGTTCTCTGAGAGAGGAATTAGAAGATTTGAAAAAGCTAATACAGAAACTGTTATGAGTAAGGAATTTCTGACTGTCATGGATGCTTCCAATAAACTGGGACTTCCGGGCAGTACAAACACATATACCTTTATAACAAAAGGAGCAGCTATTACTGCCGGAGCGGATCCTGATCTTCTCACCGGATACGGATATAATGATTTTCCTGTGGATGATGATATTCAGATAGGATCGACTCTCCTTCTCAGGTATGATGGTCCTACAAATACTTTTACTCAGGGAGCTGTAAGTGCTACAAAAAAAGGTACTATTACAGCAGGGAGTCTGGGAGCAACATTTTCTGTGAATGCAGGATATAACATAGATAAAATTACTACTGATAATATTAGTAAGAATTGGTCTACTTTCAGACTGTTTTTTCGAGGTCAGATAACAGGCCCTTCTGATATCAGCTTGCCTAATTTTTATCCGATGTGCTCTATCTTAGCATATTATGGTGGTACTGTCAGAACTTGTGGTATAGATGTCATTAGAAAGAGTGACGGAACATGGTGGGTTACATTCAGAGTAAAAAACAATTTAACTGCTACCGTATACCTGACTATAGACCTGTTTCAACTTCCTAGTGCCACACAAGGATTTACTGCTATAGTAGATTTAAAAAGTGATGGTAATATATATCATAACTCCTCCTATTCAGATAATAGTGCGGGAGTAGTATATAATACAAACGGATCTATAACAACTATGAGAAATCAGCAAGTTATATTAGGAGGATGGAGTTTTTCCAATCCGGCGATGATAGTAAATGAGTTTAAAATAGAAACATTTGATAAGTAATGGCAGAATTTATTACAGAAGCTAATTTAAATAGTTTGTTTACCAAAACAGCTCCTACAAAAGCAGATACTATTCAGGGGGATGTTGATACAGTCAGGACTTAGTAACTTTAATACTGGTAACATGACTGTAGTAGTATCTTTTCCGAAAACATTTCCTACCAAGTGCTGTATGGTACAACTTACTCCTAACAACTATTACGGCCACTGGGCCAAAGGAGATGTTTAACTATTAAATCCTTCACAAATTCTTCCCTAACAGTGGAATTAGTAGGAACTGCTCCAGTAAATACCAGAAATGAATTTTTTTGGTTAGCTATAGGATATTAATTAAATTAATATGTTACTAAATAAAATTAAAACATTTTTACATAGAATCTTTATCAAAAAAGATTCCTTAGAATTAAATATAATAAAAGACAAAATCCAATCTTTAGAAGATGATGTACATCGATTAAAACAAAGAGCTAAAATAATATAATATGGCAGAATATCTAACTGTAGACGATAGAGCTTTAGATTCTACTGGATCTGGAGGGATTGAAGGTTTAGGACTCAGAATGGTTGGAGGATATTCTTCTATAACTAGTAGAGGTATAACAATTACTTATTCCGGATTTAAATCAGTATATGGAGTATTCTGTTGTTTAAAAAATAATAATGAAGCAGGTTATACAGTAAATTTATCCTCTTATACTAATACCTCGGCTACTTTCATACTCGGAGGGAAAGATCCTAAAGAATTTTATTATTTAATAATAGGAGAAAGTGATTAAATATGGCTGAATTTTTAACAGAAGATAATTTAGAGGACTATTCCGTGGAAATGGTAGATCCTGTTACATATATAAATTATAAAGGACTACGAATCGCTTATGGAACTACTACTTGTCCTGGGTATGATGTTGTTTCTGTACCATTAAAAGGATTTAGTGGGATAATTACCGGAATGGCTTCATTAAAAAATAATGATGAACAAGGATATGCTATAAGTATATCTAGTTTAAATACTACAGGAGTAACATTTTCTCTGGGGGGAAAAGATGATAAAACTGTAACATTTTTAATAATAGGATTATCAGTAAATAATCAATTATGGCGGAGTTTATAACGGAATTAGATAATATATTAGAGACTACACATGATATAACTAGACCAGGTCATGTAGTCATGACATTAGGTCCTTTGGTATTTGAGATAGGAAGTACTTTATGTGAGGGACATACTGAAACTAGAGTATCGTTACAAGGAGATTATATACCAAGAACTGCTGTATGTTCATTTCGGGGAAATAATGAAGCTGGATATTCTTGTAATGTTATGGGTGTAACAAAGACATATATAGAATTGTATAGTGGAGGAAAAGATCCAAAAACTATAGATTGGATAGTATTCGGAACTAAAACTTAGAAATATGAGTAAGGATTTTTTAACTCTTAAAGATGCTGCTAATAGATTAGGATCTCCTAGTAGTACAAATATGAATTTTATACATAAAGATGGAGCTATTCTCTCTGGAGCCGATCCTACTCCACTTAGTAGTTATAGTTTATATGATTTTCCAGCAGATGATGATATAATTAAAATATTATCTCAGATTTTTTATATGATGGAGTATCTAATACAACTACATCTTCTGTTACTTCATTTATTCGAGAATTAGGATTAATTCAGCATAATAGTTATGGAGCTATGTTTATGAAAGATTATTCATCTATATCAATAGCTAATCTATTTGAGAATCGAAAAAATAATTGGAGAGTTTCTTTTAGATATACTATTACTGCTATTGGAAGTTCTGAAAATTCTTATAATTGTTTATTAACTCTTTTAGTATCAGATACTAATGATAGAAAGTATTTAAGTATATTAAGAAGTACAGATACTACTAACTCAACAACTAAAATAGTAGTACAAGACGTTAATGGAAATGCTGATCCAATTAATCATCCTATAATATATGGAGGAAATATGGGAGAAGCTAATATTTTCACAATAGAATATATAAATAATAAGTTATATCATATCAATGAATCAAATAATATAAGAGTACTTTTATGGGATTTTGGAAATGTTAATGCTATTCCATTAGATTCTATTGGACTACAAATTGGAGGTATACAAGAAGGTAATATAGATTATAATAATCCTAGAATGGTTATAGAATATTTAACAATAGACGCTTAATAATATGGAAGATTCTTTAAGGGAATGTAAAGGATGTGATAAATGTCCTCAATCCCAACAAATACTATGTATATTAGATTATGTAAAAGAGAATAATGAATTATTAACTCTTATACTATCTAAATTAAATACTTTATTAAATAAATAAGATGAACTGTAATAATTTCTTTATTAAGATGTTCACAGCTCATTCAGGATTAAGTTCTAAGAGAGTATGTGGATTTTTTGGGTGGGTAGTTTGTTTATTTATATGTGTATGGTGCACAATAAAAGTGATAGAATCCCCAGAAATAGTAGATATGCTCTTCATATGTAGTACTACTCTATTAGGAGCTGACACTATTACATCTATATGGAGAAAGAATGTAAATAAATCTAATAATAATGAAAACAATACTAATTAAATATATTACATTAGGAATCTTTATCATATCCTTAATATATTTAATAAAACTAGTAGATAAACAATCTAGAGAAATTAGAGATTTAAAAGATATTCATACCTCAGAATTATGTACAATAGATTCTCTTCAACAAGTACATATCGTAACAGAGAAACAATTTAAAAGAATAATTTTATCAAAGGATTCTTTACTCAAATCGGAATTAGAGAAAAAAGATTTAAAGATTAAACAATTAGACAATGTAATTAAAGCTAATATAAACACAACTAAAATAATTAGAGATACTATATTAAATAATATTGAAGTAATAAAAGACACTTGTATTCCGGTAATTAAATCTATTGATTGTATTACATTACATGAAACATTAGAAATAAATAATGAAAAATTATATCTTACCGTAGATTCTTTAGATTTTGATATAAATATAACTATAATAGACTATAGAGATATTATATATTGGTATAATTTTAGGAAAAGAAAAGAATTCGGATATAATACAATAGGATTCCGGAATCATTATATTAGTAAAATTACTGCAACATCTGATTGTTTTAAAGATAAGATAAAGATACAATCGTATAAAATTAAAAAATAAAATTTTTATTTATTTATTGTATAACATCTAAATATTATCTACATTTGTAGATGAAATGTAAAAAATTAATGAACTATGATTATTGAAAACAGGCCTATTGACATTAAAGTGGATGCTAAGCGTCCTGCTAATTATGTAAGTTTAATATTATTTTGTTACGAAGTTCCTAGCCAAAAAGCTTTAACTTTAGCTACAATTAAGAGGGATTTAGAAATTATGAAAATTCTAGAGGATAATCTAGAATCAGAATCATTTGAATTAGATGATAAATATAAAGCCTCTTTTAAAGATACTATTTCTTCTACTCCATTTAATATTAGAAAGGCATCATTAGTTGAATTTGGAGAATATATAGAACATCTTTAATGTAAGAGATTATGGAATATGGTAATGATTTAGATATCTTCAATTCTTTGGAGGATACTTCTACTTCTAGTTCTCAAAATTCTGAGGAGGATATTGAAGAAAGAAATCCATCTCAAGATGAAGATATAAACAATGGAAATGATAATGGTTCTTCTAATATAAACGAAGAAACCTTATTAGAATCTGTTCTTAAATCCAGAGGGATAGATTATAATAATATAAAAATAGAAGATACTGAAACTGGAGTAATCCACAGTATCCCGTTTAATGAGTTAAGTAGAGAAGAGCAAATAGAACTTCTTAATTTGGAAGAAGATAATTATAATCTAGATGATGATGAGATAAACCTTCTCACCTTTATGCGCGAGAATAATTTAAATTCCGAAGCCTTAGTAAATTACTATAAGCAGAAGGGGATTGAAGAGTATCTGGCGAATGAAGAAACTGTTTATAAGGTAGATGAATTATCAGATGAAGATATATATGCTTTATATATAAAAAACAATTATGGAGATATTTTTACAGAAGATGAATTAGTTGATGAAGTAAATAAAGCTAAAGAAAATTCTGAATCTTTTGAGAAAAAGGTTAATAAATTACGTGAGATATATAAAGCAGAAGAAGAAATATTAGCTGCCGAAGCTAAACAGAAAGAAGAACAAGACTCTCAGTTATCTGAGGAAGAATTAAATAAGATAATAGGTACTCTTAGAGAGGCTGGAAAAAATATTAAGACTATTGGAGGTTTTGACCTTGAAGAATCAGATATAGATAGTACAATGGATTATATAACTAAACCCCAGATTACGGGAAGGACAAAACTTGCAAGTGATTTAGATAATCCAGATACATTATTTAAATTAGCATTTTATGCTACTCATGGAGATGAACTAATTGAAGCTATTCATGAACATTATAATAATGTACTTAACGATGAAGAGTACCTAAAGAATAGACTAGAGAAATTAAATAAACTTAAAAATAAAAAACGTAGTAATAACACATCTAATCTATCAACAGGTAAAGATAATAAAATAGAAAATTCAGATTTAAAAAGTTTTCTTAACCTAAAGGATTAGATCTAAATTTAATTTAAAATGTTTGTAGCAGAATACATTTCAAATCGAGCCAATATGAATGGCTCAAGAACTTTTCATGATTTCTCCCAATTCTTGGGACGAATTACTCATAGAGTAGGTTTAGCTGCATCTTTATGTCCCGGACATACTGTATCAGCTTTAACTGAGAGAATTGAAAATATGGTTTATCAAGATATTCCTAAGCCCGGACGTAAGAGTATTGATGCTTTTGCTATTGAATGGGACGTGGATGTGAATCAATGAGGTTCACAATAAATTCTTTAAATTGCTGGGAATCTTTACTGCTACTAGAGACAATCAGCAGCATGACTTTGATGAAAGTAGTGTTCAACGACTAAGGGAAACCTGTAAATCTTATAAATAAGATTGAAAAACTGAATTACTTATGAAATATATTGTATATCTTACTAAAAATTTAAAATCTAAAGTTGGAGAATTAAATAAAATTTATATTGGAGTACATCAAACCGAAAATCCGGATATTTTTGATGGGTATTTAGGATCTGGAGTTTATATAAATCAACCAAGTACTTTTATGTATCCAAAAACTCCGTTCCAATATGCTGTTAAAAAATATGGGACGAAGGCTTTTGAGAGGACTATATTATATATATTTAATACTCCAGAAGAGGCATATGAAAAGGAATTAGAATTAGTTAATGATACTTTTTTAAATTCCGATCATACGTATAATTATTGTTCTAGTGTAAATAACATATCTCCTTTATATCAATTTAATACAACTGGAGAATTAGAGAAGAAATGGAATTATTCCTTAGAAGCATATGATTTTTATGGAGAATCTCCTAAAAAATTTCAATTCGCGATAAGTAATAAATCTAAATTTCTTAATTCCTATTGGTCATTAGAACCGGAGATAGATGTTATTAAATATTCTTTAAATAAATTAAATAATACTATTTATTTATATACTAAAAAAGGGAAATTATTAGATGAGTTCTTAGATAAGGATGAATGTATTAAATATCTCGGAGATTTAGATATAAATAAAGCTATTAAAAATCAATCTTTGGTGTTAGATAAGTATTATATATCTAATAAATTGGTTGATGAATTTATTCCAAAGACTAGAGCAAATTATAAGAATTTAATATATCATGTATATAATAAAGATGGAGTTTGTATAGGACAATTTAAGGGTAAGATGGTGATGAAGGTTATAAATCTCCATTCTTGGAATAAGATTAAGAATGTGATATTATATAATAATGGATGGTATAAAGATTATTATATATCAACCACAGAAGTAATAAATATTCCGGATAAATATTATTCTAAAGGAATAATGATTGATATATATGATACATTTGGAAATTATATAGAGACTTTAGATAATATAAAAGATGTAAGAGAAAAATACAATATCCCATCTAGTAAATTAAAAAATATACAGATGGGTGATAAATATTATAAGGATTATATCTTTAAATATCATAAATAAGTAAATGATATAGTCTAAATTCTTTAAATAGAATAGTTCATTAAACGTATTCCTTTTTACGCTGTTCCCGAAGGTGATGGAATTGGAGGGACAGAAATTAAGATGCTGTTTAAGGAAAAATACTATGATAAACATGATATTTTTGTAATAGATAAATCACATCAACAGTGTTATGTTACTTCTCGTCCAATTTGGAGGAGTAATAAATTCTATGAATATACTGTTCGATTGATTGATAATGATTATCAGTCATACTTAGATACTTCTGCATGTCAGCCGGGTATGACTACTCACTTCTTATCAAATGCTCATCCGTTTGATTATCACGATTTTGGGTTAAATTGTAGGCCCCTTTATTTAGTAATAAATATTGAAACATTCTCTGAATTGCTGGAACATCTTATTTAAAGACAATCAGCAGCGAAGCTATATGAGTATTTAAATACAATATAGAACGTTCAACGACTATCCAATATGGAGTAGGAATATTTAATTCCGAAGCAGAGAAGATCTTATATAATAAGATCAAGATATAGTCTAATCTTTATAGTGATATAAAGTACTAACGCTACAAAATATCAATCTAATATGGAGGTTCATCGTAATTACTTGACCTTACATAGAAATGATATTGATGCATCTCAGGCTTATTTAGCTAATGAAGATGTATTCTTGAAAATTAGTGATACGGAAACTAAAGGAAGTGAGAAATTGTTTACTATGACTTCAATGGAAAAGACTCTTATTGAGAATTTCTTAGAAGTTAAAGCTAAACACGATCTTTGGGCACGCAGTAACGTGGATGCCAACGGGAAAGCTACAATCGTGGATCCGCAAACGCAGAGACCTGTCGAATTTTTAAGTATCGCCTCTTAATATAGGCAGGGTATAACAGTGATGTTATAAATAATAAATTCCTTGAATTGCTGGAACATCTCTAATCTGCTACTTGGAGATAATCAGCAGCTAAGCATTAAATATAATAATATCTAATGAAAGTTCAACGACTAGTCCAACAGGACGTACATATTTAATATGGAAGCAGGGAACAACTTAGTATAATAAATAAAATATTTATTAAATAGATAAGTTGATGATATAGTCTGAACATTATAGTGATATAATGATAACAATTTGCTATATAGGCGACGGTGAGAAATTTGCCGCTCTACTTAGTAATAAGTACTGAAAACCCTTCTAATTGCTGGGACATCTTTAAATATTTAAAGACAATCAGCAGCGAAGCCTTTAAATAAAAGGAACGTTCAACGACTATCCGTAAGGAGTAGAGAAATAATTCTCGAAATGGAGGGAATCTTAATAATTGAATTATATAAGATTAAGATATAGTCTGATCTTTATAGTAATATAAAGTTAACACAAATGATAATTCCTCAAATAGAAAGATATGCATACTTAATTTCTTTCGATCAATTACTTACTTCACACTTCAAAGAAGCATTAAGTTTCTTGACCTCTAAATCAAAGAATTTGACAGGTAATGATTACGTATTAATCTGTAACTCTTTACTCTGGAATCAAATTGGTGATAACTTGATGAATGAAATTGGAAGGTGGACTCCTACTGCTACTTTGATGTATAGTAAATCTTCTGGTATGAAGAAGAAAGTAGGTGAAACGGTTGATGGTGTTAAAGTAGGTAATACTTTTGTTAGCTATGAATATCAGGGTAATACGATCACCTTCATGCCGGATAAAGCTTTAAATATAGAATATCCTGATCAAGCATTTGGATTTATTCTTGACTTAACTCCGGACTTAGCTAACGGAAAACCAGCTATTGAATCTTGGACATTCAAAGGCTGTGATATGATAAAAACTGATGTAATTGGCGTAAATAGATCCGCTTGCGCCGCTGCATAGTGATATGCAGAAAAATAAATTTCTCTAATTGCTGGAAAGCTAAATAATATAAATATTACATGCTAATCAGCAGCCAAGGTTTTGGGATATGTAAGACTTATGTAAACTCCAAAATTGGGTTCAACGACTAGTCTGGATAGACGTAGGAAGTTTTACTTCCGAAATGGGAAATAACTTAATGTATAAGTAAAAACACAATATATGAAAACTATAGTATACCTAACAATAAATAATAAAAACAGAAAAATTTATATTGGAATACATGAAACAGAGAATCCTGATAAATTTGATGGATATTTGGGAAATGGGGTAAATATATATAAACCATCTAGTATACTACATCCAAAAACTCCTTTTCAGAGTGCTGTTAAGAAATACGGATTTGATGCTTTCTCTAGAGTTACATTATTTATATGTAATACGAGAGAAGAAGCAGAAAATATTGAAAGATTTTTAGTAAATGAAAATTTCGTTGGAAGATCTGATACATATAATATTACATTAGGCGGAGATACTCCTCCATTATTAAATAAAATTATATATCAATATTCTTTATCTGGAAATTATTTACGATCTTTTAATAGTATTAAAGAAGCGTCAGATTATATTCACATCTGCGAAACAGCTATCAGTCATGCTGTATTATATGGACACATGAGTGGAGAATTTTATTGGTCTGATATAAAAGTTGATAAACTAGATCTGTCTAACAAACCTATTTTACAAAAGGAATCAACTTACTTATATACTTCTAAAGGAGTATTTTTCATGGAATTTAAATCTATGTCTGATACAGCTAGATACTTAGATGTTAATCTTAGTTCAATACAGAAAGCTGTAAAATTAGGAACTAAAATATCTAAATATTATATTTCCGATAGAAAATTTGATGTTTATCCAATAAAATCTCAAGAAAGAAAAAGAAGTAATGACCCTATCTATCAGTATGATTTAGAAGGTAATTTTTTACGTAGTTTTAAAAATTCTAAAGAAGCTAAGGAATTTTGTAATTTAAAACAAAATAGATTATCTAATGCTATAAATCTAAATCAAAGTTGTGGTGGATACTTTTGGTCTTGGGAGAAAGTAGATAAATTAGAAATTCCCAAAAATTTCAATCCATGTAAAAAAAGAAAAGTAGGAAGATATGATTTTGAAGGAAATTTATTAGAAACATTTGATACTGTTAGGGAATGTAGAAAACAATATGCTAATGTTAGCAAGGTTCTTAAAGGAACTGCTTCACATTGTAAAGGGTTTGTGTTTAAATATATTGAATAAACTTATAACAAGTTAATGATATAGTCTAACTTATATGAAAATATAAGAAAATAGCCTTTGAGGCGGGATCGACGGTATCTCAGGAGGAACCGCCAGCACACCAGTTGCAGGATCTGAATCATTTTGGATCCTAATCTCCTAAATTGCGGGAACATCTTTAGAGATTTAACTACTAAATATAATTAGCAATAATTATATGGCGAAGGTAACTACTTCGGTATAGTAACAAGGTTAAATATTAGACAATCCGCAGCCAAGTTTCTTTAAATAAAGAAAAAGGTTCAACGACTAGTAAGTCCTATTAAATAGGCATAGAACTTATATAAGTTCGAAAGAGGAGACACTTCTTTGAAGTGATAATATAGTCTATCCTTCATGGAAACATGAAGATTCTTGATCAAAAGCGATCAGGAGGCTCGAGAAAATGATTTACTGGGGTTACAGCGGCGTATCAGTATACGCACCCTATCGTTCTGTTATCTTTAGACAGAATCCGCTATAATAAATAAAATATAAAGAGGGCTAATAACCCTCTTTATTTTAAATTTAAACTATTTAATGATCAATGAATATGGGTATAAGTACAACTGCTTTAAAAGAGGAACTTGATACGGTAATACATTTACGTAGCCGTTTTGGTCCTAATCATGCTGGAATGTCAATTTCCCCAGTTAAGAATCCATTAACAAGAGAATTTCCTTCTTGTGTCAGAAATGTGGATTCATCTGGAAATATTATCTTAGGTAAAGATGATGATCCTTTGGATTATTTCGTTAGAACTACTGATAGATTCTTTATTAAAGATGGGGATGAGTTTGATCTAAGTAATCCTGTTAAATCTAAACAATGGGAAGCTATTAAATTTTCTGATCTTATTTTTGATAGTAAAGGGAAATTTGATGAAAGTGGTAAAATGTTAGTAGGACCAAATGAAAAAATCGGACCTCAAGCAGTTTATTATGTAGAACGAATTGTTGAGGATACTAAGAAACGTAACACAGCCTCAAGGAAATTAAATAAAGCATTGAATTATATTTACAATGCCTCAAGGGATGCTTTAAGAATTAGAGCAATGCTTTTAGGTAAATATATAAAAGATGCTTACGATGAGGAAATTGAAGAGTTTCTAACGGAATTTGCTAAAAAAGATGCTGATAAAATTATTTCTTTATTTGAGAGTAATGATACTAAATATCTAATAGCATTTACATATGCTAAACAGAAAGGTATTTTACGACAGAAAGCAGGATTGTATACATATAATGATAATGATATCATAGGTAGAGATGCTGATTCTTGTATTGATTTTATGAAAAATCCTAAGAATAAACTTATTACTGATAGGATTTTAAGAGAAATTCAAGAGATTTCTGTAAAGGATAAGGATGTAATTATAGAAGCTATTTCTGATGATAATAAAAGAATTGAAGATTTAAAAGCACAGAATGAGGTATCTACAACACAAAGTTTTCTGAATGATTCTAAGTCTGATTCTGAAACATTAAAAGATTTAGAAAATGCAGAAAAACTTCCATTGGAGAATAAAAGTAAACCTACTAGTAAGACTAGTAAATAATATATAATATGAATTTAAAACAAGTCTATCAAGCAGTACTTATAGAATTAGAAAAACAAAAAGCTCCCAGTATGCTCTTAGACGAGTTTAATTATTATTATTATAAAAGTGTTATTCAGTATATAAATACTAAATATAACTTTTGTGATATGAACCAACAAGAAGATGATGATCTTAGAGTATTAAATATGACTGCCACTTTATCTGGAGGGAATATAATAAGTAAAGATGACGATAAAACATTATTTACTTTACCTAGCGATTATTTTCATCTTAAAAATTGTGTAATTACATTTAATAACCCTAATGCTAAATGTAATTCTAATTCAATAATTAAGAAGGGAGCAAGAAGATTAACATCTGATAAATATCCTGGGATATTAAATAATTATTACTTTAAACCTTCATATAAAACACCTTATTATTATATATATAATGATGATTCTGGACAAGTTAAAACTGGAACTCCAGTTATTATAAAGCTGTTTTATGGAGAAGATAAGAATATAAATATCTCAGATATATCTATAGATTATATTAAATATCCTAACGAATTGAGTCTAACTGTAAATGATTTAGAGAGTGAAGATGAGATTCTGGAGGACTTAGAGTTTCCTAAATATGTATGTTACGAGATAATTAATATTATGGTGAAATTATTTTTAGAGAGACATAGAGATCCTAGGTTAAACACTAATCCTATAGTTAATCAAACAATAGCTCCACCTATTTCCCCTAATAAATAAAATTTATAAACATGTTTGAATTTGTAAATGAAGTAATTATTAATAGTGCGAAAGATTCGCTTAGTGGACTTAATAAGTTCGATAATCAGATAAATGGAGAGAGTGGTTTTAGAGTGCTTCGAGTAGGAGATTATAAGACTGCATATATTAAAGGTGGTAAGATATATAAAACAACTGCCTCAGATCCTAAAGTATCTATATCCGAAATTACTATTACAGATGCAGTTAAACCTGCAACTGCTGGAGTAATAAATCATATTAGATTAGCTATTGGTATGCAGCTTTCTGGATCTGCTGATTCTTATTTTGCTGAAACTATGGATGACAGACGTCGGAGAATGTTTTATGCAAATTTAGATGTAGTAAATACCGATACTGCTGCTAATATTGCTAGTAAATTGGTTGATATTATAAAGAAACAAGGTAATTTCTATAATAATCTACGATTTAAAGCTACTGTTGCAGGTGCTAAAATTACTATAACTTCTGCTAATGAATTTCAACTATTTAATGTGTTGGAAGTACAGAAATTGGAAGATTTTAGTACTGCTGCTTTAGGTAATTATTATCCTAAAGAACCCGTATACACTACTATATTAACAGGAACTAATACCCAAATTGCTCAAGAAGGTGTTGGTACTTATTGGACGATGTTGAAAAATGTACAGATCCAAACCTCTCTTAGAACTGGAATCTTTAATCAGGATAATGATGATTCTAAGATTGTACCGGGTGCTTCTTATAATCAATACGTATTTGATTATGAGTGTGAAAGAGATCATACTGGTATGGGTGCTGTAGGTGAGAAATTAGTATCTATCACTAAAGCTGTTTTCTGGGTTAATACCTCTATCTCAGATACTTTCGAAACTGCTGTAAAAGCTGCTGGAGTAGTTATAGATGATGTAGAAAAAGCTTCCGATAATACTGGTACGGATGCGGCTACTCAGACTATGACATTGAAAGTAAATGAGAAGAAATATGTAGATATTAAGATTACCGAATATGATTCTGTATCTTCTGCCGATCCTACCAAGGTTACGGTAAAAGGAACAGAGATTACTGGTGAAGCTACTACAGATTCTGCTGTAGCTGTAACCTATAAAAAAGGAGCTACTACAGTATTGACTGTTAATGTAACTGTAACAGCTTAATATAAGAAAATATATTATTTAATAAAAGGCAGGTAAGATAATAATATTCTTATCTGCCTTTTTAAATATTATACTATATGGAATTAAATAAATTAGCCTCTGCGATTTTAAACGATATTTTATCAGGATTGAGAGGTATTACATCTAATATATCTTTATCTGTTGAACAGTTAGAGGATGATATAATAGATGAGAGGTTAACTATAATAAAAGAATATGCTTTAAAAGGACTTCTCCCAGTTAAGGATTTAGTTACATCTATTAATTGTTTAGAGGTAGACTGTAAACCTATAGAGAATTGTAATTTATGTAATTCTAATTTAAATGTTAGAGAGACTAATATTCCTCATGTAGAAATACCTCAAATTGTTACAGATTTAGGAGTTGATGCAATTCAGTATTTCGGAACTGTTGATAGAAATACTCCGTTTAAAATTTATACTGATATATCTTATCAGTATCATAAATATAATAGGTGGTTAGGAAGGAAGCCTTATATTTATATAGATACAGCACCTAATGAAAATGGGATGTATGATTGTTATATATTTAATGCTCCGTTGATTAAAACATTATCTATAATAGCCGTATTTAAAGATCCTAGACAATTAGAACAATTTACTTGTTGTAATGCAGAAGAGGTATCTAATATGAACTTCTTGACTAATGATATTAAGAGAAGGATTACGGAAAAAAAAGTGAGGTGGTACAAAAATTTAAACACAATACAACTTCCAAACGATCAAGTACCTAAACCATGATATAATTATAGAAATATATGGAAAATAAATTAATTAGAGGAGTAATTTATAAATATACTTCTCCTTCCGGAAAATGTTACATAGGACAAACTATAAATGAGAAAAGAAGAAGAAATGATTTTTTAAATGAAAAAGATGAAATTTATGCAGGTCCAAAAATAAATAATGCTAGAAAAAAATATGGACCAAAAAATTTTGAGTATGAAATTCTTTTTGCTGTAGAATCTTATGTAAAAGAAGAAGTTAGAGATTTGTTAAATCAGAAAGAAATACAATATATAGAGATGTTTGACTCTTTTTATAATGGTTATAATAGTGATAGAGGTGGAAATACATGTTCACATGTTATAACAGAAGAAACAAAACAAAAACTTTCAGAGTCAATAACAAAATTCTATGAAACACATGAGTCAGAATTAGCAAAACCTATTTTACAATATTCTTTAGACGGTAAATTTATTAGAGAATGGCCATCTATTCATAAAGCAGCGGTATATTATAAGGTGAAAGATAGTACAATAGGGGAAGTATGTAGAGGATATAGAAATTATTGTGGAGATTATACTTGGAGATATAAAGAAGATTTTGATGATATTCCCGATACAATTAATATAAAAAATAAACATGCTAGAGCTAAAGTTAAACAATATTCTTTAAATGGAGAGTTTATTAGAGAATGGGATAATATGTCACAAGCTGCTATGGAACTTGGATATAGTTTAGGAAACTTTAGTACCTATTGTAACGGAAGAAATAATCACGAATATAAAGGATTTTTATATTATAGAGGTTCAGAAACTCCAAATTTAATTAACATATGAAGAATTTAAACTTCCACACAGCATATACATATATTCAAACTAATTATGGTTTAAATATAGACCAATTAGAATTTGAATCCTCAGGAATGATTGCATATGATAAGATAGGAAATAAACAAACTGAGATAAAGGAATTTGTTGGAGACGTTGTAAACGGGGAATTAGAACTCCCATGTGATGTTACTAGTATCGAAGCAGTGTTTGGGAATTTTATAGACTCTCAAAAAACATCTAATAAACAACGTTGGCCTCAAGTTATTACTAATTACATAGAACGGTATATAGAATACTGGAAATATAATAAATCCTTATTATATGATTATGGAGTATTATTAAATTACCAAATGAGGGAAAATACTTTATTATTTGATAAAGATTATAAGAATGTATTAGTTTTATATAGGAAACAAATTCTAGATGAAGAAGGATTTCCTTATATAAATTCTAAAGAGGCCGAAGCAATTGCAGCATATTGTGCTTATACAGATTTATATAAACAAGCTATTAGAACTAGAGATCCTAATACATATCAAATGGCTCAGAATATAAAATTAGAATGGGCTAGGTTATGTGAAAGAGCTAGAGTTCCGGAAAAAGTATCTCAAAACGATATGAATAGGATTTTAGATGTAATGACTAGCTTTGATAGAAAATCTTACGGAAAATCATTTAAACCAGAGAGGTAATGAAATATAATAATACCACAATATCTTCTATTAGTTATACATTCTCCGCACCTGAATTATTTGAAAAATTCGATTTAAAGAAGTTAGAGGTATCTAGAAAAATGCTTAAAAAGAATTATAAAAATGGTGCAGAACTCCGATTATGGTGTTGTAGAATTTATATTTACTTTTTATATTTAGTAATATTGGATATTATCAGAAATAGTACTACTTTCGTATTTACAACCAGAAAAAGAATGATTTTAGGGATTGAAATACTTAAAGGAGAAGAACTTTTAAATCATCTAAAGACTTCTACAAATACAATGTACAATTATTTTGATTCTGAGTATAAATACCCACAAATTAAATTATTCTATGAGAAAGGTAAAAAAGGAACTTTAACTAGAGGAGTAATGTTAAATTACTCCTTAACTAAAGAATTTTTTGATAATGTAAATAGTGGTAATAAGTATGGCTAATAAGATTAAGTATTTAAAGGATTATCTCCCGATATTACAAGAAAGATTTCCGGAATTTAGTATAGAAGATTTAACTACTATTATTAAATATGGGAATAGATATTTATATTATGTAATATCTAATAATAGTGATGTTTATTTATCTAGTAAAATAGATGGTAAGATGTTTAAATTTCTCATTGGAAGAGTTACATTTCAAAGTATTGCTCATAAAATTAGATATGCTATTAGTAAGATGATTACTAAGATGAGGTTTTTATATAGACAGCGTAGAACTAAATGGTGGGGGTATTGTTATTTTGGATTAACTGAGGAGAAGTTTAAATCTATTTATTTAAATAAAAGAAATATTACGTTTAATTTTGGGGATGTATGCTTATATAGAGTGCTCGATGAGTGCTTGCTTAATTTAAATTATGACCATTTCTTTAGAGTTAAATTATACGGAATTCCTGGATATAAGGTATTTTTTGAGAATTATTCTACTAAAGATGCGGAATATTTCTTAAAAAGATCTTTTGATGGATATGAGTTTACTAAAATTGATAATATAACTAGAGAAGATTTAACAGAATTTTAATATGGAAACAGCTCAAAACTCCTTTAATGGAGGATTATTAATGGATATGAATGATACTGTAGTTCCGAATACAGTATTAACAGATTGTTTAAATGGAACGATTATAACTTTTGATGGTAATGAGTTTATATTACAAAATGACTCTGGAAATGGAAGAGTTGAGTCTTGTGCATTAAAGAAAGATTTTATACCTCTTGGGATAAAGCAATATGGAGGGATTATATATATAGCATCGATGAATCCTCTTACTGGAGAATGTGAATTAGGTTCATTTCCATCTCCAGAAAGGAATATATCTTCGGAAGAATTATCTATGGATGATATAGATACTGATATACTTGATAGTACTTTATATCCAGAAGGGAAGAGTAAAGGATTACAAATTACTTATTTAAAAGCTGATTTTTCTTTACTACAGCGAATGGTTTTAAGACCTGGAGATAAATTTCTGATTTATATAACTCCTAGTGGTAACAGCTCTTCAATAAATGACTTTATAGAAACTTATAAAAATTATAATACTACATTCAGTAACGGGAAACTTCAACGAAGAGTTTTTTCATTACATCTCGCTACTGTAAATGAAAATGGATCCATTACTTATATAGAAGATCAAACTAATGTATTCACAAACGAAGTTAGAAAGTTTTTTTATACAGAAGAAGAGGCATTTGGAGGTAATATTCAATTAAAAACAGTTCAGGATCCCTCATTATATAATACATATAGTTCTAGATTTAATGGATATTTAATTATAGTATTAGAGATAGAACCTATTGATTTTTTTAATATTGAGATAGGAGATGTAACTGAAAATGGTAAGGATGATTATGATGTAGAGCTTATTATTAATAGTGAAAGTGATAGTTATAATAATGTATATGGAGTAAGAATAGAAAAAGATGAAGAAGGTACCTATGAGGATGAAGAAATAGATCCCGATTTAAATCCAGAGTTTATTTTAAAGCCCGGAGAGAATATTCCACAACCCGTAATATCAATTAAACATGAGCTATTAAAATTAAGTAAAGGAAAAGATACACGTATAACTATAAAACCATATTCAAGATTCCAATGGTTTGAGAATCTTAAATATACAACAGTATTAAATTATCGAGATCTATTAACTAGTAAAGAATCTAATATATGGAGATATTCTACTACTAGTACTACTAATATAGAAGGAAGAGAAGTTAAAAGGGTTACTATTACTACAGACTTCTTTGTTAGAGGAACATCAAACGGATTAAATAAGTGTGATGTAATGTATATAGAATTTTATGATGTATCCGCAAATGCATCTCTTATATATCCTTTATCTAAATCTATTTCAGGATCCTATAATTTCTCTATAGATTGTTTTGATAAAGATTTAAAAGTAGAACCTTATTATTATCAAAACGGGAAGGAGGTGGAAGATATAGATTCCGCTATTACAAATTTCAAAAATAATTATTTAGAATCTTCTGGCACTAATTATTATTTATTATTAGATTCTTCAAGATTAGAAGATTATTTTAAAATAGTATCTGGAGAAACTACTCAAGAGAATATAGATACTAAAGTTTCTTCTATATCTAATCCTAGATTACCGTGGATATATAAAATAGAACCTCAATTAGGAAATGATACTAGAATATATAAGAACTTTAGTACTCAGACTGACTATGCATATAATTCTGAATATACTAGATTAAGATATAATAATTTTTATATATGTAGAATATGTGGATTAAGCTTTAATAAAGATACAGAAAAACACCAATTTGAGGTTGAAGAATATAATGCTTTATATACTCTTTTCACAAATGGACAATTTAATTCTTATTATACTTCTGCTATTACAGAAGATACTAAGAACTTTTCAACACTTAAAGTTGAGGATTATATAACAGTTATATCTGATTCAGCTATAAATTTATCTGAGAAGAATGTTACTGGTCCAACTATTGTTCATAAAAAAATTAGTGGAAGTGTCTCCGAAACACTCCCACTAACATCAGCTTCTGATCTAATTTTAGAAGGAAAACATGATGGAATACAATACGAAACAACTATAAATAATACTTCTACAATAAGTTCGGAATATAAACTTAGAAAAATAAATAAACTTAATTTTGGAATATTAGATGCAGATATAACCTATTCATCTAATACATCTAATTATAGTTTAACTACTACAGGAACTTCATTAATTTTTCCATCAGCTGTTGTAAGTGATAATAAAGTTCAGAATGATGAAAATGTTAGAGAACTCATTATAACTGCAACTTTAAATAAACAAGTAAAATCGGGAACATATACTATAGATATTCCAGGAGATAAAATAGAATATAATAAGTGGGAACCTGTAGGATTACTTGGATATAATGGCATTGAAGTTGCAACTGGAATACCTTATTATCATGATAATAAGGGTAGTGGAGACTGGATCTGTATTCGAGATGGATTAGATGATATTTTTACTACTGACTCTGATGTTTCATCTAAATGGATCATTAGAGACTCTAATAAAGGAGGATTTGATAAAAGTCAAACTGTGAATGCAGCAATTCCTTTTGCGGCAATAGAAAATAAGTTAAAATCTAGATTGGGAAATAATAAAGTGGGAATATTAGCAATTGCCGGAGATACTGATGGAGATTCTTTGGATACAATTGTGCAAGATTGGAATGGTAGAGAATGTCAAAGATTATATAGTCCTGAAACATATTATCCTTCTACATATTTTATAATAGAATTTTATAATAATTCTATGTGTGTATCAAATGTATGTGGTAGTAGAGCTGGAAATAGTATAAGTGCAGATAGTATAAGAAGCGGATTTAAAAATTTATTTTCGGGATTATATAGAGCGAGTAAAGTATCTGGTGCTTCTAAAGATCCTTATACTATACCTAATTCTGATACAATTAAATACGATAATACTTACGATACTATATTAGAAGGAAATATAAAATTAACTGGAACATTTTCTTCAATAGATATTAACATTAATAGTACTGAGTCTTTAAATAGTAAAGTTACTGAAATAATAAATACATATATAGACTCATTAAAAGATAAACAGTATTATATTGGATATGGAAAAACAGATAATGATCCAGATAAAGAAAAATTGAAGAATTATGTACCAATAGAAACTACACAAGCTCCTTTTTCAGCTATTATACCTTATAAATATACATTTAGCTCTTCTTTGTCTTCCTCTAGTTTAAATAAAGTTAAAAATATATATCTTGAAGCAAGTAGTTATTCTACATATATATCTAAGGATTTAGATAATATGTATGATACTAACAATGAAAAGTTGTATTTTAAAAAATATGATGGAACATTTTCTGTACATCCTTTGTTTAGTATTTTAGATAGAAATATACATTTAATAGGACAAAGTTTCGGAAATGGGGAAAATAGACAATTTGATTGGTATGCTTTTAGAAATATATCCGGAAATTGTTGTACCGGAGATTATAAAAAACCAGATTATTTGGTATTTAATAAAAAACTAGTTGTGAAGGGAAATACTGTTGACACTGGATTTACTATACCTACTAATTTACAGCTACTTGTTACCAATTAAATATGACTCCTTTTATAACTTTAAATTTTGATATCTCATTTGATATTATGTATAAAACTTTTCAAACGGAAGGGTTTTTAGCATATGAATATAATCCATTTAGAAATTTAAGATTATCCGGAAATAGATATCTTAAAGCTACAGATGGAAGATATGTAATAAAAAGTGGGGACACAGAAGTTCCTGCTACTTTAAAAATAATTGAACCTATAGATGATAGTGGTATATTTAAAGAAAAAGAAATTTATATTACGGATCAGAATATAGATACTTTATTTATAATAAGTTCTAATAACGATAATATTAATAAAGATGAAGTTAAAAATATATATTCAGAAGCAGCTGCTGAATATTCCTCTATTAAATATACACCAAGACAAGCATTAAGTCCAAAAGAATGGGCCCATACTAACAGTAAAGGAGAAATTGAAGTCAATAATCCAGGCAGTAATGAGGGAAGATTGATTACATCTAATAGAAAAGGAGATTTAGTTGATTTTAGTACTAAAGATTTAAATTTTAGTATAAATAATCCAGTTGATATAGAAATTCAAGAATCGTATGATGGAAGCGTAAATCTTATACTTAATGATGATTTAAATCCCCCAAGACTTATAAATTCCCGTTTTACTCCAACTGAAAATGGAATGTATAAAATTATAGATAGAAATGGGAATAATGATACTAATATATATGATGAAAATTCCTTAGATGGGGAAACTAAACTATATAAAACTATAAAAACTCTTCCAATTATTAGATTTGACGGTGTGGAATCTGGAGGAGAATTAAAGGTTGGAAATTATGTATTTTATTTTAAATATCAAGACTCTGATGGAAACGAGACTGATTTTGTTGCTGAATCAGGAATTGTTTCTGTTTATATAGGAGATATTAGTGATATAAAAACTATAAAAGGTGGAATATTAGATACTAATGCGTATAAAACTATTAGATTCACTATAACTAATATAGACGATTCTTATGATTATCTAAATATCTATTATACAAGATCCACTAGTACTGAAAATGGAACAGAGATTACAAAAGCATATAAATTAGTTAATAGCTTCTCTGTAATAAATACTGTATGTACTGTTACTATAACAGGTATAGAACCTACGTCAGAAATTAGTTTAGATGATATTAATATCCAATATAGTATTGTAGAAAATGCTAAATCTCAGGCTCAAGTACAAAATAGATTATTTTTAAGTAATGTAAATAAAACAACTATTCCGTATAAAGAATTAGCTGACCTATCCTTGCGTATTATTCCAGAAGTTTATACAGAAGATGAGGTTGGAGATATATCATTAGATAATGGGTATTACACACCAGTTGGATCTAGTAGAGAAACCTCCGGAATGTATTATAATGTATATAATATCTATCATAGAGTAGGATATTGGGAAGATATATATAGATTTGGAATAGTATATATAATGAATGACTTTACATTGTCTCCAGTATTTAATATCCGGGGAAGGAATTTAGGAATTGAGAATACTGAAAAAATTGAATCTATATATAATTGGAATAAAGATACCAAACTTCCGGGAGATAGAAATTATATAGAAGTTTTAGAGAATGGATTTATAAAATCTTCTTTGGATAATGCTAAAGGTGTAGTTAAATTAAGTGTTGAAAAGAATTCTACTTATGATGGATATAATAAACCAGTAGGTATTAAATTCATATTTAAGAATTCAGAAAATAACTCCGATTATCCTACTTGGAAGGATACTGAGAATTTAATAAAAGAATTAAAAAAATATACTAAAGGATTCTTTTTTGTACGTCAAAAACGAATTCCAACAGTATATTGTCAAGGAGCAACTATAGGATTAGATTTAAATTCTAAGATCCCTGTTCTTCCAGTAAAACGTGGAGACGGTAAACCGTTAGGAATGACTGAATCTTTCATAGCCAATAGTAATGGGGATAGTATTTTAGAAAATGATATTAATAATAGATTATTATATTCTAATGATATTCTACCATATGCTGCTATTGTTCCAGAAGCAGAATTAAATAATGAATTATATTCTCAGATATTTAATGGATCTAAATTTGTTCTTAGAGATTCATATTTAACGTATAATACTACAGAAAATTATATTACCCAAAGGGGAGATGATAGACATTATACATTTCCGAATTTCTTTAAAAATAAAGAAGGTAATAGTAGTAGATCTTGGTATCAAAATATAAATTTAACTTATATTGATGATAACATTCAATTAAAAACATCTGGAACGCAAGATTTTTCTTCTAGAGCTGGTGAAGCCGAAGTTGTATATAAATTTAAATATCTAGGTAAAGAAGATAATAAAGCTAAAGCAAAAAACCTATTACGGGGATCTTGGGGTTCTTATGTAGGAATTGAAGGACTACAATCATACTGTAAATTAGTAGATATAATGGTTCCGGGATATAATGAAGGCATGTTAGTCGATTATTTTAAAGCTAGATTTAGTGATATGTCTCCATATTATTCTATATGTGATAGATATGAGTGGGATTCATTAGAAGGCGAAGAATTAGTTTGTTATAGAGGAGATTGTTATATAAGTATTTTTACTCATAGAATGTGTAGAAACTTCCAAGATCCGGAAAGTCCTACTAACGATACTATTGTAGATCCTTATACATGGAGAGATAATTATACTGGTTCAGAAGATGGAGCTTTAGATTTGGAAAAAGCGGAACTGATAAATAGAGGAGATGTTAATGCAGTTCAAATTGGACATTGGGTTACATTAAAATGTTTATCTAATATAAATTTAGCATTACGATGTGAAGATGAATCTAATACCTCAGAAGCAGCTTTAAATGGACATCCTAGAACATTTTATCCTATATCTAGATTTAATGCATCTGGAGAGTATAAAATTCCTGAAAGTACAGTATATAATTCTGGATATAATAGTTCTACATCAGATAAGAATTATTTTATTCTTCCGGATGTTCCATATATAAAAAATGATTTTTCTAATAGAATAATGTATTCTGATATATATATATCTGATGCGTTTAAAAATAATTATAGAGTATTCCAATTAAATAATTATAGAGATTATAATAAAGAATATGGAACTATTACATCTATTGTAGAATGGTATGGAGATTTAGTAGTAGTATTCGAAAAAGGAGTTGGAATTGTACCAATAAATGAAAGAATTCAAACAGCTGGAGAATTAAATAATCCAGTATATTTAAATTCCAATAATGTTCTCCCAGAACGTCCTATTTTATTATCTAAATTATATGGATCTCAGTGGAAGGACTCTATATTAAAAACAGATAATTATGTATATGGTGTCGATACTTTTGCTAAAAAGATTTGGAGAACAAATGGAAAATCATTTGAGATTATATCTGATTTTAAAATTCAGAAATATTTAAATGATAATATTTCATTTACTGAAAGAGAGAGAAGCACTACCTTAGGATTGCGGAATGTAAAAACACATTTTAATAAATTTAAATTTGATGTATTATTTACATTCTATGATGATATTCAAGATATAAATCCAGTAGGAGAATTTATAACAACTAAAGAATGGAATTTATGCTATAATGAAAAATTACAACTATGGACAACTAGATATTCATGGATTCCATTAATGTCGGAAAATATATCTAATGTATTCTTTACAAATAATAAAGAAGATTCTAGGAATATATCTAAGGTCTCAGTTACATGGGAGGGTTCAGTTGCAGCTAAAGGGATTATATTAAGAGATCCTACTACTTATTCAAATAAAGTAAGTTGGGGAAGTATATTAAATCCGATTAATAATCCTTTAGTTACATATAAAGGAATAGAGATTCCAGATCTTACCTCTTCTATTACAAATGGAAAGGATATTGCAGTAGGATTATTAGATGTTAAATTAGATATAGATCCTGATAAATTTAGGATTAAATATGCTAAATATGAATTTATAAATAATGATATCTATCCAGATAATGAAGATTTTTATTTATATATTCATGAGGATAAAATAAATAATAAAGTTTCAAATAGACAGACATGGTTAATATTAAAATCATCTGATAGTACTATTAGAAATAAATATTTAGAAAAGGATAAGTATATAAATCTAAATATTCGATCAGAATTAATTCGAGGAAGAAATGAGTCTATAGCATCAAATATAGAGGAATTAGAAGTAGATGCTAGTAGTATTTATACTGGAGTAGTTTATATAAGAACTTTCTCCAAAACTTGGGAAAATCCTACTTATTTCTGGAGACACGGAGTAGCTGGAATATTTGACAACAAAGAAAAAATCTACCCAACTTCATGGTATAAAGAGCGAGACTCGAAAGGAGTACCTCTATCCTATGACCCATTTGAATTCGAATTTGTTGTAAATAAAAATGTTGGATACCATAAAGTCTTCACAAATCTCTTTATCATCTCAAATAATGTCCTCCCAGAATTAGTCTCATTTGAAGTAATTGGTGATGCTTATGATTTCTCTAACATCCCAGATTTAAAAGAAGGTTCATATTTAGTACAAAAGGGAGAGAAAGAAGAAAATGAAGTAGATAATTATATAAAATTCATTGATAATAAAGATTGTAATAATAATAACATCGGAAGTTCTGCTATTATATTTTATGACGATAGATTATCTGAGTATAGTTTAAGAAGAATTCAACCTATTAAGGATATGTCTACTTGTGGTATTATTAAAGGTAATACTAGATATCAAGAAGATTTTGTTAATGTAACTCTAGAACCTTTTAAATATCAAAGAGGGAGTAAAGGGAATATTAAATTAAAAATTGAAGAAACCAGACCTAGAGATAAGTATATAAAGATTAGAGTTAAATATAGTGGAGATAAGAGAGTTATTATTACCGCATTACAAACAATGTTTGAAATAAGTTTTTGTTAAATAAATTAAAATGAAAAAATTTAATATTGGAGGAGTACTTACATCAAGCGAACCATTAATTGGTGCAGTTAGTGCTAGCGAGCCTCTTAAATTAAATACAATGGCATTACAAAATGCTACTTTAGGAAAAACCGGACCTGGAGCTTTAGGTAGAGGATGGAATAAATTAAAGGGTACAGTAGCTTCTTATAATTTATCTAATAACCCCGGAACTAATGTTAGTAATATAAATAATGTTTCTTCTTTATTAGACCTCGGAGCATCTCTAATGCCAAAAGATTATTCTGGAAAGAAGGGAAATATAACAGCTGGGATGGATGCTGGATATGATGCTGTATCTAGTATAATGATGAGTATAAATCCTGCTATTGGAGGTATAATGAAGGCTGGTAAACTAGTTGGAAATGGATTAGAGAAATTAGGAGTTGGTACAGATAAAATGACTACAGCAGATGCTATTTTAGGAAGTAGTTTCTTTAACCTATCTACTCTGGGATTAATAAATAATGCTTTTGGGAAAACAACTAGAAAATTTACAGTAGATCAAAATATCGCTAACAATTCCTCTTATACTGGAACGGGTAAATATATCCAAGATGCTGGTGGATATTCTGGTAAAAAATATGGACTTTTTTCTAATAAAGCCAGAAAAAAAGCTAATAAAAAAATGGATAAAGCTCAGGGATACCAAGATACTATAGATGATATCTTAACAGATGCATCAGATAAATCAGCAAGAGCAGCAAGTTCTTCTGATATGTTCGCAAATAAATTACAACTAGAACAATCGGGAGGATTAAATAATATCCGATTCGGAAGAGATGGATTTAAATTCCTAGAATCTTTTAGAATTAAATATGCTGAATCTCAGAAAAATATTCTTAAATATAAAGATGGTGGTAAGATTGGAGAAAAGAATATAATTCCAGAAGGTAAATTACATAAAGAACTTCATCATCTAAATACGGAAGATATATCTAGGAAAGGGATTCCTGTTATATTAAAGGAAGGGGATAAGATATCTCAAGTAGCGGAAATAGAACGGGAAGAGTTGATTCTTAGATTAGAAGTCACTGAGAAATTAGAGGAATTATATAAAGAAGATACTGATGAAGCTGCTATTGAGGCAGGAAAGTTATTAGTTAAGGAGATATTACATAATACTATCGATAAGGGTAAAGTAATTAAAGAAACTGAATAATGTAGGTATATTTAAATAGAATTGAAATATATTCTATTTAAATATAGCCTTTTATATATAATGCTATGTTAAATTTAAATAGAGTAAATTCTTATTTAATACAAAAGTATCAGAATGGAGGAAAAAGTAATATAAAACAAACTCAAGCAGAGAGAGTATATAATTTTCTCAATCCAGCTGATGGTTATTGGAGTGCTCCTTATTACATACGTCTTCCATATTTAAATTATACTAATACTCTAGTTCCAATCCGAGAAGAAAGGGAATTAGCAACTCCTATTGAAGAGGCTTTCTTTAAACATTATTTAAATTTAGGAAAGGATTCGAGATTAATAAAATCTTCCAAAGCTAGGATAAATGCTGACAAAGATAAAGATCCTAAAAATACTGAATATGTAGGAATCCCACAACCTGTAGCCCGTAGAGTACAATCTATGGTAGATACCTTAAATGTAGGTAAAATTCTACGTAATTATGATAAATATATAGAAAAATTTCCAGAATTACCTAGTAAATCTAGATTAGAAAAAATATATAGAACTGGAAAAGAGGTACTAGAATCTGGAGAGCCGAAAGTAGTTAATGAAGGATTAACTGTTAAATATATAGAACGTCCGAATAAGAATCAGCATTGGGCAACCGGATTAGATCTCTTTGGCAATTTTACTATCCAATGGGATAAGAAGAATAATACCATTAAAGTGAATGATACATACGACTTTCCCTCAATAATTACAGGAAAATATACTATTCCTAAAAGAGAAAAGTCCTTGGAAATTAGAGAAGATATTAAATTTAATCCAGAAATAGGATCTTATCTACTCAGAGATAATATGAAGAATTATTATGCTGATGATGAGGATCCTTATTTTAAATAATATATAATTATGTCAGAATTAAAAAAATCAATTGTAAAAGTTAAAGTACATAATAAAGAGTACCTCTGTGATACTGCTATAGATGACTGGGAAAGAGAACATGGATTTATGCATATAGAAAGTTTATCTAAAAATCAAGGGCTTCTATTTATATATCCAGAAGTACAAGAAGAAGTAAATTATTGGATGAAAGATACTCCTTTATATTTAGATATAATCTTCATCTCTCCAGAATTTAAAGTAATATCTAATAAAGAAGGGAAGCCTAATGATACAAGTATTATATCTGAAAAGAATGTATTATTCGTATTAGAGGTATCTAATAATTCCGGAATTCGATCTGGAGAAAGTGTAGAATTTGAGGGATTAGATGAAATACTTGAAGAAAGATTAGATTACTTAGAGGATTTAGAGGATGAATCTCCTAAAGATAGGATAGAGAATGATATTGATGATCTAGAAGATTTACTAGAGATACTTTCTTCCAATGGTAAGGTACAATATAAAATAAAAGGTGGAGAGAGGATATTTTCTAGGAAGAATACTAGAGTCTTAATTCGCCAAGCTAAAAAAGCAGAGAAATTAAAAACCGATTCTGCATATAAGAGATTAGGTAAGTCTGTATTTAAATACATGAAAATTCAAGATAATAATGATCCGGAATATGTAAATACTGAAAAACATGGGTGATTATACTAAAGAACAATTACATAAATTATATAGAGATTTAGTTATTAATAGATCTACCAGACCTATGACAACTAAAGAACTTAGAGATAACACTAGTTATATAAATGAGGATTGGGAGGAAGCTTTTGATAATAGACAACTTACACCCGAACAAGAAGATAAGGCAATAGCAATCAGATATAATTATCCAAGAGACACTAAGACAGCTGCTTTCGATGCATTAAATACTCTATTCGGAGATCTCCAAGATGTTCTCTATACTAAAAGTAATGGAATTAGAGAGATTAAAGATAAATCAGACGTTATTAGAATAACTAAGGATGAAAATGGAAATGATATCAATCTTCCTCCTATATATAAACAACCTTTAATAGATATAATTAAGGCTTCTAAAAAAGTTAAGGGAATGACACCTGAGAAAGCAATAGCATTATCATATCATGAATCTACTCTAGGAGTTAATCCTTCTAGATATGGATATTTAGGAGGTAAAAATGCTACAAAAAAGGATGTTACAGATGCCATGAATTATAATATTGAAAATTATAAAGAAAGAACTACATATACTCCAGATCAACTTGTTGGATTGGATCACCCGGATAGAAAAGGAAAGCTTGATTATATAAAAATATTAACTAAACTCATACCAGAACCAAAACCTGGAGAAAAAGGAATTAATTATATAACAATACATAATGATGGATATGGTGGAGAAGAATATCACCTAACTCCAGAAGGAAAAGAATATTTTGTTAATTATTTAAAGGAAAGATTTAAAGATAATAAGATTCCAGACACTATTATTTCTAATTTAAATAAAGCTCAAAAATTTGTTGAGAAGTTTGAACCTTTTGAAAATGCTTTAGAATATTTTCAGGAAAATCCAAAAATGTATAATAGTGATTCATATAGTAAATATGATAACGGATCTGATCCTACTAAATATTCGGAAGCTATACAAAAAGGACTTAGAGTAATTGAAAATAATCCTGAATTAAAAGCTTTAATAGAAAAATATAAATAAATAGATATTTTTATTTATTATATTTTAATCTAGATACTAATATATTATATATTCGTATTTAAATAAGCGATAAAACGAACAAAGTTTTTATTTAAACACGAAGTGTTTTAATAAAAACATTAAATCTAGTTCAATTGCGAAGCGATTATATATATAGTATAGTATAAAATTTGGTCGATAGTTGAAAGTACAACTAATGAAAGTGAACTTTAAGTCCGAATTTTATATGAGAGGTGTTAAAAATTTGAATTTTTCTGTACAAAAATTGAATATGAAATTTTTCTAATTTTATTTGTATATATTATTATAATTTATTATATTCGTGACTGTTTAAATAATTTAACAGTCAAAAATATAAATATGAATAATAAAAAAGAAAAATTAAATACATTACCTCAACACGTACAAGTTCCTCATGGATTATGTAAAGGACAAATAGATTATCAAATACTTGGCCTATATGCTTATTTAAGAAGATATATGAATAAAGATACATACTCTACTTTTGTGTCTTTAAGAACTCTTCAAGGAGAAACTAATTTAAGTATACCAACAATTCAGAAGTATTTAAGTATATTAGAGGAAGAGAATCATATTAAAATAATAAAAGGAGAAAAAAAGTGTAATACTTATGTATTTAATAAAAACAGTTCTTTATATAATAAAGGATTTGAAATGTATACATTCGAATTTATGAAAAGTAAAGAAATTCCTTTTAAAGAAAAATGCGCTTTAATAGCTTTTCAGGAACGAATGATGAATAAAAATAGTGGAAGAGGAACTATTTCATCTACTCCTTTAGAAATGTCAAATATATTAAATACTAGTTTTTCAACATATAAAAGAATTGAAAAGAATTTAATAAATAATAATTGGATAACTATAATGAAATCAAACGCTAAGGATTCAGAAACTGGATGTGTGAAGAATGTTTATACCTTCGACTTAGAAGCAATCGGTCAAGCGGTATTATTTAATCAAAAGAAAATAGAAGAACATGATGAAATGTTACATAAGATGCAGGAAGAAATCGAGAGACTTAATCACGAAGTAAAATTACTACATAAAGAACTAGGAGATAAGAATAAAGAAAGTGTTAAATCTGCAACAATAAAAATGATTTAAAATCAAATGTTAAATAAATCTCATATTCTCATATCAATGATCTTAAGAAACGAGGGAGGTTATGTATTTGACCCTGACGACTTCGGGAAGGAGACATACTGTGGAATATCCAGAGTTAATTTCCCTAAATGGGAAGGATGGAAGATCATTGATAAATTCAAACCTTTAAAAAGAGGACAAATAATAACAACAGTTAAAGAATTAGAAGATTTAGTAGAACAATTCTATGCAGATCAATTTTATAACAAATATAAAATAGACGATATAAGCAACATTTATATCTCTGCCCATCTATTAGATCATGCAGTTAATGCGGGTGTCTCTAATGGTGTTAAATGTCTCCAAAAAGCTATTTTAAATTTAGGACATTCTTTGAATGTGGATGGGAAAATTGGACCTACTACAATTAGACTGGCTAATTTATGTAATTCGAGGAGTTTATTGCAAGAATTTATTTCTCAGAGAAAAGAGTATTATCAAGCAATTGTAGATAGAAAACCGTCACAGAATAAATTTTTAAAGGGATGGTTAAATAGAGTAGATGAGGTAAATAATTATATATCTAACAAATTTAAATCTTAAACACTATGGCTTGCAAATCAAAAAGTAAATCCAAAGGTAAAGGCTCAAAAGGTGGTAAATAATTCAGAATTATTATCCACTACCAAACAATAGGATTTTTATATACAAAATCCTAACTTTGTACAAGTTTAACGTTAAATATTAAAGAAATGAAAGTAAACGAAAAATTTAAAGTAAAAATCTTACAAGAGGGCGGAACTATGCCCACAGAACCTGCTACTCAGGCTCAACCTAGTCCAGAACAAATCTTTCAGCAAATTCTTCAATTAGCTGCTCAGGCAACTCAAAATCAGGATTGTCAAGCTGCATTGGCGGTATGTTCAGCGTTAGTCGAAATGACTCAGGGACAAGCTGCTCAAGCAGAAGCTCCTACTGAACCTGTTTTAGCGAGAAAAGGTACTAAATTAGTAGTAAAGAAAAGACAATAAATTATCTTAGATGGGGTATTATTTAAATATAATACTCCATTTTTTACTTTAATCATTAACTATGGCACAAGTTCCTAAATTTGAAACTGGAGGTAAATCTCCTTCAAATATAGAAGAATATAATAAAAGGAAGCAAGAATTACAAGACCTTTATAATAAAAAAGAGCAAGAAACAAAGACAATTACTATTAACGGCAAAAAATACGATATAAAAGAAGCTAAAGAAAAACTCCAGAATTGGGTTAGTTCTGATGACTCCCGAAGTTTAAAAAACTCTTATAGAAGAAGAGGATCTGGAGTAGATGCTTCTTATAATAGATTTTTAGACGCTCTAAGTAAAGGTGATATACAAGAGATTAATAGTACTCCAAGTGGATTTGATATTAAATATAACAACTCAGAAGGATTTAATTTAGGTGATAAATATAGTAGTGATTATTTAGCTAAAGCTATAGATAATAACTTTTTAAATCTTACTGAATACTCTAATACTTTACAAGAACCTAATAAAATAGATGTATCATGGAATCCTAGAGAATTAATTAATTCCGTATGGGGAGGAAAGATTAATCAGGAAGTATATAATAGGAAAAATACTTCTGAAAGGATTGATGATGTAATTAGGGCTTTAGAAAATAATAGAGGAAGATTTTATGAGTATTTATCATCAGAAGATAAAACTCCATTTAAGGGATATGAGAATCTTCCTTTTAAATCTATACAGGAGTACGATCAATTTATAGAAGATTTATCTCAAGGTAGAAATGGGGATCCTAATTCAGAATTTGATTGGGAAGAACAGAAGAATAATCAGCGTTTTGGTGATTATATATGGAAATATATTTTTGGAGATTCAAATCAACAAAATTCTTCTACTCAAGGATCTACTAAATCCGAAGAACAAATTAAGAAAGAAGAAGATGAAATAAGGAAAGTAAATAATCTACCAGAAAACTCTCCTCTAAGTTATAATTTTAACGGAAAAAATATAGTAGCTACTAAAGAAGGGTTAAGAGAAATAGATTCTTCTGGGAATCTTGTGGGATTAAGAGGCTATTTTCCGTTTGAATCTAACCCAGCTACATATATGTTAAAATCTGGATGGTATGATACTGATTATATACCCTATGAAAAGATTAAGGATTATGTAGGAAGTAATGTTAAATATTTAAATGATGTATATAATCCAGAAGTATATAGTTGGAGAAAAAATGCTGAGAATATTAAATATAAAAAAGATTGGGATAAGGAACAGAGTTATAATGCTTATTATAAATTAGCTAAGTTATTAAATCTTCCGGAAGGAGAAGAATATGGGATTGATTATTTTAATCCTTATATAGGAGATAATCAAGCGGTTGAAGATTATGAATTTATTGGAATAAATAATCCTCAAAATGTTGAGAGTTATTTAAATACTGGAAGGCCATATAAATCTAAAAGTATTTATGCTATTAATAAGAAAACAGGAGATATAATTCCTGGAGAATTTAAATATAACCAAGGTTATTTACAATTTAGTCCGACATCAAACTATCCGGGAATTTCCTCTATTAATTTAAATAAACTTAATGTTAATCCAGTTGAAGGGAGAGATTTAACCTTGGGAAGTAAGTTTTTGGCTGATTTATATTCTAAATATGGCTTATATGATAACGAGATTAAACCATTTTTAGGATTAAAATATGCTCCAATGAGTAACTATGCAGGTACCGGATATATACCAAGTGGAGTAGGAATGTATCAAGAAGGTGGAATATTAAGAAATTCAATTTCCTCAGATCTACAAGATAAACAATCTGCTTCCATGTCAGACGTATTCTCTGGAGAATCATTAAGTGCAGCAGATAAAGCAGATTTAACAGCATTAGCATTAGATGTAGCAGGTTTAGCTTCTACTGCTGCGTTAGGAGTAGGAAATGCTGTAGGAGCTGCAACGGGATTAGGATCTACAATTTCTACTGCCATCGCTGATTATAAACGTGACGATGATTGGTCATGGAGTGATACTGGGAATTTAATACTAAATCTAGGAATGGATGCAGCAACATTAATTCCCGGATTAGGAACAATAGCTAAAGGAGCTAAAGTAACTAAAGCAATAAAAACAGCAGCTCCAATACTACGTAAAGCATTCACTGCATTAGGATTAGGAACTTCTCTTACTGCTTTAGGTAAAGTAATGTCTGGGGAGGAATTAACTATAAATGATTGGAGATTATTAGCTAATGGGTTAAATGCTGTAACAGGTATTAGTAGAAATATTGCTGGGAAGAAGTTATATACTCAAAAAGCTGGTGCAGGAGAATTATCTAAACCTCTAGAAGTTAATGTTAACGGTAAAACTAAAGAAGTTTTATTTAAGAATAATGAGGTAGAGGGATTTAATAAGATGTCGACAGAGGATAAATTAACTACTGTCAAGACTAAATTAAAATCTCAATATACGGATTTAACTGATGAGGATTTAAGTAATATAAAAATACCTAAAGGTAAATGGTATAATCCTTTCACACGTGGAGTTGGAAAAGTAAAAGAAACTAAAGTAGCTGGAAGAGAATTAACGCCAGAAACTTTAGATAAGATTAAGAATAATAAACTTTCATCCTTCCAGAAAGGATTAGTAGCAGAACAGGCTTATTATAGACGTGGTAATATTCAGAAACAATTAGAGGATAATAATATTTATCTCGGACAAATTTCAGGTACTCCTACTGTAGTATATCACGGAAAATTAACTGAAAAAGCTCCTGGAAAAATTAATTTAAGAGCTCCCAGATCTGAAATACTTGAGCAAAAAGAGCAATTAATACATAATGTTGTAAATCCAACAAAAGGACCTACAGATGCGGAATTAAATAGTTCTATACTAGAACAAATGCAATTTACACCTTTCGGAACAACGCGTCGTTTAGCAGAACCTTCTGGAAGAGCTAGTAGAATGACTAAATCTGATGTAAAAAAGGCACGAGATAAAATTTATATTTACAGCAATGAAGGAAAGGCAGAAATAGCTAAAAATAAGCAAAAACTAGAAGAAGCTAAAAAACGTAGACAATTAGCATATTTAAAAGGTCAGGAAACAAAAAGACGTAACGAATTAGGATATAAAGAAGAAAATAAAAATTTATCTAGAATAGTTACAACTCCGAATGAAAGTGTTAGTAATCAAAACGACGAAAGAATATTAAATCTCTTAATTAAAGCAGAAGAGGACGCAGCGTTAAGAAAACGTATAAACGCTCAAGAATATCAAGCCGCATCTAAACATTTCTCTAAAAAGAAAACAATAAGTAAGAAGAAAAGTAAAGATATAGGAGATAGATTACCTAAAAAACATAAGGATGGAGGTACTTTAGACTACTTTTTTATTCGAAATAAACTTCTTAAAGAAAGAGATAAATATGAATTAGGCTCTAAAGAATGGATTGAAGCAAATAAAAAAGTTAAGGAATTTAAAAATGGGGGAGTTATTAAATACCAAGATGGAGGAGTTACACCTACTAACATATTAGAAGAAGTTGTTGTAACTAGAAAGTCGCCTTCTAGAATAAGAAGAATTGATTCCGGAGTTTTAAATAATAATACTTTTGATTTTAATTTAAAACCAATGAATAAACCTTCTTTAAATACTCCTATCACTAAATCTTTAACTGGTTCTAATATTGAATCTCAAAATTATCTTCCAACTAAATCGTCATTAGGAAGTATTCCTCTAACTACTATATCTTCCTTAGCTTCTGCTATACAAAAAACAGCAGCTAATAATAAGATATATAAAACATTAAAAAAAGATCTAAGACCTTCTTTAATAAATCTCCCTACAGATTTAAATTATTCTATTCAAGGAAATGAAGGGGTTAGACAAGCTTATTATAAACAAGCAGCAAATTTAGAAGGATTAACTAGAACACCTCTAACCTCAGATGCTGATAGACAATTAGCATACAATTTAGAAGTAGCTAAAAATGCAGCAGAAGCAAGATTGCAAGGAGATTTAGCAAATGAACAAGCTATACAACAGTCTAGAGAAAAAGCATTTCAAGTTAATGCTAATAATTTAATGAGAAGAGAGGAAGCTGCAAATAGAAATCGTTTAGCTACTACAGAGTATTTAAATACTTTAGCGAATTTAAAAGCTCAGAAGATAGGACAAAATACTAATATCTGGGATACATTCTTACATGATGTAACAGAACAAACTAAGCAGTATATAAATACAAATAATGCTAGAAAAGTAAATGAACAACTCTTAGATTCTCAATATAAAAATGCTAGGTTATCTACAGAGGATTCTATTACTGCATCAGATTTACAGAGGAGATTAGACGCATTATATCAGAAAGAAGAATATAAGAAAGATCCTACTAAATTATTCTTAGATCCAGAATATAAAAATATTATTAACGCTCAAAAAGAGTTACAACTTAAAGGATTAAAGAGGAGTATAGATTTACAAAAATTAGGATTATCTGGACAATATCCTAAAGTATTTAGATTCGGAGGAATAATTAAGAAATAATATGAAGTTAAATATTAAAAAATTTCAAGAAGGAGGACAACTGGCCCCGTGGGTTGGGTATTCTCCTTTCTTTCAACCTATTGGAAGAGAAGAAGGGACATCAGCTGTAGCTAATTCTTCTGCTAAATCTGGTGATACTAAGATTGATAATTCTCAGAAACAGTTAAAAGATATTATAGGTCAAATGGTTGGTAAAGGATTAACTAATGAAGTTAATTATTTCGCAGAACAAGTTGGTAATATCTTTGCTGATACAGATCTTTTAGGACAACCTATTAGCGTTAGACAATATACAGGATTAGTATCTAGATTAAATGAGATTCAGAATAATAAACAGATATTTGATCAAGCAAAAGAACATGCACTATCTAAAGGGACACTTTCAGAAGCGGCAATAGATTATTCTGGAAATTTATTCGCACAAAACTCTAATGGAGAACTTGTTATGATTACTCCAGATCAATACTCAGAAAGTAGAGAAGAGTATAGAGTATTAACTAATAATGATCTCTTAACTCTAAGGAATAATAGTAAAGCTTATATATTTGATAACAGCTTATCTCAAACGGTTGCTGGAAGTTTAAATATAAATGATATAAGTAAACGAATAGAGGAGGTTGTTAAATCTATAGGAGTAGAAAAACAATCTTCTGATTATTACTTTGATAAAGCTAGAGCTAATCAATTAGAAAAAGGATTACAAGCTATTGTAAGTGAGAAGTTAAATACCGCTCCTGACGGAACTTTTAAATTAACTGAGGAAGTTGCTACACAAAGAAAAAATGCTAATCTTGCTTTAAATTACATATGGAATAATTTAGATCAACAATCTAGAAATACTTTAATCGCAAGAGCTGCTATTAATAATACTGGAGATCCTAGAGAAAATGCTATAGAAAGTATTAAAAATATCCTCATCTTCGGAACTGATCACTCTTATTCCCAATCATTAAAAGATGAGAATATAGAAGGTAAATCAGGAAGTGGTTCTGGAGGTAAAGGAGGATTAACTGATATTAACCCTCTAATGAGTTATGTATCAGATCCTAAAAATCAGAAATATGTAGTAAATGTAGGAGATAAATATTCTTTTGATGCTAAAGCTAGTATTAGACCATTAATAGGAGCTAAAGGAGAAGTATTAAATGAGAATTATTTATCTGATATAATTACTAACGGAGGATTAGGTTCTTTAGTAGATATTTCAGGAGCTTCTGTTGGAACTGGAGTTACTTTAAACCCGAATGATTTAAGTAAGATATTATATGAAGGAGATAGAGTAGCGATGACATGGTTACCATATATAACAGATCCTAAAACAGGTTCTAAAGTAGTAGATTTAAAAGCATTAAAGCGTTTAGAAGATGCAGATAGAGAAATTTCTGCTATAGGTCCTACAGTTACAGAAGATCAGAAATTAAATATATACAGAGCACATAATGTAGATCATTTAATACTTAGAGGCGGAGAACCAGCACAAAGTCAATTATCTTATATGCATCAATTTATGGTTATCCCATCTCTAATTCCAGAAGAAGTGGCAGAGGAAACTCAATTAAATAGTATTACTAAGAGATTAAATAATGATTTAGAGGATAAGGCTAGAGATATGTATGCTAGAGTTAGATCTAATCTAGAAAATAAAATGTTGAGAGCTAATGGTTACATACCTCCAGAACATTGGTATAGACCTGATGATGATATATATAAATCCTCTATATTCTTACCTGTACAAGATGAGTTAATGTCAATCTTATTTACTGGAAAAACTGCTCCTCAAACAACTAAATCTAATTTAGATTATGAAAATGTAATAAGAAATACTAATCAAATTACACAACAAACTGGAGGATTAAATCCAGCTGCATTTAAATAATATGGATAATTTAGAAAAAAAGGATTGGTTTGGGTTATATTACTCAAACCAAGATAAAACTTATATAGACTTCTTACAAAACGGAGTTACTCCTAATGATATAGAATTGAAATCAAAGGATGAATATAAACAAAACGAAAAGATTGTTCAGGCATTTACTGCACCCGATGGAAAATTTGATGATAACGCATTTGATACATTTTATAATAAAGCATTATCCTCATATAACACATTATCTATAGGACAGTTTACAGAAGAGGATCTTCCCAAAGTGCAATATGATATAATGTCTCCTTTTAAATCTCAACTTTCTCCTGTACAAGATATTTCTTTAGATATAATAAAGACTAAAAATCCTTTTATTCAAAGCACCGGATTAAATACTATACTAGGGACAGAAATGACTAGTATGTCTACTAGAGAAATAGCTCAACAAAATAAAATTTTTGATACTGAGAATAATAGGTGGATGGATATTACTCCAGAGGATTTAGGATTTTGGGGAACAGTAACTAAAACTCCGATAGTCTTAGCTCAATATGATAGAGATATACAAGAAACTGATCCAGAAACAGGAAGATTAATACAACATAAAAAAGGAGAAATAAAATTAGATGAAAGTGGAATGCCTTATTACGAAACTCTTGGTAATAGAGAAGTTCATGGTAAACAAGTATTAAGTGCGTTTGATGTAATTACTAGAGAAAATTCTACATGGAATAAATTTGATTTTTTTGATAATGATGGAGAAGAATCTAGTATCGGATCTACTATAGCACAAACTATAGCTAGTATCGCTCCTTTATTTATCCCATATGTAGGTCAAGCTTATGCTGGAGCTTTAGTACTTCGAGAAGGTACTAAGCTAGGTATTACTCTATATAAAATGATGGATGGGTTTATTAATAATAATCCTAATCCTAATTATGGAATATTAAATACTATAGAAGCCAAAGCCAATCAATTTAATACTAGTGTATCTGATAAATCCCAAGAAAAAATATTAACCTTTGAGAATTTTGGGAGATTAATCTCAGACGTTGGCAGTCAATTATTCCAACAAAGATTATTAGCTCAAATTCCAAACTGGCTTGGTATTGGAAATTCTGAAATGGCTGCTCTAAAAGCTATAAAAGCTAAATATGGAGATGATATAATACAAGCTATTTCTGATGGTAGTATAATTCAAAATAGAGGATTATATAATACAATTACCCGTAACGATCCTGCTGTTATAAATGCAATAAATAAAGCTAATATAAGAAATAATTTCTTAGGTAGATTTATGGCTAATTTCTATATGTCCGGAACTTCTACAATGGATGTTTATAATGATGCTTTAGATGCTGGATATGATAGAAGAACAGCAGCCTTAACTGCCGGCTTAGCTATGGGTGCTACTACTTGGATGATACAATCTACAGAAATAGGACAGAAAGCTTTAGAGGGATTGGGATTTGATAGTGAAAGAGCTGCTATAAGAAATGCTGGAAAAAAGTTTATCGAAGAAAATAGAGAATTATTACATTATACTGCAAATAATACAAAAGATAAAGCTGCATTTAATTCTGTATTAAAGAAAGCTATAAATACATTTAAAAAAGTAAAGGAACCTATAAATAATATCATCTCTGGTTCTGGAATAGCTAGTAATGCTGTAGCCGAGGGAATTGAGGAAATGTCAGAAGAAGCTATTATGGATATGTCTAAAGCTATTACAGATGTATTTACAGGAATTTCTGGTACACAAAAAGATGCTTCTTTTGATTTCTTATCCTCTAATCCATTAGAAAGATACTTAATGGCTGGTTTTGGAGGTGCTATTGGTGGGGCTATATTTAAAGCTGCTAATAATTTATCTGATATAAATAAAAGAGTTCCGGAACAAGCTACTGATAATATCTTTTACATATTACGAAATGGAGGTAAATCTAAATTAATCTCAGAATTAGAGAGATTAAGACAACAAGGTGTAGCTCCAAAAAATCTTTCTGCTACTAATAGAACAATAGAAGGAGAGAATATAAATTACTCTCCTGTAGAATCTGGAGATATTTCCCAAAATGATGCTGTAATAGACTTATCGTTACAATTAATAAATCAATGGGATGCTATTATTAATGAAGAAAATCTACGCCTTAGTGATGAGGAATTAATATCTTTATCCGCATTAAGGGATAAGAGAGTAGAAGATCTTATTAAATTTGATGGGAGATTAGATATTATTAGGGATTATAATCAATTAGGAAAAGAAATAGGAAACTTACTCCTGGAGAAGAAAGATATAGAGAATCAATTAAATGCTCCTAATAAAGAAATTCCTAATAAAACAGAGTTGGAGAGTAGATTAAATATACTAAATGAAGAACTTCAACAAAAAAGAACAGAGAAGGATATACTATTACGAGGAGGAAAATCCGAAGAGTATTTAAAAAGAGCTTTATTTAATATAAGCGAGATATCTAATAAAATCTACTCTTCTGATATATATACATATACAGAAAATATTCTCGGAAAATCGTATGGATCTTTATCAGAATCTGAAAGAGAGGAAATTAAATCTAGATATAAAGCTTATAGAGAAGATAATAATGAGAAATTAGATAAAGCGTATAAAATATTTACGTCATTATCACAGAAATATGGTGATAATATTATAAATATAGTATCTAAGTTACCGTTATTAAATAAAATAAAAGGATATCTATCAGGAATAGATGAAGAGGCCTTACTTAATCTTGATGAAGATGCAAAACGTAATTTTGATTTAGCGAGAAAGTTAGGACTTGAATTAGGAGTTCCGGTAGAAAGAGGAATTGATTATATATTTGAATACAGAAATACGGATTTATCTGATATAAATACTCAGAATATAATTAAAAATTTCTTTAATTCAATAAATCAAGATGGATCTGGAATTGATGTAAGTAATATCTTCTCTGCATATAAGAATTCTGGAGAATTTATATCTAATATATTTGATACAATATTTAATATAGATCAGAAAATAGATACCTTATCTAATTCTATTAATAATAAATTAAACTCGAATCCTACTTTAGATAAAAATTTCGTAATAAGAGAATCTATAGAAGAATTTTTAAATGATAACGTTTCTAATTCTATAGTTAAATCTTATATACAAAATAATTTAAATCTTCCTAATTTAAATTCTCCAGAAGAAGCAATATCTAATATTAGAAAGATTCTTATTAATTTATCCGGATTATTACAGTTTAATCTAATTCCCCAACTTAGAACTAGATCAATGATGAATCTAATTGAAAGTGCTAGAAATGAGGGAATAGAATTAACTAAAGATTTATATTCTTATATAAAAACATATCTAAAATCTGATAATAAAGTAGAATTAGATTACTCTTCTTATGTATCTAATCTTTTATCTTATGTAGATGAGAGTCTTGGGGAATTAGTTAATTACGATTTACAAAATATAAAATCCCAATCTCCGGATTTTCAAGCTGCTTTAAAAGAAGGATTTGAAGAAATTGGAGTTAATAATTTAGAGGAAATACTACTAATATCGGAGGAGTTAAAAAACGTAAAAGATTGGTTTGAAGTAGCGAATTTATTAAAAAATTCTAATTTAAATGATGTAGAGAAAAGGATCATTATAGAAAGTATAAATGATTCAAATAAATCTAAAACAAAATCATCTTTATCAGAAATAAATATTTTATCAGAAGCTTCGATAGATTCTTCTCAGTTAGTAGAGAATCCTTTAAATACTTTATTGTCTGAGATATATTTAAATATAGATGAATCTGCTGGAAATATTAATATCTTTGAATTATTATCAAATGAAAGTGATTTATTAAAATCTACTAATACACTTTCTGATTATGTCTTGCAAGGAAAAGTTAAATTAGAACAACTTGATACTGCGATAAATGTGATTAATGCACTACAATCAGTAGTATCTTCGATGCAATCTTCTACTATTGAAAATGGGGGATATGGATTTAATTCTACTTTAAATTATATAAGAGAAAAATTAGGAGTATCAGAAAAGCTTCCAGAAATAGAATCTAATTCCGCGTTTGAAGTTATACAAGAATTAGAGAGGATAAAGAATAAATTAGGATTTTATAAAAAATTATCTGAGCAAAATAAAGGTAATAAACTTAAAGAGCATAAGCTTACAGCTATAAAAACTAGACAAGCTCTTATAAAGAATTATCAAGATAAATTATTTAAAAATAGAGCTCCTGAATTATTTGAAGGAGTGGATGATATATTATCTAATTATAATTTAGATAGTTTAAATAATTCAGATTTAACCGATGAAGAATATATTTCATTAGAGAAACTTATTCTAGAAGTAGAAGATAGAATTTATGATAATGCTACTAAGTTATCTAAAAATAATACAGTATCTAAAGAACATTTAATATCTAAATTATTTCAGAATTATGATTATTCTAAATTAATGAAAGAAGCTTATAATAATCCGGCTCCTTTAAATTCTGAAATAACTGAGATGTCTCCCTCCGATTTATTTATTTATTATCATACTATATTAACCACAAAAGCATCTACATTTAATAATGCGTTAAGAGATATAGTGAATGAATCATTGGGATCAGATAAACAACTTATAATTCCTATATTTTCTCAAGAATATGCTGCAAGAATTGCGTTAGCTTGTATTATAGATATAAACTTCATGAATAACTCTACTGAGTTAACTAAGGAGTTTGAGAATAGTATTACAAATCCAGCACTTAGAGATAAATATAAGAATTATATATCTAGACTACAAAATACAGTATTTATAAATGGAGCTCCCGGAGTAGGTAAGACTACTGGTGTTGATTCTTTAGTATTTAAATTAGCTAATAAATTATTAGGAGAACAAGGTGCTGTTATATCGGGACCTAAGGTACAACAAACAGTTAATTTATTAAATTCAATTACTGGAGAATCTTATTCTGAAACGGAAGGATTAAATACTATAAATGATGCTATTAAGAATAAAAAACTAACAGTAATTACTGCTGATATGTTATTAAATTCTATTTTAGTATCCCCAGAAATAATAGAAAAGGCCAAGAAACAGTTTAATGATTCTCAATCTAAAACCATTCCGGAGAATGAGAGAGTTATAGATATACTAGAAACTCAAGACAAGGAATTAGTTGTTAGAATAAACCCTAAATATTTAACTCCTTCTAATTTTAAATCTGGAATATTCCAAGATCAGAGATTGATATTTATTGATGAAGTTACACAATTATCTAAATTTGAATTAGAATTATTATCTTCATGGGCTCAACAAAATGATAAGATATTAATTACTTCTGGCGATTTATTACAATCTGGTTATGCTGGAAGTGATGGAGCATATTTAGGAATAGATGTAGATACTAATTTAATATACACACCTACTTTAGCTACATCTTTAAGAATTACTAATATTCATAAAAAAGATAACTTAGATTCTTTAAGAGTATTAACTGGTAGAGTTAGAAATGTAGATAATTACTATACTACAGGAGAATTTAATTTAGAAGAGGGAATAAGAATAGCGTTATCTAACTATGAGAACATACCTAGTCTAAAATATTATGAAGACGACGTAAAACTCTCCGGAGATAAAATTGTTGGATCTATTTCTACCTTTGATTTAGATAAATTAGTTCGTGACTCAGAAGAGCCAGTAGGATTTATATATGATGATGTAAATTCTGATACATATAAGCTAATAGATACTTATATAAAAAAGAATCCTGGAAAAATAAGGAAATTTAAACTTGAAGAAGTACAAGGTTCAGAAGCTAAATACTTTATAGTAGATAAGAAATTTAATTTCGGATCTCATGGAGAATTTGTAGAAAAAGCTACTAGAGATTTATATACTGCTATAACTAGATCTAAAGAAGGTACTATTATTATAAATAATGGATTAACTACTAAACTTACTAAAGGATCTGAAAGAATTAGTTATACACAATCCTCTATATTAAATAATGAAGCTGCTAAATCTTTCTCAGAATTAAGATTGAAAGCTCTTAATGCTTCGTTAGAGAATAAAACTATAGAACCTCAAAAGAAAGAATCTTCTACTACATCAGTCTCAACACCCCAACCTAATGTAGAATTAGGAAAAGTTTTAGATGCTGCATTTAGCTATTCTCCAGAAGCCAATAGAGAAATTCAACAATTAGAAAGAATAGAATCTAAAACAGAGAAACATTCTCCTGATAGTTTTATATGTTATTCTTATAGAACAAGGATTAAACCTAAAGCAGAAATTAATGGAGATATAACTACTTATAGCATTAAAGATTCCGCTATAATGCTAAGATTAGATTCAAATAGTGAACATAGAGCATTCTTTAATGGAGAAATTGATGGTTTAAATCCTACACAATTCGAAAGAGTTGATGAAAAGATATTAGAAGTAAAGAGTATATTATATAATTACACAAAATCCAGAAGAAATAAATTATTTAAAGATTATAATATTGAACAAGATTTATCTAATTTATATAATGACATATCTGGAAATACTGGAACATTAGATTTATCTAACGGGAAGTTTGTATTAAAAGCAACTAAATATTTTAATAAATCTATAGGAAAAGAAGATTCTGTTATTAGAATTATATATGAAATTCCTATATTAAATTCTTCTACAGAAGAGAATACTGTAGAGCTTTATATAGTAGAATTACCGAATATTAATAACGAATCTTTTAGAATTAAAGATTCTGATACTCCAGAACAAAGAGCTTCTAAAGCATGGTTTGTAGAATATCAAAAATTCTATGGACAAGTAATGAATAGTTTTATTTTAGATGAAAGTGGGAAATCTAATAAATACTTCCAGCTTAGAGATGATTTCGAATTAGAACGAATTACTAATAGTATTATATATAAAGGATCAGATAAGAAAAAATTTGCACATGTTCCATTTGAGTCTAAAGAATCTGAATTTAGAGGAATTTACTTCTCTAAGCCTTATATAGTAACTAATACTAGATACGGTAAATCTAATCGGAATGAGTTATTAATTCAACGTAACGAGAGATTAAATACTCTATATAATGATTATTATGAAACTTTAGAGGAATATAATAAAGCAGATACTACTCAAAAATCTAGATTAGAACCTATATTAAAATCTAAATCTGAGAGATTAAATGCTGAAATAAATAAGAATAATATCAAAGGCAAAGCAGTAGTATTTGCTACACATAGTAAATATATATTTGATGAGGATGATAATATTATCTCAGAAGATCGGTATGGAGATTATTACATAGACCAAATGAATGGAAAATATGATAATGATCCAGATAGAAGAGATAAAATTAGAATGATCATTTTAAATCCGGAAGGACAAACATTCCAATCCTTTATATCTAAATATAGAGAATTTATAAATTCATATAAAAAGAATTCTGGAGTAGCTAAATATAATGGTAAATTTTATAAATCTTACTTTGGAGATTTTATAGGATTTGATACATTGTTATCTATATATAATTATTATAATTATTTAAAAGCTAACGGGAAGCCAGACTCTAAACATATCAAAATTGCTGAGAAATTATTTAATTCTCTATCCTCACTTTCAACTAAAGAGGGAAATGCGGAAAACCCATTTGATCTTCCTAGTGCCAAAGTTAAATTTGGACTACCTCATGTTCTGAGGATAATGGAGAGATTACATATAGAAACTACTCCAGAAGAGATTAAGAAAATGGAGAATTACTCTTCTTCTATTAATGGGAATGATGTACTTAAATTCATAAATAAAATTATAGAATTTAAAATAAATCAAAGACTCCATCCTGAATTATTAGTATCTTCTCCAATTATAAATGAGGAAAATGGGGGAATATTCCAAGACTGGAACAAAGAAGATGGAATTACCGATTTAGATATAATTGATTTTATGGAATTTGCTATGTTAGGAAGAAGAAATTATAAACAACCTGACGGAAGCATTAGTTCTATAGAAGCTCCTAATTATAATCCTTTATTTAAAAATGGAATCTTCCCATTCCCTGTTTATGAATTAACGGATAAGAAAACTGATTATACTGGAGGGGAATATTTCTATGAAGCAAGAAATCCGGAAGGACAATATTATATAGATAGAGATATTCAAACTCCACAATTTGTATTTCAACCATCTAAGGATTTAGCCTCTCCAAATGATTTCGGAATCGCAAGAGTAGAGAATAATAATAGAGAGGTATCTAATAAAGATGTTGAAAAACAAAAGAGTAAAGAAGTTTATAGAGCAGAATTATATAATAATATAAAAGATAAATTATCAACTTCTAATATAGATTTAAATTATCTACTTATTAATAATATCTCCTTAGCAACTATAACAGGTTCGATGGATAGAGATGTGGAGAGTAATATAAATTCCACTATAGATATAGTAAATACTATATTAGAAACTCAACTTATAAAAGTAGACGAAATATCAGAAGTAGATTATATAGAATATAAAAATAATGAATTAAAGATATATTCAAGCCCTATAGAAAATATAGAACAAAACGATAGTATTTCTGAGGAAAATAATATATCTTTGTCACAGATATTCGGGAAAATGTTTGATGTGGTATCAGATCCTAAAGATTTAGAAATGTTAAAAAATATAACAAAAGTATTATTGACTTATGACAATAATAATTTATTAATAAACTATGTAACTAAATCTGAAATCACCCCTGATACAGTAAATTTAATTTTATCTAATATAAATATACAAACAATACTATCTGATATAAATAAGATAAGAAGTAAATATAATATTTGTTAAATATGGCTTGTAAATTTTTTGATTCAAACACTAGAAGCCCAGAATTTTTAATAAACCTATCTCCCTGGATTAATTTTCAGGGAGATACTATTTCAGATCAACAATTTCAGAATATTAAAAATTCTCTGCAAAAAGATTTTATCATTGATTCTGATAAAAATTTAGTAGATGCAATAAAGGAATACATAAGATTATTTTCCTATAATACGGAATTAAATACAATACTTAATAATTCCTTAGATAAAATTTTAACTAAGAATATAGAAAAAACTTTACCTCCGGAAGAATATAAAAATCCAGATCCTCTAGTAACTACATTAGAGAATGAAGTAAAGACTATAAAAGAAGATGAATCTGTGACGGAGGAGGATAGAGATTTAGCTACGAAGGAATATGTAGAACAATTAAATAGAAGTAGAAAAAACGTTACCTATAACGAAGAAATAAAGACTAATAGAGATTTAATTACTAAATTTCAAAATAATAATAGTTTATATAATAGATTTGTTTCTACATTTAAAAGAGAGATATTTAAAAATTCCTTTCTAAATCTAAATTCTGGAAAAATTGTTCAAACTTATTCAGAATTAAATAATAATATTGCAGAATATAAACAAATATTATTTAATCATATAACAAAATTTTTAGGAGAAAAAGATATCATTCCTTTATATAATCAGGATGGATCTTTTAATATTACAGAGTTTACTACTATTATATCTAGATTAAATGAATATTATGATCAACATAATCCTACATCAAAATTAAATTCAATCAATAATATTCTATACACTCCTTTATCTAAATCTAATCAAGATTATCTAAATGCATATAACGCTTTAGTAACTTTAGAGAATTTTGATAATTTAATAGTATTATTAACAGACGGATTAATTTCAATAGATCCATTTAAATTAGGAATTAAATCTACTAATAGAAATGAAATTAAATATCTTCCGTTCACTAAAAATGCATTAAGACAACATTTTAGAGTTAATGAGGATTCCGATATAAATAGAGAAACTACTAGTTTAACTAAAGCCATTATACAAAATATTCCTTTATTAGATTCTGATGGGAAATGGGATGGAATATCTTATATGACAGTCAATGAATTTAATAATGCCATATCTAGAATCGGAGATCCTGTTATTAAATCTTCTAATAAATATAATTCATTAAAATTAGGTAAATTAAATCCTACAGTAGCTTATATAGAATTTTTTAATTCCTTATTTGTTACAGATGGAAAAACTGATCCATCAAAAATAAATAAATTTAAGAAGAATTTAGACTTTAATTTAGATACTAAAAAGGCATTATTGTCTATATATAAATACATCTTTGACTCTACTCCAGAAGCTAAATCTTTATATAATATAATTAAAGATAACCAAGGAGATTTAAGTTTTAACTATTTCTTGGATGTCTTAGCTTATATGAATAAACAGGATGGATCAGAATATATATCATATGAATATAATTCAGAGAGTGGGGAGTATGAAGTAAATACATTCTCAAATCTAACTTATGAATCCTCTTTATTTAGACAAGAAAGAAATTTAACTGAATACGTTGATTCTATAGCTAGAAATGGCGATTATGATAATACTATTTTAAATGTATTACGAAATAAATTTAGAGTTAAGGTCTTAGATAATTCTATTTCTATTACCATTGGATCTAGAACATTATTTATTAATGATCATTTAAATATTGCTAACGAAGATGCTATAACTGGAAAAGATTTAAATAAAGAATTATTAGATAGTATTACAATCCCAAATCCAGAACAAGTTAGTGCGATTATAAATGGTAAAACTTTATCAGAATCTATTATGAATGGATTTAGGTTGTTAGAATTGTTACAATTATCTACAGATCTTCCATTTATAAATAGTTCTGGGCAATTATATTCTATATTAAAATCACAATATAGAACGGAATCCGAATCTAATCTAAAAGGAGATCTTTTGGGATTATTATATAGAACACTTAAAACAATTGATACTCTAGATTCTATATATAAAGAATATGATTCTAATAAAGTTAATCTTACTCCAGGAGAATTTAAATCTAAAGTAAAAAAATCCTTTCCAGAATTTAAAACAATGAAGGATATTACTTTTAATAAATTCTTTACATCAAGTAAAACTAGACCAAGATTAAAGGTTAATTTAAATTCTAAAGGAGATAGATCAAGTGTATTTAAAGCCACAGTTAGTTCTATAAATTTATTAAATAGAGAAGCTAGTCCAAGTACATATAAAAACTCTGACGGAGATAATGTACCATCTATAGGATTGATGAATTTAGTTAAAAACATACACGAGTTTATATATACTACTAAAGACTATCAGAATAATATTAGAAAACATTCTAATATATCTAATATATTCGAATCTAATATATTCTATAATAATCCAGAATATTTAAAAGGAATTGGATTAAAAACAGAATTTATATCTCCAAATGGAACAACAGTACAAAAGAATAAATTCAATGTTTCTGAGTACGGAGTATCATCTATAATATTAGATTATTTCAAAAATCTAATGGATGATCAAATTGATTATATAGAATTTCTTCCAACTGTATACGCAGATAAATCTAATCAATCTCTTATTAAAATATCTAAGGATATTAAATTTGATGGGAAGAATATTAAATCTGCATCTACTGCTCAGATAGAAGTAGAGAATTTTAATAGTCAACAGATTTATTATACTAATCTATTATCAAATTTATTTAAATCTTATTATAAAATAGGTGAAAGACTAGGTGTTTCTTTATTAGATTCCATACCTAAAATTAAAAATAAGAAAGAAAAAGCTGAGATTATAAATAATAATATTATTGCAATAAATAATCTCTTATCTACTAGATGGAAGGAAGTCTCTCAAATAGCCAGAGAATTAAGTTTAGAAGATCCTAATTTTAAATTTATAGAAGAGGTTCATTATTCTAAAGTGGAAATGTCTAAAGGTAATAGCGTATTTAGATTAAATCCATTTATAGAGAATATGGCTAATATCTATCAAGTATCTACTGTAGACGATTCTTATTACAAAGATTTTATAAATAGATCAAAAGAAATATTTAAAAAAGATTTAAAATCTAAAGGTATTGAAGTAGATACTAAAGTATTTAAATTCTTAAAAGATATTCCTTCTCTAAAAAATTGGATTGGTAGGGATGGAATGATGATATTAGAAAAAGATGGGAAATTGAATCCTATATTAGAAAAATATTTCTTTTTAGATGGGTTCTTATCTAACCAATTCCTTCAAGTAAGTGTTGGAGAACCTTATGCACATCCATCTAAATTAAGAGGCGTGTATTATTTAAATTCCGATGGATCTATAAATCCGGAATATTTTATCCGGGATCATGCTAATAGATTATTAGCTCAATATAAACGTATGGTTGCTATGCAAGCTACTATACACAATTATTATCAAAAAGCATTAGAAGGAACAACTCCAACTATAAATGTAGCAATTATCAAAGATATAGAAGCTCCTGTATTTAATCCTTCTGGGGAGACTGATAATGTAAAGGTATTAGATGGCTCTATGGAATGTAATCCATTTCAGAATGTGTTAGAGAACAATTCAATGTTTAGCTCTAGTGCTGGATATAATAGAAAGAATTTTGGATATAATGTAGATCCTGAATTTGGTAATGGGTTATTAATGAAATGTGCTATATTCTCTATAACTAATTATCGAATGAGAAAATCTCCGGAGAAAGTTAAATTGTTGCAAAAAATGACTGATAGAAAATGGGATGTTCCTATTATTAATTTAATGCAAGATTTTAACGGTAACGAGCGTCATCTTAGAGATATTATATCCGAGGATTTATATTATTATAATACGAATGATGGAGAATATTATAGAATAATCGATTTAGAATCTCTAGGAAATAATACTTATAATATTATAGAACGAAGAGTTAATAATAACGGGGGAGATACTCAGAATAGTAGAAATGTAACAAGAACTGTAGTAATAGATAGTAATTATAAATTATGGAAAGCTTTAGGTGGAGAGTATTCCTATTCATTGAATAATTCCAATCCTTTAGATCCTTATTTAAGTAATTTTGGAGATAAAGGAGAGGCTTCTGTAAATGCTACAGTACAGTTTATGAATAAAACCGGATATTATATAACTAAGAGGGATTTATTAGATATGGTTGATGGAGATTTAGATTTATTAAATACAATTATATCTAAACAAGATCTTCCATTTACATTTAACAATATTCCAGAAGATTCTAGTTATATATTAGACGAACAGGGAAAATTAAAAGTAATATTAGATCAAAATTATGTATATCAACCACTTAAATATTCAGATATACATTATTTAGCAAATGGAACATCAATAAAAGTTGGTGCATTTAATACAAATCCCTCTAGTGCTAGGTATGATAATACTCCTCTATCTTATGGTAGAGTTGGTACACAGTTTATGGGTATTCAAATGGATGCTGATCATCATGCGGATTTATCCACTGTTACTGAATCTACTCAAATTATTAGTACTTTAGCAGCAAATGGATATACGTCAAATCTAGCCGATGCGGCTTATAGAGCTTTAGGTTCTGTAGTAAATACTACTTTAAAGAAATATTTTGAAGCCCATAATCAGACTAATAATCTAGAGACTCTTACAGAATTAGGAGAAGCTAATAAAACATTATTATATAAACTTCTCGCTAAAGCAACTATTAAGGCCTTTGAAGGAAGTTCTGGAGATGGAGTACTTACTGGATATTTAGAGGAAGCTGCAAAAGAGTTTGAAGAGAATTTAAATAATGAATTATTTAATGCCAGAGATTTAAAATTTAAAATCCCATTTAGTTCTGGAAGCATAAATAGTTCTTTTATAACTATGTTGGCTTCAAAAATGAACTCTGATAGTATTAAAAGAACTTTCTCCGGAATGGGAGCTGTAATGATTCCTTCTTATGGGTCTATAAAACATTACTACTTTGATGGATCTGAGAACTTATTAGATTCTAATGGAAATAGTTTAAAAGGATATTATTCCCAAGAGGATTTAATACATATAGCCAATGAAGCTGGGTATTATTCTATTATTGATGAAAATGGAAATATTCTTAAATCTAGTTTAGATAGATATTTAGAAACAGGAAATTTAACACAGGAAATATCTACGGATTTAATAGAATTTGGTGATATTGTATTAGATCCTACTACTGGAAAACAGGTGGATATAAATACTTATGATAAATTTAAACATTATAGGAATTTAAATACTACAGTAACTAATTTAAAAGGAATCAGAAAAGAACTTCAACCTTTTAGAGCTACTTGGAGTATTGATGGGGTAAATAAGAAATATAATATTTATGACCATCCGATAATCGAAGATATGTTTAGATTAAGAGAGTCTAAAGCATCTAAAGAGGAAATTTTAGCACTTCAACACTTTGTTAATAGATACATTGGATTGTTGGATGAGAATATTATGTTATTAGATCCTAGAATGCCTGAATATCAAACAATTATAGATAATAATGATATAATAGAATTTGGGGAAGGACTTCGAGGAGTAAGAATACATGATTTAAATATAAAAAGAGCCCAGGCTGTAATATCTAAAGTATATCAATCTATATTCGGATTACGGACTGGAGATAATATTGCGAATATTATTAATAGCAATGGAGAATACTTTAGACAGAAGTTATTAAGAACATATAATAAAGCTAAATCAGATCCTCTTCCTAATGATATAGAATTTCTAAAGAATAGTTTAGATAATACTAGAATTATTATAAATAAACCTAGTTCTGAAAATTATATCTCTTCATTAACTCCAATGGAAATATTAACAGAAGTTATAGATGGAGAGGAATGGAGGTTAAATGAGAATGGAGAAGCTGTATATAAAACATCTGGACTTCATTTCTATCAAGATACTAGTAATGGAATAGTTCAAGAAGTGATTGTTGTAGATCCTTCTAATTTAGGGAATTTAGTTAATGTATTTAATTCTTCTGATGAGTATATAGGAATATGGTATAATTTTAATTCTGATAATATTAAAGAGTTAAGAGATTATATAAATATGACTAATCAGAGATTGGGAGAAGAATTAGATATAAATAATAGTAATATAGAGGAGTTAGGAGATAAATATAATAGATATATAAATAAGAGAATTGGGATTGATTCTAAGAAAATATACAGATCATTTATTGAGAGTTTAAAGATAACAGCAAATCGTATTCCTGCACAAGCATTTCAGTCTATTATGACAATGGATGTAGTAGGATTCTCTGATGCAGAAAGTAATGAAGCTTATGTTAATCTGTATCAGATATGGCTTAAATACTTAGGGGTCATATAAAATTGGAAGAATTGCTGGGAACTCCAGAAGTGGACAATCAGCAGCCGAGCTAGATTTAGGTTAAAAGAATCTAGAAGGTTCAACGACTAGGAGAGTGAGCCTAACAATAATCTCTCCCACGAGCATCCAACATGAGTAATTCATGAAGATATAGTCTAAACTATGAATATAACAAAATGAAATCATAGAATTATAACATAAACAGTTATAAGATAATAAGTCTCAGCCAAGGATCGGACTATAGGTTATATTGTAGTCATTAAACCTCTTGAATTGCGGGAAATCCCTTAGAGCTTAATATACTAAGTTTAAATAGTAATATTTAAATGGTGAGAGTAATTACCTCAGTACAGTAAAAAGTGTTAAGATTGGGTAATCCGCAGCTAAGTCTCTTATATAAGAGAAGAGTTCATCGACTATCGAAAAGCTATTTAATATTTAAATAGAACTTAGTAGAGTAGGATTTAAATAATCCGAAGCGGGAGGCACTTTAAAAGTGATGATATAGTCAGTCTTTATATGAAAATATAAAGGTCAAACGGATATTGATAAAGTCTACATGACAATGCCTTTAATAAATAAAAATGGAATTTATGAAGCATGGTCATCGTTATTTAATTATAGAGATAATGAATCATTTGAACTCTCAAAACAATTACCATTTCCAAATTCAGATTTAAAATATACAATAACTTCTGAAATAAATCCGGAAATACCTTATATAGATATAACTCCTGAAATCCTATCTATCTTAAACGGAGAATATGATGGGGATAATACTAGATTAAAATTAGCTGTAGATGTCTTAAATAAGATAGATAGATTTAAACAAAATAATATACAGCTATATTATGATCCAAATTTAATTAATAATTTAAATTATATAAAAGAAAATCCTGATGATAAATCAAGGAGTGAAGATATAGAAAGTGCTAGAATATTTATATCTAATATGATAAAGGATTTAGATACTGATATCTCCAGACATCTAAAAGAAATAAATCCAAATAAACTTTTATCCGCTACAAAGAATTTTGTATATAATAAAATCTATCAAATCTCTGATAACTTTAAGAATCTTGTAGCTGCCGAATCACCTATTAGTATGGGAGACCCACAAGCTGCTGCTGCTAAATCTGAGGCTGGAGCTTACGCAAAAACAGTTACTGATTTTTGCCCATCTGTTAAATGGAACTTATTCTTCGAGAATATGGCCGGAAAAGAGGTTATTGGTATAAGTGCTGTAGGACAAAAAGTATTTTTAGCTGCAACTCAGTACTTTAATCAGGAGATAAGAAAATTAGCCGATAAAGGATTAACTGTAGAAGATTTATTAAAATCTAATTTATATTTCAATAATGTTTTTGAGATTTATAAAAATATTCCTGGAAATGAAAGGAAGAGTGATGGGGAACTCGTTAAATTATTCACAAATAGTTTGGCTAACATTAATCTTGATGATATTGAGTTTGTATATGATCTTTTAAATGAGGCTAGAGATAAAAGTATTAGTGTGAATGATGCAATAGATCTTACACAAAATAGATTTCAGGACGACGTAAGTCTTGTAATAAGTGCCCTCATCTCGGCTTCCACTGATAATGCTAAAGAATTAATCCTATCAAAGATTAACGCTGGTCCAGACCTAGCTGGGGTATATGTGTACTTATTAATCCAAGGCTTATCATTTGATAATATCTCAGATCTCATGACTAGTCCAGAGGTTAATGCTATAGTTCAAGCAGCTACAGTTAATAGAATGTATGATCAATACGCTACTATAGATTCAACATTAAGAAATATAGAAAAAGGACCGTCACTTACAAATTTTATTGGGAAGGGATATGTAAAATCTGTTTCCTTATACTTAAATACCCTATATAATTCTGGGATAATTTCCGCATTTAAACTTAACGAATTAACAACAGAAGATATAGGTAAAATTATAGAAGACCTTGAGAGTACTAAATATAATTTTGTTAACGAAAGATTTCTTGATGATGAATATGCTTCAACATTCTTAGACTCTATGTTAGAATGGGATGAGTTAGCATTGATTAAATCTTCTGAGGAAGTAGTACAGGGATTAATTAGATATTTCAAACAAGTAAGGAAATTTAAAGATTTAAAAGATTTCTTTAATTCATCAGTAAAATCTAAAACAAATTTTACTACCTTTGTAAAGGCTTATATTGGAGCAAAAGAGATAGCCACATTAGGCCAAATTTTAGGAATTAATGGAGGAATAAAAACTAAACAATATGATAGATATAATTTTAGTAAATCCTTTAATACTTTGATCCAGAATGGATTAGATAAACTCCAGATAACCGGAGATACAAGTGAGAATTTTATTAATGCGTTAAAGACATATAATCCTAATATTGAAAGTATATATACAGATCAGGAATTGTTAGCTATAGTTACAAATGTTTTAGATAAAACATCTCCAAGCAAGACGTTTTCTAATATGAAATTTGATATAGCTAAATTCTTAAAACAACCTGATTATGCTGAATCTGTTATTAAATTTTATAATTTAATAAAGTCTGTAATAAATGTATTTGATTTAATAAATTCTCTTCCACATTATAAAGCGTTTATTAATGCTTATTATATAAATGAACAAAATTCTAAATCTGGAAGTGTTAAATATGCATTATCAAACTCTATTATAGATACTTTGGAAAATATAATAATGAGAAGAAGAATTGGTAAGATTACTATGCCTAATAAATTATCTGAATCTCAATTAAATATTGTTAGAGATTATATAGATGAATTAATAATTAGAAAGTATTTAAGAAATAAAAACTTATCTATCTCAGTTCCTAAAGGCCAAAATTATTTCCTAAATGGGGAGATGTTTACAGCTACAGAACAAACATCTTATTCCTTATCTAATGATGATGGTTTAGCATCCTTTAAATTATATATGGAATCTTATGTAATCCCAATGTTAAAGAGTGGATATACAATTAATTCTAAAGGAGTAATGACTTTTGGATCGCAGTTAGTTAATAACGCATTTTTAAATGGATTAATTATAACTGATAATACTTCTAAATTAGATGGATCTAATTATATATATTATAGACCATCTATAAATATGGTTACTACTATAAACAATCCTGAGTTTGATAAACAAGTTTCAGCATTTGGAGAAATTGAAAATGTTGAATTTAGAGGTATTAAATTATCTGACTTGTTTTTTATATATAATCTAATTACTCATAAAGGAAGAAAAGGACAGGATAGTATATTAAAAGTATTACAAGGATCAGTATTTAATCCGGGAAGTTTAATTGTAGATTACTTTAAATACATTGGAGGACTAGATTTAAATACTATAACTCCGGGAGTAATTTATGATTCAAAAAGTGATAGAGTAACAATGGATGATGTTAATATAGATGATGTTCTTCTTAGAATGGCTCCAATTAAAGATAGTTTCGAAGCTCTTGTTTCAAATAATAAATATGTAAAAGTATATAATGAGAACTTAGGTAAATATCAATTACAAGAAAGATTAGGAAATGATAATAAGAATAAGAGCTATAAGGATGTAGAACTTTTAGGAGATGAGAGATATTATCTAATAAGAAGTAATTACAATTATAAATTAAAAGAAACTATTAATAAATCTGAAAAAGCTATTAAGACAGTTGAACTTCTAAATGATCTAATGAGACTTAATAAAATAAAACTTATTATAAATTGTTAAATATGGGATGTAACATAGAAATACAATATATTGTAGATGGAGAAGAAAAAGTTGGTGGGATTATTCCTACCAACTTAAATTCATATGACGAAGTTAATGCAGTTAGTTTAAGTGAGGCTATTTCTGGATTAGATATAGATTCTTTAAATACATTATTAAGTACTCTTTCAGATTTAAATCTTTTATCTACTAAAGTAGTATATTCTAATGGAGAACCTTTAATCGGAAACGCTACTATAAATGATATTAGGTCTTTAGTTTCTTATGTACCTAATAAATCTTTACAGGAAGATTTTCTTCTATTAATTAATAAATTAATAGATATGAATGCTATTAATCCATCTCAACCAAATATATTATTATTAGATGAAGATATAGAATCATTAAATATCGATGGAAATGTAGATGTTAGAGGGACTTTATTAAATAATGAATTTATTATCTTAAAAACTAATGGAACATTTAATGAAGCTACTCTTAGAGATTTATATCACGAACTACTTCATTTATATTATTCTAAAATAAATAAATATGATCCTAATTTTGAGAGAATAAATGAAATAGCTTATAATATATATACTACTGCCAAACAGAATCAGGATAAAGATCCTTATATAAAAGAATTTGTTAATAAAGTATCTAAAGGATCTAGTTATGATTTAAATGAATTTATTGCATATTTAGTATCAGAACCTAAATATAGAGATGTTTTAAATATAAATAATTCCGATTTATTTAATGAATTTATTGGGAGATTATTCTCTATGGATATTAATCCTTTTATCCTAGAATTAAATCAGAACTTAGAAATCATATCTAATACGAAAGAAGAATATGAAGAACCTCCTTTTGTTGGTAAAAATGATTCTTATTATATAGAACTCGAAATCCCGAAATCTAAAAATGTATCTTATCAACAAATATCAGAGATAATCTGGAAGAATTATGAATCAACTGTATTAGATTCGGAAGGTAATCCTAAGAAGGATTTATATAATTTAAATTACTCAGAACCTGTTAAATTAACCACAGAAGCTCAATTATATTCTTTAATCCCAGGAGATTTATTACTAATCCCAAATTTTAGTAGAGATAAGAATATAATATACGGTAAATTTGATGATGATTATTTTTCTTATGCTAAATATCATCCAATTCAATCTGTTTGGAAGAATAGAAATGGAGAAACATTTATTACATTAGTTAATAAATACGGATCTAATGTAGGACATTTTACTATATCTTATACTGATTTAATTAAATTATCTCTAGAAAAAAACAAACAAATTGTATTTAGAAAGTTATATGGAGCATTGAAAGATCCAAATCTTCCGGAAGATTTAATAAAGAATGTAAGAGATACTTATGAAAGAAATATTGAATCAGAAGATTATAATAATCAACCACTGATTAAATCTATAGGATTCGACAGAAAAGGACTCTCATTCAAGTATTACACAGTAGGAAAATCAGGATTTAAATTAGATGTTTCTAACGGAACTAATGCTACTATAACCCAAGAATTACGTCAAAATGATATAATTAAATTAAGATCTTGGAATAAAGAGGATGAGAATAGTGAATGGGATTCTTTTACATATTATGCTCCTGTAATTAGAACTATAGGTACAATAGTAGAAGTAGCTTTAAAGAATAAAGATGGTAAATACTTTACTAAAAAAATTCCCTTTCGGAATATAGAGACAGTGATATTTACTAAAGAAAATCATCCGGATTTAGATAATATATATAATCAGTTCATTAATGATTATGATACTTATTCTTTAAATACTAAAGATAAAAGTAAATATCAATCTATCTGGTTCAATTTAAATATTCTAAAATCTGACCAACAACCTTATCGGAAATTAGAAGGAGATTTCTCTGATAATTTAGATAGGGAATCTGTTATTAAATATAGAAGAGATAAAGTTAGATCTTTACGTATTGGTGACTCTGTTTCTATTGAATGGGATTTAAAAAGAACTGATGGATCACCTGTTATTAGTAAACATATAGTAGTTGGGATAAGTGGGGATAGAATATACTTTTTAAATAGAACAACAAATGATTCTGCTCCAAAAATAGGATTTGTAGATTTAAAAACAGAATTTCCATTATCAGAAAATTCTAAAGGACAGAGAATAAATATTCCATCACTATCAGCTATACATTATAATAATACTTCCGATTTAGAATTAGTAGAAGATTTAAATATTAAAAAAGAGAATGCTAGTAAAGCTTTTACTAGAGTCGATGATAAAATAGTATTTGATCCTAATTCTAACTATATTCCTTTAAAAGATTTATATCACATTATAAATATAGACTCTTCTAACGCAGAACAAGAAGCTGCTAAATTACAAAGAGGAGATATTATTAGATTTAAAGAAAATGATATAACATTTATTGGAGTAGTATCTAATTATGATCCTATAACAGGAACTATTATTGTTCCGGGTAGTTATAGATCTGGATATTTAAAAGGAAGATCTTTTAGGAAAATAGTATCTCCACAGCAATTAGAATATATCGGATTTGCTATAAATCCAAATTATGAATTAGGAATAATTGGACATAAAGAGATTTCTGAATATAATAAAAAACGTTTAAGTAGATTATATGATTTAAATCATAGCACTTATGGTTATTCTCTAGAAGAAATCTTGAAAAAGAAAAGCCTCCTGAACAAATCCCAAGATTGGGTAATTGAACAAGAGGCAGTGTATGTAATTCCTAAAAATATTACAGAAAGAGAATTTAAAGAAAGCTATCAGGACTCAAAAAAGAAAACTCTTCCTCATGGTAGAGTAACACTATTAACTCCAACAATATTAGATATGATTAAAAATGGAGAGTTGATAGATCTCACTTCTGAATATATAAAAGCTAATAATGTAAAAGATACTAAAATTTATGGATTAAAGAATATAAGAACCGGAATTCAGGTAAATGATTCGACTGGATTTTATTACGATCCTAGAATATATCAACGTTCTCCGGAACAAGTTATTAATATCATAGAAGTAAATGATGTTGTAAAGATTAAGTATAATGATAAATTTACTAAATATCTTAGAATTAAATCTATAACTGATAAAGGAATCAATTTAGAGTCTGAAATAGTAGGATTAAATGGAGAGATATATAATAACTCTTGGTATATAAATTTTAATGATATTAAATCCGGAAAATATCTTATTTCAGAATTATATTATCCAATAAATAAAACTAGACAAAAAGAATTAGAGAATTTATCTATAACAGATGAGGTTCCTCAAATAAAAAAGGTAGAATACTTTACTGATACTTATGATAAATTTGATAAAAAGAAAATTCTAAATAGGGTTATAGAAAATATTAATTCAACATATAATAATATTATTAACGTAATAGATGATGCTAAAATTCAAGAATTGGTTGATTCTAAAAATCTAAATAGTACTTTAGCTGATTCGTTTTCTAGAGCAGGAGCGTTTATTTGGAATGGGAAAATATATGTAAATATTAATAGAGCTGATATCTCTTCTCCATTACATGAATTAATGCATCTAATAATGGGAGCGTTAAGAAGTAAGAATTATTCTTTATATTCCTCTCTACTAGATAAAGTTGCTACTCTCCCAGAATTTAATGAGAGATTTAGAAATATACTTACTAATAGAACATTAAATGATGCTAAAGAAGAAGCTTTCGTAGAATTTATAGCAGATAGTTTAAGTGGAGTATTTAGTAGCGAGGAGTTTAATATAAATAATTTACTATCTTCCACAGATTTCTTTGGAGAATATTTAAAAGTATTAGATTCTACGTTGTCTCTAGATTTAAATACTCTTCCAGAAAAAACATCAGAAACTTTAAGTAGGGAATTAAGTAAGATGCCAATTGAAAAAATAATAACAGAATTTAATAGTTTATTACTCTCTGCCGGAAATAAGAGATTCTCTTTATTTAATCCAGAAAATGTATCAGAAGCGTTTAAGAACAGGAATATTACTAATATAAAAAGTAGTTTATTAAATTCTAAAAATCCAAATACACAATTACTAGAAAAATGTTAACAGTATGGCATGTAAATATTTTTTAACAATAAACGGATCTAAGCATTCCTTTAATTCTGAACAAGACTTAGATGCTTTCATAGCCAAGAATTATGGAAATATGCTCTATTATAATAAATATGGAGATGCGGTATTTGATGAAAGTAATACTATTCAGGATTCTATATATAATAAACTCTTAGCGTTAAATTCTACTGTACAAGAGTCCAGATTTAATCAATCAACACAAGAAAATGAAGTAGTTACCCCTAAGAGATTAGGAGTAACTACAGCTATAACTACTTGGCTAAATTCTAATGGAGATCGTGTAATTCCAGAATTTAAAGTAGAGGAATATAAAAAGAATCAGTTAAAACTTTTAATTAAAGAAGGATTATCAGAAGAAGACGCAAAGAGACAGATAGAATTTGATATAGAAAATTGGGGACATCTAGCAAAGATTGGAGATAAAGTACATAAAGTAGCTGAGTTATATTTCAAAAATCAGGATTTAAATATAATATCTCAGATTGTTGATCTTCCATATGATACAATCGAAAATTTATATTTTACATTTAAGAATTTAGAATCTAAAATTAGTAAAGGAAAAAAGTATAAATTTATCCCGGAATTAACATTACAAACTTCTGATGATGAATCTGATCCTATCATAGGACGATTAGATTTATTAGCTATAGATGAAAGAGGAAATGTAGAAATTTATGATTTTAAAATCTCAAATAAACCATATGAAACATGGTATTCTTCTAAACAATTAACAATAGATTATCAATTAGCTGCATATAGAGCGTTATTAGCTAATAATGGAATTGGGGTAAAGTTAGCTTCTTTAAATATAGTTCCTATTATTATATCGGATATAGATTATAATAATGAGACATTTACATCTTATAAAGTTGAAGAACCTATAAACAAAACTACCGAAGGAAAATCTATGCAAAGATTATCTTATCCTAATGGATATATAACTAGGATAGTACAAGAACATATTAGAGCAAATGTATCAGAAGTAAGTTATAATACAGAAGCTACTAAAAATGTGGCTAAATACTCGGAAATCGCTTTTGGGAAATTATCTAAAGAAACTCCAAAAGAATTTGTAGAGAGGGTGGCTAAATATGATAATTATAGAAAAGTATGGTTCTTTAATGATTATGTATCTAAAAGAAAGGGACAAGATATTCCCGTAATAGAAGCTCCAACTAAAGAAGAATTATTAGAAAAAGCTAGAGAGTATCAAGAAAAAATGGAGGATAAAAGTGAATCTTACTATTTCACTTTATGGAAAGAGTTTGATTATTTAAAAAAGACTTCTGAATCTTTAGAAGATAAAAATAAATTTAAATACCTTCCACAAAAAGCAAATACATATCTAACTAGAGTATTTTGTAATTACATAGATAATCCGGGATATGAAGTATTAGACCTTCCAGAATTAGCGGAGATAGGGATTTATGCGTTTAGAGATGTAGCCAATAATATAGTAGATATTATATCTATGACAGATATAAATTTAACAAAAAAACTTAATTGGAATAATGGATCTCATAATATCTTTGGAAATTTAGGATCTGAGGCTAAATATAAGAAATTAAAAAATCTATTATCCAATACTGTAGGAAACGCTAAGTTATTAGAGACAATGTTAGTTATAAATGAATTACATGATTATTTTAGTAACTTTAAAATAGGAAATATTCAAGTAATTAATTATAAAGAAGGACAATCTTATCCTATAGATATAAATAAATTAACGCATAATTTTAATATCTTATCTAAGGAACTAGATATTACAAATTACTTTAAATCAGAATTAATAATTGCAGATAGGATAGAAGCTTTAAAATTAAGACTATTAACTATTCTAGGACAAGATAGAACAGAATTAGTAAAAGGAGCTTCTGATTTAATTTATGATTTCTATAATAATTATAAATTAGATAATGAGACAGGAAAGTATAAAATAGAACAATTAAGAAAACTACAAGAGATTATTAGGGAAGTAGCTGGAAATAGATTAATTATTAGAGCAGATAATAATTATGATTCTGACCCAACTGGATTATCTTTATTATATTCCCAAATATCTAGGACTATTCTACATTATAAACGTATCTATTTCGATTCAGATCATGATATAAGTCAAATAAGTTTCAATCTCAAAAATATATCTGAAACTATGACCTTAGGAGGGTATTATGTAGAAAATCCAGAAATGATTCCTTTAATGAAAGATATAGTAGATTTAACTGAATTACAATTCCAGAAGATGCGTGAATGGTTTGAGAAATATAAGGAGAAATCTTTACAACGAGTGTTAGAGTTATATAAATCAAAAGGATTTACTCAAGTAGAACGATGGACTTTTAAAGATTCAACTAACGCATTTAAAAATATGTTTGAGAGAGATTCTACTGGAAGAATAGCTCGTAATTTTAGAACAAAGAATCCTTATGACATGACAAATGATCTTTCTCAAGCCGAGCGAAAATGGTTGAAATCTTTCTTATGGAATGTAAATAGAATAAAGCGCGGAGTTGATTATAATTTGACAGAAGAAGAAGCAATAAAAACTACTCCAGTTCAAGAATTAATTCAAAGTGGACATTATTTTGATATCCCATTGTTGAGAGGTACGGCATTTTCACAATTGAAAAGTAAAGGATTCTTTTCGTGGATACAAGATAAATGGAACGAACAAGTTGATATAAGAAGAGCTACTAAAGCACAAGAAGAGACAATTGAACAGGATTCCGAAGCTGGGAAGAATGATTATTTAACAATGTATAATTTTCTAAACGTCTCTCCAACTACTAGAGAAAAATATCTTTCAGAGCAAGATACCTCTTATTGGGAGACTAACTTAGAGTTATTAGAGGATGTATTTGTTCATGCTTATATAAGGAAATCTTCTTTTGATACTATTCTTCCCCTTATTAATGATATAAGACATGCTATCTATTTACAATCTTATGATACTAATATTAATTTCGAGAATTTAAATAAGCAAATTGATATTTATTTAAAAACTGTTATATTCGGAGAAAGTTCTATAGAAAAATCCAATCAAAAATTCTATAAAGTATTTCAACCTATTACTACTGCTGCACGAGTTTCAATGTTGGCATTAAATCTTAATTCATTAGTTAGAGAGCCAATTCAAGGATTTTATCTTCTAATGACTAGAGCTGCTGGACGGTTATTAGGAGATAATGGTTTTACTACTGCCGATGCTGCTAAAGCTTATGGTATAGTTATGGGAAATACCGGTGTAAGTTCTGATAATTGGACTTTAGTAGAAGCTTTAAACCATTTTTATGGGATGACTAGAATGGATGCTAATTCTTTAGCGTATGAATTAAATTCTGATAGAAAAGGTTATAAAGGATTATTAAGAAGAGGTGCTTATTGGGCTACTACCGCTCCAGATTTTTTAAATAGAATGGTATTTATAGTAGCTCAAATGATTCATGATGATTGTTTGAAAGCTCACCATATGTCTAAAGATGGAGAATTGATATATGATTGGACTAAAGATGGGAGATATTCTATATTCGCATCTGGAGATAAATCGCATCCTTTATATAATAAACAAAAAGCAGATTATATCGCACATCTAACTCAATTTAATATTGAACATGAGAATGATCTTGATTGGGAAGAGTTAAAATTTAATGAATCTAATCCAGTAGCATTACCTTCCGCATATACCGTTGCAGAAAAAAGAAATATAAAATCTTCTGCCGATTCATTATTCGGATATATGGATCATGAAAATGCATTTGCTGCTAGACATAAATTTGTTGGTAAAATACTATTCCAATTTAAATCTTACTTCTCGTCTACTCGTGAAAGATTTTTCTTAGGTGGAACTGATAAAACTCCTAAAGGGGAGTGGAGGCAAAAGACTGATGATGAAGGAAATTTACTTTATTTAAAATCTATAGTGGATGAAAATGGAGAATCTCACTTAATAGAAACTACAGAAGTTACAGATATTCCAGCTAAAGAATGGACTGGAAGATTTATAGAAGGAATGGTAAATAGTACATTCTATTATATGCAGTATTTATTTAAATACTATATAAAGAAAGATACTGATGCTACTTTAGAACATAAAGATTATAGAATTAGAAATGCCAAACAGTTATTAATAGATTCTATGTGGGCTGCTTTACTTGCATTATTATTTAGATTAATAATGGAAGATAAAGAAGAAAGTGGAGAAGAATTTGATCCCTTAACTAAGAATATTCTAAGACAAACTTTATTAAATTCCACTGATGAACTTGTATTTTGGGCTCCTCTAGGACTTTCTTTAGATACTCCGGTAGCTCTTAGTTTTTTAGAAAGACTGAAAGACTCTACTATTAGAATAGCTAAAGGAGAAAGTTCTTTTGGAAAAGAGGTTCCTAAGAATTTTTATGTAATAAAACAAACTCAGAATGTGTTTAATTTATTAAATTCGGAAGAATAAATACTTATTATATATGACTACATCAAAACAAAAACAAAAACATAAACTTTTACCATTAGTAATATATAATTCGCTAATTCCAATTAAAGGATTTCTTGCTATGGTAACTATTTTTATTTTATGGATAAGAAGTGAATATAAAGGTGATACTAGAAGACTTAATGAAAGATTTTTTAGACATGAAACAATTCATGTATATCAACAGACTGAGATTTGGATTACATCTATTATTGTAGCAGTTCTATCTTGTTTAGTATTTAATCTCTCTTTATGGTGGATTTTAGCTACTCCTTTACTTCCATTATTAGTATATGTAATATGTTGGATTATAGAAATAATTCTACCTCCATATAATATGGCGTATAAAAATATATGTTTTGAAACTGAGGCTAGATATAATGAAAATAATCCAGAATATTTAAATACTAGGAGATTATTTCAATTTAAATTCTTAAAATACATATCTAATAAAAAATATCCAGCTAAGTAGAAAAAGAAAAAACCCTAACAATGCATAATGCACTGCTAGGGTTTCTTTATTTTAAATTAAATTCTTTTTTATATACTATCTTCTGGAAATAGTAGAATACTCTTCCATTTTCAGTTGTTACATCAACTAAACAATAACCTTCTTTACTCATTTTATTTAATAAAGATTGTTCAGTTTCTTTCACCGGAGAATACCTTCTAATATCTATAGATGGAAGATAATTTTGTATATTTAAATTCTCTTTTATTATATCACTTTGATGTGATATCTTTCCTGAGATTCTTCCAATTCCAAATGTTAATATTATAATTAATAAACAGTAGAATACTAATACAATATCTTTATATTTCATTACTTACTAAAGTATATTAAATAATCTTTTATACTAGTATTATTCGCATCAACTGGATTATATCCTTTAAACAGGAACTTGTTTACTCCTCCAACACCACCTAAATGCGCAGCTCCTAATAAGCCCCATTCATTTATTTTAGTCCCATCTATATCTTTTCCATTAGTTCCTCTTAAAGTATTTCTAAGTCTTTCTCTATTTAAATTAGTAAATTTAATAACAGCATCAATCTGCTTCTTCCAGTCTGACATATAATCAGAAGTAGTCATCCCAATATCTCTTAAAGCATCATCCCCAAATTGAAATAATCCTTTAAATCCTTGTGCATTTATTACTTCTGGATTAAAATTACTCTCTCTTTCAGCTAATCTAATTAAATATTTCTTATAATCATTTTCTATGTCTAAAGAATTTATATAAGAAGTAATCTGCTTCTTTAATTCATTCTTTTGATTTTGTCCCATATTGGCTCTACTAGTTTCCAAATTGCTAGAATCAGCTGGTTTAGTAAAATTAAAATTATCGGAGCTGCTATTAGTAGATACCCCAGAATCATTATTGCTAGGGCTGTTAGAAATATTGTTTCTATCATTTGTTAAATCTTTAAATTTCATATCTAATATTTCTGGAGATACTTTCTCTGTATTAGGATCTAATTTAGTAAAAAACTCCGAATATGATACGAAAGGATTTTTATTTTTATTCATATTAAATTCTAAAATCTATTTTACACATTTTTATCATCATTCTTTATATCTAAATCTGATTCAAATTTTTCTTGGATGATTCTGTTATCTAAGACATAATATAATTTATTTGTCCAATAAGGCCCTATATAAAGACCTACACACTCTTTTGTTTTAAAATCGATATCTTGATAGGTTGGAATATTTTCTTTATCACAACGCTCGATAAGGGTGTCTAATTGGTAGCGAGGTATATTATATATAATTTTAGTTTGGCATTTATTTTTTACCCAATATTCAAATATCCCTCTATGTTTAAATACTTTTTGAAGAACATATCCAGATAAAAAATCTCCTAATTTAGATACTGAAAAGAGATTTAAGATACCTTTAGCTGTATAGTATATTATTTTTGAAGTAAAATTTTCATTTTCCAAGAATTTATCAGAGAATAATATTAAGGAATGAGTATATTCGGAAGCCTTTAAAACTTTAGATTTTATTTTTATTGACATATTATGTTTAATTTAATATATAAAAACTAAGATTTAAAAGATTTTATATTAAGTTTCTTTACTACTTTTACATTTCTTAATAATGGTTCATTATCACTTCCGTATCCAACTGCAATTCCTGTTACAATGTACATGTTAATATCTCCGTCAAAATATTGCTCATATAGATTATGTAATGTTATACATGTATATCTAGTAGGTCTATATGGTAATAGGACTCTATATTGATTATTAAAACATATACATTCATAACATGATACTCCACGCTCTCTTCCAATTAATTCTCCCTCATTATTATATATACCAGAACGTTCATTGTCAGGAATCTCTCCGAATCGAATATATTCTTTCATTATATATCAATACCTTTTTCTTTAAATAAGTTATATAGTTTCTCAGCTAAATAAAAAGCATCTGGATGAGGTTTTCCAGTAGTTCCTCTATATCTAAGATCTATAAAATGTTTCCAATCAGAAATAAATCCAGTCATTACAAGTTCTGTTTTAAGAGCGTTAGGTAGTACTTGTCTTGCTTGCTGTGGGGTCCAATTAGAAGAAACTAGATTTAAATATACTTGTTCTGTAAATTCTAAAGATCTAATAAATAGAGATATAGGAGAATTATCTATATCACTTAAATGGAAATCATTTATATAATATCCTCCTCTTTGTTTATCTGAACCATATTCTTTATGATATGATATAAATGAATCATCATCAATAAATGGAGTTGATTTAATACAATCTCCCCCAATGTGAGGTTTAATAGTAATTTTTCCTTCTGGAATATCTAACCATGTTGGAATTATATAAGTAATCTCATTATTGAATTTATCTTTGCTATAGTTACAATACATTTGTTATGTTAAGGCTCTTTATCCTTAACTCTCCTCGTTTCCAAGGAGTATCGGACTATATCATCATCCCCTTACAGGATGTCCAGCGCTCGTGTTTGAATTATATTCTATAAGGTCTCTGTGGACCTCTTAATTCAAATCCCATATTATTCCAACTAATGATATTGTAAAAACACAACACATTAGTAATATATATATAGGTAATTGAATTAGATACAATATATATTTTAGTATATATTTTACCATAGTTTCATCAATTAGTCTCTGAACCTTCCAACTTTGTTAAAGGTTGGCTTGGCTGCTGATTAGCATGATTTAATACTTTTCTACAAAATTTGTATAATTGTTCCATTGTCATAATATGCTTACTAAGATTAGCTTGTTTAGTAATCCATGGACATTTCCTTCTATATAACCCTTGTCTGAATCTATTCTATCTAGAGAAGCTTCCTTTATATTTGGAATATAATCTCCTGTTATAGCACATATTTGCTTTTGTTTTAAAAATAGATTCCATAAATATTCTATAGTAACAGAAAATGGAATATTACTAGAATTAGCTCTTTTCCATATTCTGCCAAATTTATCAGCATCTAAATCTCCAATTTCACAAGTTAATTTTTCGTAATTTTACATGATTTTTATTCATGCAAATATATGAAATTCCCAGGAAATTAAAAAATATGATATATTAAAAAGTATTAAATTTTAGCCTTCCAGCAATTCACTGGATTATTCGTAAATAATTACTTATTTAAGCCGCCATTATTATTTGACGGGTGCTTTCTTGAGCAAAACTAAATTTTCTATGTCTTAAAACCTCCATCGATACAGCCCTGTCTAATGTAAAATGAACAGTAATTCTCTGTTCATGAAATTTTGTAGGTTCACATAGATATTTTAAATCATCTGTCCAGTCATGTTCTATAATTACTCTATAATTAGTGGTAATATATAAACTTCCAACTGGTATACCTTCTAAAGTTTGAGCAACTCTACATTCTGAATATGGATCATCTCTATATTTGCTCAAATAAATATGGTAGTTAATATCTTCTCTTGGAATAGTAAGATATACTGTACCCTGTTCTAGCATAGAGTGATGTAGTGATTTAATCATTCTATCTACAAAAGGTTCAGCAGAATCCTCTGTTATTTTATCAGAACTTTTATAACAAATACGTCCCGCACGTTCAATACTTTTATATACCCCATTTAAACCTTCTTCTTGATCCCATATTTCAACACTTGGCTTAATTAGTCTCATTCATTAAAAATTTAATCATTCCACATTCCAATTCTTTTTCCTTCCTCTTTATCTATATAACAAAACCTAGTTCCATCTTCTAAAGTAATTATATATTCCTCGGCAGCCGTAACTAATTCTGATTCTTTTCTAATTCCACTAATTCGTCCAGTTCTATGCATATCATTACCAACGGACTCTTCTGAATCTATTTCGATAAAATATACCACATCATCTTTATATTTAGAACATTCCTCGCAAGCATGATCAGAATAACCTACAATTTTATTATGGAGTTCTCGTACCTTAGAAGCATCTTCTTCCGTTAATCTGGAGTTCATTATAATGTTCTCTTCGACAACATTGCCACATATGGGGCAAATATATTTAACTATAGCAGTTTCAAAATTATTCATTGCATTTATTTATTAAATCTTCAACCTCATCTATTTGTTTTATATAAGTACGTTCTGCTTTTCTTACTCCATTTAGTAATCCATATAATTTGTTTCTTCGCTTTATAAGACACTTCATTTGGCATTCATGAATATCTTCTTCATTAAGTACTATATAATATTTATCTATATATTCAATACTTTTATCAGAATCTACGGGATACTCATTAGAAGTGAAGAAATCTTTAATTAATAAACAATGATGGCCATTATAAGGTCTACAATAGTCGACTTTATATTCAACAATTTTATTAAAACTAATAACATATATTATATCATCTGAATTTAACTCTTTAAATGTTTTCTTCATATTCTACTTATTATCCATCCATGCAACAGTCATTATACTATATGTGGCAAGATCAATTAATGTGTCTCTAAGCTTCTCATCCTCTACTTCTATAGTATCTTTTTTAATAATAGATGAAAATCTACTTAATTTATCCTGCAATCTGATCTTAGATACTAATAATCCATCCTCATCTAATTGCTTATAAAAAGAATTTCCGTAATCACTATTTTTTATTTTGTACAACTCAAGTATTTCATCAGTTAGTAATTCCATAACCTCTGAATAATTCATAATAAATATATTTAAAATGTTAATACTAATCAATAAAATCTATATTTCCAACACATGAATGTAAAATACTTCTAGGTTCATCTTCTAATACTATTCTATAATAAAAATCAGTATAATCACATACTATCCCAGCAAAATATCCAATAACATCACCATCGATTTTACATAATTTTCCTATTTTATTATATAACTCTCTTAATCCCGAAGGAATAGTACTATTCCATTCTGGGATGATATAATCCGGATCTTGTAATTGATATGGAGTTATGTATATATCATTACCTCCATCATAAAAATATTCATTGACATTATCATCTCTTTTCTCAACTCACTGATTAAATAATTCCATTCTTTTCTTTATTTGGAAATTATGTACCTTCATTTTATTTATTTAAAGAATTTAATCTAGATTCTATAATATCTACATTAACCGTTGATGATCCATCTCCAATACAAATTTTAAGACTTTTATTCTTTTCCTTATTCCACTTTAAAATTGTTTCTAATTGGGCTATAGTAGGAGTAAAATCTTTCTCCATATATAACCATCTTCCACATGAGAATTTAATATATCCATTAGTTTCTAATATTCTATCAGAATTTGTTCCTGATAAATTTAAATATTTAACTAATCTATCAGAGAAATTTATATGATCATAATCTGGACATCCATATAATTCTCCATTTGGAGATAACCAACCACTATTCCATATACATTCAAGAATATCTTCTGGAAAGATATCATCTCCTCTAAGGGTGTCTAATTCAGATTGGGCTTTTTTATGCTCTGGGATATATTTTAATCCGTTAGATAAATCTAATTTTAATAATTCTATAGTTTGATAGTTATGTTCTCTTATTAAATAATCTAGAGCATATTTAAAACTAAAGTTTAGTGTGGATAGGTATTCAGAAACAAGGTTCTTGTAAGAAGAAGCTTTATTAGGAGAATCTAAATGTTCGACATAATTAAATACATCAACATCATCTACTTCCAAAGAATCTTCGTCATAAAGATAATCCTCAATTTTTAGATTTATATTACATTTTATCAAAGCACAAAACTCTTTCCAATTATTCTCTAATTTGTGAATCTTCTCAAAAGTATTTTCTAAAAGAGAGTAATAATGTCTTCTATCCTCATCTGTATCAAGATGCAATCCTTTTGAATATCCCATAACCTGAGAAGCTAAGTCCATAAATTTATATTCAAAAGATTCTTGTATACGATCTCTACTTAAATACATTTCATCTTCCTCATGATCATCTTCTATAGTAAAATGTATACCATCCTCAGTTACAGTTTTCTTCTTACCTTCTAAAATTTCTAGAAGTGTTTCATCGTTTATATTTGGAATCGTTTCTCGAATTCTTTGAATTGAATCTATTCTACAATCTTGCCAGAAGTTTCTTAAATAATATGTAAGCATCTTATTAGATTTTATATAACTTATCAGTATATTCAGTATTTACTGCTATATCAGGCTTTCCTTCGGAATCTTTAAATAGAATATATTTAACACAAAATAATCGTTTTGATTTTATATCTTCTATACATATTCTATATAAAATAGTTTCCTCCGTCTTCTTAATTTCTTCTTGACAAATAAATTTTGCTCCCAATTTTTTATTTATTGGATTATTTTTATCTAGGGAGATTAGACTAATCCAATCTTCCCTAGTAATATCAATATATTTATTCTTCACAATGTACTTCTTTAATATCTATATTAGAGGTTTCGAAAGAAAATATACTTCCCATTTCATCAATTATATATTCTTTTATTAGTTCTTTTGGGATATCAGAAAAAGTTAAATAATTAGTATCATAACAATAATTTATAATATCAAGTAATTCTTCTTCTGAAATAATTTCTTCGATTGATAAAGCAATTTTAAAATTTCTCATAATCAATCTTTTAATAAATCGGACTCCTCTTCCTCTTCAAATTCTTTTTCGATTTCTTTAAATAATTCATTTCTAATTTCTTTCGGAAGTTCTTCTACTTCCAATAAAGGATCTACATCATCAAATACATCCGATGTATAAGGTTCATCAAAATCAATATAAGTTTCCATTCTAATTTCTATAAAGAGTTCTTTTTATAAATTTTCTATTCCCATTCTCATCTAACGGAGAATAAATATTACAAGTATACAATCCATATACATGGGGTTTCTTTAACATGATATCCAACATATATTCAAAATCAAATATACCCCTTTGCAGTAGTTTTAATACTTCTGTAAGTTCTTCGGAAGTTGGTTCTTTTCCTAACTCTTCTGTAATATATATATGAACTAAGTTAGTTGCTTCCTCAGAATTTAAAGATTTGTTATTAATTACTTTATTTATAGTGTTATATAAATCTTTCATTTATTTGAATGATATTTTTAATACTTATAGCATTTAGAATCAGAGTATTTCCCTATTGAAGATCTTTTTCCATCTCTCCAAAGATAGAAGTCTTTATATACTTCATATATAGGATTCCCCTCTTCTGGATATATAAAAGTATTATAAAAGATTAATCCATACGGAATATCTTTATCTCCAAACATATTATACTCTTCGTAATTTATTTCGGAACATACTGCATAATATCTAGCTTTATTTATTTCAATAAACCAAGCAATATATGGATTGGAGTCTTTATTTAATCTAATACTATCAAGTGCTAAATAGGATTTAAATTTAATATTTTCTTTTCCTGATATTGTATTTATATATCCATTATGATTATTAAATAACTCTTCTCTAACATTATTAGATATAATATACTCAGAACCGTTACTTAATACACATCCTAATTTTATATTCTGTTTAGTTCCTAGAGCAATAGGTTGGATTTCTATAGATTGCAAGAAGTAATCTTTGTTATTTAAATACTTACATTTATTTTTAATATAAATCACAAGATCGTTAAAATCATAATCTTTGCTCTCTATATCTTCAAATAATATGGTTTGAGTATATTGACTAAATAAGTTATTAGTATCTACAGCAATAGTATCTAATTTAAGACTATCAAATCTATTTAATACATTTGGAATATATATATTTATAGGAGTATTAGTTATCGCTAAAGTATCCTTTCCGAATGTTACTATAGTAGATAAATTTTCTTTCACTGGAACTGTATATAAATCCATAGAAGAAAGTGTTTTAACTAACTCACTTTTATTCTTTTTATATATGTCTCCATTACATTTTGTTAATAAAAATACTAATGATATTAATGTTATAAAAATAAATATTTTCCTCATATTATTTAATACTTTCATATGTTTTTTCAAAAATATCTGGTTTACATGGATAAAATTCTCCATTTACTCCTTTAATAATATAATCTCCAAAAGAAGCTTTCATATCTCCTTCTAAAGTTTGAATACGTATATGTTTATCATTTTTAACAGTTTCTATATCATCGTCAGTTATAAAAACATTATATATAAACTTTAAACATTCTTCTATAGAAGAATTATTATTTAAAAGTTGTATAGCTTCTATGATTACTGGTTTCTTTTTATATTTCATAAATTATGATTTAAATATTAGAGATAAAATAAATTATCTCTAATATAATTTATATTTATTACTTTAAAGTTTTTAAATACTTTTTCTTTATATTTTCTTTTATAGTTAGAATTTCTCTATTATACTCCCAAGTATGAAAATTTACACATTCTTGTATAGTTTTATGATTATACAAATAATCTAATATAGCTTCCCATGTAGACATACTTATTATATCGGAATTTAATTTATCATGTTTATTTACCCAATTAAATATCCATATAATATGATATTTCCGAAATAAACATATCTGAATATAAGGATCCCATTCATGTCTAACTTCATCATATTTCCATTTCCATCCTAGCCCTGAGAATCTTATATCTATAACAGAATTATAATCTCTTCTAACAGGAAGTCCAAAAAACCAGAAATTTTTCTTAAGTATAAGATGACATTTAGGTCTTTTAAATATTTTTCTAACTTTCCACCAATAATAAAGAGGATTATTATATTGATTAATAATCTTTATCTTTGACTTTATCGGATTCATAATCTAATGCTTTAACAAGATAATTTATAGCTTCAAGTTCTCCATAAGTTAAATTAAATGTTTTTTCATTTATAGCTATATCCCATCCCTCTCCATTAGTCCATTCGGTTATTTCTATAAAAGAAGACTTATTTTTTAAGTGATCATACTTTTGAAGATCATCATAGATCGATTTTCTACTGCCAATTTTCATATTCAATTATTATTTAATCCTCTTCATCATAATTATTATATATATCTTCTTCATATCTAATAGTTTTAAATACTGGCTGAGTTGGGATTCCATCTTCTGACATACTAAAATATGTAACAGTTCCCATATGTCCGATAATATTAGATATATTCTTTACATAATCTAATTTAGTATTCCTATCCCCTACAGGTTTTGCTTTAAATCTTTTTCCAGATTTAGTTTCCATAACAAAGCACATATCCTCTTCTGGCCGCAATCCAGGAACCCATCCTACAATAAGAAATTCTTCGTCTTTATAGTCTTTAATCTTTATAGCCGCGCTAGTCTTTTTTCCATATCCATAATATGCGTCTAATCGTTTAATGACTACTCCTTCAAATCCTTCTGCTACATATTTCTTATTTAATTTATCGATTCCTAACCATCCAGAAATTGGAGTTTGTTCTACTAATTTTAAGTAAGATGATTTAGATATAATAGGTTCTAATTCCTGCATTAATTCCCACCTATCCTCAAACTTCATTTTATCATCAGCAATATCGTATATCCAATACTGTAATTGGATAATATCTTGATATTTTTCTGGAGTAATTTCCTTAGTTCTAGCTAATCCAGAAATTTTTTGTAATGTCCATCCATGTTTATAAATTTCTCCATCTAACATTATATCTGGATACTTTTTAAATATTTCTATCATAGCTGGATCATTAATTAGATGTTCTGCTGCTGCATTATAATCTCGTCCACCCCTAGAACTGGTCCTAATCTCCCCATTCCTTTGATAAAAGATACATTTAACTCCATCTAACTTTCTTGAGGCTAAATATTCTTTATCAAAAGCTTTAGTAGCTACTTCTGTGTATTTTTTACATCCCATTGGAATAGGAACATTATCAGCATTAGTTTTTATTAAAGGAAGTTTTTCATTTATCTCTTCCTCAGTTAGTTTATCTAAAGGTTTTGTAAATAATTCTTCTACTCTCTTATATCCTTTATCTAAATATTTAGATATAACAGAATTATACTCTAAATCTCCTTGCTGATGGATTGTTCTTTTAGCTTTACCTTCTGTAATAACTTTCTCCGGCTGTTCAATAAGCTTTCCTTTAAATAATCCTGTTTTCTTAAAGATTCTAAATTCGTCAACCACAGGATAATATTTAGCACTTGCATATACTACCCTAATTTTTCCTTTAGAGTCTCTAGATATTAATTCATTCTTGTATGTTGTTCTCATTTGCTGATAAAAGATTGCATATAGGTGTAAAAGATATGGTACTAGAAAGCGTTTCTAATATACTCCTTTCAACTGTTCCTTCAGTTTCTGGAGAATTAATTATTTTCTCCCACTCCGGACATTTTTTTATTGTAAAGGCAGACTCACTCATTCTAGAAAGTTGCATACTATAAAAATTACCTCTATACCACATTTCTGTTAAGATATTATCCTTATCTATTTCTATTGTAACTTTGTTATATTCTTCTATAGGTATTCCAACGAAAGCTTCCTGCCTAACTTTATTCTGATTATAGAATACTTCTTTTGGCATAGTTGCCAACCTTCCATCATCATCTATTGCTATATCTAATCCTTTAAATTTAACATAAAACCCTTTTAATTGTTGTTGTTTTATCTGATTTGTAATGTAAAGGAGTTCGTATACTGTAGCTACAGTAGTAAGTAGTTCACTTTCCGGAGTATAAATTTCTAACGGGTCGTCTTTTGGAAAGTTAGTGTCTATATTATAATTCATTTCAATTTAATATATAAATGTTATTTTTTGTTCTAGATAAGGCTACATACTGTAGTTGTCTTAATTCTTCTTCATCTCTACATTTTAAAATGTCCTTCATATCTATATAAACATTAGTAATTGAGCTTCCTTGCATAATAATACTACAAACTTTCATCTGTAGATTGGACTATATCTTATATTTAATAGATATTCTTTATTAAATATCCTACTGTTTCCAAATAAATTTTAAATAATTTAAATGTACTCTCTTTCGAGATAGTCTCTGAACCCTCTTCCAATTATGGAATTCGGCTGCGGATTATCCAATATTATCCTTTTTTACTATACTGAGGTAGTTAATCTCACCATTATATACATCACTGTTATAATTTAGTAGGATAATCTCTAAGGATGTTCCCGTCAATTAAGTAGGTTTTACAAGAGCCAAGAAGTTAACTCTTATGCGTAGAAATGGCATACCCAGGCTTTAATGTTGCTGACTTTATTAATCTTCCATCATAATATAAATCAATTGGAGATGCAAAATACTGTTGCAATTTATAATACTTACCCCATAATGTTCCATATAACCTAGGATTTACTTTTTTATCTATTTTCAAAGCCATTAATCTAGTTTGTTCATATAAAGAAATAAAGGAATTTAACGTTTTAGGATCTATATATTTAGATATAATAAATATCTCTATATCGTCTTCGTATATAATATCTTTTAGTGTTAGTATAAATCCTTTTAATTCTAACGGAAATAACTCAGATGGAGGTTTAATATAAGGTTTTATATCTTTTATTATATAATCTAGAGAATTAAATATTTTTCCAAAGTAATCATCAGATTCAAAATTATCATATCCGGTTAAGAATCCTCCGATATTATATTCTTCATTATTATTAAATAAAAGTTTGTTAAGTACAGTATTATACTCATTTAATCTCTTATTTGTATATGTAAGAATCCTACACAGATAAGGATCTTCCTCACTAATAGCTTTTTTAAAATTTCTTCCAGCTTTAATTATGAAGTCTTTTACATTATTACAATTATGTAAAGATCCATAATTAGATTTAAATTCTTTAAATTTGCCGGTATGTGGAGATGTTCTTAATTCATCTAATAAATATAATAACGGAGCCTCTTCTTTTTGCCTGTATATTTTAGTTAATTCTATCTTATTTTTTATAGAGAAAACTTTAGATATCCGCAACTCTTTAACTCCTCTCAGTTGTGCTGAATCACCTACAAAAAGCACTCTTACGTTTCTTTTTATAATTAACTCCTTATCTATAAAGTCATATAAATCAGAGGTTATCATACTACATTCATCTATTATTACTAACCTAGGAATTCTAGCCTTCCAATTATGTTTAAGTCCACTTTGAAACTCCAATTCTCTAATATTTAAATTTTCAATTTCGAGATTTGGTTTTAGTAATAATAATTGATGTAATGTTAATGTTTCAGATTTAGTAAGTTTCTCTAAATTAATCCTAGCTTTATGTGTAGGAGCACATACTACATAATCGTAATTATAATTATCTAAATATGCTACTACTTGAGATACAATACTAGATTTACCAGTTCCAGCTTTTCCGGATAATAATAATTTATTAGCTTCTACGTCATCTAATTCTCTATCTCTATTACTATTTATAAATTTAATAATAGTCTTAATTGCTGATAATTGCTCCCATGATAAATCAAAATCTAGAGTGTGGAATCCTTTTATTTCGGATTCCAACTCTTTGTCTTCTTTTTCCTGTATTAATGTATTTTCAAAATCATGGAATACATTACTAGTATCTTTCATTAAAATATAATTTCTTCGTCTACATGTTTTACAGTGTGTATTATTATATTAGAAATAAAATCTAAACCTTCTGACATTGCCTCAATATAATTTAGTAACTCTTGATCTAAATTAAAGTTACAAAAGAATATATTTTGCAATGTTTTAAAGTTTAAATCTTGCTGGTAATTATATATACATCTAGAAGCTTTTCTAATAAGATCTACATTTTCTATCTCATCAAACAATATTTTACACTCCGATTTATCCGAGGTAGAGAATTTAAGCCCTAATATTTCTAATATAAGTATCATTGTTTTCCTGTTGATCCAAATCCACCAATTCCTCTATCTGTTTTATCTAAATCCTCTAAACTATTTACTTCTTCCCATTCACATACTTCTACTTTCTGGAGAATTAATTGACAAATTCTATCTCCTTCTGCGATATCTACAGCAGAATTCCAACTAGGATTTACTAGGATAACACCATAATTTCCTCTATAGTCCAATAATTGTTATCGTTAGGCTTTTTATCCTAACTTCTATAGCTTCTTTTTTGCTATAGCTCCGCGTACCTTTTCACATAACGTGTTGGGCACTCTTGGAAGGATTATATTTATTCACCTTCTACGCTGTACAATGATTCAGAGCCTTTCGTAATCTCTGAATTTATCACGGGATTAGCATCACAGCTTTCCCCGTTATTGCCCAATTTAACGACGCCGACTATTCTACCTAAATCGTCCCTTATAATTTGTTTTTGTAGATTATGATGTGAAGTATGTTCTGACCGCAAAAGTATTTCTAAATTTTCCAAACGATTATCCTGTTTGTCCTCGTTTATATGATGTACATCATAGCATTGTCTAAGAACAACTCTTCCATTAATAGTTTCGAAATACTCAGGGTTAAACTTTTCATAATTACGTTCTATTACTAACCTGTGTTGCAGTACTCTGGTCCCTTTTGTTGATCGATCATGGGGATAAGGATGCCCAGGACAATATTCTAATATATATCCATAATTAGATATAATAGTAGTTCCCTTAAATGAGGCATTTTTATCTCCAATAAGTCCATATTGATGATTTTTCTCTCCTTTGGAATATTCTGATTTTAGAATATATGCACATTTCTTAGAACATGTTACTCCATTTTTTACCTTTTTAATATGAGAAGGTTTTATATACATCTTTCTTCCACATACTGCACACTCACAATTAGGAGTATAATTAAATTTTGCCCATTGTTCATAACAAGAGTATGAACAAAAATTTTTAGGAACTTTTTTAGTAGAGGTTTCTATAACCTTACCACATTGTTTACAAGTCTCATCCATATAAAGTAATTAATTTAGTTATTAATGTACAAATATAGATAATTAAGATGACTGGAACAATAGATAAAGTGTTAAAATTTGTTAGTTTTCAGCGTCGATGGTTCCTACACCATTACCTAATAATAATCCTTTCTTTAAAGCTAATCCACTTCTCATTCTAATTTGAACCTCATACCCCTCTGGAATAGAAGTATAAATATCTAAAGGTACTAATACTCTAGACCCAGGTTGCATAGATATAGATTTAATCTTCATAGTTGTAGTATCTAAGGTATATACTACAGATCCATATTTAATTAAATCCTTAGGATCAATATTACTAAAGCTAGCTCTTGCGTCCATTCCAGCTGCTCCAGATGTTTTATATTTAGGTAGTTCGTTATTAGATTTATTATATATTTTTACTTTCATTTTTTCTTAGATTTCTTTGATACTGTTATAGTTTTATTTCCTTTTCTTTTTCCATCTCCTTCTTTTAATAATTCAAGTATTTTAAAAGTTTTATTAAATATAGAATAATCCGCCCAATTATTAGTTTTAGGTAAATCAGTATATCTATATTTAATATTAGGAGATAATATATCCAAAATTTCTATATTATAATTACTACTTCCTCCTTCTACAAGTATAATATCTCCAATTTTGAGATCTTCTGCTAACATAAATAAAATATATTTATTCTTTATTATGTTCGTATTCTTTTACTTTAGATATAATAAATTCCTTAGTTAATTTATATAATCTACTTTCTGCATAAGAAAAATATAAATAATTCCCATTGTCATCTGTTAATTCAAATACCGGAAGTTCTCTAGCAGCATATTTATTCAATATAGCTCTTCCTTTTTTCTTATCTTTAGTATATGATATATCATAATAATTTATATTTAAATTCTCTATATCATTATCAGGAGGAAGAATCTCAAAAGGATCAATATCAGATTCCAGACTATTATATATAAAATTTAATATCATGATTTAAAATATTTATATATAATTTTTAACTCACAACCTTTTAATCCATCTTGATCTATATATTTAAGAGCAGTATCTTTATCATAAATAGCATTAGTATTATACACTCCAAACTCTTTTGTTATAGGATTGTAATAATTAGATAATTTAGGATTATATATAGCATAAAAAGATTTAATCATTATCGTCAGGATTTGGAATTAGTAAAACAGGAAGTACTTCACATTCTTTCAATTCTTTTTTAATTATAACATTTTTAGCTTCATCTTCTGTATTATATAATGGAACTAATCCTCCAGTTCTAAATAACTCACAAGTATCGTCCCAATATAATCCGTTGTTTAAATTGTGAATAGTATATTTCATCAGACATCCTCCTCATCTACTACTTGAATATTCTCTATTTCTGGATCTAAACAAGAAGAGTCTATAAGTATCTCTTCATCATAATCCCAGTATCCAGAATTAAACTTATCTATTGCTTTTTTTTCATTATCTGCATCGATATCTACATAAAATGTAGAATCACAAGATACTGTATAAGTAATTCTGTATTTCATATACTTATTATATTTTAGTTATATCACATTGTCCTCCAGAACAAGCCTGAGCCCCTGTTGTATCTGCATCGATCAGTACTTTTTTCCATTTAACTGTAGTCCAGTCGATAGGAGTATAGTTTCTAGTTATATCACACCAATCGTGATATAATTGTACATATTTAAGAGCTTCAATCATAGTGTTATAATCTTCTCCAAAATATATATCTCCGAATTTTTTCATTCTCCGCATTATATCTCTCTTAGCATTTAGATTTTTTACATTAGTAAATGCTGTTTTATCTAAATACTTCTGAATTTCTGCAATTGGAATTTCTATATCAGAATCTAAAATTTCATCTATGAATTCTTCTGTATATCCTAATATGGATAATACTTTAACCCAATTATTATATTGAATTGAATTAGCCTTTATCCATTCAGAATGAGGTTTATTTAGATAAGAGGGATCTTCTGTTACATTAAGTTCTTTAATGAATTCTTTAGCATCTTCAACAGTAGAATATAGTTTCTCTCCTTTATAGTTAAATGTATCACAAGCTTTCCATAAATTTCCGAATATCTTTTCGGCATCTACAATTAATCCGGAGGCAAATATAACTCCATCTCCATACATTTCTACCAGTTCCTCTGAAGTAAATACTTCTGTGTATGGGGGTTGAGTATATTGTATGTCGCCACTATCTGGGATAAAAGATACTCCAGCTATAAAGTTTTTATTACTCCAAACCCACTCTCTGATAAGATGCCATTGTCCTTTTGGAACAGTAACAGTATTAGATACGTTATTACATATAGGACTAGTAGGATCTATCATTCCTGGAATAATCCAATTATTATATAATAATTTAACTACTTCTAGTTGTTTTATTCCTAATAATTCTTGTTTAGTTTTAACATTATCATCTGATTCAATTGCGAACATAATACAATTATCAGTATGATTATTAGACCAAACAGATTCCACTACTGCTTTAGGGTTATATTTAGCATATACCTTACCTGCTTCTTCTTCTTTATTAACCTGAACTCTCCGAATATATCTTTTCGCATGTTGACCATGACATCCCGGAGTGTTTCCTGTTAAAGTACTTATATTACCATCCATTTATATTCTATATAAGACGCAACTCTTATACACGTTCTCTTATGAACTGCTATATGTCACCATATAGATTAGACTATATCATCATCCTATTTAAATAATAGGAGCACCGCGCTTCCAGTGTCATTAGCTTACACTGTACTCTATTTCTAGATAGTCGTTGAACCTGATTTAACTTGGCTGCTGATTAGGTTTATATATAAATAAATCATTCCAGCAATTCACGGTGTTTATATTTAAATATTACTATTTAAATGCCCAATATTTTAGGCTTAATACAAGTAGTTCTAGAAGCAGGATTAATTCCTAATAACTTAGCTATTTTACTATTTTGTTCCTTAATAATCCTAGCTCCTTCCTGTAATATATCAGGATTAAGTAGTATATCAGGATTCATCATAATTCCGCTAATAGATACTCCAATTAATGGATCATTTTTAGCTAACTGTTCTGTTACCTCTCCTAAGAATGGAAAAGAGTTATATGTAGCCTGAATTGTTCCAATAGTAGCTGCTGCTTTACATTGTTGGTAGAATTTTTCTTTTGTCGTTGATTCTTTACCTGAAATGGAGACCAAATTACAAAATTGTATTCCAGTCTCTTTAGATACCCCATCTGGTTTGGTTGTTTCTAGTACAGGTTTAAAACCTATCTCGAAACATGGATTACAACCTACACCAGAATCAGATCTAAAGAAAAACCCAGGTTCTCCATACTCCTTAGTAGACTCAAAGATTTTATTAAATACTTCTTTATTATTATCACTCCTCTCTAAAGCAACAGAAGCATTATATCTTCCACGTTGAGGATTATCATAGAACCAATTCCCTACCTTAGAATTGTACATTTCTTCATCATTAGGAGAGAATAATACAGCTAAAGCGCTTCGCCTGACGCCACCACTGAGGCACGAATCTGCACAATGTGATAATATATCAGTACAGTTAAGCGGAGAGAGTTTTCTAGTAGTTTTATGAACATTATCTAGTAAAGAATCTATTTTATTCAGAGCATTTCTTAAACCATCAGGACCCGGAGCTAGAAAACCCCCAGATATTAAACTTCCATTAGGTCTGATTTTAGAATAATCAAACTTAGGATAAGATATATCCGAATTAAAATAGTGCTGAATGAGTTGGTCAATAGCTTTCGACCATCCCTGTATACTGTCCTCAATTATATACTCCTCAATAGAGCTATTAAGTATTTCAGGCATTTCTGGGAGTAGATTCACATGTTTATATTCAACAGAACAACCTACACCTGCTCCACATAACAGTAAATACTCAATCTGTTTAAATCTCTCTAAATCATCTATGTAAGTATAAGAACAATTGAAGATCTTTTCATTTTTCTTTAAAATAGGATCCCCACCAAACTGTAATGCTCTTTGAGAACCGTAGACTGTAGCTTTTTTATACTCATCAAAAGCTTCTAGGAAATCATTATTAAATTCTGCATTATTTAATGCTTCCGGATATTTATCTCCAAGATGTTTTATATGCATCTGAAATATTCTATCAACAGATTCTTCAAAAGTTTCCTTCCTTTTTAGATCTGGATTATATCTAGCGTATTTAGATTGGAATATAAACTCTCCTAAAGCATTTGATTGATCATTGTACATATTAAATTTCAAATAAATTGTTTAAAAGAAGATTTTTTTCGAAGGGATTAACAACATCTTTATCATCTCTTAATAATTCAGTAAATGCATTATATGCAGTAAATAGGGAAATCTCTTCATCTTCTGAAACATAATACTCCGAATCAGGATTTAAAACAAGATTTTTATATGCTGAAATAGCTGTGGTTGGGGATAATTTAGCTTTTCCGAAATCACTTTTATACTCAGATTTAATACAAAAATCTACCCATTTGCCCAGAGTATTAGTCATATCTACTTTATCTCTAGATATAAATGTATTCTTTAATTTTTTAATCTTAACTCCTAAATCATCTGTTAAATTCATTAGATTTTTAATGGGAGAAATATCATACATCTTTTGTGGCTCTAATACTTGTGTATTTAAATATGTAGCATTAAACACACAAAGATTTAAACACGCCATATTAATCCCTCCCCTAAAAATTTTTACTACTGGGACTTTACAATCTAATCCATAAATTAAAGATATTACTTGCTGATGATCTTCATACTCCCAATAGTTTTTAGGTAAAACTGCTTGAATATAAACTCTATTATACATTATATCTTTTTCTTCTCCAATACTAATCTGTTTTGGCTCTTTTACTTTACATATAAATTCATCTGTAAATTTACTCATTGATTGAAGAAAGGGATCTATGTAGTCTTTAGTAGAATAGAATTCTTTCTTTCCTATTTGCGTTGCTTTTCCTTTTAATAATTGTTCTAAAGTTACTTCCATGTATTAATATCCAAATATATAACAGCAGTTATTAAAACTTGCATAATTAAAATTATCTTCTATATAAGTACATGCATCTACATATTCATATATTCGAGGATCTATAGTAATATTTAATGTATTTATCATAAAATCTATCCATTCTTTATTTTGTATTTTCCCTATATAATTATCTAAAGCATATTGATAATCCTCAAGACTAGTAATAATAGAGTTAATATATGCTAAGATGATTATAAATATATTTTCTTCGTAATAATAATATGGATTTGTAGCTATTAAAAATAGTTCGTTAATACTCCAATCTTTAGTTTTTAACAGATAATATAAATTAGGATTTGTATTATTAGGATTTATGGTAATAATATAATTAGAGTATTTTAAGTCCTTTGCAACAAATCGTATTGAATTTGTTGTTTCATCACTATCTATACATTTCCAGAGTAAGGAGTAGAAAGAAGGATTTGATTCTAACCAGTTATAATCTATTTCAATTGTATCTGATTTCTTTGTATCACATAAATAAACGAAGCCCATGTTTATATAAAATTTTATTTAAGTATATAATAAATATCCTTATTTAAATAATTCGATTTATATAGATACATATTTATTGATTTGGATTAAATAAATAACTTAAATTTTCAGTTTCTACTATATCCAAATCATTTAATATATCATCTACATTTATATAATTTATACAATCTGTATTTATGTTCTCTTTAAAAACTAGGTCTACTAAAGCTTTAATACTCTCTGTACTATGATTTAGCTCTAAAGCTCCTATAAATCGTTTAAGAGCTTTTGGATATTCTTCAAGTATATTTTCTATAAAATCCTCACTATAATATAAAATACTGATATATAAATCAAATTCATTAAGTTTTTTAGATAATGTAATAAAATCTACTACATCCCAAAGATTCATGCAGTAATCTTTTAAAAAGTTTCTAAATTCCTTAGAGGTTATATCAGATATACATACAGAATAATCAGAATCCTCAATAGCATAAGTAAGATCCCAATTTGCATCAGTATAACTATTTAAATCTATATCATTTTTCTTACAAAATTCACGAACTTCCTGAGGATTATCTAAATATAATATAGGAGTTTTAGAAGAATCCTCTGATAAAAATATAAATGCATTCATTTTTTCTATTTTTAATTATAGTTAAGTATTAAATAATAAATATATTTTTTTTGTTACTCTTTAATTACTCCAGTTGTGATATGAGTGTCAAATACCTCCATAAATGCTACACCCCATTTAGTTTTTCCAAAATTAGCAGCTATATAATTAGAAGATCCATATAAACTTGGACATGATATATACTGAAACCTTCTCGATTCAGTTATAGCGTATTGATGTAAATCTCCTTTTACTACATAGAGATTGTCTTTAAATTTTAATCCAGAATCATAAATATAATCATTTACCCAATTTATTGTTCTATCATTCAATGTAAGAGGCATTCCTTTAAATTGAGAATCACTGTCTTTCGAGTTTGTTATCGTTAGGCTTTTTATCCTAACTTCTATAGCTTCTTTTTTGCTATAGTCCAGCGTACCTTTTTATCCACTACTTATAAAAGTGTTGGGATAGAAACCACTCTTGGAACTATTTTATTCTCTTTCGAGGTTCAAGTTCTACGCGTTACGATGGCACAGACTCTTTACTTTCTGTACTTATCACGGGATTGACATCACAGCCTTCCCCGTTATTGGTTTCTAATTCTCTATATGATTCCTCATATAGACGGCAATATTCTAAGTATCTTTCATATTTTCTTTTTAAATATATTTTTGAGTGTGAGTATAATTTATGTAAAATGTTAAGTCCTGGTCTACAAGCTATTTCTAGTACTCTAGTTTTAGAATTCTTATCATTATGATTATATCCTAAAGGGTACTTAGTAGAAAATACATCTTGTATAGAATTTAAAAAATCTTCTGTTCCTAATAATGAAAGGAGCATTTTAGAATGATCTTTAGTTGCATATGAAATACACCCATCTCCATCTATATAACCTCTTATAAAGTCCCATACTAAACTCTCGTCCTTAAATATGTTTAGACTTGGGAACTTTAAGGTTAAAGATTTTCTAGGAGTACAACCATAACTATTAAGTGTTTCCCATAAATGTTGACTAGATAGACATACCCTACATCTAGTATTTCCTTTATTATCAGCTTTAGTAATCTTTAATTCTTTAGTGTATCCTATAAACTTGGCAAATTTTTCCATGTGTTCTTTATCAGTACCAGAAGCACATAATTCAAAGTTCCAATCTGTTCTAGATTTTTTCTCTTCGATTGGGGATGAATATATATATATCCATTAGCAAAGATAAATCCTAACCAATATGCTTTCTCCTCTGTGTCAATAGTATCAAAAATACGTTCATTATATTTTTTTATTGACTTACCTTTTCTGGATTCATCATAAAGGTCTAATTCTTTTAAATCTTTACTAAGAGATTGAGAATTAATTCCGAATCTTTTAGCAGAAGCTCCTACACTTTCTAAAGAATTTACATAATCATCTATTGCCAGTTTAAATAGGTTAACTTTTATGCCAGATCTTCCATTCTTCCAATAATACCCTTTATCATTAATATAACCTTCAAATTCAACTCTAGATAGGTTATACTGTTTACAAAAGTCGAGTAAACTTAATTCACTCTTCAAAAATAAATTTAAAAATTCTTCCATGTTATAATTCTATTATTTATTAAATATATTATTATTTAACAGATATATAAATTATTTCCATGGAAACCAAATAATTATATTAAAAATATGAAAAATATATCACCATGCATGAATAATATAGAATTGTTCCCAACATCGAATTTATCAATTGGGAGATCTGAGATATAAGATTCTATATTTAATTGCTCTAGTTTAGAAGCAAGAACAACATTATTTAGCCATCCCCAGTCACCGTCCTTCATGTTCATATAAGTTCGCTACTCTTATACGGGTTAATAAAACCTCCTCATATTTCCTTATTAATATGAGAACTGACTATATCTTCACCTTCATCTATATCTGTGTTAGATATAATGCTAAGGGCTAGGCATTTCGAATCGCTTGATTCTACTTCCATTTCAGGAATAGTCGATGAGCCTTCTACAGAATTTAAATCTGTAGCTTGGTTGCTGATTACCATCTCAGGCGTCCCAGCAGTTAACCTAGTTTCAAATAATAATTTCTTATTATTAGCACAAATTGTATTTAAATACAATCAATGATTTGAATCTCCAATACAAATATATTTAATATGAGAATTTTCTACATAATCAAGTAATTTATTAAAGAACTCTAACATAACATCTAAATACATCTTAGATTGTTCTTTTGGAGTAATAGTAGTAGGTAATTCATGACCTCTAACAGTTTCACCTTTATAAGAATCTACACTATCTCCTAAATTACAGATAATTAAATTATCAAATAATTTATTAATAATAAAATTATATACTTTATCTAATCTCCTACTAATTTCTTCTTTATTATAATCTTCTAATTGTATAAATCCATATTTAGGATTATAAGCTCCAATATGCATATCAGACAAGAATATAACTAACGTATTAGTATATTCATTAGCATCGGAATATAAAGGAGTTATAGGAGTATTATATTTAACAGGAATTCTAAGTAAATCCTTAACAAATGTTTCTTTATCCCTATACTTGTTAAGTTCCTTAGTTAATTCTAAGATATATTTATTCTTATCTTGTACCTCATCTCTATCAGCATTCTTAGAAGCAGAATGTAATTTTAAATCCAATAACATTCTTTCTAATTCCTCTTTACTTTTACTTTCTGCAATATGCGGAGCAAATGGGTAACAATCTTTAGTAATCTGAAATGCTCTTAAAATTTTCTTTAATTGAATCAAATCATATTGTGGGAATTTCTCAGACAATTTCCTAGCTGATAAATTATATCCTCTATTAGAATATCCAACATAAATATCCTGCATTTCAGATAATGTGAGAGTACCTTCAAAAGATTCTTTATCTCTAATAAGGATTCTAAATTCATAATGTGTTACTTTACCTTCTTCATCTCTTACAGATGAACCAACAATTCTACTTTCGAAAGATTCATCAGTAGTAGCATCATATATAATTTTTCTATCCTTAACTTTATTTAATTGTTTCTGAGGGGTCTTTTTTACTCCAGAGTTTTGACAAAGTATTTTATATGTAAATCTAAACGTATCTAAATCAAATTGTGGTGGAGTTAAATCCTGATAGTTTTTATATAATCTATTATATAACTTTTCTTGAATATTATCCAATTTATATTCACTTTCTACATCATCAAATGTAAAAATATCATTATTTACTCTACTTGAGATAGATTCTAAGATCGATTTAGATAATTCTAGTTTCATATTTAATCACGGCTTTAAGTAGCGACACTGTTAAAATTATTACTGTTATGTTTTTAAAAATAAAGGGTGTAATAAATTAATATTACACCCCTTCTAATTAATTATATATTTGTATAAATATTTTATTATATTATATTTAAGATTATTCTTTAACTAATCCAAATACATAAAATTCTCCTTGTTTAGTAGTAATTGACGGAGTATAAACACCTGCACACAAGATTTCTCCGTTCTTAGAAGCTTCATCCTCAACAACTTCTTTAGTCTTTCTTACTACATAATTACGTTTATTTTGAGCAATCAATTCACGCATTTTACGTTCAGCATCAGCCTTATTAACAGCAGATTGATCTACAGGCATACCAATTGATTCGATTGATTTAAATTTACCTTCTTTATCCAAGTTAAATTCTGCTTCACAAACATTATATACAGTTTCCCATTTAGTCTTACCTTCTTTCTTGAAATTTACAATTTTATAAGGTTTCGTACGAGTATCAGCAACCGGAGAAGTTTTCTGAATATAAGCTCCAGCTCCAGTAATCATATGTTTGTTGCTGATGAAGTTCTCAGCGAATGCTCGGAAATCATCTGAACCGAAAGTAGGTTCCCCGGCAGCACGCCATTTTGCAGTTGCATTTTGATTAATTTCTAACGGAAGTTCACACATTGCTTCTTCTTTACTAAATCCTTTTACATTGGTCATAAACAATTTTGCCATAATTCTAAAAATTTTATAGGTTAATAAATATTTAAGTTGTTATATTTTCCCTTAATTTGATAGCACAAAGATAAGGGGATTTTTAATGTTATCAAAATATTAATCACTAAAAATTTATTAATAATTTCTAGTGAGGTGTTGTTTTTATCTAAAGTGATGATATTCCTATATTAAAATGGAAGTAATTTATCTAATACACTATTTATCTTAGATTTACATTCCTCAAGATTCTTTGCCCCACATAGGTTTACTTTTTTACAGTCAGTGATAGCTTTACATAGAGGTAAGAAATTTTCCATCCATGAATCGTCATAGGTAGATATATCTTTTAAAAACGCTTTGGTAAACTTCTCTATAGGAACATCTGGATGTTTCTCGGAATATTTTCTATATATAGCAATAAGTATAGATATTAAAGCTGTAACAGTATCTAAAGAGTCTACAGCTAAAGAGCCTATACATAAAACTTTCTTGAAGAATTTTTCCTTTTCTTCTTGAGTTAAATTATTAAATTGATTAACTAAATCTTGTACTATTTGTTTTGATATTAAAACATCATCTCTGTATGGAATCATGATAATATACTTTCTTTATTATATTCAGCATAAGCAGCGTATGATAGTAAGGTTTTAAATTCCTTTAATCCTTTAAGTAGCCACTTATTTGGAATTTTAAATACTGTGCTAGAATAATTTGGAATAGTTTGTACTGATATAATATTTAAATATGATTTAGATACCTTATAATCTTCTCTATTTAAATAAGATAATAACATCCAATAATACATTGCTAATTGACGATAATAATGGTAATGTTGAAAGGAACCCTCAACAAATTCTCCAGTTTCTTGAATTGTTGAACCTGGAAACATATACCACATCCTACTTGTAGTTTTTAAATCATTTAGATTTAATAAACCCTCATCTATATTTAAATTCCAATTATCTATCTTAGCTTTTAACTTTAACAAAATACTTACTTCTTCTGCATTTGGATCGGAAGTACTGTTAGGGAAGGTTACTACTATTTCCATCACTATAGTATCCTCATTCCTATTTAAATATTGATCTAATGAAAATTCATCTGGAAGAAGTAAATTCATTGCATCTATATTCCCTCTAATAGAATCTACGCACTTTATACAGGTTTCTCTAGATTTCTCATCTAAGATTATTTGTTCTTTATCATATTTAATATCCTTATGTTTATATAAATAAAGATAATATTTAAGTCCAGATGAGATTATTTTAGATATTCTAGTATTAGTTAATTGAGATACGTAATAAGAAATTTCCTCCGAAGCTCGTTGAATTGAATTTAATATAGAATATCTTCTATTTCTATATTTAAATATACTTTCTATAACCTTCCCAATTTTACCTGATGGTTTGGTGTAAGAATTTAATTCAAACGATTCATTTTCTAAGATCAACTCATGAACCGCCGATCCTAAATCTAGAGATCCGGTAGATTTAGATTTTAATCCTTCTAAATATGTTTTAAACGATCCTCCTTCATCAGGATTTATCAGTTTTAATTTAGAATTAGATATATAATTAGAATATTTATCAGAAAAATATACTTCATCAGTTATATCTAGAGTGTTTATTGATACTATTTTTATCTTAAATTTAGATAATACTTCCTTAGATATCAGTTCTTCTTTTTTGTAGTACTCCATCTATAGTTTCGTATATAATAATGTCTGGAATAATTCTTCTCAAACCAAAGATAAATTCTCTCCCACATTGAAAATTTTCAATTGTATAATATTCTATAGATAGGCTAAATCCAAAATCAGTAGTTAAGACATGAAAGCTTATAGAATCTAGTATATTTTCATTCCCCAATAAATCTTTAAGTATTTCATTAAGGATAGATTCATATATATCTCCTAAAGCACTGTCTGTAGAATTTTTAATAGCATTTATAATATAATACTCTGGCACAAATAATTCTTCTTTATAATTCTTAAAGAGATAGTTTATAAGTTTTAAAAATACCTCTGTCTCATTAGAAGTACTACATGCATTAAGACATTTTAAAATAGTAGTATCTAAATAGGTTTTATAATTGTCAATATTCATTTTCTGTAATTAAATCGATATAATCAAAATACTCTGGAAGTATTTCTTCTAGAGCTTTTATTATTTCATCTCTAGATTCTTTATTTAAAGTGATGATAACAATATTTTGAAGAATTTCTGGAGTTATTATTATATCTTTAAACTTTCTATTATTTTCTCCGAAGTAAACATCTAAATATTCAAAGATAATATTCCTGAATAAATTTCTATCAAATAAATCCATTATATCTACTACATCAGTAGGATGTGTATAGTATGTTATTGTGGATTGATTTAATCCATATGCAATATTTAAATAATTCTGCTCCTTAAATTTATGATTAGTTTTATTTATAGATAGTAATAACCATCCATAGTGACAATTATAGTAAGCTAATTGTTTGTACAGTTTATCAACTTCTACTTGTTCAAGTTTCGAAACTTCCATAAGATTAAATTATAGTATTTAATATTTATTATATTCTTCGTATTTATTATATATATCCCCATAATTTAGAGAATCGATTCTAAGAGGAGTATTATAATATTTATTCTCTGGAGTAGTCAATAATAATGTAAACACTCCGGATTTATTACACTCTATAAAATTAGTTATAGAATCTTCAATAAATACATCACACTTCCCCTTAATCAGCCTCGATTTATTACCTGAATAACATACCATTTGATAAATAGGTTTATCAGGAAGATTATTTTTAATTATCCATTCCTTAGTATAAGATTTAGAATTAATTCTTTTAGTACAATAAGCAACTATAGGGAAATTAATATCTCTTAATTTAGGAACGGTTATCCAAAATTTCTTATTATTCCTTAAATTGTATACGTTTTTTAATATTGCATACTCTTGTAATCTAGATGGATATGTATCTACATTAAACCATTTTTTATAATGTCCCATAAAATCTGCAACTATTCCATCTATATCACAGATGATTTTTAAATCTTTCATAAATTACTTTAAATCTTTCTCTATGTATTAAATATTTGTTATTCTTCTACTGAATTTTTTAGGAGATGTTTTAAAGAATCAACGTCTAGTTTTATTAAGTCAAGATAATACATTATCTTTACAATATTAAAAATATCATTGTGATATTTATTTCTAAAATTAGAAATACTATGTAAAGCAGCTTCTATATCAGCTATACATTCTTCTAATTCTATTTTTTGTACTTTATCCATTTAAATATAACCTTTTCGTATTTTCTATTAAGTCGAAAGTCTTTAAACTTCCATATTTAGAATAGAAATCTGATATATCTTTAGCCTTATATCTCCTCGGAATATATATAGGAAATATATCAGAAAATTTCTTTCTAATTTTATTCATATTACTAATCCCAGCTAAATCAGAATCATAAAACAAGAATATTTTCTTAAATCTTTCTTTTAATTTAGAATATAAAATATCACTCACAAACTGATTCTCCGAATTAGGTGCAATTGCAGGTATCCCAAGTTCATATAAACACATAACATCTTTAAGAGATTTAGTTATTACTAAATATTCTCCATTCTTTGGCATGTTATGAATACCTTGAATTATACTTTTCTTATAATTAGTTATGAAGCGATATTTTTTATTCATTGGGTAGTAAATTTTCCACAATTGCTTCTCTTTGTCCTTAGTAGGATAGTAATACCCAAACTGAAACTTTTTAGAGGTGCTAAATGAGAATATTTCATTATTTAAATATACTAGTTCTAAGGAAAATACAAAAAATTTCTTTAAAGTATTTAGACTTATTCCAAATTTTCCCCACCATTTCAATTCTTCTTCTGTAAAGTCCTTAACTTTAACTTTAATAATAGATCCTTCTGTTTTTTCAAATTTTGAATTAGTATATTCTTTTATGCAGGATTTATTAACTGGAAAGTTAATATTTTTTCTTATTCCAAAGTCATTAGCAATAATTGCTAACGCTTTAGAATAAGAAACATTATATTTATACTTAACTACCTCAATAAAATTTCCATAAAAATCGCCCCTAAAATCTTTAAATACAAGCCTCCCTACACTATCTCTAAAAAATGCACATGTAGGAGTATTATCTTTTCTAAGTGGAGACTTAAATAACCCTTTTTTAACTGGAATTCCCAAATAATGTTCCATATAAGTTTCTTCTGAATTATATCTAAGTAATAATTCTTGAGTTAACTTCTCAGAGAACACGGAATCGTAATCAGCTATTAAAGGAGGACTAGAAACATCTACTTTACTGAGGTTAACTCCCATTACAGAGTCATATTTTCAAAATCTTCCATATTAATATCCGAAATTTCCTCCGGATTAGAAGAAATTAATTCTTCTGTGGAAGTAGTAGTTCCAGAAGAAGCTTCTTCTCTAGCTCTAATCTTCTTGATTTCAGAAGCAGTAAATGCAATATCCCTATCTTGTTGTTTCAAAATTTCTACATTGCCGATAAAGTTATTGTTTACATACGCATTTCCTTCTTTATTTACTGCTGCAAAGAAAGGAAGACTAGCAAATCCTGAGCTATTCTTAATTAATTTAAGTTTACACCATACAGGAGTTTTTTGTTTAATAACAGCTTGGAGAATTGCAACCATCGAATCCCGGAATTGTTTCCAGCTCTTCATTTCAAGTTTTACTTCTCCTTTAATTAGTTTTTCATTATATTTAGGTGCGAAGTGTTCAATATAACACCGGAACTTTAATACTGCGGAATCATACATAGACGCAGAAGTTCCCCACTCGAATGTTTTTCTTTCAATAGAGTCTTGTGTTAATTCAAAGGTTCTATCTTCAAAAGTTGCTCCATTTTCATCCTCAAATACTACGTTGATAGTATCTACTTCCCTTCCATCTTTTAATTTTTGTCTATCAGCTTTCGCTTCTTTTAATTTAACAATATGAATTTTATCACCTTGTAAATAACTTCCTTTAGCTAATGTGTGTTCTCCTGCATTGTTAAAATCTGCTCCAAAATTTAGTGCCATAATGTTTAAATAAATTAATTAGTTAAATTAAAAAGTGTTTCATCATCTAGATTTATTTCTTCTAATCCCTCTAAATCTAAGTTTTTAAGATCTGTTGGAATTTCATAATCTCCCTCATCTTCCAAAGTAACTTCAAAAGGAGTTTTTAATTCCCTTGTATAAGTTTTCTTTGTATCATCTTCCGATTCATCAGAATCAAAAGTTACAATATCTTTATTAAATTTAATAACTTTATCATCTGCTTTAACTTCTTTATCTCCAATTAATTTACATGTTTTAGAATTTTCGGAAGTTTCCTCGAATCTAAATTTTGTACCATAGATTAATAACTGTTCTCTCTGTTTTCCTCTATAAGAAAGAGTAAGACTTTTAGTTAATTTATTTCCAGATTCTGGATCTGCGAAAACTTCTGATTTAGCAATTACTGGAAAGTAAATACCATTCTCTTCTTTAAAAGAAACTAGTAATCTATCTCCTGGTTCAGCATTAATTATATCTAATAACTTCTGAGTTAATACTAGTTTATTATCTTCTAGAACTATTGTATCCTGATCTTTTTTAGATTTAGATCTTTTAGGAGTTACTACAGCAATAGTTTTAGAAGCTGCTTCTTCAAAAGAATCAGATGGTTTATTAATTCTAACTCCAGTAACTTTTAAATTATCTGATAGAGTAACTACAAGATTAAGTTCTATTTCCATTTTATAATTCTATATTTGAAAGTTCACCTACTTCAGATTTCTCTTCAGATGTATTAGAATTTTCAGATTGATCTTCTTTGTTAAATTCTATTTCATCTGAAATATCTGCAACATTAATCTGAGGAGTAGTAATTACATCTTCTCCACTATAGGGTTCGGAAGAATAAATACGATCCCAATGAGGTATTAATTTTCCATCTCGATTCTCGATTAATACAAACTTCTTACCATCTAATCTAGGGACTCTACATTTACATTCTGCTGCAAGCTGTTTTATATCAAAAGTAATAATAGTATTATCATCTTTATCCCTATATAAATATCCAGCTCCATCATATTTAGATGCAATAATATCAGATAACTTTCCAGCTAAATCAATATCTTTTATAGTTAATTCATTCTCATTTATTTTCGCATCTTTTGAATGACATACTAGAATAATCCTCTTACATACTTGTTGTAATAATCCGATTACTGCTAAATATGAATCTCTCATATACTTCTGCCCTAATCCAAAGGGTAAAGTATATACATCAGTTACTTTTAATTGTTCCGGATTCTTTTCTGGATTATATGCGTTAGATTTCTTCCATAGATTTAAAGCATACGGTTGTAGAATTTCCTCTAAAGAAGTTAAGGTATCTAGAGTTATGTATTTATAAGGACATCCTGCTGCCTTAACTTGTCTACATACTTCTAATATATCTTTAACTGAGGAAATATCTACTTTTAATGCTTCAATATATGCTGTTCCTCCTTCTGTATCTAATATTAGATTATTATCTAATAAACTTAGAGCCGTAGATTTCCCGGATTTTGGCTTCGAGAATATAACTAATACCCTAGGTTCAGTTTCTGTTGGTTGTATTTTACTTGTTGGTAATACTATAGCCATTTATACATTAAAATTAAATTCAAGTACTTCATCTTCTTCATCTTCTTTAATAACTCTATCTAACTCTTCTTTTTTCTTTTGTTGATTATCAAATTCTTCGAATAAATAATCCATTCTCAGAACTCTATCGTAATCAAATCTCTTTCCATCTTCGGGAGGATCTAATTCTTTAAAATATCCTATACTTCCTTGGAAAATACAACCCTCAACAACATCAGACTGTCCAAATCTTCCTTTGAGCAATTGAATTAGCCTAAATTGGTCACGTAGTTTCTTAATATCAAACCCTTCACACTTAGCCTTCTTCTCTCTGAATGGATGATAGACACCAATAACAATTTCTGATGCTTGTGTCATGTCCGCAGTATCCTGAGCATCTTGTAATTCGAGATAATTATGTTCGGAATTTCTTCTATCCATAGATTTAAATTGTCTATTAGCTTGTTGAACAGCGCATATTGTCATATCGCACAGATTACGGTAATAAATAAAATGTTTAGCTGTTTCATCTATTTCATGCTTAATTCCGGAACCATTATTCTTTAATAACTTACAATGATCTAATACTGTTATTAAATACTGATTTTTATCATTCTTTATATACCTCTCACCATTATCATCTGTTTCAAACTTCCCAAAATATCCAGCCCATGCTCTGAGGATATTATATACTCCAGTAGAATTTAAAGGAGTATCATAGATGGTTAATTTATCATCTACTTTAGTTAACCAATCCCTAGCATCATAGATATATTTAAGTTTATCATCTGAAACAGGTTTATCTAATGAGAATATTTCAGAATAACTAATATCAATATGATATTTATCAAGAATATAAAGAGAAAGAAGTTTAGCGAGAAGTACTTCTTTTGACATTTCAAAGCTTAATGCGAGAATATTTACAGGTATCTCTGGATGTTCTAAGGAATAAACTAAAGGTTTGTAGATATACATGAATATGGCCACAGAACTCTTACCTGCCAATTATATTACGTATATATCGTTTCCATACATACTCTTACACTTTCGTGTAAGATTAGACTATTTCATTATAATATTAAAATATTATACCATCCGCTTCGAGCTACTTAGCCCTACTCTCTTTCGAGATAGTCGTTGAACTTTCTCCATAGATTACATCCTTAGGAGCTTAGCTGCTAATTATCACATAATTTAGTATTTTTAACATTCACATTTAGAATTTCTTCTGATGTTTTAGTTACTAAATCTTCGCGAATTCCTAGCAATTCAAATGGTTTTCTATTTATTTGTATTAAATAGGGGCACTTAATTTACCCGAGTCGGCAATAACTGTGCTCATAAACCTTCTTTGTATACCATATATATACTTATCCAATTTAGGAAATCCAGATGGTATACCCATATTATTCCCTTTCTTCCCTTCTTCTACTTTTTGATAAAAAGAATCAATTAAATTCATATAAGAGTATTTATATCCACCGATCCCATACCCTTATCCCTAGCTTCTTTTAAAGCAATCCATGATTGGTTAATAACGAATGTAGAAATCCCCATTTTTATCATATCATTTTCTTTTCCCCATTGTAGCAGGTCAATTATTTCTCTATGTAATGTTGGATTCCATTTGATAGTCTTTCCGTAAAAGAAAAAGAAATCTTCCATAGATCCGAAATGATTCCCAGTCGTTATACTACGAGCATTTACAGGAGAATTATTAATGTATATAAAACTTGGGTATTCTAGGAACAATTCCTTCCCTAATTCCCCAGAATGTTTTAAATAAGACTTAATAAAATTAGCAGTGAATGGAATATCTAATGGATATGTTTTCTTATCTTCACCTTTTACATAATTAAACTGTAAATCATCTATCTCAAAATGATCTCCTTTTTTAATATTCATCTTTTTTAATACTCCTTTAGATTGGAGAGATTCAATTATATCATATTTAAATCCACCTATAATTTTACTATATCTTTCTAAAGGATCTATCCTCCCCTCGGGATATTGAGCGAGGAATAATAATTGTATAATCCACCATTCCTCGGCTGATAGATTATATTGTGTCATTAGATCTAATTCACGATCTAATGAGATTGAGATTTTTTCCATTAATGTTTGTTTATATTGTTATACAATATAACACAAACAAGCACGGTTAATTCTAGTTTATTAGATGTTACGTGAATGGAATAGTGTTAGTTTAATTCTTCTATAAGATCTCTATCTATATAACTATTACGTTCAAAGAATTCTATAATTTCTTCTTTAGATTTAGCATATACCTCAACTTCTGCAAGTTTTGTACATGGCACATTCATTAATATTCTGTAGTATGGCATAATTTTTAAATTTTACAATCTTTACATCGAGTACGTATCCATCCATTTTTAGAATATGTAACTACATCTATAGGAGAACCACATACTTCACATATTTTCTTAGATAATTCTTCTGCCTTTCTAACTTTTTTCTTAATATCTTCTGGAGCATTATCTAAGTAAATACATAATTCTCCAAATTTCTCTTTTATCTGAAAAATTTCTATTTGTTGTGATTTATCTGGATGAGTCTTATTATATTCTTCTATATCAAATATAATAGGATAAACTAATCCATACCATCCAGGACCATGTTCACAACCAAACTCATCATACGGAGTGTTATATTCTTTCATGTTAAATATTTAATAATTATAAATCATTTCCGGACCTTCAATTCTTTCTTCTAAGATTTCTTTTCCTTCTAAGACTCTTTGTAGCATTTTCTCAGTGATTGTTATATAATCATTATCTAAAGTACTTAATTTGTACCAAGCTTCTTCCATAGTATTCTTTATAACAAATGTAAAAATCTTACCTTCTTCTTTTATTAATTTTAATCTATTCTCTTTTAATATATTAGATGAATTATTACATGTAATAATTTCCACATCAAATTGAGACTTTATTTCATGAGAAATATCATTTACAGCAGATACTAATATCGGACTTGGGAAATTTATATGCTTCAATGCTTCGAACTTCTGTTTATCTGATAGTTTACTATTGTATTGAATATCTCCATACTTATAAGACTCTTCTATAGTTGGAGAGAATATAATAACTCTTTTAAATTTATTATACTCTAAAATCTTTTCAGTTAATTCTCTCTTTTTTGGGTGGAAAAATACAAAATCTTTTCTCCATTTAAGCTCTCTATAAACTCCAAAAGTACAAGCATTGACTAATTCTATTTTACAGTTCTTAAGTTTACTAAATTCTTCTCTTACTTCTTTAGATGATAAGCAGTTCATTGCTAGAGTAAGATCATAGTTAAATAGTTTCATGTATCTATAAAATTTCTGATCATGCTCTTTATATAAATTTAAATCGTCTACATCTATAATAACTTTATACTCTTTATAATTATTAATCCATTTATTAGATATTGCTTCATCTTTAGTAATTTCCCCAATAATTGGAAGAGACTTTAGATAATTTAAATCATAGAAAGTAGTTATAGATAATAGAAATTTATGTGGGATTTTTAAGATAATATGTAAACTTTTCTCAGTAGTTATGTCATCAAGTAATAAAAATGGAAATTTGGTAAAATTAGATAAATTATTTAATACATAAGAAATACTATAAGCTTTACTTTTATTATGTAACTTCTGAGTATATAACCATGTATTCCATTGATAAGAAGAAGAATAATCTTGAGTTATAATAAATACCTCAGAAGAAGGATTTTTATTTAAGAAAAGCTCTAATACTTTAGATACTAATAACTGTTTCCCGAATTGATTAGGAAGAATTATCCTTCCTTTTCCATTATTTTTTCTCCAGAGTTCTACTAACTCTTTTATTCTATCTTCTTTTTTCATTACATTTGATTAGTGGTAATTAATTCAAATCCAAAAATACATGTATTATCCTTGCAGTATTTAGGGTCTTTTAAGATATATACAATTTTTATGATACATTCTCGATCAGTATATTCTCCATTATAATATTCCCTTAAAAGAACTAAATCTCCAAGTTTAAATGTTCTATCTGCAGTATCTCTTACTTCAAATCTTTTATCATTATAAAGGATATCATTATAAAATTTTGGTAGTATTTTTAATTCTATCATATTAGTTTATTTAATATACTGTCCTCTTCTATTCCATTCTATTTCATCTCCAGCTATATTGGCTATTATATTCCTAATAAAATCTTCTGGACCTTTTTCATGTTCTATAAATTTGTTCAGGATTTGAATTATTACTAATCCTAATGCTTTTAATTCTTCCTGATTCCTAAGAACTTGATCCAGTTTTAGGGATAATTCTTCATTAGTAGTCATATGATTGGTTTATATTTAATCATGAATCCAAAAATCTCCTACATCACAAGTAGCGTTTAGGGGAGCATTGGGGCAAAAATATACTCCAGCAGATTTCATTGCAGTCACTACTATATCAGCTACTTCATTTGCGATACTTTCCGGTGCCTCTAAGTTAACTTCCTTTATGTTATCAATATCATCGATTCCATGATATTTCTGCAATCTCTTGCAGTGTCGGACTATATCTTATAAGATAATTTATTAGATAATAAATGAGATCTAAAATCTAATACTATCTTACCTTGGCGTTTCAACTCCTCTTGGAGCTTACTCCATTTCTGGATAGTCTCTGAACTTTCTTTCATGTAAGTATGTATTATTTAGAAACGAAAGCTGCTGATTGTCTTATTCTTATATTTAATAAGTATACTATATTTATTAAAACGTTCAAAATATTTTTCAATATTTTTGTAGTATATAGTATTTTAAAGATTCCCAGCAATTAACCAAGTTTATACACGACAAAGTTGAGGATTATCGTGTACTGGCACACATAACTTAACTATATTAAGATAATTATTCTTCTTAATCCAATTAAATATTTTTACCATTGCCAGTTTCCACATTGCAGCACCGGTGCCTTGTATCATATTTTGTATATGATCTATATTTTCATATAGGATTGGACTATCTCATCATCCTTATAGGATGTTGGGCGCTATTGAGATATTATTGTTAGAACTACTCAATCTCTAGTCTCTGAACTTTGCTAGTACCTAGATTCTTCCTAGCCTTAGCTGCGGATTAGCTTATTTTACAACTTAGCTTTCCCGCAATCCACCCAATTTTTCAATATACATTACTGTATAAAGCCGCATACAATTTACGGTAGTTGATCGCCTGTTTCTCTGAAGCAGCCTTACGCTGTCTATACTCTCTCGGATTATTCTGCTTTAAATATTCCCAATCAGAGAAGTCATATATATGAGCACGAAGACCTAGTTTGTTTAATATAATATACCCATATTTATTAACAAAATTTCTCTGGTTTTGCTGATATTTACATAAACCATCGAAACCAGACATATAGTTGTCATAAATAGATTTAGCATAATCTTCATCTATCCCATAGTTTTTCACTAAAGTAGAGGCATTACCTCCATAATTAAAACAAAATTCATAACCTTTGGCGTTTTGTCTAAGATTATGATATTTCGTCTTAATTTCTTTGAGTGGAGTATCATTTGGAATCTCTTCGAACACCATTCGAGCTGTTAACGAGTGTAGGTCACCCGATCCCCTAAGCAGCTCATCTAACATAGCAGAATCGTTGGATAGAGATGCCATAATGAAACTTTCTTGCAGTGTGTCAACACTGGACTATACCTTAACCATAGAATAGTATATACTAATACTATTCCTTAGGTTCTCCGTTTCTAGTCTCTGCACCTTCCTCTATAAGGCTTGGCTCAGTCTTGGAATGCTCATCGTTAACTGAATTTACGGAGTTACATATATTAAATTTCTTTAATATTGGGCCAAAATTACTCTCTTTTCTTTTAAGAAAGTAATGAGCATCAGTATATAAATGTTTATGTATTATCATTAAATCATTAGTTTTATATACAAAAAGATCAAATATTGGATTTTCGTTTCTTTTACTTTCATTTATAAAAGAAGTAATTCCTTCGCCTTCTAGAAATTCTTGGATTTGAATTAGGAATTCTTTACATGCAGAAGTGATTCCTAATTTTATTGTATTTCCTGAATTAGTAGAAGAAATACATCCATCCCCGTCAATAATGCCTCTTAATACATCCCAATTAATGTATTTTAGTTTCAAATTGAAGGATTTTCTAGGGACTATTCCAAAGGTAGCTAAATATTTAACAACTTCTTTATTCCTAAAAGCTATTCTATATTGTGGAACTTTAAAAACTTTATGAATGGAAATAGTAATGTTACATTTATTCCCTAAAAAATCATTCCAATAGTCTAAAAGTTCCTTGTTTTCTTCACTAAAATCTAATACTATCTTATTTTCTGTTACACATCCGTCTGTAGCTAATAACCCTAAAAAATAATCAAAGTCTCTAGTACCCTCTTTTAGAGATATATCTTCTAACTCTATATAGCGTTGAGCTTCACTATAAGAACGAATTTTTACATTATTTCTTTCTAAAACTCTTCTAATAGAAGTATTATAAGTTTCGAAAATATTTGCAATCTCTAATGTACTTTTATTTTCTTCTGTATATAATCTAATAATTTCTTTTTCTTTTTCTTCACCAAACTTATTAGGTATCCTAACTGGAGCTTTAGATCTAGTTTCAATATTATTTCTCTTTAAAACTCTTAATACTGAACTACTAGAGATTCCTATAATCTCCGAAATTTCTTTAGAGGATTTATTTTCCTCTACATACAATTTAATAATTTCATTTTCTTGACTTTTAGTGATTCTCTTTGACATAATAAAAATGTATTGATTAATATGCAAAGATACAGATTAGTCAGGATTAATCCAAATATTTTATTAAATTTTATTAATGAAGAAAAATTACATTTATATATGACAATTTTAACCAGAATAGTCACAACTAATCCATTTATTCCCTTTTTCTGCTACGAAGCATGATCTAGTTAGTGCATCTTTGGGTAATTGTTGTAAATTCAATAGTTATATCAGCCGTTTAAACTGATCTCCTCGTTTCCAAGAAGTATCGGACTATATCTTCAACTCTCTAGATAAATAGAGTTGGAGGGCGCTCGTGGATGTAGTATTGTATGGAATTACTCAACATCTAGTCTCTGAACCCACTTAAAATCAAAACTTCCAGTTTTAAGCTTGGCTGCTGATTATCATATGTTATATTTAAATATAACACTTAGATTTCCAGCAATTCACCCTCATTCACATATATATTCACATATATAGTGCCCAATAATTTAGGACTTGTAGACGACAACCTCCCTGTATCTGTGCCAAACTGATGAAAAGTAGAATGTATTCTTCCAGTAGCTGGATTAACAAAATCCAAAAATTTCTGTCCGAAAGAATCTACTAACTTTTCTGCTTCCTTGAAATTAAGATATAGTTCAATAATCGGAAAATTTTTCTGTTGTGGTGCTATAACCTTTTCGTTTATAGATTTTTTAGAAGTTTTAGTTTTCGGATCTATTGTAGAACACTTTATACCTAATTCTTCAAAGAGAAGTAATACTTGTGCAGAACTTTTCCAATTAATAGTACATTTAGGAGTTAAATCAAACCCGGAAAACAAATCTCCCTGAGTATTTATACTAGAATACTTCCTCTTAACTTCTTTCTCATATGCTTCTGCAATTAAGGTGCCATCTTTCTCTCTGATGTCGGACTCTTTTCTTCTCTTTGCAAATTTTAATTTTTTCCTATCTTCTTCTATAACATTATCCCCTCTAAATTTAGAAACATCTAAATATACTAATTCAGATTCTTTAGATATTTTAGTATTCTCCCAATCAACAACCCATGAATCAAGGATATCTTTAGCTTTATTTAAGTTCTCCTGATCCCTCTTCATTTTCTCCTTCCACTTAGAAATATCTAGTTTAGCTCCACAAAATTCAAAATAAGCATTTACTTTAACATATTCATTTTCTAATTTAAGTGCTGCATTTAAATTTTGATTATCTAATTCTGGTTGTTGAGCAATCATTATATCCTCCAAGTGCTCAACATCCTCTGCGGAATATACAATAGTTTCTTCATTTAAACCTTGAGTGATAATTTTTCCTCTAACAGATTTATCTAGACTCTTTTTTAGATACTTCCAAGCAGCTTCTTTCAAAGCCATACTATGCATACCAGAAGGATATCCTAGATATATAGCTTTTTCAGATAACATCAAGTCTCGGATATTATTTGGAAAGATTCCTATTTTATAGAAGAATTTAAGATCAAAATTAGCATTCCATAAAAGAAAAATTCTTTCGGATTCTAAATAATCTTTATATATAATAGGATTTATAGTAGTACAATCTATAACTACTTGAAAATCCCTACATCCAAATTGAATAGATAAAAGTTTCTTACTATGACAATCTAATCCTTCAGTTTCGGTATCTGTTCCTACATATTTTAATGGATGTAGTAATTTTAACGACTCTTCAGGGGATATAATAGTATATCTATTAGACTTATATAGTTCAGAAGCTTTTGTTACGTAATAAATCATTAAAGCAATTTAAATCCTTTAGATTCAGCAACCAATTCAATCTGATGCTTTAAAGTTTCCCATCTTGAGATATGACTTCTTACACTAGTTCTTAAATCTAACAATACCCTATATCTAAGAGTTGTTAGCTGTTCTGTAGTCAATTCACTATATTTTTTAGAATGGTTAGTAATTTCTAACATCCCTTTTATCTGGGATAGAGTTAATCCAGTTGGATTAGATCTTAATTTATCATGTTCTTTAAGTCTTAAATATTTATATACTTTATCCATAGGATTTAAGCTGGATAATTTATTTAACTCAGCCCACTCTTTTAATTTCTTATGATCTCCAGCCATTTTACTCATCCATAGCCCCATTCTAAGAATAAAAGATTTAGTGATATGAGGATTCTCAAACAATCCCAACTTCCCAATACATCCTTCATATACAGAATGTAAAGTTAAATCTTCATATTTCCTAGCTACCTTAATAAAGTTCTTAATTGTAGCAACTTTGGGATCTACATCTTTATTCTTTTCCAAGAACTCATCGATAGATAATGCAAAAGAGAATCTATCAAAATTTTCATTTTTAGCTTCGAAATCTCGAAGCATTAACTCGACTCCAATCTTTGTAATTTGGTCCTGAATTATTTTTAACACATTAACTCTTCCGGGATTTTCCTTAGAGTCATTATATAACATTTTATTACAGTGGGAATAAAAACCCTTAAGTTGTTCCTCAGTACAAGATACTAATTTAACCTCATTCTGAACATTTCCATTATCTCTATCTTTCGGATATAACCATGTAAAGTTTTTAATATCATTCTCTTTTCTTTCTTGTGCTTCTAATAGTCTTTCTTTTAATAATGTCATAACTTTATGTGTTTAAATAATTTTTATTTTAAGTTTATTATCTTTATCTTTTTTAATTATATTAGAATTATCTTTAATAAATTTAACAAGAGCTAAATGAGTATAATTATATGGAGTATATACTTCTTTTACATTTTCTTCAGAATTAACATACCATTTAGATACTCCTGCGATTATTATATAATAAGTAACATATCCAATATCCCCGATATTTATAGGACCTTGATTCCAATTTGGATACTTAGTTATCATATAATATTCATTTTCCAGATCTAAATCTTTAAATATATACGTACTGTATAATCCTTCTTCTTTCTCAACTACTTCTACCCTTGCTGTTATAGGAGTAGGATGTGCATAGATATTTTTATTATACACTAGAGATTTTATCCTTTCATTTATAAATAGAGATTTAAGTAATTATTAAAATGATATAATAAAATTTTGCTATTAATTTGTTTAGATATAATCAGAGTATTTGTTACACAATTTTTATAGCAACATTTTCCCTTCCTTAAAATATAAGTTATTTTTCTTTATGTGTTTTAGTAAAGACTTACCCAATATAATAAAGGTTTTCATCATTTAGTTTTCTTTCATATATATCTATTAATATAGATAATACCTCTATTCTTGAAGTTTTATCATCAACATCCCACCAGAAACCATTATAATCAGTACAACGTGGAACAAATCTATCCTTATTAAACTCTGGAAAGTAATATTGTAATACTGTAGATAGATCTGGTACTTCTTTTATACCATTATGATAGTAAAATTTTGGTTGACATTGAAAAGATTCCTTAAGGGCTAAACATAACCCTGATACAGTTTTTGATTTTATAATACGTTTAGCATCTTTTAGAATAGATATTTTTAGTTCGTTTGAATAGCAGCTAGAAGGTTCATGATTATATCTGTTTATATAAGTAAGCAGTAAATTAAAATTACAGGAATTATCTTTCCAGGAATTTTTAAGCCCCTCTCCTCCTCCTTGTAGTATACAATTAAGATCATATATCAGAATCTGTAACATCAGATCCTAATATATTCGAATACCAAATTCTATAACTGGATTCAAATTTTCCCCCATGATTCGTTTATATTACAGTGAGTAAAAGCTTCTATTATGTCAGAGCTACTAAAAGCTTTAGTAAGAAATTTTACACAATTTCTTGAAAAAACCTTTAAATCTATAGAGTTTTCTACACCTTCCATTAAAAGACTTCGAAAATTGTTTAATCTAATTCTTTCAATTAAACAAGTAGATTTAACACGTTCATCAATATACATATCTACAGCTCCATCGAAGTTTACTTCTTTTAGAAATTTCATACAAACATTATGAATATATCTAATTAGATATAATATAGGTAACATCTCTTTAAATATTAATTTAGTTATTTATTTAATCTAATATATTCTTCATATATAGATATTAATTTATTAAATATTTATATTTCAGATATAATATTAGTAATTCTTTCAATAGCTTTTTTGAATGCATCATCAACTTCTTTTTGTAATTCTGTATATACTATATAACATTCATAAGATAAACTATCACGATTATCAAGTATACTAGGAGTAAATATACCACCTATTATTAAATTTTCTTTAACTGTAGAATGTTTATTTAAAAGAGTAGTTTTTGTTCGTAATGCTGTTTTATAATCTCTAATTTGTTCTTCTGTCATTTATTAAAGTGTTTTATTTTTGATTTTAGTTATATTATAATCATGGCGAGCCAATTCGTAGTAGTCTAACATAATATTATGTGCTGATTCTTTATGTTGAAATTCGACAACCTCTTCATCCAAGCTAAAAGGACATTTCTTCTTAAGCCATCTCCACATAGGAATAAATCCGAAGAGATAATATTTTACATATTTAACAACATAACATCCGTTTTCATTCTCTAAAATTTTATACTTGTTATAGAAATTAATATCTCTATCACGAAGTTCTTGAGCAACAAAAATAAGAAATAAAACAATTATTATAAAAGCTATTATAAAATTAATTGGAAACATATTAATCCTCCTTTATTTTAAGTACATGTCCTGAGAATAGATTACAGAGTGTGACTTCATCTCCCTGTATAAGGATATAGCATTCTTCTTCATCTTTAAGAGCACAATCATTACATACTCTTGAGTCCTCGTTCTCTATATACGTTATCCCATCAATTTTTATTTCTTGTATTTCCATTTTACTCTAGTAGTAAGTAATCCCTATATAGATCAATAAAATGAGTTCCTATGTAAAAAGCATCCTCCCTTTTGCCACAACATAATTTAGGATCATAGGAGACACTGTATAAAGTATGACATATATCACCGCATACAAGTTTACCTTCCTTCCACATAAAAGACGGGTAAAATGCACATTGAGTACCAAGAGGGGTAAGCTTCCAATTATCATTCAATATATTAGAGGCCTTATAGATCTGTATCAGTTTTAAACGTGCCAATTCAGACCTGTCATCACATTCTATATCAGGAACTGATCCCGTGATTTCACATACATCCTCATAGGTCTTCACCAGGTCCTGGAAACTCAATGTAAGTCTTTCTATTCCGAAGATATCTTCAAGCTTTTTCTTAAATTCTCCGGATATACTTGAATAAATCATCCTAGCCTCTGTTTCTGTTATTAGTAATGTTTTCATCTCGTCGTTTCTTTCTAATCCTTTTAGGAATACGTAACCTATTTTAGAAGGGGAATAAACTCTCATAGGATCTATATGGGTTCCTAAATGTTGAACTCTGGATAATACCATCCATTGATCACTAGGGATACTCCCTCCATTTAACTTTTCAATAGCTTCATATATTTTAAGACAGTCTCTGGCATTTTCTGAATAGTCTGTCTCTAATTGCTTTAATAATCGATCTTTAAACTCACTCATAATCTTTATTTATTCATACCACTCTATCTGAATAGTATCAACAGCTTTGCTTATTATCGCATTTACTTTAGCACTTTGCTCTGTTGTATATATATTCGATACAGTATATTCGCCATTTACAAATATATTAACCCATCCTGTTTTCTTTTCTAAAGGCATTACAAGATCTAAGCTATGCGTAGGATTCTTATAGTAAATTCTGCCTTCATTGGTATAAGTATGTAAATATTCCTGTGTGGAACCTTTTTTTTTAACTAAAGCTATTATAGAATAATTCTCTAATTTAGCATCAAAACAAATAATCCTTGCTTTATGTCCGTCTCTTGTACAAACAGGTTTACCAGCTTTAGCTTGCTCGAGATCAAATGGTTTATATTTATTATTTTCTTTTGTTTCCATATCTTTTATTATTATTATTTTTCCTCATTGGGTAACAAATCTCTGATGTATACCCATTTTACATAATGCTTAATTAAATATTTCCAACTCGTAGGTGTACTATCAATAAAATGAATTACCCCAGATTTATGTTTCAATAAAACAGGCAGTTTTTTAAAATCAAGTTTTTCTTTCATATCATGCCACACACTATTAATGTACCGTTCCGCTTCTGTCACAATACAATTAAAGTCATTTTCTGGTAATCTTTCTGTAACACTAATCCGTAAAGATTCCTTCTTATGACCTGAAGGAATAGAGTTAAACTCTGTATCAATCTGCCTCTGATTAGATAGACATTCAAGTTGTAAATCGGTATCTTGGTTTTTCATATCAATAAATATTTAAGTCAGTAGTATTAATTGCTAAGCCTTTGTTTATTAATCCGCGATAGTCAAAATGATTGGCATTT